>Ga0207674_10001449_pt1 | contig 30652 bp, 32 predicted proteins | sample KBSCornC72_FD_184303 | JGI IMG/M metagenome (GOLD analysis project Ga0207674, IMG submission 184303) | Corn rhizosphere microbial communities from Kellogg Biological Station, Michigan, USA - KBS Corn C7-2 (SPAdes) (version 2) | ecosystem: Host-associated > Plants > Roots > Rhizosphere > Soil ...
GCGCTCATCCTGGGCCTGCTGCTTCTGCTGCGCCTCGCGCGCACATAAATCCACCCCTCCAATTCGCGTAGTGCCTGCCCGTCCGAAGTCCAGGACGGTGCCCCGATCTTGTTGAGGCCCATCGGGCCTTCGAGGACCGCATGAAGACCGACCCGACGACGAAGTACCGGCCGTTCCAGCCCATCGAACTCCAGAACCGCCAATGGCCGTCGCGCACGCTGACGCGTCCGCCGATCTGGCTGTCGACCGACCTGCGCGACGGCAACCAGGCGCTCATCGATCCCATGGACGGCGATCGCAAGCTGCGCATGTTCCGCGAGCTCGTGCGCATCGGGTTCAAGGAGATCGAGGTCGCGTTCCCGTCGGCCTCGCAAACGGATTTCGACTTCGTGCGTCGCCTGATCGAGGAAGACCTCGTTCCCGTGGACGTCACGATCCAGGTGCTCACGCAGGCGCGCGAGGAGCTCATTCGCCGCACCTTCGAATCGCTGCGCGGCGCGAAGCGGGCGATCGTGCATCTCTACAACCCGACGGCGCCGCTCTTCCGCCGCGTGGTGTACGGAAAGGACAAGGCGGGCATCGTCGACATCGCGGTGCAGGGTGCGAAGTGGTTCCTGGAGTGCGCGGCGGAGCAGCCCGAGACGGACTGGCGCTTCGAGTATTCGCCCGAGACGTTCACGATGACCGAGCTGCCCTTCGCGAAGGAGATCTGCGAAGCGGTGATGGACGTCTGGCAGCCGACGCCGCAGAAGCCGGTGATCCTCAACCTGCCCGCGACCGTGGAAGTCGCGACGCCGAACGTGTACGCCGACCAGATCGAATGGATGCACACGCACCTCGCGCGCCGCGACGCGGTGGTGCTGAGCCTGCACCCGCACAACGATCGGGGCACGGGCGTCGCGGCTGCCGAGCTGGCGGTCATGGCCGGCGCCGATCGCATCGAAGGGTGCCTTTTCGGCAACGGCGAGCGCACGGGCAACGTTTGCCTCGTCACGCTCGGCATGAATCTCTACTCGCAGGGCGTGGATCCGGGCCTCGACTTCTCGGACATGGGCCGCATCATCCGCACGGCGGAATACTGCACCGACCTGCCCGTGCATCCGCGCCATCCGTACGCGGGCGAGCTCGTGTTCACGGCGTTCTCGGGCTCGCATCAGGACGCGATCAAGAAGGGCCTTGCCGACCAGGCTGCGCGACAGGCGCAGGGAGACGCGCATTGGGAAGTGCCGTATCTGCCCATCGATCCGACGGACGTCGGACGCACGTACGAGGCGGTGATCCGCGTCAACAGCCAGTCGGGAAAGGGCGGCATCGCGTTCCTGCTCGAGCGCGACCATGGCTTCTCGCTGCCGCGGCTGCTGCAGATCGAGTTCAGCCAGGTCATCCAGCGCATCACCGACGCCACAGGCAAGGAAGTGTCGTCGGGCGAGATCCGCGCGGTGTTCGAGCGCGAGTACGTCGCCGCGACCGAGCCGGTCGCCTACCTCGATCACCGCGCGCAGCATGCGTCGCACGGCACGGTGGAGCAGCTGACGGCGCGCCTGTCCGTCGACGGCGTCGAGATGCTGCTGACCGGCGCCGGCAACGGCCCCGTCGACGCGTTCGTGCACGCGCTGCGCGACGGCGCCGGCTTCGACGTGCACGTGCTGAACTACCACGAGCACGGCATGGGCGCCGGCGAGGATGCGACCGCCGTGGCCTATGTGCAATTGCGCGTCGGCGGCACGCAAACGGTCTACGGCGTCGGCATGGACCCGAACATCGTGACCGCGACGCTGCGCGCGGTTCTGTCGGCGGTGAATCGCGCCGTCGGGCAAGGGCTGCTGACCATGCCGGCCGCGCGGCGCGCCGTGGTGGCCTGAGCGCGCGCGGCGACGCAACGCTCATCGAGGGGCGGTATGCGGCGCTCGCCGCCCGAGGACGCAGCCGCTTGACGGGATCGATCGAGCCGGGACGTTCGCTTCAGTGATTGCGGCGGCGCCGCGCGAAGCCGACGAGGCCCAGACCCGCCATCGCGAGCAGGGCGATCGTCGAAGGCTCGGGTACCGGCGCGGCACCGACGACGGCCGATCCCGCGAGGATCTGACGATGCGTGCCGGTCTGGTCCTGCTCGAAGCTGTCGAACTGACCCAGATGGATCGTCGTGCCGGGCGGAGCGAGCCCCGGCGGCTCGAACGTCACTTGGAGCAGGTGCTCGAGGCCTGACGTCTCGACCACGAGGATGCCGGGCAGCGAGCTGAAGCTCGTGGTGGTGCCCGTCGTGTAGTGGAAGCCCGTGAGCGCGCCCCCGGCCGTGGTGATGTCCCAGTCGAGGAGCGACGTCACCGCGTCGTTCGTGGTGAACGTCCCGCTCAGCGTTCCACCGCAAGGGGAATGTAAGCGCAGCCGACGGCGCCCGGGATCACCAGACGGCGTAGAGCAACGCCCAGCTTGCGACGACGGCCGTTACGCCGACGGTGAACGCACCGACGCTGGCGACGCGTGCGCGAAACGCGCCGAGCTCCGTAGTCTGCCGCCAGGCAAGCCGAACGCTCCACACCGCGCCGACGCCGACCACGAGCGCGCGAAACACCGCGACCCACCGAGTGCCGATGCCTTCATGGTGCATCAACGTGACGGTGACACCCGAGAGGCCGAGGAACACGCCGAGGCCCGCCAGCGGAATCAATGCGTATGCGAGCCGGTGCGCGTGCGCGATGCGCTGGGCCGGCCACGCGCGCGCGGCGACGAACAGGGACAGATAGACGAAGCCGCCGAGCACGGCTGCCGTCGCGGCGATGTACGCGACGATCAACGCGCCGTCCAGCACCGTGAAGACATCGTTGACCTGCGGATAGTGCGTGACGATCCACCACGGCAGGTCGTCGCGCAGCATCCACGACGGTCCGTGGTCGACGATCCAGCCGGCGAGCATCAGCTTCAGCTGCACGAACCACGGGCTCGCCGCCCACTGGAAAGCGCCGATGGCAACGCCGATCATCCCGAACACGACGAGAAACGCGTCGTGACGCGACGCCTGGTCCACCGGCATCGACGCGATCTCGCGCTCGGGGGAACGCGCGACGAGCGTCACCGCCTGCAGGTGATCGCTGCAGCGACCGCACATGTGGCACTGCGCGTTGCTGTCCATGCGCTTGATGCGCACCATCGGCGCGCAATTCACGGGAAGAATGGGAATGCGTCCCGCGTTGCGCGACCATGCCGCCGAATCGACGGCGAAATGCACGGGCGCGAGCCGTGACAGCAGCGCGAACACGCCGCTCACGGGACAAAGATACCGACACCAGACCCGCTTCTCGCGACCGTACAGAAAGCCCACCACGATCGCGGCCGCGGTGGATCCGCCCAGCACGAGCAACGCAGCCGTGGCGTACTGGTAAACGCTCACGAGCTGGCCGTAGATCGTCGTGAGTGCGAAAGCCGCGAACGGCCATCCGCCCCAGCGCATCCAGCGCGGCACGTGCAAGCCGAGACCGACGCGGCTCGCCGCCTCCGTGAGCGTGCCCTCGGGACAGAAGAGGCCGCACCACGCCCGGCCCGCGACGAACATCGAAAGCAGCACGAGCGGCCACCACAATCCCCAGAAGGCCCACTGCGCGAGCACCGCGAGGTGATCGAACGCGCGGGCCTCGTCGGGCGGCAGCGGCAGGAATGCCGGGACGACGACCAGCACCAGGTAGATCACGACGACCGCCCATTGGATGCCGCGCACGACCCGCGCGTGCGTGCGCAGCGCGGTGCCGAGCCTTGCGAGCCAGGAACGCGGCGCGAAGTTGAGTGCCGACGACGCGCTCGCATGTTTCGGCGCGTGGCGACGCTCCGCGCCGACCGCCAAGGCAGCAGCGCGGGCGACCTGGGTCGGGCCTCCGTCGGTCATCTGACGACGATCCGGCCCTGGCCGGTGTCCTGGTGAAAGTCGTCGAAGAAGCGGTATTCGCCCGGCTTGAGCGCGTTGATGACGACGAACGACTTCGCCGCGGGCGCGAGCACCTTCTCCTGCTTCAGGTCACGGCTCTCGAATTCGATGGGACCGCGGCCCGCATTCTCGATCTCGATCTTGAAGCGCCGGCCGGCCGGCACTTCGATCGTCGCCGGCTCGAAACGTCCGTCGCGTGCAACGAGGCGGTAGGCGAGGAGCTCATCGGCCCGCGCCGCATTCGGGACGAGCAGCACGACGAGGGCGACGGTCGCAGCGAAGCGCATTGGTGCGTCAGTAGCTGCCCTTCTTGCCCACGCCCGCGTAGGTGAAGTCGTAGTCGAGCTTGAACGGGGCGAACCAGGCCGCGACGCCGGTCTCCTTGTCGACGTGTCGCCCGAAATGCGAATGCGCATCCGGCGGCGCCACGCTGACGCTGAGCTGATAGCGTCCGGGCCCGAGAAGCTTCACGTTGTCGCCGTAATGCGGCCCGTCGCTCGCGACCATCGGCATGAGATCGCCGCGCAGCACCTCGTTGCTGCCGCTCTTGCGGATCTCGTAGTGCAGGACGAGATACGGCACGAAAACGCCTTCGGCGAAGCCCTGCCTGTTGTCGGACAGAGCCTTGACGTCCGCTTCGAGATGGACGTCCGAAGCGCGCGCCTCGCGCATCATCCCGGCCGGCTCCATCGTCACGGGTTGCAGGTAGACGACCGACACTTCGAGGCCTTCGTGATGCTGCGGCTTGCCGATCGGGTATTCGATCGCGAAAGCGCTGCCCGCCACGGCGAGCGCGAGGGCTCCGGCGGTCGCGGCGATGCGGAGGGCGAGTGGCGTCATGGCGCGTCGTTCCGTATTGCGAATTATTATCATTCCGATTATACGCGCAAGGCGCCGGTTCGGGCACGGGCGCTGCCGCGCGGCGGTGCAGGGTGGTGCATGCTGCACTGCGGCAAACCCGATGCCGTTCGGCTAGAATGGCCGGGCGCCCTCCCTTCCGGCCGAGGCGACGCGACGCAGCGCCCACGCGCGAGGATGTTGCCATGAACGTCTCATCGTACGGCCCCGGGATCGAGATCACCGCGCGCGCTGCACCGGATCACGGCGCCATCCTGAGCCCCGAGGCCGTCGCCTTCGCGGCCAAGCTGCAGCGCGCCTTCGGCGGGCGGCGCGCCGAGCTCCTCGAGCGCCGTGCGGCGCGCCAGCGCGAGTTCGACGCAGGCAAGCTTCCCGATTTCCTGCCCGACACGCGCGCCGTGCGCGAGGCCGACTGGACGTGCGCGCCGGTGCCGTCCGACATCCAGGACCGCCGCGTCGAGATCACCGGACCGGTCGATCGCAAGATGATCATCAACGCGCTCAATTCGGGCGCGTCGGTGTTCATGGCGGACTTCGAGGACGCGAACACGCCGCGCTGGGACAACAACATCCAGGGCCAGCTGAACCTGCGCGACGCCATCCGCCGCCGCATCGACTACGTGTCGCCCGAGGGCAAGTCGTACGCGCTCAGCGACCGCACTGCCGTGCTTTTCGTGCGGCCGCGCGGGTGGCACTTGCCGGAGAAGCACGTGCGCGTCGACGGCCAGCCGATGTCGGGCGGCATCTTCGACTTCGCGCTCTACTTCTTCCACAACGCGAAGGAGCTCGTCGCGCGCGGCTCGGGTCCGTACTTCTACCTGCCGAAGCTCGAGAGCCATCTCGAGGCGCGACTCTGGAACGACGTGTTCGTCATGGCGCAGGACACGCTCGGCGTGCCGCGCGGCACGATCAAGGCGACGGTGCTGATCGAGACCATCCTCGCAGCGTTCGAGATGGACGAGATCCTGTACGAGCTGCGCGAGCATTCCGCGGGGCTCAATGCCGGCCGATGGGACTACATCTTCAGCTGCATCAAGAAATTCCGCAGCAATCGCGACTTCTGCCTCGCGGACCGTGCGCTCGTCACGATGACCACGCACTTCATGCGCAGTTACGCCGAGCTGCTGATCAAGACATGCCACCGCCGCAGTGCGCACGCGATGGGCGGGATGGCGGCGCAGATCCCGGTGAAGAACGACGAGAAGGCCAACGCCGAAGCGTTCGCGAAGGTGAAGCAGGACAAGGAGCGCGAGGCGACGCAGGGGCACGACGGCACATGGGTCGCGCATCCCGGTCTCGTGCCGGTCGCGCGCGAAGCGTTCGATCGATTGATGCCCACGCCGAACCAGATCGCGCTCCGAAAGCGCGACGACGTGAAAGTCGGGGCCGCCGACCTGCTGCGCTTCGAGCCCGAGCAGCCGATCACGGAAAAGGGCCTGCGCCTCAACATCAACGTCGCGATCCAGTACATCGGCGCGTGGCTGGCGGGCCAGGGCGCGGTGCCGATCTTCAACCTGATGGAAGACGCGGCAACCGCCGAGATCTCCCGCTCGCAAGTGTGGCAATGGATCCGCTCGCCCAAAGGCAGGCTGGACGACGGCCGCAAGGTGACCAAGGAGCTCGTGGCGACGCTTCTCCCCGAGGAGATGGCGAAGATCCGCGAGCACCTCGGTCCTGCCTACGGAGAGGGCCGCTACGACGAGGCGGCGGAAATCTTCTCGCAGCTGGTCAACGAAGATCGCTTCGTCGAGTTCCTCACGCTGCCCGCCTACGAGCGCATCGACTGAAGGGCGGACGCACGCGCTGATCTAGAATCGCCCCATGGAAGCGAGGGCGGTCATCATTCGCGAGGTCGGGCTGCGCGACGGGCTGCAGAGCATTGCGCAAGTGCTGCCGACGGAGCGGAAGATCGAGTGGATCCACGACGCGTACGCCGCGGGCCAGCGCGAGGTCGAGGTGGGCTCGTTCGTCCCGGCGCGCCTGCTGCCGCAGCTCGCGGACACCGGGGACGTCGTCGCCGCCGCACTTGCGCTCGCCGGCCTGACGGTATCGGTGCTCGTGCCGAACCTCAAAGGCGCCGAGCGAGCCATCGCATCCGGCGCGCACGTGATGCTGCTGCCCTTGTCCGCGAGCCATGCGCACAGCCTCGCCAACCTGCGCAAGACGCCCGACGAGGTCGTTCAGGAGATCGGCCGCATTCGTGCGGCGCGCGATGCCGCGGGGTCGAAGTGCGTCATCGAGGTGGGCATCAGCACCGCGTTCGGCTGCACGCTGCAGGGACGCGTCGACGCCGATGAAGTCCTGCGGCTCGTCGCCGCGGCGTTCGACGCGGGCGCCGATCGTGTCGGCCTCGCTGACACCGTCGGCTACGCCGATCCTTCGATGGTTCGTGCGCTCTTCGCGCGGGCGTTTCGACTTGCCGGCGAGCGGATCTGCTGCGGACATTTCCACGACACGCGCGGGCTGGGCATGGCCAACGTTTACGCGGCGTGGCTCGAGGGCGTGGCACGCTTCGACGCGACGCTCGGCGGCATCGGCGGATGCCCGCACGCGCCCGGCGCGAGCGGCAACGTCGCAACCGAGGACCTCGCATACCTGTTCGCGAGCATGGGGGTCGCGACGGGCCAGGACTTCGACCGACTGATCGCGCTGCGCGCCAAGGTGGCGCAGTGGCTCGACGGCGAGACGCTCCACGGCACGCTCTGGCGTGCCGGATTGCCGAAGACGCTCGTGCATGGCGCCCGCGTGTCGGCCTGACAGGAGCGAAAACGTGAGCGTTACGCAACCCGCGGCGCCGCAGCCCCTGGCCGGCGTGCGCGTCGTCGAGTTCACCCACATGGTCATGGGACCGACGTGCGGCATGCTGCTCGCCGACCTGGGCGCGGAAGTGATCAAGGTCGAGCCGATCGACGGTGACCGCACGCGCACGCTGCTCGGCGCGGGCGCCGGGTTCTTCCCGATGTTCAACCGCAACAAGAAGAGCGTCGCGATCGACCTTCGCACCGGCGCCGGCGCGGAAGCCGCGCGCCGGATCGCGGCGAGCGCCGACGTCGTGGCGGAGAATTTCAAGCCGGGCACGATGATCAAGTACGGGCTCGACTACGCATCGCTCGAGAAAGCAAACACGCGGCTGATCTATGTCAGTCACAAGGGCTTTCTTCCCGGCCCGTACGATCACCGCACGGCGCTCGACGAAGTCGTGCAGATGATGGGCGGGCTCGCGTACATGACCGGCCGGCCCGGTGATCCGCTTCGCGCAGGGACCAGCGTGAACGACATCATGGGCGGCCTGTTCGGTGCCATCGGCGTGCTCGCCGCGCTCATCCAGCGCGGCATCACGGGACGCGGCATGGAGGTGCAGTCGGCGCTGTTCGAGAACAACGTCTTCCTGATGGGCCAGCACATGCTGCAGTACGCGGTGACCGGCCGCCACCCGGCGCCGATGCCCGCGCGCGAGAGTCCATGGGCCATCTACGACGTGTTCACCGTGAAAAACGGCGAGCAGATCTTCCTGGCGGTCGTGAGCGATCCGCAATGGACCACGTTCTGCGACGCGCTCGGCTTCGACGATCTCAAGGCCGATGCGTCCCTCGCGACGAACAACCAGCGCGTGCAGGCGCGGCCGACGCTGCTGCGCAACCTCGGCGAGCGGCTCAAGGCGCACGGCGCCGACGAGCTTGCGCGCCTGTTCGAGCGCGTCGGCCTGCCCTTCGCGCCGATACGCCGTCCCGAGGATCTCTACGACGATCCGCATCTCGCGGCGACCGGCGGTCTGGCCGACATCCGCTTGCCGGATGGCGAGCGCGCGGGGCAGACGGTCAAGACGACGCTCTTCCCGATTGCCCTCGACGGCCGCCGCCTCGGCGTGCGCCTCGATCCGCCGTCGATGGGCGAGCACACGCGCGAGGTGCTTGCGAGCGTCGGCTATGCACGCGACGAGATCGACGCGCTGTTCGAAAGGCGCGCCGTTGCATGACCACCCCGAGGAGCTCCCGCATGTCGACTTCGACTTCCCGTCGCGCCACCCTGCGCGCGTTGGCCGCGTTGCCGGCGCTCGCGCTGCCGCAGGTCGTGCGCGCGCAAATCGGCGACAGGCCGGTGCGCTTCATCCTGCCGGTCGCGACGGCTTCGGGCGTTGACACCATCACCCGGGCGGCGGGCCCTGCGCTGTCGAAGGCGCTCGGTCATCCCGTGGTCATCGAGAACCAGCCGGGCGCCGGTGGGATCCTGGGCACCTCGACGCTGGTCAAGTCCGCGCCCGACGGATTCACGCTCAGCATCGTATCGAACAATCACGTGATCTATCCGAGCGTGTACAAGAGCGTGCCGTTCGATCCGGTGAACGACATCACGCCCATCGCGGTGCTGGGCTCCACGCCGATCGTGCTCGTCGTCAATCCGGGCAAGCTGCCCGCGAAGGACGTGAAGGAGCTCATCGCGCTGCTGAAGGCGAAGCCCGGCGGGTACAACTATGGCTCGTCGGGCAACGGGACGATCCTGCACCTCGCCACTGAGCTCTTCGTGCAGGAAGCGCACGTCGAAGTCCGGCACATTCCGTACAAGGGCGTGGGTCCGATGCTGACCGATCTGCTCGGCGGACAGGTCGACATGGGCACGCTCTCCCTGCCGTCCGTGCAGCAGCACCTGAAGAGCGGCGCGCTGCGCGCGGTGGGCGTCACCGGTGCGGCGCGCACCAACGCCGCGCCCGACATACCGACCGTCGCCGAGCAGGGCTTGCCGAATTACATCGTCGATGCGTGGTTCGCGGTGATCGCCCCCGCGCGTCTGCCGGCGGCCGACGTGAAGCGCATCCACGACGCGTTCGCCGCCGCCTTCGCCTCGCCGGAGGTCGCCGAGGTCATGGCCAAGCAAGGCAACGTGATCAACGTGAGCACGCCCGAGTACGCCGCGCAGTTCTTCCGCAGCGAGCTCGCCAAGTACGCACGCATCGTCAAGGCGGCCGGCATCGAGCCGCAATGAGCGGGCTGCGCGTGACGACGCGCTACTCGATCCGGCAGGCGTCTTCGAAATCGAGTCGTGGATTGCGCGGCTTGACCTTCGCCGGGTCGCCGTAACCGATGTTGCACAGGAAATTCGAGCGCACCTTGCCATCGGGGAAGAACGCGGCGTCGACCATCGCATTGTCGAAGCCCGACATCGGCCCGCAATCGAGACCGAGCGCGCGCGCGGCGAGTATCAGGTAGCCGCCCTGCAGCGTGCCGTTGCGAAACGCGGTGGTGAGAATGTGCTCCGGCTTGCCCGCGAACCAGCTCCGCGCATCGGTGTGCGGAAAGAGGCGCGGCAGCTTGTCGTAGAATTCGAGGTCGTACGCCACGATGGCGGTGACCGGCGCCGCCATGGTCTTGTCGAGGTTGCCGGCCGACAAGGCGGGACGCAGTCGCTCCTTCGCCTCGCGCGAGACCACGAAGACGAATCGCGCGGGTGACGAGTTGGCCGACGTCGGTGCCCATTTGAGCAGCTCATAGAGCGCGCGCAAGGTCGATTCCGTCACCGGACGGTCGACGAACCCGTTGTGGGTGCGCGCGGTGCGGAATACGGCGTCGAGGCACGCGTCGGGCAATGGCATGGCAATGACTCCGGCGACTGTCGGGCACGTATTGTGCCGCGAGTCGCGCATAGGCTTTGTTTATGGCAGCGATTGGCACAGTCAATTGGACGCGACCGCAATGCGGCGCGCACAATCAGTAGCCACTGCCGCGCCAAGACGGCGGTCCTTCCGCCTGATCGCCGCGCGGCGCAATTGAACGAGGAGACGCTTCATGAAGCCGCTCAAAGGCACCCGTACCCACGACAACCTCAAGGCAGCGTTCGCCGGCGAGTCGCAGGCCAATCGCCGCTATCTCTACTTCGCGAACAAGGCGGACGTCGAAGGACAGAACGATGTCGCCGCGCTGTTCCGCTCCACGGCGGAAGGCGAGACCGGGCACGCGCACGGTCATCTCGACTACCTGTCGTCGGTCGGCGATCCGGCCACCGATCTGCCCATCGGCAAGAGCCGCGAGAACCTGAAGGCAGCGGTGGCGGGCGAGACGCACGAATACACCGACATGTACCCCGGCATGGCGAAGACCGCGCGCGACGAGCAGTTCGACGAGATCGCCGACTGGTTCGAGACGCTGGCGAAGGCCGAGCGCTCGCACGCCAACCGCTTCCAGAAAGCCCTGGACGCCCTGCAGGACTAGCTCGTCCGAAGCGGCGATACGCCGCTTTGCCGCTCCGTTATTCCGTCGCGGCGTCCCGCGGTGCGAACTTCCGAGGGCGCACCGTGCCGCGACGGAATAACCTCACGCCATGACACTGCGCGAAGGCAGCCTCGAAGCGCCGACCCGGCATCCGGTGGACTGGCGCAATCCGGATTTCTACGACGAAGCCGCGCTCTACAAGGAGATGGAGCGCATCTTCGACATCTGCCACGGCTGCCGCCGCTGCGTCTCGCTGTGCGGCGCGTTTCCCACGTTGTTCGACCTCGTCGACGAGAGCAAGACGATGGAGGTCGACGGCGTGGCGAAGTCGGACTACTGGAAGGTCGTCGACCAGTGCTACCTGTGCGACGTCTGCTACATGACCAAGTGTCCGTACGTGCCGCCGCACCCGTGGAACGTCGACTTCCCGCACCTGATGCTGCGCGGCAAGGCGTACCGGTTCCGCAACGGCGGCATCTCGCTGCGCGACAGGATCCTCACCAGCACCGACCGCGTCGGCAAGCTCGCGACCATCCCCGTGGTGGTGAAGGCGGTCAATGCGGCGAACCGCAATGCGGCCGCTCGCGCGCTCATCGAGAAGACGCTCCGCGTGTCGGCCAGGACCGAGCTGCCTCCGTACGCCGGCAAGCGGTTTCGCGACGACGTTTCGCCGTCGCTGGCATGGCCCGTGCGCAAGGGCGCGCGCACCCCGGGCAAGGTCGCCATCTTCTCGACCTGCTACGTCAACTACAACGAGCCTTCGATCGGGCACGATCTCATCAAGCTGCTCGAGCACAACCGGATTCCCTACACGCTGGTCGCGCAGGAGGCGTGCTGCGGGATGCCCAAGCTCGAGCTCGGAGACTTCGAGCGCGTCGAGGCCTCGAAGGACGTGAACATCCCGCCGCTCGCCGCGCTGGCACGCGCGGGCTACGCGATCCTGACGCCCGTGCCGTCGTGCACGCTCATGTTCAAGCAGGAGCTGCCGCTGCTGTTCCCGGAGGATCCCGACATCGCCCTGGTGCGCGACGCGATGTTCGATCCGTTCGAGTATTTCGTGGCGCGCGACAAGGACGGCCTGCTCGAGAAGGATTTCAAGCGGCCGCTGGGGCAGGTCAGCTACCACATCCCCTGCCACAGCCGCGTGCAGAACATCGGCCAGCGCACGCGCGAGGCGCTGGAGTGGATTCCGGGAACGACGGTGAACACGGTGGAGCGCTGCTCGGGACACGATGGCACGTGGGGCGTGAAGCGCGAGTTCTACGCCGATTCCATGAAGATCGGCCGCCCCGTGTTCAACCGCATGGCGGATCCTGCGCCCGACTATGTGAGCTCGGACTGTCCCATCGCCCAGCGCCGCATCGTCGAAGGCATCGCGCAAGGCGACGAGGCGGCGAAGCTGCGCAAGGCGCATCCGCTCACGCTGTTGCGCATGGCCTACGGACTCGACTGAACGGACGCGGCATGCCGAGGATCGAACGCGAATCGCTGATGACGCTGGAGGCCTACGCCAAGGCCCGCAACGACTTTCGTGCGCGGGTGCTCGCGCACAAGAAACCTCGTACCGTGCACCTGGGGGAGCACCTGACGCTCATCTTCGAGGACGAGCTGACGATCCGCTACCAGGTGCAGGAGATGCTCCGCATCGAGAAGATCTTCGAGGAAGAGGGCATACGCGAGGAGCTCGATGCCTACAATCCGCTGATCCCCGACGGCACCAATCTGAAGGCCACGATGCTCATCGAGTACGAGGACGTCGAGGAGCGGCGACGTGCGCTCGGGCGTCTCAAGGGCATCGAAGGCAAGGTGTACGTGCAGGTCGGCGATCTCGACAAGGTGTTCGCCATCGCCGACGAGGATCTCGAGCGCGCGAACGAGCAGAAGACCTCGGCGGTGCACTTTCTGCGCTTCGAGCTGGCGGCGCCCGCCATCGCGGCGCTTCGCGACGGTGCGCGGCTCGCGATCGGCGTCGAGCATCCGGAGTATCGCGCGAGCGTCACCGTGCCGGCGGAGACGCGGCAGGCGCTCATGGCGGATCTCGCCTAGTCGGGCAGCGACAGCCGGTAGCGGAAGTCCCACGCGGGTGCGCCGCCGATCGGGTCGGCGGCGAAGCGACCTTCATCCCGCGCGAAGCCGAGCGACTCGACCAGTCGCTGCGACGCCTGGTTGCGCGTGTCGACTGTCGCAATGACCGTGCCGACGCCGTAATGCGCCCGCAGGTGCGCAATGGCGGCGGCGCACGCCTCGCGGCCGTAGCCCCGGCGCTGGAACGGCGCGAAGACGAAGTAGGCGAGATGGGCTATCGCACGGCCCCGATGTGCCCCGGGGCGGGGCGAAGGGGCGCGCTCCGACGCCCGATGCGCGTCGCATTCGGCAGCGAGGAGAACCGTGGCTTCGACCACACCGACGCACGCGTTGTCCTCGCGCCGGCGAGCGACCCAGTTGCGCCACCGCTCACCGGGCGGCGGCGGCCGGGTGGTGATGCGGCTCACGCGCGCCGCGACGCCTTCAAGGCTCGGCGCATCGCCGATGAAGCGATAGAGATCGGGATCGGCCCACGCCGCGAGGGACGGCACGTGCGCGACGTCGAGCGGCTCGTACGCGAGGCGGGCGCTCGCGGCGGGCGCGTCGCTCAATCGCGGAAGTTCTCGTACTGGAGCGGGTAGTCGGTGATCGACTTCCGCACCAGCGCGATCGCGTTCTGCAGCTCGTCCTTCTTGGCGCCGGACACGCGCACGGCTTCGCCCTGGATCGATCCCTGCACCTTCAGCTTGCTGTCCTTCAAGAGCCGCACGATCTTCTTGGCGAGCTCCTGGTCGACACCGGTGCGCACGGTCACCGACTGCTTCACCTTGTTGCCCGACACCTTCTCCGGGTCGCCGTACTTCAGCGAGCGCACGTCGACCGTGCGCTTGGCGAACTTGGCGAGCAGGACGTCGGTGACCTGCTTCAGCTTGAACTCGTCGTCGGCGAAGAGCGTCAGCGTCTTGTCGTTGTATTCCACGCGCGCATCCGAGCCTTTGAAATCGAACCGGTTGCCGATCTCCTTGTTGGCCTGGTCGACGGCGTTGCGGACCTCGACCTGGTTCACGTCGGAGACGATGTCGAACGAGGGCATGCGACCTCCCGAGGTGGGGCTCAAGACCGTAGCACGGCAGCCCCGGATGCACCAGAACCGCGCTCGGCTTCGCTCCGCCGGCCGCGGGCGCGGACCGCAGCGTCCGGGGTTCGCGCACCGGGGCCGCTGCGACGACGCGACAATCGCCGCCGACCGACACCGTCATCGGCCGCTGCCCTCTTGCGCTCCCTGCCCGGAATTTGGCATGTTTGATGCATCTGGCAAAACGGGGAGACGCTCCATGGACCCGGTGATTCCGCTGGCGGACCTTCAGGCGATCTATTCGGTCGCGGAGGTCGATCGCGCGCTCGAGGACGGCGCCTCCAAGCGCAACGAGGGCCTCAAGAGCTGGTACGACCGCATGCGCGAGCTGGGCGGCTCGCGCTACATCATCAAGCCCTCCACCGTCGCCGCGGTCGACGAGCTGTACGACGCGTCCCCCAACTTCGCCGACGTGATCGACGATTTGCGCAAGTTCCTGGCGCTCGCCGTCGCGGGCAACGAGGCGGTGCAATTCACGCCCATGCTGCTGCTCGGCGAGCCCGGACTCGGCAAGACCTATTTCGCCAAAAAGCTCGCGCACGCGCTGTCCACGGGCTTCGAGTTCGTGTCGATGAGCTCGCTCACCGCCGGATGGGTGCTCACCGGTGCATCGGCGCAGTGGCACAACGCGAGGCCCGGCAAGGTCGCCCAGACACTGATCGAGGGCGACTACGCCAATCCCGTGGTCGTGCTCGACGAGGTCGACAAGGCCGGCGGCGACGCCCGCTACGACCCGATGGGCGCGCTCTATACGCTGCTCGAGCGGGACACGGCGCAGCACTTCAAGGACGAGTTCATCGACGTCGACATGGACGCCTCGCACATCCTCTGGGTGGCGACGGCGAACGACGAGTCGGCCATCCCGGAGCCGATCCTCAATCGCATGAACGTCTATGCGATCGACCGCCCCGATGCCGAAGGCGCGCGTCGCATCGCGCTCGCCGTGTACCGGGAGATCCTCGAGGCGCATCACTGGCCGTTCCCCCCCGAGCCCGCGGAGGGCGTGGTCGAGCGTCTCGCCGCGGTGCCGCCGCGCGACATGCGCAAGCTGTTGCTCGACGCTTTCGGCACGGCGCAGCTCGCCGGTCGCGACCATCTCGTGCCCGAGGACATCGACGCGCGCAAGCTCTGCGGCCGGCGCACGCGAGTGGGGTTCTGAGCGCGCCGCGGCGTTACACGCGTGTCGGCGTCGTCCGATACGCAATGGTGAAAGGCTCCGATACCCTGGTGCGCGCCTTCACGCTAGGTTAGGGGTTCCGTCGGGCGTTGCCCGAACCCACCCCATCCATCGGAGGCCGTCATGCTCCACATCCGCAAGCTGTACGCCGGCGTCGCGGCCGCGGTCATCGGAGGCGCGCTCGCTTCCGGTGCCGCGCTTGCCGCCGGTCCGTCGCTCATCACCAACCAGCCGTTCGTCAACGGCGGCATCACCAGCGACGAAGCGGACGTGATGCGTCAGGAAGCGACGCACTATCCGCTCGAGATCACCCTCGCACGCAAAGGCGAGGTGCAGGGCTACAACGACTTCGTCGCCGGCGCGCAGCTGCGCGTCATCGACAGCGCGGGACGCGTGATCGTCGACCGCGCCGATGCGGGCCCGATCTTCCTCGCCGATCTGCCGCCCGGCGCTTACACCATCGAGGCGACGTACAACGGACAGACCAAGTCGGGCCGCGTGCAGGTCTCCGGCGCGGGGCGCGCGCAGGTGACGTTCCTGTGGGAGTGACGCGCTACCTCTGAGCCGTCAAGCGGTTGTTTCTGGACCGAGGCGCAGCGCCGTCGGTGGTGTCACGCCGATCGCCGGTCACGCGGTGGCCCATGCGCTCGATGCGTCCCAGCTTCTTGGTGTCGATATGCAGCAGGTCGCCTGGATGGGCATGCTCATAGCGAACGAGCGTGTCGCTGGGCTCGAGCTCGGCCAGGCGCGACAGGCCAGCGCGGGCGAGCAACCGTTGGCGCGGCGAACGTCAGAGATGCCAGCAGATTTCTGGGTTGCGGTAATGGGCATCATTCGATAGCGGGGCGAACGCAGGCAAGCAGTCGGCGGAGCCATACTCCACAGTGGTGACGTAATACCAGAACACTCCGTCGTCATCTTGCAAGTCCAAAAGCGGGACCTCGAATCGAAGCATCGCGCCGTGAAGCGTGAAGGGAACAGTGGTGACTGTGCGTCCCCAGCCTCCGTTCGCGGTCGAACCGCTCACACTGTCTACCCAGACTACAGAAACAACGCCGCTCGAGTGAATACTTTCGCCCCAGATGATCGATTTGCCAGTGGCATCTTGTTGACCGGCCGCTGCCTGATAGAAGTCTTGAATTGGCGACGGTTGCTCGCTATCAACGAAAAACGCAAACGAATCCGCTTGACGTCCCGCAGTGTCAATTGTCGTAAAGTCAGGGACATCCTCGAACATGACTGTGAAGACTACGGTGCCTGCCTTCCGGTCAACATGGGTCGAAAGCCATTGCGGCGCAACTGCGTGCGCTACTGACGTCAACAAGACTACGGCAATACCGATGGCTAAGCGCATAGCATCTCCTGCGTTGATTTCCGTCAACCTCGCGGCCGTTAAGGCTTAGCCGGACGGCTTCGACGCCGGGTCAGTATCGATCGCTCGCAACTGCCATCAAATATATCCTTGGGTGTAGGAGTCTCAGTGGGGCGAAGCCACAGGACCTCACGCCAAGACGTTCTTTTGAACCTACTTGTTATCTCATCTGCTTGGTACTAGCGTTCAAGTGCCACGCACCTGCTGTTCAACAACTATCAGGATCGGGGCAGCGGGCTATTCGGGTCAAACATTCCAGCACAACGCGGGATCACTTGCGGAGTGAGCAAGCGCTACGCTGGTGCAGCGCTTCCTACTGCCTGCGAGATCCGCGCCCGCGCACGTGTTGTTCCACGTCGTCGGACATCGGCCCGACGGCGTCAACCGCCCCGCTTCAGCTCGTGCGCTGTGATGTCGAGCTTCTCATTCCCCATAGCGCTCTTCGTGTTCCTGGCCTATGTTGATGAAGTCAGGCAAAACGGGCCCGCTTTAGGGGATGGCGCGGGTAAAAATGCGGGTAAAAGCCTGTGACGCTGCGTGTAAACGACGCTAGTCCATTGAATCATCAGTACTTCTTTGGCGCATTTCGGCGGACACCCGCCCGCCAACGCTTTCGCGTGCTCCCAAGATCCAATCACCAGCCGATCGCAGGAACACGGCGCGTTAGTAGCGCCATCGGTCCTCTCGTCGTTGCAACAATGGCGAATTCTGGGTTGCGCTCCTCGCTGAAGCGAGCTAGACGCAGCCGCCAGCGGCGCGGCGCTACGTCCGACAGCAGAAGCTGCAGAGAAGAGTAATGCAACAGGCTTCGGCCTCGCGATCGACGATTGCGCTCCGCTCGGTTTGGGCGCATCGTTGAAGCTGCGGAAGCGGGCGCGCTCGCGTCTGCCTATTCCGCGATCTTTGTCCAAGACCTGTGCGTTGCCGCGGGGTCATTGGCCCCCGTCCCCTATCGCTCTGGTCTTGCGCAGTGCGACGGGTCACGCCGCCTCGCTGACGACGCGATCCAGCATGGCATCGACGCTGGTCTGCTTGCGAAGGGAGATCATCATGGGAATGAACGCCAAAAACGGCGCGCGCCTGCTGGGCCTGTTGGCAGCCGCCGCCTTCGCGCTCCTCGGGCACGAGAGCGCGGTCGCTGCGGGTCCGGGAACGTACAGCTTCCAGCTTCTCGCAACCGTCGGGGATGCGATCCCGAGCGCGGCCGGAGGCCACTTCGTCAACGACTTCGAGGCGGGTGGGTTGGCCAACAGCGGCGCGATCGCATTCGGGGCTGATGTGAGCACGGGCGGTGAGGGCGTCTTTCTGATGCGTCGCGGGCAGATCACCGAGCTGGCCCGGACGGGGGACGCCGCCCCTGGTGGCGGCACCTTTGATTTCGCGTTCCTGGGACCGGTCACGCAGAACGATGCAGGCGACGCGACGTTCGTCTTCGTGCTGGCGCCGTTCACGTTGCCGGTCGGCAGCAACGCGGGCCTCTATCGCTACTCGCATGCCGCCAGGGCCCTGACGCCGATCGTCATCCCCTTCGTCACCCCGGCGCCCGGCGGCGGAACGTTCCAGGGCGTCTTCTTCCAACCCACGATAAACAATCGCAACGACGTCGTGTTTGCCGGCATCGTGCCGACCGACCAGGGCATACACGTCCCGGGTGAGGACTACATCGGTCTTGGCGAGGGTATCTTCCGCGCGGACGCCCGGGACGTCATCTCCATGCTGGTCGTCCCCGGCGATCCCGCTCCTGGCGGGGGCACATTCGACTTCGCGATTGGGTCATGGAGCAACGATGCCGGCGTTGTGGCGTTCATCGGTCACGTCGCGGGCGATGAGATTCTTCCACCCGGCTTTCCGCCGCAGGCGGTGCAGATCGGCGCCCTCACCAACCTGTACGTGAGAGACGCCGACGGGACCATTCGCGCCCTCGTCCGTGCCGGCGATCCGGCACCGGGAGGCGGCGTATTCAGGTCAGTGCCGTATACGATGCCGAACAACGGTGGCGATATCGTGTTCACCGGTGACCTCACTCCGGCGCCCGGCGTATCGCGGGATCTCGGCGTGTTCCTCCATTCCAACGGTGTCATTACGACCATCGCACGCCCGGGCGATTCGATGCCTGGAGGCGGGCATCTCGTCAGCGCAAGTCTGGTCAACAACAACATCCATATCAACAACCGCGGCGAGGTCGTGTTCAGCGCCATGCTCGACAGCGACCTCGACAACGACGGCACAGCGGATACGGGGCTGTTCGAATGGTCCGCCGGCCAGCTGCGCTTGATCGCGCGCAGCGGCACGGTGCTGCCCGGCATCGGCACGATCTATCAGCTCGCTGCGGCGGAGCTGGTCATCCCGCCACCGCCCTTCGTGACTCCGACGTCGGCAGCGGTAAATAATGACCATGGGCAGGTGCTGTTCCAGGCGACGTTGACGAACGGCGCCGTCGTGTTTCTGGAAGCAACGCCCGCGAAGTAGCCGGCGTCATGCCGCGTGAGCGGACCCGCCCGCCCGCGCGGCATGTGCTGCCGAGGTCAGCCTGTGTCATCGACGAACCGGTCCGTCATGGCGCGCACGTGGCCGAGGGATCGCGCCCGCTCTGCTGGGGTTGCGTGGCGACGTTCGACGCCGGCTTCGCTGAGGTGACCGAAACGAACGCGTTCGGGATCGTTTCCAGCGTCGCCCGATGCGCCCTCGCGAAGCGAACCATGTCGCGCTCATGATGTCCGCGGGTACCGAGGCCGCGACCACCGCCGCTGAGCACAAGCCAGGACCGCCCGGTCGCCCTGCGCCTTATAGCGGCCGAGCCACTTACGCACGGTGCGCACGCTTATGCCGTAGCTCGCCGCGGCCGCCGTAAGCCTCATGCTCCCTTGGACGATGGCGTGGACCATTTCGAGTCGACGGGGGAAGGAAGGTGAGTCGGGCATTCTTGTGAATGTTCATTCGGCTGAGTTCCTGAGAGGTTTGGGGTGGTTGGCACCTCCCAGTCTCTCAAACTCAGTGCGAATGGACAGTAACAACCTGTTGAAGCAACACAGCTAGCCGAGCTCGTCGATGGAGCGCGGCCAGGACTTGTGCAGCAGCCGCGACAGCGCCCGATCGGCGAGCAGCGTGCCGCCGGTCTGGCAGCGCGCGCAGTAGTTGCACTCGTTCTCGGCGTAGACGATGCGCTGCACCGGCGAGCCGCAGACGGGACACGGGTTCCCGTAGCGCCCGTGCACGGCCATCTCGGGGCGGAAGGCGGTGACCTTTTCCGGAAACGCCCCCGCCGACTGCGCGCGCAGGCGCCCGGTCCATTCGCTCAGCACGTCGCGTGCCGCGTGATAGAGCGCGCCGACCTGCGCAGCCGAAAGCTTCTGCGTGTGCGCGATCGGGGACAGCCGCGCGCGATGCAGGATCTCGTCCGAATAGGCGTTCCCCACGCCGCTGAAGAGCCGCGGGTCGGTGAGCGCGCGCTTGAGCGTGTGGTTCTCCGCGGTGAGCCGTGCGCCGAACGACGCGAGGTCCACATCGAGGATCTCCAGCCCGCCCATGCGGAACGGCGCGAGGCCCTGCTCACCTTCGACCAGATGCAGTGATGCGCGGCGCTTGCTTCCCGCTTCGGTGAGCACCAGCCGGCCCATCGGAAAGTGCAGCACTGCGAGGGTGATGCGACCCGGCGGACGCTCCTTCGGCTCGAGCCAGCGCAGCCGTCCGGCGATCATCAGGTGGATGACGAGATGCAGGCCACCTTCGAGCGAGAGCACGATGCGCTTGCCGAGACGCTGCACCTTTTCGACGCGGCGTCCTTCCGCGTCGGCGATCGGCGGCACGGCGGTGCGCAGCACGAAGGGGTTGAGCAGCTCGACGCGCGTCAAGGGCTCGCCTTGCACGCGCTCGGCGATCGCTTCGCAATAAACGACGACGTCCGGGAGCTCCGGCATCGTCAATCCGTCCGTCGCGCTTGCAACGCCCGCAACGCGTCGAACGCGTGTACGACCGGTTGCGACCAGTCGCCGAAGCTCGCCTGGCGAAAGATGCGCAGGCTCGGGTACCACGGCGACTCGTGCGTCGCGAGGCGCCAGCGCCAGCAGCAATTGAAGCGGTCGAGCATCCAGACCGGCACGCCGAGGGCGCCCGCGACATGCGTCACCGCCGTGTCCGGGGCGATGACCAGATCGAGCGATTCGATGAGCGCCGCGGTGTCGCCGAAGTCTCGAATCTCGCTGCGCAGGTCGACGATGCGTGCGCCGCGATCACCGAACACGGCCGGATCGCCGGCCGCGCCCGGTTGCAGCGTCACGAACCGCATGCCCGGCACGTCGAGCAGCGGCGCAAGCACCGCCGGCGGGACCGACTTGTGCTGCGTCACATAGCCGTAGTCCGAGCGGGCGAATACCGACCATGCGAGACCGACGCGCGGATGCGGGACGTCTCGCAGGCGTTCGCGCCATGCCGCCGCACGGTCGGGCGGCGCGTGCAGATACGGTGCGGCGTCGAGCGCATCGACCTCCACGCCGAGCAGGTGCGGAAGCGACAGGATCGAGGCGCGCGCCGCGATGGTCTCGTTCGACAGCGCGCCGACCGACGTCACGACCCGGTCGGCGCCCTCCATGCCGGCGAGAAGAGGCTCGAGCGGTGTCCAATAGTCGTCGACGAGCAGCACCACGCGCGATGCGCGCTCGCGCGCGCGCGCGACGAAGCGCGCGAACTGCACGACATCGCCGAATCCCTGCTCGGCATAGACGAGCAGCGTTCCGGCCACGCGTGCGCCGGTCCACGAGGGCCAGCGGGCGAAGCGAGTGCGCGCGGATCCGATGCCCTCGGCGCGCTGCTCGAACACCGCGAAGCCTTCACGGTAGCGGCCCCGGGCAAGGAGCGTCGACGCAACGCCGAAGGCGCTTTCCGCGTCGTCGGGTTGCAGCGCGAGCGCGGCGCGAAAGGCCGCTTCGCCGCGCTCGTGCGCCCAGCTCCAGTTCGCGACCGCGCCCAGCGTTCGCTGCGCGGCCTGCGACTCGGGATGCTCCGCGACGATCGCCTCGAGCTCGGCTCGCGCGCCATCGACGTCGCGCCCGAGCGCGCGTGCGAATGCGAGGCAGGTGCGCGCGGTGACCGAGCCGGGATCGACCGCGAGCGCGCGCTCGAATGCGCGACGCGCCGGCTCGGCGCGCCCGGCTCGTGCGTGCACCTCGCCGAGGTTGATCGCCGTATCCGCGGCGCGCGGGTCGAGCATGAGCGCGCGCTCGAACGCCACGGCCGCCTCGTCCGGCCGCTGCAGCTGCACGAGCGCGATGCCGATGTTGTTGTGCGCCTGGGCGTACGCGGGCGACAGGCGCACCGCCTCGTCGAGCGCGGCGAGCGCGGCGTCGGGGTCGCGTGCCTGCAATTGCGCGAACCCCAGGTTGTTGTGCGCGATCGCGTTGCGCGGCGCGACCCGCACCGCGACCGTGAGGCGCGCGATGGCCTTCGCGACGTCGCCACGCGTGAGCGCGAGCACGCCACCGTTGATGAGCGCGGTGGCGTCGTCGGGATACTTGCCGATGATCGCCGCGTAGAGCGCCTCGGCGTCGTCGAGACGGCCGGCCTGCTGCAGCCGCATCGCCTCGGCCAGCTGCCGCAGCGCCTTCCCACCGGACGCCTCAGTCACGACGCCATTCCCGCTCGGATAGAATCACAGCCGACAACGACCCGCTCGTCTCATGAGTCATATACTCCAGGCCCTGCCGCTGCACCAGAAAGTCGGCATCGCATTTTCCGGCGGCCTCGACACGAGCGCCGCGCTGCTCTGGATGCGCGCGAACGGCGCGATCCCTTACGCCTACACGGCGAATCTCGGTCAGCCCGACGAGCCCGACTACGACGACATCCCGCGCCGTGCGCTCCAGTACGGCGCCGAAGCCGCCCGTCTCGTCGATTGCCGCGCGGCGCTCGTCGCCGAGGGCCTTGCGGCGCTGCAGGCAGGCGCGTTCCACATTTCCACGGCCGGTGCGACGTACTTCAACACCACGCCGCTGGGCCGCGCCGTGACCGGCACGATGCTCGTGACCGCGATGCGCGACGACGACGTTCATATCTGGGGCGACGGCAGCACCTTCAAGGGCAACGACATCGAGCGGTTCTACCGCTACGGCCTGCTCGCCAATCCGCACCTGCAGGTCTACAAGCCCTGGCTCGACCAGCGCTTCATCGACGAGCTCGGCGGCCGCAAGGAAATGTCCGAGTACCTCACCCGCGCGGGGTTCGGCTACAAGATGAGCGCCGACAAGGCGTACTCGACCGATTCCAACATGCTCGGCGCCACGCACGAGGCGAAGGACCTCGAGCGCCTCGATCGCGGCATCTCCATCGTGCAGCCGATCATGGGCGTCGCGTTCTGGCGCGAGGATGTCCCGGTCCGGCCCGAGACGGTCAGCGTCCGCTTCGAGGAAGGCCGCCCGGTGGCGCTCAACGGCGCGACGTTCCGCGACGACGTCGCGCTGCTCGCCGAAGCCAACGCGATCGGCGGGCGGCACGGGCTCGGCATGTGCGACCAGATCGAGAATCGCATCATTGAGGCCAAGAGCCGCGGCATCTACGAGGCGCCCGGCATGGCGCTGCTGTTCATCGCCTACGAGCGACTCGTCACCGGCATTCACAACGAGGACACCATCGAGCAGTACCGCGACAACGGGCGCCGCCTCGGGCGCCTCCTGTACCAGGGCCGCTGGTTCGATCCGCAGGCGATGATGCGCCGGGACAGCGCGCAGCGGTGGATCGCGCGCGCCATCACCGGCGAGGTGACGCTCGAACTTCGGCGCGGCAACGATTACTCGATCCTCGACACGGCAAGCCCCAACCTCACGTACAAGCCGGAGCGGCTGACGATGGAAAAGGGCGACGCGTTCTTCACGCCTCAGGACCGCATCGGGCAGCTCACGATGCGCAACCTGGACATCATGGACACGCGCGACAAGCTGTTCGGCTACGCGCAGTCGGGATTGCTGAGCGCTTCCGGCGAATCGCCACTGCCGCGGCTCGCCGACGACGACAAGCCGTAGCTCAGTCGACCTTGAGGCCGAGCTTCTTGATCACCGGCGCCCATCGCGCCGAGTCGTCGCGGATCAGCTTGTCGAAATCCTCCGGCGTTCCGCCGACGAGCTCGAAGCCCTGCGCCTGCATGCTCTTCACAACTTCCGGCATCTTCAGCACCGCATCGATCTCGCGATTGAGGCGATCGATGATCGGCTTCGGCGTTCCGGCCCGAACCAGCACGCCGTTCCATGCCTGCGCCTCGAAACCCGGGTAGGTCTCGGCGATCGCGGGAATATCGGGGAAAAGGAAAAAGCGCTTCGCGGTGGTCACGGCGATCGGCCGCAGCTTGCCGGCATCGATCTGAGATTTGAGCGGCTGCATCACCGCGAACAGCATCTGCGTCTCGTTCTGCACCGTAGCGAGCACGGCAGGCGGCGAGCCGTTGAACGGCACGTGCACGATGTCGATGCCTGCCATCGACTTCAGAAGCTCCATGCTGAGGTTCGACGAGCTCCCGTTGCCGACCGAGGCGTAGTTGAGCTTGCCCGGGTTCGCTTTGGCATACGCGACGAGCTCGGGCAGTGTCTTGACCGGAAGCGAAGCATTGACGACCAGCACCGACGGCTGGTTCGACGTGATGATCACGGGCGCGAGGTCCTTCTGCACGTCGTACGGCAGCTTCTGCAGGAACGGCGCGAACGCGAGAGGACCCGGAAACGCGAGCACCATCGTGTAGCCGTCCGGCGCGCTGTGGGCGACTTCCGCGGTCGCCACGGTGCCGCCCGCGGCCGGCTTGTTCTCCACCACCACGGGTTGGCCCAGCCGGTCGCGCAGCTTGTCGGCGATCGCGCGTCCCAGCGCGTCGATCGAGCTGCCGGCCGGCGCCGACATCAGGAAGCGTATGGAATGCTCGGGCCAGTTCTGCGCGGACGCGAACGGTGCGAACGCGAGCAGCACGGCGGCGATGAGGAGGCGAGACAGCATCGAAGGCTCCGTGAAACGTCGTTGATCAGGCGGGCGCGTGGCACACGGCCTCGATGTTGTAGCCATCGGGGTCGAGCACGAACGCGCCATAGTAGTTGGGGTGGTAGTGCGCACGCACGCCCGGCGCGCCGTTGTCGCGGCCGCCCGCGGCGATCGCCGCGCGATAGAACGCATCGACGTGCGCCCGCGTCTCGGCATGAAACGCGATGTGGATCTTCGCGCGTTCGAATACGCCCGCGCCGATCCAGAAATCGGGCTTGGGCGGCACGCCGAAGCCGGCGGCTTCGTCGAATTCCATCAGCAGCACGTAGCCGAGCGGGGCCAGTGCGGCGCGATAAAAAGCCTTGCTGCGCGCGATGTCGGTTACGGCAACGCCGGTATGGTCGATCATGATGTCACCTCTCCGCACACCAGGTATTCCAGCAGCGCCTTCTGCGCGTGCAGGCGGTTCTCCGCCTCGTCCCACACCACGCTCTGCGGACCGTCGATGACCTCGGCGGCGACTTCCTCGCCACGGTGCGCGGGCAGGCAATGCATGAAGAGCGCGTCGGGCTTGGCTCTCGCCATCATCTCCTCGTCGACGCAGTAGTTGGCGAACGCCGCGCGCCGCGCCTCGTTCTCGGCCTCGAATCCCATGCTCGTCCAGACGTCGGTCGTGACGAGGTCGGCGCCGCGGCACGCTTCGCGCGGATCATCGAACGCGCGAAAGTGCCGCGCGCCGGCGCTGCCGAGGAGCGCGGCGTCGACGGCATAGCCGCGCGGCGCGGCCACGTGCACGGCGAAGCCCAAGATCCGCGCCGCCTGCAGCCAGGTGTAGCAGACGTTGTTCGCGTCGCCGATCCACGCCACGGTTCGGCCCTCGAGGCTGCCGCGGTGCTCGAAGTAGGTGAACACGTCGGCCAGGATCTGGCAGGGATGGTATTCGTTGGTGAGCCCGTTGATGACCGGGACCCGGGAGTGCGCCGCGAAGCGCTCGATGATCGACTGCTCGAACGTGCGGATCATCACCACGTCGACCATGCGCGAGATGACACGCGCGACGTCCTCGATGGGCTCGCCGCGCGACAGCTGCGTCTCGCCGCGCGCGAGATTGATCGCGATGCCGCCGAGCTGGTTCATGCCCGCCTCGAACGACACTCGCGTGCGCGTGCTCGCCTTGTCGAACACCATCGCGAGCGTGCGGTCGCGCAGCGGCTGATAGAGCTCGTAGCGCTTGAATCGGTCCTTGATCCAGCGCGTGCGCTCGAACAGGTAGTCGAATTGCGCGCGGTCGAAGTCGCTGAACTGCAGGAAGTGCTTCGGCGCGGCGGTGGTGGACATCCCCTGGGTCCTGCGTGCGATCGCAGGATTCTAGTCAAATCAAGATATTAACACCGCACGCCGTCGCGCTGCGGCGGCCTCGAGCATTCCAATGTCCCGTGCCGCCTTCGCAAAGGGCGGAATCGCGCAAACGGAGATCCCCTAGCGCGGCGCGCCGATCGAATGCCTGCTGACGCGCATGCCGGCGCAAGCTCGAGTCGCCGCCTTGCGGCGCGTATAATCCGCCGCCCCAATGACGCCGCCGCCCCAATGACGCGCAGCGATGACGATGTCGTGATCTGGGGCGTGACCGCATCCGCGCGAACGTTTCGGCCCAGCGACTGGGCCGAGCGTCTTGCCGGGCTCACGTCGGCGTTCGGAAGCGATCAGCGGCTCATGTACTCGCCGCACGTGCTGCCGATGACCATAAGCGGGGTACGCGCGCTGATCGTGCGCCACGAGCTTGCGACGCTGTCGCCGAGGCTGCATCAGTTCCTGCTCGGCTTCGCGCGCGACAACGAGCTCGTGGTCGAGCACGTGCGCGACGCATCGGCCGCGCCGCACGTGCTCGTGCCGCCGGGCGCCCGGCGTCGTGAGCCGCAGGAGCCGGTCTGATCGACGCATGCGAGCGAAACGACGAGGGCGCCCGCAGGCGCCCTCGTGAGCTTCCGTAGCCGGATCGCTGGTGTTACGCGAGCGCCTTGATGGCGTGCGCGAGACGCGACTTGGTGCGCGACGCGAGATTCTTGTGAACGATCTTCTTGTCGGCGATGCGGTCGATGACCGCCTGCGATTCCTGGAACGTCTTGGCGGCGGTCGCCTTGTCGCCGGCCGCGATCGCCTTGCGCACCTTCTTGACCGCGGAGCGGAGCTCCGACTTCTGGCTGGCGTTGCGCTTGCGCGTCGCCTCCGCCTGCCGGGCGCGCTTGCGGGTCTGCGCGGTGTTGGCCATGGGTTATACCTGTCTTATCGATGCGAAAAAGTCGATCGAGCATAATACGCGGTTTTGTCGTTTCGGGCAAGGCTGGCACGCCCGCCGGAGCGTCGGGAACGACGCCGATGACCACCTCTTCGTGAATCTTCTTCGCGCGCTTTCCACCGTCAGCGGCATGACGCTGCTGTCGCGCATCACCGGCCTCGCGCGCGAAAGCCTCAAGGCCACCGCGTTCGGCGCCGGTTTCGACATGGACGCGTTCGAGGCCGCGTTCCGGCTTCCGAACCTCCTGCGGCGGCTGTTCGGCGAAGGCGCGTTCGCCCAGGCCTTCGTGCCGATCCTCGCGGAATACCGGAGCCGTCGCGGCGATGCCGAGACGCGCGCGCTCGTGGCGCGCGTGGGCGCGCTGCTCGCCTCGATCCTGTTCGTCGTGACGGTGATCGGCGTGCTGGCGGCGCCGTGGCTGGTCTACCTCCTGGCGGCCGGGTTCGATCGCGCGCCGGGCAAGGTCGAGCTCACCGCGACGCTCATCCGCATCGTCTTTCCGTACATTTTCTTCATCTCGCTCGTGTCGCTCCTGAGCGGCGTGCTGAACGTCTATCGGCGCTTCGCGATCCCCGCGTTCACGCCGGTCCTGCTGAACCTCGCCATCATCGGCGGTGCCGTCTTCCTCGCGCCGTACTTCGATCCGCCGATCAAGGCGCTCGCCTGGGGCGTGGCGATCGGCGGCATCGCGCAGCTCGCGCTGCAGCTCTACGCGGTGGCGCGCCTCGGCATGCTGGCGCGGCCGGTGCTGGACTGGCGCGACGAGGGCGTGCGTCGCGTGCTGCGCGCGATGGGGCCCGCGCTCCTCGGCGTGTCGGCGGCGCAGATCTCGGTGCTGATCAGCACGCAGCTCGCGGCGTTGCTCGGCAACGGCCGCATTTCGTGGATCACGTACGCCGATCGCTTGATGGAGTTCCCGACGGCCATGCTGGGCGTCGCGCTCGGCACGATCATCCTTCCCGCGCTCGCGCAGCATCACAGCGACGCGAATCACGAGGAGTATTCGGCGCTGCTCGACTGGGGCCTGCGCCTCGCGCTGCTGCTCGCGCTGCCGTCCGCGGTTGCGCTGTGGCTGCTGTCGGTGCCGCTCGTCGCCACGCTGTACCAGTACGGGCACTTCTCGGTGAACGACGTGTGGCAGACGCGCGCCGCGCTGCTGGGCTACTCGATCGGATTGCCGGCGCTCATCCTGATCAAGATCCTCGCGCCGGGCTTCTACGCCAGGCAGGTGATGCGCACGCCGGTGCGCATCGCGTTCGTGACGGTCATCCTGACTCAGGTGTTCGCCGTCGCGCTGGCCTGGCCGCTCGGCCTCGGACACGCGGGCCTCACGCTGGCGACGAGCCTCGGCGCGTGCCTCAACGCGACGCTGTTGTTCATCGTGCTGCGGCGCAGGCGCTTCTTCGTGCCGCGCGCGGGATGGTCGTCGTTCGTGCTGCGGGTGTTCGTCGCGCTCGTCGCCATGGGAGCCGTTCTGGCGTGGCTCGTCGGGTCGCCGCAGAGCTGGCTCGACGCGGGACTGTGGTCGCGCGCCGGGCGGCTCGGCGGGCTTGTCGTCGCCGGTGCCGCCGTCTACTTCGGGACCCTCTTCCTGCTGGGTTTTCGCGTGGGGGACTTCAACCGCCGCGAAGTGGCGGGTGCTTCCGTGCCGACGGACCTCGACTAGCTCACTCGTCGTGCGACTTCTTGTAGGGGCATGGCATCTTGGTGCAGTCGGCGTAGAGGTAGAGCGCGTGCTCGGTGATCGCGAAGCCGCGATCCTTGGCCACCTTCACCTGCCGCTTCTCGATCTCGGGATCGTAGAACTCCTCGACGCGGCCGCATTGGAGGCACACGAGGTGGTCGTGGTGCTTGCCCTCGTTCAGCTCGAACACGGCCTTGCCCGACTCGAAGTGGTGGCGCACGAGCAGGCCCGCCTGCTCGAACTGCGTCAGCACGCGGTAAACCGTCGCGAGCCCGATGTCCAGACCTTCGCCGAGCAGTTGCTTGTAGACGTCCTCCGCGGTCATGTGGCGGACCTTGGACGTCTCGAACAGGTTGATGATCTTCAGCCGCGGCAGGGTGGCCTTCAGCCCGGCGCTCTTGAGGTCGTGTGTCATGTGTTGTACGCGCGCCGAACGCGCAGAATGCCACCGGGATCCGCCGCGAATGCCGCAGGCGCCGCGGCTATAATAGCCACTTACCCTTTCGATTTCGAGCGCAGTGATCACCCCGTCGTTCCGTGCCGCCGCAAGGGCGCTCTGCTGTGCCGCCGCACTCTCGCTCGCGGCCTGCGCGACCGTCGAGAAGTACACGCCCTCGTGGATGGGGGTCTACAGGATCGACATCAACCAGGGCAACTACCTGTCGCAGGACATGGTGGACAAGCTGAAGGTGGGCATGACGAAGCAGCAAGTCAAGCTCGTCCTGGGCACGCCGCTCATCACCAGCGCCTTTCGCGACAACCGCTGGGACTACGTGTACGAGTTCGAGCGGCAGGGCAGGATGCGCGAGCATCGCAACTTCACCGTCTGGTTCGCGGAGGACAAGCTCGCGCGCTGGGAGGGAGACCAGATGCCGGAGTCGGTAGTCGAGCTGAACCGCTCGGCGAGCGACAAGGCGCTGCGCCTGCCCAAGGACGACAACACCAGCTTCCTGGACCGCATCAAGGACATATTCAAGCGCGAATGAGCGCGGCGGGCGCAGCCGAGACCCGAAGGGCCGGCGCCGCGCGATTGAGCGGCGGCCGACACGCAGTCGTGGATATCGTGAACGGGCGCGAGGAGGCCGACGAATGAGCGCGTCGGGCGCAGCCGAGACCGCAAGGGCCCTGTCTCCATGACGGTGAAGATCGCCGTCGCCGGCGCGGGCGGCCGGATGGGCCAGGCGCTCATCGAGGCATGCGCCGCCGAGCCCGGCCTCGCGCTCGCCAGCGCGCTGGACGTCGCCGGCAGCCCGGCAGTTGGGCGCGACGCCGCCGAGCGCTTCGGGCGCGCGAGCGGCGTCATCGTCAGCAGCGACGTCCGCGAGGCAGTTGCCCGGGCCGATGTGCTGATCGACTTCACGCGCCCCGAAGGCACGCTCGCGCACGCGGCCGCCTGCGAGGCAGCCGGCGTGGCCATGGTCATCGGCACCACGGGCCTGTCAACCGACCACAAGCAGCGCCTGGCCGCGAGCGCCGCTCGCATTCCGATCGTCGTCGCGCCCAACATGAGCGTCGGCGTGAACGTCCTCGCCGAGCTCGTGCGCATTGCCGCCGGGCGCCTCGGTCACACGTTCGATATCGAGGTGCTCGAGATGCACCACCGGCACAAGGTCGACGCGCCTTCGGGTACTGCGCTTCTGCTCGGGCAGGCCGCGGCCATCGGCACCGGCGTCTCGCTCGACGATCACGCGGTCTATGCGCGGCAGGGTGTCACGGGGCCGCGCAAGGCAGCGACGATCGGCTTCGCCACGTTGCGCGGCGGCGACGTCGTGGGCGAGCACACCGTGATCTTCGCCGGCCCCGGTGAGCGGCTCGAGCTCACGCACCGTGCGGCCTCGCGCCAGAACTTCGCGGCGGGCGCCTTGCGCGCGGCGCGCTTCGTCGCCGAGCGGCGCGCGCGCGGCGAGACCGGCATGTACGACATGCTCGATGTGCTCGGCATGCGCGCGACATGAGCGAGGCATCCCCGTTTCGCCTCGACGGCCGCCTGGCGCTCGTGACGGGCGGAGGGTCGGGCCTCGGTCTCGCCATGGCGC
>Ga0207674_10001450_pt1 | contig 30627 bp, 27 predicted proteins | sample KBSCornC72_FD_184303 | JGI IMG/M metagenome (GOLD analysis project Ga0207674, IMG submission 184303) | Corn rhizosphere microbial communities from Kellogg Biological Station, Michigan, USA - KBS Corn C7-2 (SPAdes) (version 2) | ecosystem: Host-associated > Plants > Roots > Rhizosphere > Soil ...
AGTCTGCCCGCGACCTCGACCCTGAACGACGACAACGCCTGATAGCGCAGGTGAACATTCCATCCCACCTGGAGGCGCGCCGGGCGAGCGATGGCGCGCTTCTATGGACGCATGTCCACCCCCTGGTAACCGGGCAAATGCAGGTCGAGGTGGATAGTGGTGTCGTCATTGCGGCAAATCCTCGCCACTTCAAGGAAGGCGCTCCCGACATCCAGGCGTTCGACGCGGCCAGCGGCAACCCGCTCTGGACGCTGGGAACGCTGGGACAGCTTGGTAGCCATGAGGATGATGCACAGCTCATCAGGGTGTGTGGTGGCCGGGTTTACACGCAGCTTACCGCAAGCCGTGAACAGATCACCGCGTTTAATATCCACAGTGGTAGGCGGCTATGGGAGCGTCCCTTCAATGACTATCGGGTCTTCTCGCCAAGTGGCGCACTGATCGGCGAACAGCGGTATGACGATGATCGCCCCGGCGTGACAATTATAGACGCCCACAATGGCGCCGAGATTTCCAGCTCCCAAACGGATGGGGTGATTCGCCACCTTAGTGACAACGGCATCGCCTACGTTGACGGCAACACGTACGAAGATGCCACCTGGATCGCGGCTTTGAATGCGCGAACGGGCGAGGAGTATTGGCGCACGCTGGACGTGCCGCACGATTTTCTGGCGCTAGACGGCGCAATCCTCAGCTACAGTCGCCTCATTCCAGGGAAGGGCAACGCCGAGGTTGGCGCGCTCGATGCGGGGAGGGGCGCGCGGCTCTGGCAGTGGCGGTCGCCGGGTTCACTGAGTGAACTGCTGCGCCTCTGGGGTCCGCGCCGCATGCCAGCCATGCTCTTAGACTCGACCGCAAAGTCCGCGGCGACACTACGGGCTATTGTTGGGCGGCCATGGTTTCGGCTGCGCAGACCACTCCTGCGTGTCGGAGTCCCGCAACGCAGACGAACACCCGGCAGGTGGCTGCGCGACATCCAGCGGGGGCTCGCAAATAACATCGGCTGGCCGCTGTGGCAGGAGTTTTTGTGGGGGCACTGGCGACATCCGTGGCAGTTGCATGGCGCGATGAACGCCAACTGGCTGGCGGCGCGGTGGGGCATTGTCTTCCTCGGCACGTGGCTCGGCCTCTTCGCGCTCGACGCCGCCACCGGGCAACTGCTCTGGCATGCCCTACCGACCATCGACCTGTCATTCGTAGACCCAGCCCTTGCGCCATAGTCGCACAGTTACAGTCGCCCGCTTGCATTGACGCGCGCCCCGCGCTCATGGTACCATCGCCAGGATACCGCCATGCGCGGTAGGATACGATATGGCGGAAAGTGGCGACGTAGGAACTAATGTAACGATGGCGCGGATATGCCCAGAGAGCGCGGCGAGTGACCAGGAGCGAGGCGTGAGCGGAATGATGGCGGAATCGAGACTCGGATGGATACGGAGCATAGGGAGCATGCGGCGTGCGCGGTTGCTGCCCCTGCTCGGCCTCATGATGATGGCGGTGATGTTGCTGGCGGGCTGCGGCGCGAATGCCGCCTCGGATCCGTTGCTGGCGGCGAAGGTGAACGGGCATCCGGTGACGCTGGCGCAGTACCAGCAGCTGCTCGCCCTCTACCGCTCCACCAACGCCCGCAATAGCTTCTTCACCGACTGGCGCAACGCCAGCCAGCGCGCCGACCTTGCCTCAACTCAGCAGCAGGTGCTCGACCTCCTCATCACCACCGAACTGACGCGCGAGCAACTCAGCAAGCAGCATCTCACCGTCTCGGCAAAGGCGATCCAGACGGCACGCGATACACTCAACAGCCAGATTGCCCAGAGCCGCAAGCAGCTGGAGCAGAGCCCCGATCCCGCGCTCAAGTCGCTGCTCGATAGCATCACGCCTGATGTGCTCAACATGCTCTCCGAGCAGGAGGCCATCCAGGCGCTGATGCAGCAGAAGGGCAAGATTCCGGCGGTCCATCTGCGCGGCATCGAGGCGAAGAATCAGCAGGACGCACGCGACTTGCAACAGAAAGCGCAGAGCGGGACCGACTTCGCGACGCTTGCCCGCCAGAATTCGCAGAATAAATCGACTGGCGACATCGGCGGCGAGCTTGGCACGTTCTTCCCTGGGCAGGTCAACGCGGATTTCGATAAAGCCGTCTTCGCACCGGGCGCGCACCCTGGCAAATACATGGTCCTGCTCTACCAGGGCAACTACTGGCTGCTCGAGCTGACCGATTTTGGCCCGCACGACGTCTCGAGCATCAGCGATACCCAGACCGAGTCCAATGTCGTCACCGCGTGGCTGGAGCAGGTGGTGCGCCCCGGAGCATCCGTCGAGGAGTATGTGACCGTTGGCTGAGGCAGACGCAGCGCAGACCACCATCATCGTCGTTGGGCTTGGGCCTGGGCGCTGGGAGGACTTGACGGTTGAGGCGCAGGCGACGCTCGATGCCGCCCGCGCCGTCGTCGTCCGCACCGAGCGCCACCCCACTGTGGATGCGCTGCGCGCGCGCCGCCCCGACCTGCCGCTGACCTCATTCGATGCGCTCTACGACAGCGCCGAGAACTTCGCCGACCTCTATCCCCTGATGGCGAACCGCCTGCTGGAGCAGGCGGCGTCGCTGCGCGACGGCCAGGCGCTGGTCTACGCCGTGCCAGGCCATCCGCTCATCGGCGAGGAGTCAGTGCGCCAGTTGCGCGCGCTGGCGGCGGAGCGCGGGGTCTCGCTGCGTATCGTGGCGGGCCTCTCGTTCGTCGAGCCGGTCTGCGCGGCGTTGGGACTCGACCCATTGCAGCGCGATCTGCAACTGCTGGACGCGACGCTGCTGGCCGATGTCTCGACGGCGGCGCTCTCTGGCGCGGTGCTGCCGACGGTCCCGGCGCTGGTGGCGCAGGTCTATAATCGCCGCGTCGCGGGCGGCGTCAAACTGGCGCTGAGCGAGCTCTATCCCGATGACTGGGAGATTACCGTCGTCCGCTGGGCGGGCATGCTAGAGCAGGAGGCCATCGAGCGGATGCCGCTGGTAGAGCTGGACCGCAACGACCGCGCCGACCACCTGACGACAATCTACGTCCCGCCGCTGCCGCCGACCGAGGCGCTGCGCGCGCCGGAGGGGCTGCGCTCCATCGTGGCGAAGCTGCGCGCGCCGGATGGCTGCCCATGGGACCGCGAGCAGACGCACCAGACGCTGCGTAAGTATGTGCTGGAAGAGTCCTATGAGGTCGCCGAGGTGCTGGACGAGTGGGACGGCAGCCCGGAGATGGCCGAGAAGCTGGCCGAGGAGTTGGGCGATCTGCTGCTCCAGGTCTACCTCCAGGCGGAGATTGGCGACGAGGAGGATCTCTTCTCGCTGGCCGATGTCTTTCAGCACATCAACGAGAAGCTGATCCGCCGCCATCCCCACGTCTTCGGCGATGTGCAGGTGAAGGACGCCGAGCATGTACTGCGCAACTGGGAGGTGATCAAGCGGCAAGAGCGCGCGGACCGTGGCGAGGCGACCGAGCACGAAAGCATCCTGCGCAAGGTACCGGGGAGCGCGCCCGCGCTCACCCAGGCGTACGAGCTGGGCCGGACAGCCGCGAAGACGGGATTCACCTGGCCCGATGTCTCCGGCGTGCTGGAAAAGCTGGCCGAGGAGGCGCGCGAGCTGGTCGAGGCGAAGGATGAGTCCGCCGAGCGCCGCTCCGATGAGCTGGGCGACGTGCTGTTCGTGCTGACGCGGCTCGCCGACTCGCTGGGCGTCCAGCCGGAGGACGCGCTACAGCGCACCAATCGCCGCTTCCGCCGCCGCTTCGCCGCGATGGAGGAGCGCGCCCACAACGAGGGCCGCGCGCTCAACTCGCTCGCGCCGGACGAGTGGCTGGCCTGGTGGGACGACGCCAAGGCGGCTACAGAATAGACCCTCGTGAGAGTGTTCTCACACTACCCCGCCGCACTGGTTTTAGTACAACCCATCGTGTCCACGCGCAGTAATAGGTTCGAGGACTGAATCGCACGCCGTCACATGTATAGCAGGTATAACACGCATGGGCACCCCCATAGATAGGAGCAACATATGGCTGCCTCGGACCTTGAGAACACCACCTGGAAGCTGGCCTCGTATTTTGATGGCACGGCGTTGCACGATCTGCCGCCCAGCGCGGAGGTGACGCTGACGTTTCAGGATGGCGCGGCGGGCGGGAAAAGCGCCTGCAACCGCTATCGCAGCGAGGTAACGATTGGCGACGGTACACTTACGTTTGGCATGGCCCTGGGGACCAGGATGGCCTGCCCACCGCCGCTGATGGAGATCGAGGACGCCTACCTGCGCACGCTCGAAGCGGTCGCCACCTGGCGCATCAGCGACGAGACGCTGGAGCTACGCGATAGCGCTGGGAAGACGCTTCTAGTCTTCGCGCGGGCATAAGAACTAACCCACATCGCGGCATGAATGCCGCGGCTAATCCAGCGCCAGCGTACGCGTTTGTCATTCTAAAGGATACTGAACGGACAGGATTAGCCGCAGGGCTTCAGCCTGCGGCCCGAATGCCCAACGCAAACGCTGCCATTCGAGGCTATGCGCATTACTCGCCCGGCGTGGCGCTCTGATCGTTGTCCACTATCTCGGTGCGTGCGGCCAAGAGGATTGGCGTTGGCTCCGCGATGCCCTTGAGCTGCTCCTGCCCGCGATGGACGTAGGTGACGCCGTCCACCTGAGGCGCGATATAGGCGACACCTGTGGAGACCAGCACATCGCCGGGGCCAGCGATGCCGCAGAGCCGCGCCGCCCGGTTGAGCGCCGCCCCGCGATAGCCGCCATCCTCCATCGGGATCGGCTCGCCGACATCCATGCCAACGCCAATCGCCAGGGGCAGCTCGGGATGGGCCATCGCTTCCTCAGCGCAGCGCGCCTGGAGCATGTGGGCGGCATGCAGCGCCTGGCGCGCCGAGGCGAAGACCGCCAGCACCTCATCGCCACGCACCTCAACGATCCGCCCATCGTACTGGTCGGCGATGCTATGCGCCAGCTCGCTAAAGCGTGTGGTCAGGCGCGCTGCCGCGGCATCGCCGTGCTCCTCGGTGAAGCGCGTGTAGCCACGAATATCGGCGATCAGGAAAACGAGAATAGCCGCTGTGAGCGTGGACTGGCCGGGCGCGGATTTCTCTTTGTTGAGGATTTTACGGAGCATCGGCGACGACAATTCCGCCGAATCCAGCAGCGTCTCGCGATCATCTTTCTCAAGATGGAGGGCGTTCGCCAGCGCAATCACCGTACTCTCAGATGGCGCGGAGCGCTTGCCGCTCTCGATATCGCGAAGCGCCATCGGCGTAATGCCAACCTCTGCAGCCAGATCCTCGACGGACTTGCCGCGCAAGGTGCGGAAGTCGCGGAGCTGCTCGCCAAAGCTGGGCACGGGAATCTTATCCAGCGGCAGGTTCTCGAACACCCCGGACAGGCCAGGGATGTTCTGAATATTCTGAAAGTCCTTGAGCTTCTCTAAATCTTTGAGTTTCTTGAACCAGTCCTGCATGCGCCAGCCCCTTCCCTCGCTCTGGGTTCGAGAGATCATCCCACTGGATGAACCACCTCCATCATACACTCATAACCATCGCAGGCTATCATACTTCAGGCTATCATACTTCAGCCTCTGATACCGCTGCCTGCTGCGTCAGCGCCTGCACCAGCGCGTCCATCCCCGCGCCAAGTGAGCCTTTCACCAGCACGAGATCCTCCGGCTTGAGGTGCTCGCGCACATAGGCCGCCGCCGCCGCATGGGCCGCCGCCAGCGCCCTGGCGTCCTGTAATGGCGCGGGATAGAGGTGGATGCACTCGGCGGGCATGCCAGCGCCACGCGCGCCCTCCGCGGTGGTCCATACCGCATCCCCCACCAGCACCAGCTCGTCAACGCTCATCGCAGCCGAAGCGCCCACCAGCGCATGTTCGGATGGCGCATAGGCGCCCAGCTCCAGCATATCGCCAAAGAGCAGCCAGCGGCGCGCGCCCGGCTCCGCGTGCGCCATGCGCAGCAGATCAATCGCCGCGATGGCCGACTGCCGGTTCGCATTGTAGCTATCATCAATCAGGGTCGCGCCGTTGAACGTCTTATGGATTTCGCCGCGGCGCTTCGATGCGCGCACCTCACCCAGCGCCTCGGCCACCGCGGGCAGCGCCATCCCACAGTGCAGCGCCACAGCCGCCGCCGCCAGCGCCGTGCTGATCGCGTGGACGCCCGGCAGCCGCAACTGCACGTCCGCCTGCTCCTCCTGCCAGGCCAGCGTGAAGCTCATCCCGGTCAGCGGGTCGCCAAGCGGGTCGAGCGCGCGCACCTCCGCCGTCTCGCTCCGGCCATAGCGGATGACCTTCGCCTTCGTATGCTCCGCCATCGCGCGCACGTCGGGGTCGTCGTCGTTGAGGATGGCGATACCGTCGGCGGTGAGCGCCTCCACGATCTCGCGCTCGCCCAGGATGACATTCTGCGGGCTGCCGAAATATTCCAGGTGTTCCGGCCCGATGACCGTCACCACGCCAATCTGCGGCGGCGCGACACGGCAAAGCAGCGCCACCTCGCCGATGCGCTGCGCCCCCATCTCCAGCACGGCATACTGATGCTCAGCGGTTAGTCGCAGCAGCGTCAGGGGGACGCCGACCTCGGTGTTGAAGCTGCCGACCGGCTTGAGCGTGGGCGCGAGATGCGCCAGCAGCGCCGCCGTCGCCTCCTTCACCGTCGTCTTGCCGTTGCTCCCAGCGATGCCAATCACGCGCGTGGAGGGCTGGCGTGCCAGCCGTGCCTGCGCCAGCCGTTGCAGCGTCTCCACTGGATTGGCGACGACGAGCTGGGGAATATTCTGGCTGGTAGCATAGGCGTCTGGTTGCGCGCAGAGCACGGCGCCCGCGCCCGCGCGTATCGCCGCTTCGATGAAGCGGTGGCCATCGGTGCGCTCGCCACGGAGCGCAATGAACAATTCGCCTGGCTGGACGAGACGGCTATCCACCGCCGCGCCCTCGAACTCCACTGGCAACGCGCCACCCAACGGCGTAACGCCAGCAATCCTCAACAGTTCTTCACCCGTAAACACGTCGGCGCGTTTCCCTTCACTTCATGCTTCATATCGTCATATGTGTGTCATCGGTGTAACGTATGGTATCAGACATATTAAAGCCGATGCGTTGCCATCCTGTGTGGATTGGCCGAATTTCACTATAGCATCTCATAGGCTGCAAGATTTATAAACCTATGCACTCCACTGGCATACCAAGGAATGCGCCGAGGCGTCCGGCGGCGACGAAGACGGCCTCGCGCTCGGATGCGGCCAGCGGGGCGAACGGCGCCAGCTCGACCACAGCGGCTCCCCTGGCAATTGTCCGCCGCCAGTTGCCCACGACCCGCCCGCCGATCACGATTGTCGCGCTGAATGCCGTGCGCTCGCCATTGCCACGACCGCCTGTCAGCGCCGCGCCGAAGCCCTGGTAGCCGACCAGGAACTCGTCATAGGTCGGCAGCAGGAAAGCCACCTCGGACGGCTCTACGACTGGGGATAGCGATGCCGGAAACCAGTAGGTCTGGCCTGCGATCTCCTCGTGGCTGAGGTCAGCGCCGACCATCGTCAGGCCTGCCCGGACGTCGGCTATCGTCAGCCCCGACCACCAGGCGAAATCGCGGGCCGTCGCTGGGCCGTGGCTGGTGAAGTAGCGCCGGGTCAGCTCGGCCAGCGCCTCATCGCGCGGCAGCGTCTTCGCGGTCGGCGCGCGCTCCGCCAGCAGCGCGTAGGTGAACTGCTTGCCGCGCCGGGGGCCGCTACAGGTTATCGCGTCGAGCTCGGCATGGAAGATAATATGGGCCAGCCGCTGCCCCTCGACCACGATGCCAGCCTCCGCCAGCGCCTTCCCCAGCTCGGCGCGTGTCAGATGCTTCCCGCCCTCCAGCGCCCTGGCGATGATATCATCGCAGCGGGCGTAGAGCGCGTCATCGAGGCCAAGCTGGCGATCATAGTAGGCTATCGTGGCCTTGATGCGCGGCGCGGTCAGCTCCAGCAGCCAGCGAATATCGGCAGGGGCTACGAAATGCCAGGTTGGGCGCAAGACATGGGTGCGTAGAATCCTTCCCTCGGTGAAGGCGCGCTCGATCACAGCGTCGGTCGTGTCGCCATCCATGCGCATGCCCAGCGACCAGATCGCCCCCAGATATTCCTGCGACTGGACGGCGCCGAGACAGCCGATCACCTCCTCCGGCGTCCCGAGGTGCTGGCCGGTGAGCCGCTGCCGCGTGAGCCGCTGCAAACCGATATCCACTGGCATCATGACAAGCTCCTGATCGTGTTTACACATCATCGCCTAATGCAGGCTGGTAAGATTTCTCACCATTTCCAGCCAATGTCTCCAACCGTACCAAGTCTACCGCTATGTGCGCAATGAGCAGAAGAACTGGGAACTGAGCGAAATAAACGCCTTCCGCATGCCACATGGGCGCTCGTAGGTTCCCGCCTCCGCTTCTTGGCACATCATGGTACGATTTGGCAGGGGAGAATACCGCGTGACTATCGAGGCAGACAAGACAGACCTGACGACGGGCTTCAAGACAGACCCAGCGACAGACCTCACCAGAGATTCCACAACCCGCGACGTTGGCTATCGCCGACTCTTCAGCCTGCCGGGATTTCCGAAGCTTGCCGCGGCTACCGTGCTCGCGCGCACTGGCGGCCAGCTCTGGCAGGTCGCGCTGGTGCTGTTTGTGCTCCAGCGCTTCCACTCGCCCGCGCTGGCGGGTTTCGCCACCTTCGTCGCCATTGTGCCCGGCCTGGTGGTCAGCCCACTCGCGGGCGCGCTGCTCGACCGCTACGGCTGTCTGCGCCTCATTCGGGTGGATCTTACGGTCGCCGCCCTCGCACTGGTATTGCTGGCGGTGTTCTCGCTGGCAAGCGCGCTGACTCCGGCAACCTTGCTGGTGATCGTGGCACTCAGCTCGCTGACGAGTCCACTGACTATCAGCGGAACGCGCACGCTCTTCCCTCGGGCGGTGCCGCGCGAGCTCTGGGACCGCGCGAACGGCGTGGATAGTGGCAGCATGGCGCTGGCCATGGTTGTCGGCCCGGCGCTGGCGGGCTTTCTGGTCGCGTGGTTCGGCGGTGAGGGTGCGTTCCTGCTGACGGCGGCCATCTTCGTCATCACCTGCGTCGTCCTCTTTGGCGTCCAAGAGCCGCCAACGGAGCAGGGCGTCCATGAGCCATTGCTGCGGGCGGCATGGCAGTCCCTGGTGTACGTCGTGCGCCACCCTACGTTACGTGGGGTCATCGTGACACTGTGGTCCGCTAATATTCCCTATGGCTTCCTCGTCGTGACGCTGCCGGTCATGATCTTACGCGAGTTCCACTGGGGCGCTGACGGCGTTGGCTTGCTCTGGGCAATCATGGGCGTGACGACGGTGCTGGCTGGTCTGGTAGCCGGGCGCATCAACACCGAGGGACGCGAGCGCCAGATCATTGTCGGTGGGATGGTCTTCGCGGCACTCGCATGCGCGTGTATCCTGCTGCAAACACCAGCGGCCCTGCTGGTGGGGATGGCGCTGCTGGGCCTGGCCTCTGGCCCGATTGATATTGGCCTCTTCGCGCTGCGCCAGCGCCGCACGGACCCGCGCTGGTTCGGCCGTATCTTCGCCGTCTCGATGAGCCTGAATTTTGCCGGGATGCCCGTCGGTTCCGCGCTGGCTGGCCCCATAGTCGAGCAGTCGATTCCGCTCGCGCTGCTGGTCGCGGTGGTTATCTCGGCGATTGGCTGCGCGGTTCCCCTGCTCGTCATCCCACGCGGCGGCTAGCGAAGGACTATGCAACGCCCTTCCTGCCCGCGACCTCTAGATGGCGACTACTCTACGGGCGGTCTAGTATCAACTACCCACAAGCTCGTGCTCGACGCCTGAGACCTCCTGCTCAATACCCTTTGTCACGCCATGCTCAACCGTCAGTGCCGCGCGCACTGCCTCGCGCATGAGCATCGTCAATCCAGCGGCATAGGCCGCCAGCACGCCAATCACCGCCGCCGCCACTTCGATGAGCGTCGTGGGGGGCCAGAGATGTCCATCATTCAGGTAGATCACCAGCAATGTCGCGCCCGCCGCGAGGACACCGAAGAACAAGGTGGTGAAGGCGATCTTGAAGAAGGCGTGGAACAGGCTTTTGATGAGATGAAAGATCAGGGTCATCGCGGAAACGCCTTTCTGGGGCACGCTTGACGTCACTTGCAGCGCGCCATATCCGTTGATTCTGGTTTACGCTGGCCGCTCAACATCCATTGAGCGTCTCTTAGCGCAGCCAGGAGGAGTCCACCGGGCGCCGTCCCGCCTGTTTCGCGCGACACGCCATGCAACATCCAAGGTAGTAGGCGAGGCCGTCCAGGCCAGTCTTCACCAGCTTGACCGTTGGAACGCCGGTGATGCGCTGACGCCGGTTGCCGTTTTCCTCAGCCTCAGCCGTCTCAGCCGCCCCGAAGTGCTCCTCACAGAACCATTGATCGCACGAGTGGCACTTGATCATCAGGTACGCGTCCCCATCGCGATGGCAGCCCGGCGCGGAACACTCAGGGGCGATGAGCAGAGGTTCTGCTTGCTTCATGGCGTTCCTCTCTTTCCTGGGGATGGCATGTCAGAGACATATAATCCGTGCATCACGCCAATCTGGCGCTGTTGCACACCATGCCAATAGCAAGACGTGTGCCAGCTATTGCCTGCGATGTGTGGCTGCCTTTTGGCTATCCGTTGTCCTCGCGCATGGCGGGTCCGAAGGGGGCGTTGGGCTGCGCCGGATGGCGGGCGTTGAGCGCGGCGAGAATGTAGGCGTACAGGTCGCGCGAGGGGCCGTAATTGCTCCCCACGTCGTACTCCGTCTTCTTGCCGCTACGCAGCTCGAGGACGATCTGCCAGCCGTAGTTGCCGCCACCGCTCCGGCGAATGTTCCGGACGTCGGCCAGCGCGATGCCCTCGACCTTCTGGCCTTTCACCTCGGCGACGTAGCGCGGCGTCACCAGAAAGAAGTAGTCCTGCGGATGCTGTAACGTGCGCAGCCAGCGGAGGGTGAAGGAGAAGAAGAACCACAGCGCCAGCCCGGCGCAGATAATCGCCTCGCCATAGAGCACCAGCGACCCCGACCCAACGAGCCAGTCTTTGGGAATCAGGCTGAGGCCGACGATGGTGCCTGAGGCGACGATAAAGATGCCGCAGCCTATCGCGACGATTGCCAGCACCGTGTAGATGATCATGTTGGGCCAGATAACGCCCCGGCGCACGGAGAAGCGTGTCCAGCTTGGGGGAATGGATGGCCCGCGGGCAATCTTGACGGCGTCGGGCAGGCTCACATTCGGCTCGGGTTGCGGCGAAAACGGTGAGGGCAGCCCGCGCCGCCGCGCCTGCACAGCGGGAAGCTGATCGATGCCGACCGCGGCATACTTTGCCCGCGCGCGGATCGCCTGGAGGAGCGGCGAGGGCGCGCCACCCGCGAGCGGCGAGCGCACGAGCACCTGCATGCTGCGCCGCGGACCCGCCTCAACGATCAACTGCTCGTCCTTCCATTTGGCCACGGTGATGAAGTACTGCTTCTGAGTGGTCTCATTGCTCTCCAGATAAAGCCAGTCGATCTCTTGCCAGGGGAGCGAGCGCTTGAACGCCAGCACCTGGCTTATCAGCCTGGAATTATCCGCGACCCAGAAAAGGAGGGCGCTGGGCAGGAATGAGATATAGCCAATGCCCAACAGAAAATAGCCGAGGAAGAGCCAGATGCGGACGTCATCAGTCGGCGCGAGCAGAACATCCAGCGCGCAGATCGCTTCAATCAAGATCAGGGCAACAATCACCGGCCACGGCCCGCGCGCAAAGACCACCACGCCATTGCCACGATAGGCCCGTAGCGCCAGCCGATGCCAGACGAGCAGCACGATGGTCAGCAGGAGAAAGAAGGCGCCGAAAACCAGCGCCGGGACCAGTGGGATCGCGCCCACCGCTCCGAGACCCGCGGCGATGGGAATCGAGCCCGCCGCGAACAACACCTGACTGCGTCGGCTCATCGTCGTCTCCTTCCTCAACGGCGCATGACTGCTTCAGTTCCATGTGGTCCGCTTAGTCTAGCGATTCCTGGCGAAGCCGTCAATCCACCGCGCGAAGGTTCCCCAATAGCCAACCACTCTCGTGGCGCTCGTGAACGCGAAATTGCCCCGAACGCCGAGAGTTTCAGCAATCGAGGCATTGTGATGCGAGTATGCTAGTGGGGGTGCCCTATGAGGTTTGAACCCACGACCCCCCACGGCTACAAGCTGCGATGGAATGGTTTTGGCGAATATCTCGCCCTGACGCGACCCTGGAGCAGGTTACGCACTCTGACTGCCCAGGAGTGCTTGCAGAGTCACCGGTATGTAGCCGCGCCGCTTCAGCCCCTTGATGATGAGAGGCAGCGCCTGTGCCGTCTGCGAGCGGGAGTTATAGCCGTCGTGCAGAAGGATGATAGCGCCAGGATGCACCGCCGAGAGGACGCGATCGACAATGGTCTTCACGCCGGGCGATGACCAGTCGCGAGGATCGACGTCCCAGGTGACGGTCGAGAGACCCAGCGAGCGAGCCTGGGTGACTACAGCGTCGTTGTAGTCGCCGAAGGGCGGGCGCCAGAAGCGAACGCAATAATTTGCTCCCAGAACGTTGTGGATTGCTTGAGCTGTCGCTGCCAACTCCCACTGCCGCTGCTGGGGGGAAAGTTTGGTCATGTAGGGGTGATCCCAGGTGTGGATTCCCAGGGTAAAGCCGTCGCCTGCCTCACGCCGCACCAGGGCAGGATACCGCTTCACGTTTGCTCCAACGACGAAGAAGGTGGCGGGCGTGTGCGTCCGCTCCAATGTTGTGAGCATGGTAGCGGTGTAGTCGGGGCTGGGGCCGTCGTCGAACGTGAGGGCGACATAGCGCCTGGCGGGCCCGGAATCGATCACAGATGACGCCGGATGCACGCTGGAGTTGCAGCCGAGACTCATTGGGATGGTGGTCGGCGTTGACGTTGGCCGATGGGTAGTTGTTGCGGACGCCGTCGCAGCGCCTGCGGTCACGGTCCTCGCCGAGGAGTCGCATGCGGAGCCGCCCACCAGGAGCACGCTCGCCAATGTCACCCCTTGCGCTAAGCGAAGCACAGACTTGACCCTCATGAGGAATGACTCCTTTCGTGCGCACCAGCAGGGAGGTGCGGATCCACATTAGCCAAGATACCTACCGAGTTGCGTACGCCGTCAAGGAGGACTACCGAAAGGTCCCGCGGCGTCCCTGCTCAATCAGGCAAGGAAGCGCCCAGCGATGGGATTGAACTCCCGACGCTGGAAGACGGCTATAACAGGGTATCCGACCGCGTTTGCGAGGGTCGGGAGGAACGTGAGGCTGGCCCAGGACCCACAACCGCCCGGGCAACATACACACCTATGAAGACGGCACAAATCTATCAGCGCAGTTTTGAGAGGTGCAAAAAATGCGCCGATCAGCTGGATACTTAGAGATAGCGCACCTGGTCCTGCATCTCGTCGGCTGTGACAGCATTCAGAATGAGGAGCAGCCGTCGCACGATCTCATAGGCGGGATGGCGTACTGCAATGAGGATTCCAGTATGATGGCGCCCGCTGTCCATGTAGTCCTGGTGTAGCGTCTCGAAATCGGCCCGATTGTGGGTGAGCAATGCCCGTTGCTCGGCGGCTGCGAACGCCAGTTGTTCCTCGTCGGTCGCATGAAGGCGCCGGGCATCACGGGTCGTCAACGCATTAAAGCCGCGAGCGCGTAAGAGGTCTGCCACAAGCACGTCAACGTCTTCATCGGTGTACAGCTCGATAAACAGTCGTGATGGCTCGATCATGCGTCGCGGACCAGCGGGTCAACCAGGGCGTCGGGGATGCGGTTGCGCTCGATGTAGCGATTGACCTCGTTCTGGTGGTCGCTGTAGTAGCTCAGCGCGTCAAACACCTGCGCGAGCGTGAGATGAGGTAGGTTGGTCGGTATCGCCTCAGGCGCGATCCCCTGGCGCCACAACTCGACAATGGCGCGAACGGGTGTGCGAGTGCCAACGATGATTGGCTCGCCATGCAAGATGCTGTCGTCAGTGACCACGTACAGATGTTCAGTATGCCGCATCATCGAGAGAGCCTTTCGCGCACTAGCCACAAATGCCCCGAACGCCGAGAGTTTCAGCATTCGAGGCAATCGTGATGTGGGATTGCTAGTGGGGGTGCCCGACCGGGTTTGAACCGGCGACCTCCAGAGCCACAATCTGGCGCTCTGCCAATTGAGCTACGGGCACCGTATGCGCGAAGAGTACACCCCGCGCCCATTCAGTATAGCCCGCGGGCGAACGCCTGTCAAACAGCGCCCAGGCCACGTGCTAGCCATTCTTGTCGTTCTTGTCCACCACGCCCTCACGCCAGGCATAGACCGCCGCCTGCGTTCGGTCGGCCAGATGCAGCTTGCTCAGGATGTTGCTGACGTGGCGCTTGACCGTGTGCTCGCTGATGACCAGCCGCTCCGCAATCTCGGTATTCGAGCACCCCTCCGCGATCAGCCGCAGCACCTCGATCTCGCGCTCGCTCAGGTCAGTGTCGAATTGTCCCGGTGCGCGCGATCCCTGGCGTAGCTCCTGCATCACCCGCGCCGCTACTCGTGGCGTCATCACCGCCTCGCCTCTTGCCGCTTTGCGCACCGTATCCGCCAGTTCACCCGTGCCTACGTCCTTCAGGATATAGGAGAGCGCGCCCGCGCGAATCGCCGGGAAGATGTGCTGGTCGTCGTCAAAGGAGGTCAGCACAATCACCTGGCTGCTGGGACTGATCTGCTTCAAGCGGCGCGTCGTCTCCACCCCATCCATCCCCGGCATCACCAGGTCCATCAGCACCACATCTGGGGCCAGTTCGCCTGCTAATCGCAGCCCCTCCTGCCCGGAGGCCGCCTCGCCCACCACCGTGATATCGCTCTGCTTCTGCAAAAACGTCCGAATGCCCTCGCGGACCAGTTGATGGTCGTCCACGATCAGGACCGTAATCGGTTGCGCTTGTGGCTGCGTCTGCGTCTGTGGCTCTGGCATGCGCTCAATCCTGTCCTTCCTCGCCGCGCGTTACTCTACTCTGTCGTCTCAGGCTGCGCGGCTGTAGCACTGGCTGTATCCCTGGCATGCGGTGCAGGCTGGGTCAGTGGCACGCGCGCCTCGATGCTGGTTCCTCCGGCAGCGCTGGCGATGGTGAGCGTACCGCCCAGCTCTGCCACTCGCTCGCGCATGCTGCTCAGTCCCAGGCCACGCGCATGTGCCCGCGCCACATCGAAGCCACTCCCATTGTCCCGGATTCGTAACACCAGGATCCCCTGCTCGTCGGCGGCCTGTATCACCACCCGCGTCGCTCCGCTGTGTTTGGCGATGTTGGCCAGCGCCTCCTGCGCGACACGGAAGACCTGCTGCTCGACCTCTGGCGCCATCGTCAGTGTCTCGGGTACCGTGATAGCGCAGGCAATGCCATTGCGCTGCTCCCAGTCGTGGCATAATTCGCGCAGCGCCACCGACAGATCCTTATTGGCCAGCGCCACCGGGCGTAGCGCCTGAATCAGCGCCGACATCTCCAGTTGCGCGTTACTGACGATCCGCTCAGCATCGCCGAGGATACGCTTTGCCTCGCTCTGCTCATCCACCTCAAGCTGGGCGCTGCCAATGAGCATCGTCAGCGCGAACATCTGCTGCTTCACCGAATCGTGCAACTCACGCGCCAGTCGGTTCCGCTCCTCGACGACGGCCAGTTGCTGCCGGTCGCGCAGGAGATTCTGCAGCTGTTCCGCCATCCGGTTGAGGTCACGCGCCAGTTGTCCCAGCTCGTCGCTCGATGGATCGCGCGCCGTGACGGCGAAATCCCCCTGGCTCCAGGCGTCCGCCGCCGAGGTCAACCGCAGCAGCCGCCGGGTCAACCCGCGCGCCGCCAGCAGACCGAAGAGCGTCCCGAAGATGCTCGCGACGATGGCGAAAAGCACCACGGTGGGTACCAATGCCAGCAGATTGCTGAAATACAGCGGTCGCAGCAGCGTGGCCAGGTCCACATCGAGCAGCAACGCGCCGCGCATCGTACCGTCGGTATCCACAATTGGCGCTGCGGCCACCGTTGGCTCACCAGACCTATTCTGCACCAGGTCTGCGCTCTGTGTGTCGTTGCGCATGGCCGCCGCGATGACTGCCTTCGCCCCCGACAGCTGCTGAATACGGGCGAGATCGTCATGCGAGAGTGCAGTGGGCGAAAGCGCGGCGAGAACCTGGCCGTCGCGGCCAACGACCAGTAGCACGGCGTTCTTGCCGGGGATCACCGAACCCGCATTGCGCAGATTGCTCGTGAACGACTCAGTGACCATGATCGGCTCGTTGTAGGTCGCGAGCGCCGCGGTGATCTGCGCGCGGTCTGGCGAGGTCTGCCGCAGATAAGGTGCGATGCGCGGGGACAGTTTCTGCAGCCCCTGCACCAGACTGGCTGGGCGTTGCGGGCTGGTGATGACGGCAATGCTCGGCACGATGACGAAGAGCGCCGCCAGCGTCATCATGGCCGTGAATGCGGCGACGAAACAGGCAAGGATGAGCCGCCAGCGCAGCGTCTCGAATCGACGTCGCAGTGCCCTCATCTGCCTCTCCTGTTCTGGCCTCTATCTGGCCTGGCGCACTGGTCACCGCCTCTGGTCACCGCTCCCGCCTCTATGCCACAGTAGCATACGCATGGCAACCATTGCACGTAGAGTCCTCCATTCCTTGTGGCAGGGAGGACTCTACGAAACAGCGGCGAGCGACAGGGCAATCTCGGATCAATCGCGCCCTCGCAGCATCGCGAATGCGGCGGGAATCGCGCCGACGATGAGGAAGGCACAAATGAGATACTTGAGAACATCCTGGACAACCATGTTGTGGATGGGGAAGATCAGGATGGTGAGCAGGCTGGTCAGCGCAAAGGCCCACGCGGTCCACACCGGGATGATGCGCAGCCGACCGAGCATATAGCCGATGAGCACGGCACTGAGCAGATGGCCGACAACGTAGATCAGCAGGAATGTGGTCATCACGGGGTCACCATTCATGCGCGCCCAAAGCGCTGCCAGTTGTGGCGTGCTCCCAGTCTGGTGAATCGTGATCGCCATGTCGTCGAGGACGATCAGCGCGGCCCAGGGTATCCAGCCGATCAATGAGAGCGCCGCGCAGATGAATGCCATCACCGGCTTGCGTCGCATGCCCAGCAGCGACATCGCGAGGTAGCCGAGCGGCAGGAAGAAGGAGGCGGCAACGGCGCCGACGAGCCGCAGTGTGTTGCCGGTTGAGCCAGCCATCGCGGCGGCGACGAGTGGTTGTCGGCCTGAACCGGTCCAGGCGATAAGGTAGAGCGTGATGCTCAACGGGGCCAGGATGATGCAGGCTGCCAGCAGCGCGCGTTGCACTTTGAGATAGGTCGGTACTGGGAACTGTTCCGCAGTTCGCTGGACGTTGCTCTGGTGAATAAGGGTCATGTCAGAATTCCTTTACCTCAGGCATTAGAGCCACTATCGAGAGACGTGTGTTGTCAAGACGCTGCTGCCGACGACGCCTTTGCCCCTGGCGAAGAGCGCATCTGGCGCAGAAGCCGCATCGCCAGGAGCGCAATCCAGCCCCAGCCAACGACGATTGCGACGCGCTCGAGCAGGCCAGTCGGCGAGTTCGGGAAAACGCCTTGCTCATCGAGTACCGCTGTGGCGAGACAGGCAATGAAGGTGACCACGCAGACGATCCCGGTCACGAGTGAGTAGACGCCCCAGCCGCTCCACCTCGGGTCATGCGTGAAGCGCCAGGCGAAAACGAACGTGGCAGCCGTCAGCAGCCCAAACACAACGGGCGCGGCCGTCCCGTGGATGGTGCCATGCAGCGTATGCAGGCCAGCAGGAGAGCCAACTGGAAAGTAACCCAGGCTTGGATCAGTGACGAAGATGCCCGCGACGATGAGCGACAGCCCGAAGGCGCCGAGGAGAAGCGGTCCCCAGGTTGCGCCTCTGCCCGAACGAAGCACCCCGCGAAGTCCGAAGGCGAAAGCCAATACCAGCGCGCCACAAACCAGGAAGTTGGCGATCTGTATCCAGCCCAGGCTACTCTCGCTGAGTTCGCTGACGAAGTTGTGCCATGCGCTGTAGCCGGGGCGCGTAGCGCCTTCGATCAGGAATACGACGATGAAGAGGATAGGGCCAATCGCACCACAGGCGATCAAGAGCCAGGTGGCCGGGGAATAGTCGGCTGTCTGGCGATTCTCGACAACCATCGTTGATCTTCCTTTCCCTCACGAACAATGCGGTTGGTATGCACTTGGTATGCACTTGGTATGCACTTGGTATGCACTTGGTATGCACTGGGACATGTCCATGCCGCCGACGTTCTAAGGATGCCCTGAAACCGGGGAGATGCCATCGCCGCGCGGAGCCATCCGCGTGATACCGTAGTGCTATTCGCGCCGTGGTTCTGGGGAATTAGGTGAAAAGAAGAGACCCCCAGATTGTCGAAGGTATCGGCATTCGGGCGTGGGCGTGGAGAAGCGAACCAGGCGGCTGATCCCTTTGATCGCCAGAAAGCTTGTCAGCGGCGAGTCGCTACCCAATAACCAGAGGGAAATCCTGTTTCGCCTCACTCTGCATGGACGAGAGACCTTCGACGCGCATCGCGCCTTCGACAACCAGATGGAGCGCGGCTTCGTCCAGTTCTTGCGCCGCTATACCGCGGACGAGCTACGGCTGCTGGTTCGGGTGCTCAGCGAGGCGGCGGATGCCTCGTTCGTGAGCCTGGGGGGCCAACCCGCGTCAGCGGAGTAGAAGTACCATGACATCCTCGCGCAACTGATATCAGACGCCCATGTCGACTGGCTGTGTCATGGGACTATGGCGCCGCATCCAATTGGGCGCGAATCGCGCGAATCTGCGTTTCCAATACTGGGAGATCACGTTGGATGGTGTCCCACACGATGGTGAGATTGACCGCAAAATAGCCATGGATGAGCCGATTGCGCATCGTAGTCATGGCTCGCCACTCAACGGCGGTAAAGCGTGCCTTGAGGTCAACAGGCAGTTGAGTAGCCGCCTCGCCGATGATTTCAAGCCGCCTCACCACGCCATCCTGAATCAGAGGCTGTGCCATGAATTGGTCTTGCGCCACCTGCGCCAAATACGACTGAATCATGGCGATGCTGGCAAGTATTTCATCGAGAATGATACGCGGATCACGGAGTGGTGGCGTGGCGCCGGGCGTGGTCATAGCAATTCCCGCTGTTCGCGCTGGATTCGTTCTCGCATACCGGGATGCAATTCCTCTACGGTGACAATTTGCACAGGGCGTGCGAGCGCATCAGTCAGGCGGTTTTCGAGCCGCGCAAGATCGAGAAGCGTGACGCCAGGAGGTGGCTCAATCAGCAGATCAATGTCGCTTGTGGCATGGGCATCGCCTCGTGCGAAGGAACCAAACAGGGCCGCATGGAGAATGCCAGACTGGCGCAAAATCGCTACAATCTCGTCCCGCTGCACAGTGTCTAGCCGGGGGTGAGCATCCGAGACAGATGTTGGCGCTGCCGCATACGAGGTATTCATGTCGTCGAGGAGCAGTTGAGCTAAAACTTCCTGCTCCGCTTCGGAGCGTTGCCCCGCCTGCTCGAAAGCCTGTTTCAATCGTTCGATCATACGCTATGGCCCTCCTGGAGGAGTCGTTCAGCGACATTCCATTACCAAGGCCATTATACCCAAAGACTGCGGTATTTGAGACATTCAAATATACATGTGCTCTCTCTATGGCGCCGGTGCGCCCGGCTGGGCCGCGCCTGGGGGCAGCGAGGCGTAGCCGGTCAGCTCGACGTAGCCCTGGCCCGTCACCGCCGCGCCGTTGGCTCGCCCAGTTATGCGCACTGCGCCCTCCCAGTAGGCGACGCCGGTAGACTGCGCCGTCACCAGCTCCTGGTCCACCAGTGCGGGCGTCAGCGTCAGCGAGACGGCGGGATCGCTGATCGTCACGCGCCAGCCGGAGGGATAGACCCCGCCCGTCACGGGGCTGGTCCAGTGGCCGAGCACCTCGAAGCGCATATTCTGCTGCGGAATCTCGTGTGCCGCCCCGTCTGGAGATACATACGTGCCAACGGCGCCAAGTGGGCGTTTCTGGCTGTCGCGGATGATATAGAGCATATATTCGGTGTGGTTGGCCAGCTGGATGCTGTACCAGTCCCAGCCTGAGCCTGCCAGCGTCAGGAAGTTACCCCACTGGTGATCCATCCATGCCTGCCCCGTCACCGCCACTGGCGTCCCATGGTCGTTCACGGCGCCGCTCACCATCAGCAGCGGGCGCGAATAGTAATACGAGTAACCCGCCTGACCGTAGGTAATCAACCCGTTGCCGTTGTGCAATATCGGATGTGGCAGCGCGTCGGTCAGCTTCAGATCAATCATGTAGCCGGACATATCGGCGTGCAGCTGGTCGTGGCCGTTCAGCCCGGTCGCCGTCCAGCCGTTGAGTGTCAGGTGAAAGCCCGCTGTCGAGCCAGCGGGCGGTATGGACGACGGCGAGCCGAAGCCCACCTGCTGGTCGTAGTGGAACTGGCCACGCGAGATGTCGCTGATGGCATAGTGCGCGGCATAGTAGGGCGGGAGCGATCCACGTAACGTCTGAAAGAATGTCAACTCGAAGCCGTACTCGTGGCCGCTGGCGCTGTGAAAGTGGCCGGTATAATACCACCACTCGGTCAGATCGGTATGAGGCGCCTCATCCTGTGGGAAGCGCACGGGAGGCAGCGGCGTCGCCGTCGGGACAGCTTTCGTCGCGGGCAGGCCGCCGCCGCCGGCAATCGTGCCCGGCAGGCCACAGCCGCTCAGAAGCGCGAGCGCCAGCAGTGCGAGCAGGAGGGCAAGGAGCCTGGCGCGTGAACGCGCGGCTAGGGGCTTTGCTGCGCTCAGCCGCAAAGTCTGCCTGCACAGGCTCCAGAAGAGCATGATGTGTCCGGGAGGCCGCGTAGGTGGCCTTTGCAGCGGGACGCCCTTAGACGCGGATTCAGCCGCCAGCCGTCCTTTGTGCATCATCCTACTCCTCTCCCGCCGCGACGGGCTGGCGCTCTTCCTTGCTTGCCTCGCCTGTGTTGTGGAAGACCACGCCGGGGAGGAGCCGGTTGAATGGCCACGGCCACCACCAGTTGACGTTGCCCAGCAGGCGCATCGTCGCGGGCACCAGCAGCCCCCGCACCAGCGTCGCGTCCAGCAGCACCGCCAGCGCCATCCCGACGCCGAGTGCCTTGACGATCACCATATCCGCCGTCGCGAACGCGATGCTGACCAGGAAGACGATGGCCGCCGCGCTGGTAATGATGCCGCCGCTGCGCTCAAGCCCCATCGCCACACTCCTGGTGTTGTCGCCGGTCTGCTCGTACGCCTCGCGCACGCGGGAGAGCAGGAAGACCTCGTAGTCCATCGAGAGGCCAAAGAGCGCGCAGAACATCATAATCGGCGCCGACGCCTCGACGAAGCCGAGCGGCGTGAAGTTGAGGATGTTGGAGAAGTGGCCCTGCTGGAAGATGAAGACAAGCGCGCCATACGCGGCGACGATGGAGAGCGCGTTCATCAGGATTGCCTTGAGCGGCAGCACCAGCGAGCGGAAGAGCAGCATCAGCGCCAGATAGGTAATCAGCGCGACCACCAGCAGCGCGCGCGGGAACTCGTTATAGAGCGTGTTGACATAGTCGATGACGCCCGCCGTGCCGCCATCCACCAGCACATGCAGGCCAGCAGGCGGCGGCGTGTTGCGGATCGCCTGCACCAGATCCTCCGACCGGGTATCGATCATGCCATAGCGGCTGATAACCTGCACCAGCGTGATATCCGAGCCTGCCAGATACTGCACCGACTGGCTGATATAGGGGTCGGCAATCGTCTTCGGGTCGGCGTACATCAGTTGATACTGCGCCAGCGTCAGCCGTGGGTCGAGCGAGACGATGCTCGTCACCTGAGCCACGCGCGGGTCCGACTCTAATCGCCGAACATAGCTATCGAGCGCGGTCAGGTTGGCCGCGCTGGTGGGGCTGCCGTTGGTGCGCACGGCCAGGATGATCGGTGTCGTCTGGCGCGCGTCGAAGCGCTCCGCCAGTAGATCGTAGGCGGCGCGCGACTTGACGCTGGCGGGCAGAATCGAGGCGTCCGGCGCGGCAAGTCGCACGCTCAGATACGGCACGCCCAGCAGCAGCATGAACGCCAGCACTGGCAGCAGCACCGCGACCGGATGGCGCATCACGCCGGTCGCCAACCGATGCCAGAAGCGATGCTCCTCGGCCATCTCGCCCTGCGCGGCGCGCGAACGCGGCCATGGCAGCCGCACCGGCAGCGCGTTCACTCGCATCCCCAAGAGGCTCAGCAGCGCGGGCAGGAGCGTCACCGCCGCCAGAATCGCCAGGGCGACGGTCAGCATGCCGCCGATGCCGACGGAGTGGAGCACATTCAGCGGCAGAATCACCAGCCCCAGCAGGCCAATCGAGACGGCGAGGCCAGAGAAGAAGACCGAGCGCCCGGCGGTCGCCATCGTCCGACCCACCGCGTCGTTAATCTCGCGCCCCGCGGCCAGTTCCTCGCGGAAGCGGCTGACCATGAAGAGCGAGTAGTCTACGCCGAGGCCAAGGCCAAAGAGGGTGGTGATGTTAAGTGCGAAGATCGAGACGGGCGTCGCCGTCGCCAGCAGATACAGCAGCGCCAGCGAGACGACGACGCTGCATCCTCCGACAGCGGCGGGCAGCCCGGCGGCGATCACCGAGCGGAAGACGAGCAGCAACGCCAGCAGTGCGAACGGGAAGGCCAGCAGCTCGGCCCGGCGCAGGTCCGCCTCGCTGACAGACTGGATATCGGCATAGAAGACTGGCCCGCCGCCCACGGTCATCTCCAGGTTCGGCGGGGTAACGAGCCTGGCGCGGAACGCGGGCAGCACCTCGGGCGCGTGGTCGGCGTCAGAGCGGATGAAGACAGTGGTATAGGCGGCATGGCGGTCTTTCGAGACCTGCGAAGGCGCGACGGTGAATGGCACGACGCGCGTCACCTCGCTCCACGTCTGGAGCTTCGCCACGGCGGCGGTCGCCTCGGCCTGGAAGCGCGGATCATCCGCCGTCAAGGTGTCGCTGGAGAAGATGACCAGCACGCTGGTGAAGCTGGTATGCAGCCCCTGTTCCAGGGCGGTCACCGCCTGCTGCGACTCCATATCCGGGCTGCCGAATCCGCCTGGGGCGAGCGCCTCGGCGGCGCGCGGGGCGAAGGGCAGGGCGGCCAACACGACCAGCGCCCAGGCGGCGATAATCCAGAGGCGCCAGCGCACCGTGGCGAGACCGAGCCGATAGAACATAATGCCGTTTTCCTGAATTGCGATGGGTTACGCGCTTCCCGCTGGCTTGCGGGCGAACGCATGGAGAGATAATATAGTGTGGTTCTCATGCAAGCGGTTCGGGCATGTGAGAGCCACATATCTCCTGTTGAGAACTATAACGTAGTTGGGCATAACGATGCCGCGATGCATGAGCTTGTTGACAGAAAAGTTGAGTAGAAGCAATGCCAGAGACATCGAACAATTTTGAGATGGTGACGGTGAATCGCCAGGCCTATCATGATTATTTCGTGGACGAGACCATCGAGGCGGGTATCGCGCTGACCGGCACGGAGGTGAAGTCGGCGCGCGCGGGGCATGTCAATCTGCGCGGCGCCTACGCGCGCATCAAGGATGACCAGGTCTGGCTCGAGGGCGCGCACATCGCCGAGTACGAGCATGGCACCTGGGCGAACCACGACCCACTGCGGTCGCGTCGGCTGCTGCTGCATCGCAAGGAGATTATCCGACTGGAGATGCGCGTGCAGGCGAAGGGTCAGACGCTCGTGCCGCTGAAGATGTATTTCAAGGGCAACCGGCTCAAGGTCGAGCTGGGCCTCTGCCGCGGCAAGAAGCAGTATGACAAGCGCGAGGCCATCGCCAAGCGCGACGCCGAGCGCGAGCTGGCCCGCGTCAGCAAGTATCGCCAACGGGCGTAATAAGGGGCTTTGCGACGTTTCAATATACGTGCGCAATGGTTTAACAGGCTCAACCGGAGACGTAGCTACCGCAAACCGCCCACCATGGCGACGAGTGGCGGCACGATGAAAGCACAGCCCTCCGCGCTCTACGGCAGCGGCGACCGCTTCAGCGATACCTGGCATCACCGCTAGCCGACCCAACGCCTCACTCACACATAGCGGCTGCGCGCGTTCGTTCGTCGTTTCCTGCTGTGCAAGAGTGGTGCACAGGTTCGGGCCACTTGTGCCATAGTCAGGAATGCGACAGACTTGGTATCATCGGTGCGAACGGGCCGCGCAGCGGAGTCGATTGAATGCGAATGTATGCGAAATGAGGCAGGAGCGGATGATACAGGACGGCCAGGTCTACAACTATATCGCGGGCGAATGGCGGCGCTCGAAGGCATCCGAGTTCCTTGACGTGCAGAATCCCGCCACCGCTGAAACCATCGTTCGCGTCCCGCTTTCCTCCGCCGACGAGGTGGACGAGGCGGCGCGGGCGGCGCAGGCGGCTTTCGACGAGTGGCGGCGCACGCCCCCTACCGACCGTATCCAGTATCTCTTCACACTCAAGAACCTGCTGGAAGAGCACTTCGACGAGATCGCCCGCCTGACAACGCAGGAATGTGGCAAGACGCTGGCGGAGTCGCAGGGCGAGCTGCGGCGCGGCATCGAGAATGTCGAGGTGGCCTGTGGCATCCCCTCGCTGATGATGGGCTACAACGTCGAGGATATCGCCCGTGGCATCGACGAGCATATGCTGCGCCAGCCGCTCGGCGTCGTCGCGGCCATCACGCCATTCAACTTCCCCGGCATGATTCCGCTCTGGTTCCTGCCCTACGCCATCGCCTGCGGCAACTGCTTCATCCTCAAGCCGTCCGAGAAGGTGCCGATGACGATGGCGCGCGTCTTCGACCTGATCGACCAGCTGCATCTGCCCAAAGGCGTGGTGAGCGTGATCAACGGCGGACGCGAGACGGTAGACGCGCTGCTCGATCATCCGCTGGTGCGCGCGATCTCGTTTGTCGGCTCGTCGCCGGTCGCCAAATATGTCTATGGCCGGGCTGCGGCGAACGGCAAACGCGCCCAGTGCCAGGGCGGCGCGAAGAATCCGGTGATTGTGCTGCCCGACGCCGATATGGAGATGACCTCGACCATCGTCGCCGACTCGTCGTTTGGCTGCGCGGGCCAGCGCTGTCTCGCCTCCTCGGTGGCCATCACCGTCGGCGAGGCGGAGGCGCCCTTCCGCGAGCGTATCGCCACGATGGCCACCGCGCGCAACGTCGGCAACGGCCTCGATCCCGCTGTGCAGATGGGGCCGGTCATCACCGCCGCCAGCCAGCAGCGCATCGAGTCGCTGATCGCGCAGGGCGAGCGTGAGGGCGCGACGGTGCTGGTGGATGGGCGCGGCGCGAAGGTCGCTGGCCACGAGCAGGGGCATTTCATTCGCCCGACGTTGCTCGAAGGCATCAGCCCGGAGAGCGAGCTGGCGCGCACCGAAATCTTTGGCCCAGTGCTCAGCCTGATGCACGTGGCGACGATTGATGACGCGATTGCGCTGGTCAACGCCTCGCCCTTCGGCAACATGGCATGTCTCTTCACCAGCAGCGGCGCGGCGGCGCGCAAGTTCCGCTACGAGGCGCGCGCGGGCAATATCGGCATCAACGTCGGGGTGGCGGCGCCGATGGCCTTCTTCCCCTTCTCCGGCTGGAAAGACAGCTTCTTCGGCGATTTGCACGCGCAGGGCCGCGACGCCGTCGATTTCTACACCGATAAGAAGGTCGTCGTCGAGCGCTGGCCGAAAGAGTGGTCGCGCACGTTCTGAGGGAGGAGCAGTTTCTCACGATAGATGCTAGGGGCCATAGCGGAAGTGGGGCAACCTCGCGGCGCAGCTAATCCGACTGGGACGTATCCACTCGTCCTGAGCAATGGCATGGTAATCGCACAATTAGCCGCAGGTCTTCAGCCTGCGGCAGCGGCACGCTCAAACCACGCGAACGCTGCCTCCATTGCTTCAATGTAGTCGCCCAAAGGTACCCTTGATGGCCAGGCGCGCCGTCCCGCTACCGCTTTCCTCATGTGGCGCTGTCCCGGTCCACCATACAGTTCCAATTAGCTTGGACGATGCACGTTTGCCAGCCCTCAAACGTATCGTGACCGCCACGCCGTCTTAACCTTAGGCAACACTTCACGCTTTCCTATCACACTCATACAAACATAGTAACCGTGTGGCGTATCCAATAGCGCTAATCAGCAGACGCTGAGGTAACTTACCACTGAAAGGTGACTTACTTCCATGCCAGGACTTCTCGTGCGAGGCAAGGCCCCGGCTTTATGCTCCATGCGGACGCGGTCGCTGCCACTGCTCTTCCTCATCTCTGGCCTGCTCCTGCTCTCAGCCTGCACCTTCCCACCCACTCAGGGCAAGACACGTCCGACCACAACTGCCACACCCACGTATGAGTTCCCTGCCGTCAACGCCAATTATGTCTACGACCAGCTTTACTACATGTCCATGACCTTCCAGCAACGTGAGTCGGGATTTGACAACTCATCGGAGCACAATGGGCACAAGGCCTTTGCCCAATACTGGGTGCAAGAAATGCAGCGGAACTTGCAGGGCTTTCACCCGCAGGTCTCCTACGACACGTTCACCACGTTTGGGCGATCCACGGGAGGCTGGATTGGTCGCGCGGGCGACTCACCCAGCTACAATGTCGAGATCACCATTCCCGGCGCACTGCATCCCGAGCAGGTAGTCATCGTCAGCACCCATTACGACGGCATGCACGTTTCCCAGGGGTCGGCCTTCGACGATACGAGCGGCTGCGCCATTCTGCTGGGTGAAGCCAAAGCGCTGGGCGATTACTGGCGGACGCATCAGCTCTATCCCGCGCGCACCCTGCGCTTTGTGCTCTTCGATGCCGAAGAACAGGGCGTTCTCGGTTCCTATCACTATGCCAACGAAACCGTCAATGGCGATATTGCTACTAAAAGTATTGTGGCGATGATCAATGAGGAGCAGTCCGGGTTCTCCTATCCAGTGCGGTTTCTGGGCAAGGCCAGCAACCCACTTATCCCCCTACACATCAGGAATATCAACGGACGGCAAATCTTCTTCGGCGACCTGATCAAGGCGGCGCTCCCGACGGTTGCCGATGAAATGCGCATGATGGGCTATACCTCGGTCACTTATCATGGCGACCAAGGGCAGGATGTGAGTCAACCGGTCTTTACCTCCGATCAGATCTCAAAGATGGCGCTTACGCCCGATTACCTGGGAGGCAGCGACGATCAGGCTTTTGATGACGCCAATGTACCTGCTTTACAATTCATCGCAGGTGATGAGGGCATCTACGATGATAAAGCTGGTGTCTTCCACACCCCTAATATCCCGAACAATGAAATGTATCCTTTCGATAGCCATCTGGACACGATCCAACTTATGAATGGCTATGCCAACGGCGAGACCAGTAAGTCGCAGGCACTGGTGCTTGCGCTCGCGTTCCAGACCATGCTCCAGGCCTGGATGTTCAACCAACCGGCCCTGGTGGGCTCGGTTGTCCTCGACCAGCTTCCGGCTGGACCCCTGGCGGCAATCAGCGATCTCGGCAGTCTCCGGCCGGGAGTCGCGATCAAGCTGGCCGCCCAGGGTGCCTTTGATCCCCATGATCCCCAGGCGCCACAGAATACGCTACGCTATCACTGGGCTTTCGGTGATGGTGCCCAGGCAGACGGCGCCCAGGCGCAGCATACCTATGCCGCTGCTGGCAGCTATACCCTAACGCTGACCGTGCAGGATGCCCATGGCACGCGCCAGATGAGCAGGAAGCTCAGCGTGACGAATAATCCACCAACCTATGACAACATCTATCTTTCGCTTGTGCAGAGAGAGCTTGATGAGGGGCACGAACTAGCGCAAGGCGATCTTCACCGTGCCAATTTCCAGATGCCGCTTATCACCCAGAACGGCGACGGCTTGACTGCCGATGACCACATCCCTGGGCACAACGGATAACCCAAGTGCGATTCTCGGTTGAGGCAACCTGGTATACTGAGCTGACAGAAATAGGCGTGACGTGAGTCGCCTACTCGCCCCATAACCGGGAGATTATGTCATGAGGCGCGCGATTCCCTTGCGGGAGCGTCCGTTCGATGTGTTCATCATCGCCTTCTTCGTCATCAACCTGCTCTTCATCACCTATATCGTGGATATCGAGCAGATCATCATCGCCAACCCGTACCATTTCACCTATCCGCTCTGGCCGCCCGCGCCCGCCGTCGACGCGATTCACTGGTGGGGCGCCACATTCGATCCGCTGCTGATGGCGCGGCCGGTCTGGTGGAAAATGACCATCTGGATCGACAACCTCGCCTTCGGGCCGTTCTATGCCGTCGCCATCTACGCCTGGACGCGTGGGCGCGACTGGATTCGCCTGCCTAGCCTGCTCTATAGCGCCGTCATGCTCACCAACATCACCATTATCCTCGGCGAGGAGTTCGCGGGTCCGCATGCCGCACCGCACTTCCCGGTTGTGCTGATGGCCAACCTGGCGTGGCTGCTCGTGCCGCTGGCGATCATCGTACGCATGTGGCGCTCGTCCACACCCTTCACAACCGAGGCAAAACCACCAACCACATCAACGTTGATCGTCCTGGATCCTACGTAGCCTCTATAATGATGTAAAACGGCATACACAGGCGAGATTAGCCGCGGCATGAATGCCGCGAAAGTGGCCCACCACCTCCCTTGCCCGCATATCGTCACGCACACGAATATCCCGAGAAAGCGAAAACACCCATGCCATCATCGTCTTCATCGCCAGCCCGCGCGCTGCTCGCCGAACAGACTCTGCTCGATGGCCGCTTTCAGGCCGATATGGCCGTCTTGATAGATGGTGGGCGCATCACAGCCGTGCAGCCGGTCAGCACGTTGCCACCGGATACTGCCGTGGAGCGCTACCCCCGGCGGCTGCTCGTCCCTGGCACGATCAACGCGCACAATCACTCGTTCCAGTCAATGTTGCGTGGCATCGCCGACGACTGCAACTTCTTCACCTGGCGCGACCGCGCGCTCTACGGCTACACACCCTACATGGACGAACAGACCGTCTATGCCGGGGCGCTCTTCGCCTTCGCCGAGATGCTGCGGGCGGGCGTCACCACTGTCTGCGACTTCTTCTACATCCACCGCGATGGCAACACCAACGACCGCGCCGTCATCCGCGCCGCCAACGACCTGGGCATCCGCCTGATGCTGGCGCGCACGATGTACGACTGGGACGGGGCGCCGCGTGAATACCAGGAGCCCATCAGCGATGCGGTGGCGCGCACTCGCGAACTCTGGCAGGAATATCAGGGCCGCGACGACGTGCACATCTGTCCCGCACCCCACTCGCCGCACGGCGCCAGCCCGGAGATGATTCAGGCGGGGTCGGCGCTGGCGGCGGAGCTTGGCACGCGCTTCCATATCCACGTGGCCGAGGGCCGCTACGAGCGCGACACCATCCGCGAGAAGTACGGCAAGACGCCGATCCGCTGGCTGGAGTCGTTGGGGCTGGCGCTGGAGCGGATGACGATCATCCACGGCTGCTGGCTGGAGGATGACGATCTCGCGCTGATGGCCGAGCGCGACGTGCGGCTAGTCTATAACCCGGCCAGCAATATGTTCCTGGGCGATGGCGTGACCCGCATCGTGGATATGCAGGTGGCGGGCATCACGCTGGGGCTGGGCAGCGACGGCGGCTGCTCGAATAATCGCGTCTCGGTCTTCGACGAGATGCGGATGTGCGCGCTGCTGCAGAAGGTGACGCATCTCTCGTCGGAGGTCGTGCCCGCGGAGGCAGCGTTCGCGATGGGCACGGCTGGCAGCGGCGCGACGCTGGAGATTCCCGCCGGGACGATTGCCGCCGGACAATACGCCGACTTCGTCCTGCTCGACATGGACGACCCCTCGCTGCAGCCGCCGATCAGCTATGAGAAGAACGTCGTCTATTCGATGACGCCGCATGCCATCAGCGAGGTGATCGTCGGCGGCAACATCGTCTTCCGCGACGGCACGCCCGCCCGCGTCCCCTGGAGCGAGGTGCTCGCCCGGCTGAACGAGGCGACGCGCGACTGGCCGAAGTAAGTTGCTCAGAATAAATGCACCGTATCAATCGAACAAGATGGACCCGTCTGTATGAGGATGCCACTGGTAGTAGGCGGTGCTTATATCCAGGCGAACAAATCTGGCGTCTTGTGGCAGCATATATTGTGGGATACAAACGTACGAAGATCTGGACCAATATGACTTGGTGATCCACCACCTCTGCACACGCAACCACAACGACATCTTTTCACTGTAGCGCTGCCAGTCGCTTGGCCTGATCATTAGAGCCGTATTGAATGAATATGTAAACACCCAGACTGCTGAAATGTATTGAGTCCGGTATCTTCTGTACTTTGAGGGAAGGGTGAGATGAAAGGGGCTCGCCTCTCTGGTAGATTGGTTCTTGTTAAGGGAAACCAGTCAGCCAAGAGAGGACGAGATGACCCAGTACCAGCTGACGCTCGACAGCGAGACGTTGCAACGACTGTTTGGTGGGAATGAGCAGAT
>Ga0207674_10001452_pt1 | contig 30613 bp, 15 predicted proteins | sample KBSCornC72_FD_184303 | JGI IMG/M metagenome (GOLD analysis project Ga0207674, IMG submission 184303) | Corn rhizosphere microbial communities from Kellogg Biological Station, Michigan, USA - KBS Corn C7-2 (SPAdes) (version 2) | ecosystem: Host-associated > Plants > Roots > Rhizosphere > Soil ...
CAAGCCCTCTGCGCTGCGCGTGACCGGAGGCGTGCTCGCCTCGGCGACGTCGTTCTTTATCCTCAGCAACTTCGCCGTCTGGATGGGCAGCGTGATGTATTCGCACACCGTGGCCGGGCTCGGCGCCTGCTACGTGGCGGCGATCCCCTTCTATGCCAACGACATGATCTCGACTGCCATCACCGCCGGGGCGCTCTTCGGTGTTCCCGCGATGGCTGCGAGCATCTCCCGGACCATGCAGGAGGCCCGCGCCGGCCGCATCGCCTGACCTGCGACGCATCGAAGAGAGGGGCTGCGAACGTTTGCAGCCCCTTTTTTATTGGGTGAACTATCCGGATGCCCCGTTGGTAATTCGGTCGCGAGGCCCGACTCAAAAACCACGTCATCTCGACCGGAGCGAAGCGCAGTGGAGAGACCTCTGTATTCGCCTTTGTTTTTTTATATCGGTCGGAAGGAACCGCTCAAAATTGTAACCGCACAGGGAAAACAAAAAAACGAAATACAGGGGTCTCTCTACTACGGCCCTTCGGGCCTTCGGTCGAGATGACGTGAGTCCGATGTGCGAGAGAGCGGGCAAAAGTAAATACCATTTTGGACAGCCTCTTTAGAGCTATTCCGCCGGCTCATCTTCGGCGGGAAAGTGCGTTCCGCGCCTTTTGCCGAAGAGCTTGCGAACGATGTAGAACACCAGGACTCCTGCCAGGATTCCAATTGATCCAAGCACATAGCCAAGATGCTGCTCGATCGTCTGACCGACCGTGTGCATGATCTGCGGTCCGTAGAAGATGGTGATGAGCGCCCACAGCAGGAAGCGGATGAACTTGCCCGCGCAGATGGCGCTGAAGAACCACAGCGGCTTCATCTCAAAGACGCCCGCGGCGAACTCAACCAGCTTGACCGGCATCGGCGGCGGCATCATGGCCGGAATCATGATGGCCAGAAACTCCTGCCGCTCGAAGCGGTCGCGCAGCTTCTCGTAGCGCTGCCGGTTGATCCGCTTCAGCAGAAAAAGCTCTCCGCCCGCTCGCCCGAAGTAGTAGGGCACCATGCTCCCAATCGCCGAGCCGACCGACGCCATCACACAATAGATAAGGAACTTATCGTGGTCATGCGCGACATAGTCGATCAGCAGGGCGTCGATCGGCACCGGGATCGACGACGTATCCACGATGGCGAGCGCGCCCAGGCCCCATGCCCCCAGGGGCTTCAGCAGGGCCAGCAGCGCGGCGTTCGCCTTATGGAAGAGTAGAACCGGAGAGATTTTCACGAGGAAACCCTATTTTACCTGCCCTTGCGCCTTGCCTGTGCTGGTGCTTTGCCTGTCCTTGCTCGCTGTGTCCTTCGCCGTCTTGCCCGGGTGCGCGGTCCTTCCCGCCAGCAGGTCGAGCGCGTGCGGCAGCAGGGGGAGAATCACTGCCAGTGAGCTTTCGGCCCCTGCCGGACTTCCCGGCAGATTCACGATCAAGGTCGTTCCGCTGATGCCGCAGACGGCCCGGCTCAGGGGAGCGAACGGCGTATGTTCGAGCCCCTCGGCGCGCATCCGCTCGGCCAGCCCGTCGACCAGCCGCTCGCACACCAGCCGGGTGGCGTCGGGTGTCACATCGCGCTCGGCCAGCCCGGTGCCGCCGGTGGTCACGATCAACTGGGCATCGCGCGCATAGTGGCGCAGAGCGGTGATGATAGCGTCCATCTCGTCGGGCAGCATCCGCATCTGCACAGCGTCGACTCCGGCAGACTTCAGCAGCCGGGCGACGGCGGGACCGGACTCGTCCACTTTTTCGCCCCGGGAGCATCGGTCGCTTACGGTCAGCACAACGGCACGCGTATCGGCAGAAAACCTCTGATTCACCCCTCCAGTTTACAGACATGGGAAGGGTAAGCGGAGGCGAGAGGCGGGCATCGCCCAACCCCTTTGGATAAAGATGAGAAAATAGAAAGAGGTGTGCAAGCCGGGTTCAGCTCCGGATCGATCACCGCTGCGGCGCAACTTTCAAACCCCGCAGCCGTCTCACCACATAGTCAATGCCACCTGTAGAGACACCGCCCAACTCCGGTCCGCCGACTTCGCCTGCCAAGGCGCGCAGCGGCCGCTACGGCGAACTCGAACAACACGAGCTGATCCACCTGCTCGACTCCTTCGACGATGAGCGGTCGCGCGCGCGTTTTCGCGAGGCGATCTACATCTCCGTCATCTTCTATCTGGCGCTGGGCTGGTTCCTGGTCTACGGGCCGCGCGTGATCTTTCACCAGCCGCGCATCATCAATCCGATGGACGTGCTCAAGGAGCGCGAGAAAAATCTCACCTACCTCGACCTGCCCAAGGACCTGACCAAACAGGTTCCGAAGTCGACGAAAACCCTCAGCGACAAGGATCGCCTGCAACAGACGCCGAAGGCGACCATCGACAAAAAGACGCTGGAACAGTTGCAGGCCATGCGCAAGTCCGGCGCGCCTGAAGCTCCTGCTCCCACCCCGCAGCCCGCAGCTCCGCAGGCTGCTCCACAACAGCAGGCTAAGCAGCCCACGCCTGCCCCGCCGCTGCCCCAGCATCCGCAGCAGCAGGCCCTGATCGACGCGCCGAAGCCCGCGCCCACCCGGCCGAACTTCGGCAACCAGAACCAGAGCGCCGGCGAGGCCATCCGCCGCGCCGCCGAGGCCGCCGCACAGAATCGCGGGCAGGGCAACTATGGCGCCAGCATCCCGGTGGCCCATCAGGGGCTCAACACCGGCGTCGATATTCTCTCCGACACCATGGGCGTCAACTTCGACCCCTACCTCAAGCGCATCATCCGCGAGATCTACAACACCTGGCTGCCGCTCATACCCGAGGAGGCGCGTCCGCCGCTGAACAAGCAGGGCGAGACACTGATCCGCTTCACCATCCTGCCCGACGGCCGCATCGGCGCGATGAGCCTCGACGGCTCCACGCACGATCAGGCCATCGACCGCGCCGCCTGGGGCTCGATCACCGGCGTCGGCCAGTTCCCTCCACTGCCCAAGGAGTTCCACGGCCCCAACCTCGAACTGCGCATCCACTATCTGGTCAACAAGAATCCCGAATAGGCACGCATGACCGCGCCCCCCTCAGAGCAGCCCCGGCAGCAGGTTCGACATGACGACGTCAGTCACCGCGACGCCCGGCATAACGAGCGCCGCCGCCAGCTTCGCGGTCTGCTTCTGCTGGCCATCGCCGTGCTGGTCTTCAGCCTGATCCGCGCCAGCATGAGTCCCGGACAGCACCTCTTCAACCCCGGCTGGTGGCGGCTGTGGTGACGCATCCGCTCATCGTGCTCGCCGGACCGACGGCCAGCGGCAAGACTGCGCTCGCGCTGCGCCTCGCCCAGGAGTTCGACGGCGAGATCGTAAGCTGCGACTCGGTCGCCGTCTATCGCGAGATGGAGATCGGCACCGCCAAGCCGTCACGCGAAGAACGCGATCTCGTCCAGCACCACATGATCGACGTGGCCTGGCCCGACGAGGCCTGCACCGCCGGAGACTACAGCCGTCTTGCCCGCGAGGCGCTCACCGGCATCACCGAACGCGGCCACCTGCCGATCGTCGCCGGGGGCACCGGCCTCTATCTCCGTGCCCTGATCGACGGACTCTTCCCCTCGCCGCCGGTCCATCCCGGCCACCGCGAACGGCTGCGTGAGCGCGCCAAAACTCATGGAGCAGCCTACGTGCACCGCCTGCTCACCCGCCTCGACCCCGCGGCGGCAGCGGCCATCCACGCCAACGATGTTCCTAAGGTGGTTCGCGCCATCGAGGTCTCGCTGGCCGCGAAGCAGCCGCTGACCGAACAGTGGCAGAAGGGCCGCGACGCCCTCACCGGCTATCGCATCCTGCGTCTCGGCCTCGAACCGCCGCGGCCGCTGCTTTACGAACGCATCAACCAACGCGCCGCCGCCATGTTCGACCGCGGCCTCGTCGAAGAGACCGAACGCCTGATCGAGCGCTATGGACCCGACTGCCGTCCGTTCATGTCGCTCGGTTATGCGGAGGCAGCAGCCGTTCTCCGCGGCGAACTGACGCGCGATCAGGCCATCGCCCAGGCGCAGCAGGGTCATCGCAACTACGCCAAGCGCCAGGCCACATGGTTCCGCCGCGAACCTGACTTCCACTGGCTCAAAGGCTTCGGCGACGACCGAGTCATCGCAGAACAGGCTCTGCAACAAGTCGGCCATCACCTCAACGACAACAGCAATTCGTAATCCGGTTTACCCCACCTGGTACCGGTCGCCGCGCTTGGGGCAGACGACATCGACCTTGTACAGCTTCTCGATCTCGTCTTTCAGCGTCTGTTGCGCGTCCGGCTCGCCATGCACCAGGAAGACGCGCTTCAGCGTAGGCACCACCGGCGCCATCCACTCCAGAAGCTCGCGCTGGTCGGCGTGGCCGCTCAACTCGCCGATGGAGTCTACCTCGGCGCGCAGACGCATCGGCTCGCCAAAGATCTTCACCTCCGGCCGCCGCTCGACGATCATGCGGCCCAGCGTATTCTCCGCCTGGAAGCCGGTAATCAGGATCAGGTTGCGCGGATCTTCGATGCTGTTCTTCAGATGGTGCAGCACCCGGCCCGCCTCGCACATGCCCGAGGCCGAGATCACGATGAACGGCATGCGCAGCCCGTTGAGCGCCTTGCTCTCCTCGACCGACCGCGTGTAGTGCAGGCGCTTCCAGCCGAAGGGGTCCTGGTTGATATCCGCAAACATCTGCGCGTCCTTGTCCCAGTCATCTTCATGCTTGCGGAAGACGTCGGTCACGTTCACCGCCAGCGGGCTGTCCACGAAGATGGGAATGTCGGGAATCGCCTTGTCGTTGATCAGTTCGTGCAGCAGCATCACCACCTGCTGCGTACGGCCGACGGCAAAGGCGGGCATCACGATATGGCCGCCGCGCCCTACGGTGCGGTTCACCAGGCCCGCCAGCTTCTTCTTCACCGGCCCAATGGGCTGGTGCAGCCGGTTGCCGTAGGTGCTCTCCATGATGAGATATTCGGCCGCGGGCGCGGGATCGGGATTGCGGATGATGGGCAGCCCCTTGCGCCCCACGTCGCCCGAGAAGAGCAGCCGCGTCGTCCGGCCCTTTTCCCGGGCCTCGATCAGAACGCAGGTCGATCCCAGCATGTGCCCGGCATTCACGGTGGTCGAGGTAAATCCAGCTTCGGCCGTCGATCCGGCGAGCAGTTGCGGTGTATGCAGCGGAACCGGCTTGAAGAGATCGACTGCCTGCGCCGCGTCCTCCTGGGTATAGAGCGGCGTTACCTCGCCGTTGCCCGGCGCAACCCCCAGCGAACGCCGCCGCCGCGCCCATTTGTTCACGAACTCGGCATCCGATTCCTGGATGTGGGCGCTGTCCTTCAGCATCTTCTCGCAGAGGTCGACCGTCGCCGGCGTGGTGTAGATGGGGCCGCGATAACCCTGCTTCGCCAGCAGCGGCAGATCGCCGCTATGGTCGATGTGCGCGTGCGAGAGCACGACGGCATTCAACTGTTCGGGCGGCAGCGCCAGGTGCGCATTCATCTCGCGGCCCTGCTGCCGGTGCCCCTGAAACAACCCGCAGTCCAGCAGAATATTCTGTCCCGCGCACTCCAGATGATGCGACGAGCCAGTAACCGTCTGCGCTGCGCCCCAGAAATGCAATCGAATCCCCATGCACACTCCTCTCGAAATCCAAAGCCATCCTAACTGAAAAAGAACTCACCCACCGTTGCAGCAAAAGGCCCACCCCATTGGGATGGGCCTCCACGCTTCACCGCTGCAATCGCGCTACGCACCGATCTGCTACGGCCGAACCACGAGATCGTTTGCCAGCTTGAAGCGGACGATGGACTCGGATGGAATCTCGATATCCCGGTTGCCGGTCAGCCCGGCAGCCGCCGTGCCCGCGCCCGCGCCCGCCAGTCCGCCGATCAGCAGGCCGGTGCCGCCGGTAGCCACTCCGCCGATCAGCATCCCCAGTCCGCTGCCGCCGCCAATAAACGCCGCCGAGCGCTTGCCCTTGCCCTTCTTCGTTCGCGTGAGGTCGCGCGTATCCAGACGATAGGGCGTTCCATTCAGCGTCAGCGAGGTCAACCGCAGCTCCAGAATCGATGCGCCCTTGAAGTGTCCGCGCTTGTGCGAGGCCACGATCATCCCCTCCACGGGCGTTCCCCTGGGGATGACTGCCGTGTTGTTGTCTCCCAGCACCGGCTCCGCGATCTCGCCGTCAAAGCGGTCGCCGGCGCGGTTGGTCTTCACGCTGAGGTGCTGATTGATGCGCACCGACAGGTTGGTTCCCGCCGGAATGTTCACCTCCGCCGGTTGAGCCGGCTGAATCACCGGAGCGCCCCCCGCTACCGCTGCCCGCGCCGGAACCGGAGCCGCCGCTTCTCCATTCGCTCCCGCAATCGCAGGCTGTCCCGGCGCCACGGCGCCCGGCGCTGCCGCAGCGTTCGCCGCCCCGTTTGCTGGCGCCGCCGGAGTCACCGTCGTCGTCACCTCCTGCGCCGTCTGTCCCGGAACCGGCGGCTGCACCGTCACCGTCGTCGTGTTCCCCTTCTTGTCGACCGTCACCACCTGCTGCGCCTGTCCGGTGGCGGCGGCCTGCTTCTTCGCCGTCTCGATCGCCGCCTCCTGTTTGGACTGGCATCCTGCAAGCAACGCTGCCGCCAGCGTCATGGCTCCAGCAAACGCTAAAAATTGTCTCGACTTCTTCATTGCCTGAATCCTCATTCTTCGTATCGAAATTTGCTGCATCTTCAAATTCAAAAGTACGTCATCTCGACCTGAGCCGCGCAGCGCGGCGCAGCGGAGAGACCCCTGTATTTCCTCGCTGCCACAGCTGCCGGTCACCGCCCATCGAAGTCGGCGATCGGACAGCATCGTTTCCGAACAGATTGTAAGATGCTGATTCCCGTCGATATGACTGCCCGGCCGGATTCATGCAACCTTTACTCCATTCTCCCGCAATAAGCCGCCGGGCCGCTCTTTATAATCCTGACTATGGCGTCCGCCCTTACCCCCGACCAACAAATACAGGCGCTGCGCGACGAGATTCGCCACCATGAGCATCTCTATTACGTTCTCGACGCGCCGGAGCTGACCGACGCGCAGTACGACGTGCTGATGAACGAATTGAAGAAGCTGGAGGCCGAGCATCCGGACCTGGTGACCGCCGACTCGCCCACCCGGCGCGTCGGCGGCAAGCCCCGCGAAGGCTTCGTCAAGACACCGCACTCGCGGCCTATGCTCTCGCTCGACAACGCCTACAACGAAGGCGAACTGCGCGCGTGGGACCAGCGGGTGCGCGAGGCGCTCCCCAGCTCGGAGACGGTGCGTTACGTCTGCGAATTGAAACTCGACGGCCTTTCGTTGGCCCTGCACTATGCCGCCGGAGCGCATGAAAAAGGAACGCCGGGCGCGGCGCATCTGGAGCGAGGACTGACGCGCGGCGACGGCACCATCGGCGAGGACGTCACCAGCAATGTCCGCACCATTCGGTCGGTGCCCCTCAGCGTATCGGCGGCAAAGCTCAAGGCTGCCGGCCTGCCGCAGACCTTCGAGGTACGCGGCGAGGTGGTGCTGCCGCACGCCGCCTTCGTCAAGCTGAACGAGGAGCGCGAGGCCAATGGGCAGACGCCCGCCGCCAACCCCAGAAACGCGGCGGCGGGAACGATTCGCACGCTGGAGCCGAATATCGTGGCGCAGCGGCGGCTCGACTTCTACGCCTACTTTCTGCTGCGGGAGGGCGAGGCGCTGCTGGCCTCGCAGACGGCGACGCTCGACGCGCTGCGAACCGCGGGCTTCCGGGTCAATCCCCACGCGAAGACAGTGAAGGATATCGACGCCGTGATTGCGTTCATCGCCGAGGCTGAGACGCTGCGCGATACGCTGGGCTACGAGATCGACGGCGTCGTCATCAAAGTCGATGCCACCGCGCAGCAGCGGCGGCTGGGCTTCACCGGCAAGGCTCCGCGATGGGCGATTGCCTACAAATTCGCCGCGCGCGCCGGAGTCACGAAGCTCGAAGACGTGCTCTTCCAGGTAGGCCGTACCGGCAAGGTCACGCCCGTGGCCGCGCTGACGCCCGTCTCGATCGGGGGCACCACGGTAGCGAGGGCGACGCTGCACAACGCCGACGAGATCGCGCGCCTCGGCGTGCGCATCGGCGACTTCGTGCAGGTCGAGCGCGGCGGCGACGTCATCCCCAAGATCGTCGCCGTCATCGACGACGCAGAGCATCCGCGAGATTTGAGCCGGACAAAAGAGATTGCATTCCCAAAGCATTGTCCCGTCTGCAAAAGCCCCCTGATGAAGGTGGAGGGCGAAGTTGACTGGCGATGCGTCAACAACTCCTGCCCGGCGCGTGTGCGCGAAGAGTTGCTACACTGGGCGGCTCGCGGCGTGATGAATATCGAAGGCCTGGGCGATGCCATGGTGGCGCAGTTGCTCGGCCAGAACGCCGAACTTGGCGAGCAGGCGAGCGAGATCGGCATTGAAGAGGGCGCGCAGATCGTGACACGCAAACCGCTGATCCACACCGTGGGAGACCTATACCGGCTCCGGCGCGAGGACCTGCTGGGACTGGAACGCGTCGGCGAGAAGACCGCCGATACGCTGCTGGCGCAGATCGCCCGCTCGAAGGATGCTGGGCTGGCGCGGGTTCTGCTCGGGCTGGGAATTCGCTTTGTCGGCGAGCGCACCGCGCAGTTACTGGCCGAGCGCTTCGGCTCGATGGACGCTCTCATGGCCGCCTCCGAGGAGACGCTCGAAGAGGTCAACGAGGTCGGCCCCAAGGTAGCGCAGGCCATCCTCGAATTCTTCATGGTGCAGAAAAACGTTCAGCTCGTCAAAGACCTCGAATCCGAGAAGCTGAAGATGACGGCAGAAAAGCGCGCCACCACGTCGACGTTCGCGGGCCTGACCTTTGTGCTGACGGGAACCCTCCCCAGCCTGACGCGCGAGACGGCGAAAGAGAAGATCGAGTGCGCCGGCGGCAAGGTCTCGGGCAGCGTCAGCAAAAAGACCAGCTACGTCGTCGCGGGCGAAGAGGCGGGCTCGAAGCTGGACAAGGCCAACTCGCTGGGAGTCGCGGTCATCGACGAAGCCGGCCTGCTGGCTCTGCTGGAAAATGGCGTGCCGTCGGAAGCTCCAGAGAACCTCTGATGAAGTCCGGCCTCGCTAGGGGCAGGGCTTCAGCCGCGCCGCAAAGACTGAGGGCACTTCTGATTAAGTCAGGCTCTGTTAAGGGCACGGCTTCAGCCGTGCCATAGGTGACTTGCCGGCAACGCGGCTTCAGCCGCTGAGGGCATCTTCAGGGACTAAATCAGACCTTCCTTAGAGCGGCTCTCCTCCGGATGCAGTCTTGCCGATTTGGGCAAAACGCGGATTCCCTTCGGGAATGACAAACAAAGGAAGCTACCCCTGAGAGGAAATAGCTCTCATTCAGACATCCTTCACCGCGCTGCCCTGCCCCCGGTCGTAATCAACACAAACCCTTGCGGTGGAATCGCAATCGTCAAGCTGCCGTCCTTCAGCGCAGAAGTCTCCGGCGGCGAAGCCTTGCCCGCCTCGCGCAGCTTCACGATCTGCTCGCGGCTAGGGAACGCGGGCCGCCCCATGGCGTCATACGCCTTGATGACGTTGCCGTGATCTGCATCGAGCCGCCATATCTCGACCGGCGAGTCCGCCGCGACACCTTCGAGCTTCAGCGTAAAAGTCTTCTCCGGTCCCGCATTCGCCGGGGGCGGCGTATACGCCGGTCCGCTGCCATAAGGAGCGGCGTAGTTCCACAACGCCACAGCCAGCGAGCCGTCCTCGCGCCGCGTGGCAATCGCCGAATCGGAGTCAAGCCTGATGCGCCGGTCGCCCAGCCGGTGCAGCATGGCGAAGGCGTTGAGCGATGGCTTGGGGATGCTGTCTTCGGCGATCAGACCGAAGCCGCCATAGAACGGCGTGCGCACCACGCCCTGCTCCTCGAAGACGTCGGAGAACGACCAGTAGCTCATATCCTCGACCATGCCGTCGCACTGGCTGATCGTCGTCGCCAACCACGGCCCCATGTAGACGGTGTCGGTGACGTTGGGCTCGTTAGCGTAGCTGGCGTTGTACTCGCTCATGATGAACGGAATCTTCGGATAGGCCGAGGCGATAATCTCGCCGTGCACTTTTTTGACAGCGCGGCAGACCATGCGGTCGCGCGGAATCTTCTCCTCGGTGCCGAACACGTCCTTCGCTCCATCGTTGCCGTAGACGTGCGTGCTCACGAAGTCGACGGGAACGTTGTTCTGCTTGCAGTGGCGCAGAAACTCCGCGACCCACGCTGCCTGCGCCGTCGACGGCCCGCCCACGCGCAGGCGGCTGCTGACCTTCTTGAGCGCGCGCGCCGTGTGGTCATACAGCTCGAAGTACGTCGGCTGCTTCGGATTCCCGGCCCAGAAGTCGATGTTGGGCTCGTTCCACACCTCGAAGTCCCACTGCGCAACCTCGTCGATGCCGTAGCGATCAATCAGATGCTGCGCGAAGGCTGCGATCATCCTGTCCCACTCCGCGTAGTCCTTCGGCGGCGAGACATTCTGCTTGTACCAGAAGGCGTGCAGCGCATTGGGGTCGGAGGCCATCTTCTTCGGCATGAAGCTCAGCTCGACGAACGGCCGAACTCCCGCGGCCAGCAGGCCATCGTAGATCTGGTCGACGTAGGAGAAGTTGTACGGTCCCGTGTCTGACGTCCCCGGCGCGGCGACGTCGGCATTCGTCATCTGCGCAAACTTGATGGCTTTGCGGTCGGGATCGTAGAGGCCCACATCGTCCATGAAGATGCCGTGGAAGCGGACCGACCCGAAGCCGGTCGCCTGTTTGACCGTACGCAGATCGTTGCGATAGTCCTCGCGCAGCGCAAGAATGGCGCGGCCGGAGCCGAAGGTCTGCTCCCAGAAGTGGGGGAAGGGCGTGGTCGCGGCACGGGCGTCGATGCGAAGCGTTGTCATGGGCGAGGCTGCGGCGGCGTTCAATTGCGCGCTCATCGAAAGAGGAAGAACGGCGGCAAGGCCGGCAGACAGCAGGCAGCGGAAAGCGAGGTTCATCGAGCGCTCCGAAAGCGTATAGGTTCGAGGGCGAAGCAGCGGCTCCGCCCCGGAGAGGCCTGTCAGAAGTTTAGTCGCATCGTGAACTCGATCTGCCGCCCCGCATCGACGCTGCTCGCCTTGCCGAAGTCGGCGTTCTGAATATTCGCCGCCGGATTGGCATTGCCGTTCGTGATCGGAGCCAGATTCAGCAGATTGAAGGCATTGAACATGTTCGCCTGGAAGCGCAGCGTCGTGGTGTGGCTCAACGCCTCGAACTGAATCTCCTTGGCGAGGCTCAGGTCGACGTTACGGTAGCAGGGACCGACGTAGCTGTTCCGCCCGATGCCCGGCGTATAGACATAGTTCTGTCCCGGGGGCGGCGTCGGCGCGGTCGTGTTGAAGTAGTTCTGCCCTCCGGCTGTACCCGCCGTGCCGCCGGGAAGCGTCCGGTTGGGGAAGTTCGAGCCGCTGATGAAGGCGTCGTTCGAGCAACTGGAGCCCGCAAACCCCGAGCCGTAGAGCAGCCCGATGGGCCGTGTCGGCGAGACGGCGGCGGCGTTGGGAACAATGTTGGACTGGAGGTTGTAAGTGACCGGCGTCCACGGAAAGCCCGAGTGCGCGCTGAAGATGCCGTTCATCTGCCAGCCATTGGCAATAGCCTTGACCAGCATGTTCGAGGAGTGCACTTTAGGCGTTGTATAGAGCGCCGAGATAGTGACGCGGTTGCGCGTGTCGTAGTCGGAGGGACCATACTCGGATTTATTGTCCGCCGGATTCGTCTGGTTCGCGTTGGAGTTGGCACCGTCGCCGTTCGAGACCTGATCCATGTTCTTCGAGAAGGTATAGTTGCCTTCGATCTGGAAGCCGTGGCTCAGCATCCGCGCCACGCGGACGTTGAGCGCGTTGTAAGCCTGCACCGAATCGGTCTGAACGAAGTACGACGCGTACACCGGCGAGTCGGTGTTGTTGTAGAGGAAGTTCTGGTTGACCAGCCTCGGGTTGTGGCGGGCGAGACTGCCGCTGTATCCCACCGTCAGCACCAGCTTCGAGGGCAACTGCGTCTGCGTCTCCAGCGAGTAGAGATAGCTCACCGGATTTTTAATGCGCCCGCCGACACCATAGAGTTCGATCTGAGAGCCGTTGGCGGGAAAGCCCTTGTCGTTGACGCCGCCTGCGAAGGCCGGGTTGGCGGGATAGCTGTCGGCGGCGTTGCTCGTGCCCAGTGCATAAAGAATCTGCCCGTCGGCGAAAGGACTGGTGTCCTGCCCGCAGCAGACGTTGAAGGTGGCGGCGCCGGGGACGTTATCAATCGCCTGCGTGTTGAACAGCGCGGCATCCAGATGGTTATACGCCACGGCGAAGCCGCCGCGCAGCACCACGTTGCCGCCATAGATCGGCGGGGTCCAGGCGAAGCCGACCTTGGGCGCATAGTGGCCGTAGTCGGTGTTGTAGAGATCGTGCGTGGGCACCAGCGTCATGCCCGAAAGCTCCGATCCTGCCGGCCCCAGCACGGGCTTGCTGACGTTGCCGCCCTTGTTGCTCAGCGGCGTGTAGATCTCGTAGCGGAAGCCGGTGTTCAGGGTAAAGGTCGGCGTCACCTTCCAGTCGTGCTGCACGTAGAAGGCGATGTCCTTCGAGCGCAGGTAGAGCTGCGTATTGGGCGCGGCCCCGGTGATGGTGCTCGCCGCGATGCTCTCGAAGATGGGCGCGTCGTTGGCGAAGTTCCACAGCCCCTGCATGGCATACACCGGCCGCGTGGTGCCGGAGAGCTTGTCGTTGTCCTGCTCGAAACGGATATCGCCGCCGAAGCGCAGAACGTGCGAGCCGAAGGTATGCGTCACCTGGTCGCGGATCCCATAGGTGTTCTCGGCGAAGATGGCGGGATTGGTGCTGCCCTGCTGCACGCCGAAGTTCACGGTGTTGGAGAAGGGCATGCCCTGCACGTTGATGAAGGGAATCCCATAGTTGATGGTGCCGCCCCCATCGCGCAGCGCATTCTCGGCAAAGCGGGTGACGTTGCCGCGCAGCTCATTCATCCAGCTCGGCGAGAAGGTGTGGATGTAGATCAGGGTGGCGGCGCTGTTGAGCGGCTTGAACGGAACGTCGGACTGCGGCCGCGAGTCGTTTGCGCCACTGGTCCCGTAGTTGTCGAGCTTGGTCACATAGACGCTGCCCGCGAACTGGTCCTTCGCCGTCGCGTACCAGTCGATGCGGCCGTTGAACTGGTTGCCTCGCGAGTGATTGGGCACCAGCAGTTGCGCATACTGCATGTCGGCGTTGCCGTCGAGCCCGCCGCCGACAAAGGTAGCGAGATTCGAGTTATCGGAAGGCGTATAGACGCCCAGTTGCGACGCGCCGCCCGGCGTAGGCGAGCCGATGTCGACACCCCCGCTCACCGGCTGGCAGTATGGCCCTCCCGTCGCGGTCTGTGGAACTCCGTTGACCGGGGCATACAATCCCTGGTTGTTGGCATAGGCCGAGCAGTCAATGGGCAGCGTGTTCACAATGCGCGGCGCAACCCCGGGTGAAGTAATAATGCTGGTGGTAATGCCGCCCGGGCGCTGAGCCGCCACACGCGTGCGGTAGTCTTCCGTCTCCACATACTGCGAGGCAGTCGTATTCGCGCTCAGGGTGAACCCGGCATAGGACGCGAACCCGAACAGCTTGTCCTTGATGATGGGGCCGCCGAGCGAAGCGTTATAGCTGCGCTGCTTGTTCTCGACGCGCAATGGCTTCTGTCCATCGGGACCGCCGTACTTGGCAAAGGCGTTCAGCCCCGGCTCGTCGTAGAGGAAGTAGAGCGAGCCATGCAGGTCGTTGGTCCCGCTCTTGGTCACGACCTTAATCTGCGCGCCGGAGTTGCGACCGTCGGCCGCGTCGTAAGAGGTGGAGAGCACCGTGATCTGTCCGATGGCCTCCTGGTTCGGCGTCACCACCGCCGCGCCGCCGTGCGTCAGCGAGTCCACGGTCACGCCGTCGACCGAGTAGGTATTAGCCGCGATGGGCTGACCGTTGGCCGAGATCTGGGTCTGGTTCTCGGTCTGGAAGATGCCGCGCGACGACCCGCCCGGACCGGCGGCGTTGGGCAGAAAGACGGCATTGCCGTTGCCCGCGCGCGCGCCGTCGCCGGTGATGCCGGGAGCGGTCCGCAGCAGCTCATACGGATTGCCGCCGATCACCGGCAGCCGCTGGATCTGCTCGTTCGAGATAGTGCTGCCGATGCTCGCGTCCGCATTCTGCAGCGCGGAGACCTCGCTGGCATTGACGGTCACCGTCTGCGAGACGTCGCCCGTCGTCAGGGTGACGTTGACGTTGCGCGGCGTCTCCGCGGCCAGCGCGACGTCGTCCAGCGTCGACGCCTTGAAGCCCGTCGCCGTCACCTCCAGCCTGTAGTGCGCCGGAGGGAGCTGGTTGAAGCGGTAGACACCCGCGTCCGTTGTCGTCACCTTCTGCACCTGCTGGGTGGCGGGATTGGTCAGGGTGACGCTCGCGCCTGGGATGATGGCGCCGGTCGAATCCTGCACCGTGCCCGACAGACTGGCGTTGAACTGCGCGAACGCGGGGCCGCAAAGCGAAAGAACCAGGGCGAAGAGCGTAATCCGAAGGATGATGCAAGAGCTTTCGCAGCTATTTTTACGCATGGAACTGCCTCCAAAAGATGCCGCACGATCTCTCCGGACATCGGCCATTACTGAAACCCATCGATCTTCGTCGGCAGGGCTTCCTGCCGGTTCCGGAAGAACAGGCACCGGGCAGCGTGATTTGCGATTTTTAAGAGGCGGGCATCTCTGTGCACTCCTGCATGAAGTGCCTCACAGGCCTCGACATCAAGGCAGCACCGGCAGCGAACGCCGAAAGTAAACCCCAGACCGACAAGCGTTGTGATGCCGGAAGGACATTCGGGTTTGTCCGGCGGTGCAAATTTTTGGCTTAGTATCTTCCCTGTCTCTCCGGAGTTCCCTCTGCAAACAAAGCACGTCATCTCGACCGGAGCGAAGCGTAGTGGAGAGACCCCTGTATTTCGCCATCACTTGCTCCACCCAAACCCATCCGCAACAAAAACGCCGATGCCGCGGAAAAACCTCTCCGCGGCATCGGCGTTCCCATCACCTGCTGCTACTTGTTCTGCGCCACCATGCTTGCATGAGGATAATCCACCCGGATCGACAGAATCTCGAATGGATGAATCGGCACCGTCACCTTGTCGCCCGAAACCTGAAGCGGCGAACCCACCGGCTTCTCCATCAGGTTGGTCTCGGTCGCCGACGTCGCTCCCTTCGGCAGGGTAAAGACGACATTGGACTGCTTGCCCGCCCACTCGAAGACGCGGAAGATCAAGCCATTGTCGTCCTCGGCCTTCTTCACCGCGGTCAGCACCACGTTCTCCGGCGCGACCGACACATAGGAGTGCTCCGCGGGAAGACTCCCCGTGTGCGCCTCCACCTGGCTGGCGTGCAGCTTGTAGTTGAACTCGAAGCCCGCGCGCTCGGTCAGCGCCGTCTTCCACGTTCCGGCATGAGGATAGAGCGCGTAGCTGAAGTGCTGGTGCCCGCGGTCGGCCTCCGGGTCCGGCGAGACCGGCGAGCGCAGCAGCGACAGCCGCAGCACATTGCCCGCATCGTCGTATCCGTACTTCGAGTCGTTAATCAGGCTGAAGCCGTGCTGCGCATCTCCGAGATCGGCCCAGCGCAGCGCCGGCACCTCGAACTGCGCCTTCTCCCAGCTATTGTTGCGCGTCGTCGCCCGCTGGATCGTGCCGTAGGGAATCTCGTACGTCGCCTCCGGCGAAGAGGCCGCCAGTGGGAACGCCGCCTTCAGCAGCACATGCGTCTCATGCCAGTCGATGTCGTTGACCACATCCACCTTGTCCGAGTTCGCATACAGCATGATGTCCTGCACGAACTTCGAGTTTTGCCAGGTGCGGCTCACGCGAATGACGGCGCGCATCGGCCCGCTCTCCACCATCTTCACCGAATCCACCTCGGAGATCGGCGTGTTGTGGTCCAGCGTTCCCGGATCGATGTTCCACGCGTCGTATCTCGTCGGGGTGTCCTTGAAGGTCTGCAACTGGTTGCCGCAGCCGCCCTTGGCCAGCGTCTCGAAGTTCGACTTCTTGTCGAACAGGCTGGTGATGCAGCCGTTCGCGGGATCGATGACCACGCGCAGCGCCGCATTTTCCATCGTCATTCCGCTCGCCTTCAGGTCGCTGGTGAACGGCTTGCTCCCCGGCACCACGCGGATCACCTCGTAGCCCATCGAAGGAACGTCCTTCGCCTCGACCAGCAGCTTGTAGCTGTTCGTCTTCGCATCGCTCGACAACACTTTCGAAGGCAGCACATGGTTGTGCGAGTCCACCACGAAGACGCCGTTGGCCGAGGCCGTCGGCAACTGCACCTGCACCGTCACCACGCCTGAGCGCTGCCAACCCAGCGGGTTGAAGACCATCACCGGAACGCCCTCGCCGCCGCGCGTGTCCACCCTCGCGGCCAGTGTGCGCAGCGACTTGTCCGATATCTCGTTGGTCGCCCAGTGCACCTGGTCGAACTCCTTCTGCGCATCCTTATAGATGATGCCGATACCGGAGCCCGCCGCGAGATCGTGAAAGTCGTTGAACGTAATCTTCTTCCACGCCTCGGTGAGCTCCGCGCCCGGATATGTGTTGCCGTCCAGCCACGCCAACGAAGCGTACTTCTCGGCGTTCAACGCCCACTCCTCGCTGTTGCGGATATTGCGCTTTTGGCCAGCCTGCGTCGTAAAGACGCCGCGGTGATACTCCAGGTACATCTCGCTGTCCCACGTCGGAATCGAGATCTTGCCGTCGACCGGCTTGGGGTACGTGTACCCCTTGGCAATCGACTTGTAGTCCCACACCGGCGAGTCGGCGGCGATGTTCTTCTCCACGTGGCTGAAGAACGGCTGCGCCAGCCCGAACTCCATCTTCGGCACGATCTTGCCCGGCTCCATCCAGTGCTCGCCCTCGTCGAGAACGGAGCGCGTCGGCCCGCCGCCGTGGTCGCCGATGCCGTACAGGTCCATCATCTCGTTCAGCCCCGGAGACCGCTTCCGCGCCTCCGCCAGATCCTTCGACAGCCGCATCGGGTTCAGATTGTTGTTGCCGTAGCCCTGCGGAAAGTACGTCAGCACCTTGCTGCCGTCCGGCGACTCCCACCAGAACAGCTTGAACGGAAGCTGGTTGGTGTCGTTCCACGTCATCTTCTGGGTGACGAAGTAGTCGATGCCGGAGCGCTTGTAGATCTGCGGAAGCTGCCAGTTGTAGCCGAACGAGTCCGGGTTCCAGCCGATGCGCACGTCTACGCCGTACTCCTTCTGGAACCAGCGCTTGCCCAGCAGGATCGAGCGCACCGTCGCCTCGCCGCTGGGCATGTTCAGGTCAGGCTCCACCCACATGCCGCCGACCACCTCCCAGCGTCCTTCCTTGATGCGCTTCTTGATCTCGGCGTTCATCTCCGGATACTTCTCGGCCATCCACTCGTTGTACTGCGCGGCCGACTGCGTATAGGTGTAGTTGGGATACTCGTTCATCAACTGCAGCGCCGTGCCGAAGGTCCGCTTCACCACGTCGACGGTCTCGGTCTCCGGCCACAGCCACGCCGCGTCGATGTGCGAGTTGCCGGTCAGGTGCAGCGTCGCCTGTTCAAGCATCGGCTTCAGCGGCTCGATCTCCTGGCTGGCCTGCTTGAGCGAGGCATCGAACTTCGCCTGGGCGTCGGAACTGTTCGCGTCGAGCGCCGCTATATCGACCGTGGCGATGGCATGCTGCAACGTCGCCATATCCTGAGTCGGCTGCTTCGAGAGCGTCGGAATCAGCAGCGCCGCCGAGACGAACTCCGTCCGCAGGTCGTCCGGATTGGGCCGCGACGGCGCGAAGTCCACCTTCATCTGCACGCCGTTGAAGGTCTTCGGGTTCACGGTCGGCAGCAGCTTCACCGCAATCAGGATCTTGTCGCCGGGCTTGGCCTGATCGAACAGCACGATGGGCTCAAGATCGTCGCCAAGCGCCACGCGGCGGCCGTTGAAGTAAATGATCTGCGGCATCGACCTGTCGCCGCGGGCGTTGAACTTGAACCAGATGCGTGCGCCGGTCAGGTCGTAGCCATGAAAGGTCTTCGGAACCTCCACCTCGTGCCGATACCAGACCGCGCCGGCGGGAGCCGTGCTCCGAGCCTTCACCAGCGGCCACGCGCTGTCGTCCAGATCCACCGCCTCGCCGTGCGCGACGTCGCCCACATGAGAGCGCCAAGACTCCGCCGGCAGATCGTCGAAGCTCGCCAGCCGCTCGACCACCGTCTTCGATTGCGCCGAAAGCGTCGCCGGAACCTCGAAGCCACGCCTTCTGCCCTGCGCCCGGGCGGCTGTCGAAAACAGCGGTCCGAGGACCATCGCCGAGGTCAGCAGAACCCCGGCACACTTGCCTGCAACCTTGCTTGCAACGGGGAAACGCGAAAGAACCTTCACGTACAACTCCTTTATCAATCGGCCGTTATCGATTACGTTACGAGATTTACTCGTTTCAACAAACACCGCGAGTCTACACCGCATCCCACCCGGCAAATCAAGAATCAAAATGGTGAAGTTCTTCTGTGATAGCATCCCTGTTTCTTGGAAGGAGACACTCTCGGGGTCTCTTAGATCCCGAAAGCGCCCTCTTCCCTCGAACCAGCGCGGCGATCGACCCATGCCGGGAGGATCTCTTCGAAATGAAAGTCTACGCAGGAAGCGATATCCGCAACGTCGCCGTCGTCGGTCATTCCCACAGCGGCAAGACCACGCTGATCGCGGCTCTGCTCTACGCCGCGAAGATGACTCCCGCGCAGGGCCGTGTCGAGGATGGCTCCGCCGTCACCGCCTACGACGAAGAAGACGTGGCCCGGCGCACCACTATGTCCAACGCTCTCGCCTTCGCCGAGTGGAAGGGCGTCAAGGTCAACCTCATCGACACCCCCGGCTTCCACATGTTCGTCCACGAAGCGCGCGCGGCCATGCTGCCGGTCGAGACTGCGCTGATCGTCCTCAACGCCCAGACCGGCGCCGAGGCCGTCACCGACCGCGTCTGGCGCTACGCCGCCGAGGTCAACCTGCCCCGCATCCTCGTCATCAACCAAGTGGACCACCCCAAGGCCGACAGCAGGATCGGCCGCCAGCACATGATTGAGCTGTTGCAGGATAAGTGGGGACGCCAGGTCGTGCCCGTCCAGCTGCCCATCGTCGACCAGCATGGCTTCCACGGCGTCGTCGACCTGGTGACCATGAAGGCCTTCCTCTACCAGCCCGGCGGCGACGGCCACGGCGAGCCGGGAAAGATTCCCGAGGCGGTCGCCGCCGACGCCAAGGCTGCGCACGAGGCCCTGGTCGAGCTCGTCGCCGAGGGCAAGGACGAGCTGATGGAGGAGTTCTTCCGCGAGGGCACCATCCCCGAGCAGCACCTCGTCGCCGCCCTGCACGAGGCCATCCGCGAGGACAGAATCTTCCCCGTCCTCTACGCCAGCGGCCTCCGCAACGTCGGCACCGACCATCTGCTCGACTTCCTTCAGGTCTACGCCCCCTCCCCGGTCGAGCGCGAGCCGGTCGCCGCCGGGGGAATCCTTGTCCCCCCTTCCCCGCAGGCAGGTAACGGCGAGGCGGGCGCGAGCGACGGCGAAGCCGTCAGCGGCCCCGAGGACGTTCAGGAAGAGATCGTCATGCGCCGCGTCGACGACGCCGAACCCATGGCTCTCTATATCTATAAGACGATGTCCGACCCCTTCACCGGCCGCATCTCCTTCTTCAAGGTCGTCAGCGGCATGGTCCGCACCGACGCCGCCGTGCAGAACTTTACCCGGCAGGAACCGGAGCGGCTGGCCCACCTCTCCATCATGCAGGGGCGCAAGGCCATCGAGGTGCCCGAGCTGCACGCCGGCGATCTGGGGGCTGTCGCCAAGCTGCGCGTCTCGCTCACCGGCGAGACCCTCGGCGAAAAGGCCCACGAGATCTTCATCGAGCCGGTCGCCATGCCCGAGCCCGCCATGACCTACGCCATCGAGCCCAAAACCCGCGCCGACGAGGACAAGCTCGCTCCCGCCCTGCACAAGCTGATGGAAGAGGACCAGATGGTGCGTTTCTTCCGCGACCCCCAGACCGGCGAATTTCTGGTCGCCGGAACCGGCCAGCCCCACATCGAGGCCATCGTCTCCAAACTGAAGCGCCGTTACCACACCGAAGTCACGCTGAAGGCTCCCAAGGTCCCCTACCGCGAGACCATCCGCAGCCGCTCCGAGGCGCAGGGCCGCCACAAGAAGCAGACCGGCGGCCACGGCCAGTTCGGCGATTGCAGAATCCGCCTCGAGCCCCTGCCCCGCGGCGGCGGCATCGTCTTCGTCAACGACATCTTCGGCGGCGCCATCCCGCGCCAGTACATCCCGGCCGTCGAGAAGGGCATCCACGAGTCGGCGGCCCGCGGCTACCTCGCCGGCTACCCGGTCGTCGACTTCCAGGTCTCGCTCCTCGACGGCAGCTACCACGACGTCGATTCGAGCGAGATGTCGTTCAAGCTGGCTGCCCGCATCGCCTTCCGCAAGTGCATGGAGCTGGCCCGGCCCGCCCTGCTCGAGCCCATCATGCACGTCGAGATCGAAGCGCCCGACGAGTTCGCTGGTGCGATTATCGGCGACATGAACAGCCGCCGCGGCCGCGTTCAGGGCATGGAGAGCGGCGGCGCCGGCACCATCGTCCGCGCCGACGTGCCCATGGCCGAGATGCTCACCTACGGCACCACGCTGACCGCCATCACCCAGGGCCGGGGCAGCTTCCACATGGAGATGGGCCACTACGACGTCGTCCCGCAGCCGGTCGCCGAAAAGATCCTCGCCACGGCCAAGGCCCCGGTTCACGACGACGCCGAAGACTAAAGCAAAAGAACGTCATCGAACCCTGTGCAGCCACCACTCCCGAACACCCCAAACCCACGTCATCTCGACCGGAGGCGGGGTCCCCAGCGAGCGTACTTTGCTCGTTGGGGTGCAAGGCGGCGCTTTTGCCGCCGTAGTGGAGAGACCCCTGTATTTTTTGCTGTTGCAGAATGATTGGCTCCACCCTGGATTAACCACGCCGGTCCCCCCTCGCCTCCTCGCAACCGCTTGCCTATACCATGAGAATGGACCTACCTTTGAACCGGCCGGGAGACCGGCAGATTTTTCCGCCGGACGGTCCTTTTTTTATCCGTTTGAAACCGAATATCGAAAAAATGCCCCCCTCCGTTGAGTCCATATGGGGATATTCATACGTCAATAGGTAAACGGACATCCAGCACTCAAGTCCGGACCCTCCCAGTTTGGCCAGGAGACACATTGTCAGCCGATTCAAATGAGCATCCGATTACCGGACCGGATCACCAACTCCCGGTCCCCACGCATCGCGGAACCACCCGCGTCATTGTGTGGATTGTCATTTTGCTGATCTTCGCCCTTGGATTCTTCTTTATCCTTCGCCGCAAGGAAGTCAAGCCGCAGCGCCAGGGCCGTCGCGGCGCCGGCGGAGTCGCCACCATCACCACGGTCACCGCGAAGCAGGGCGACATCGGGGTCTACCTCGACGCCATCGGCACCGTCACCCCGGTGCACACGGTGTCGATCACCAGCCAGGTCAAAGGCGCCATCGTCGCCGTCCATTATCGCGAGGGCCAGCTCGTCCACAAGGGCGATCCGCTGATCGACATCGACCCCCGCAGCTATCACGCCACGCTGTTGCAGGCTCAGGGCGTGCTCGAGCGCGACCAGGGCGTGCTGGCCCAGGCCCGCATGGACCTCGACCGCTACCGCGACGCCTGGAAGCGCAATGCCATCTCCAAGCAGGTCCTCGACGATCAGGAGAAGCTCGTGCTCCAGGCCGAGGGCACCGTCAAAAACGACCAGGGCGCCGTCGATTATGACCAGGTTCAGCTCGGCTACTGCCATATCACCGCTCCCTTCACCGGCAGGGTCGGCCTGCGGCTGGTCGATCCCGGCAACGTCGTTCAGGACTCGGGCGGAACCACGCTGGCCGTCGTCACCCAGCTCCAGCCCATCACCGTCATCTTTACCATCCCCGAAGACCATCTGGAGCAGGTTCAGCCCCGCCTCCGCCAGGGCGCCAAACTTCCCGTCTCCGTCTTCGACCGCACCGCACAGAACCTGATCGCCAAGGGCTCGCTGCTGACCCTCGACAACCAGATCGACACCACCACCGGCACCGTCAAGGCCCGCGCCGTCTTCGACAACAATAAGGACGTTCTCTTCCCCAACCAGTTCGTCAACACCCGCCTGCTGGTCAATACGCTCCGCGGCGTCACCCTTCTCCCTTCCTCCGCCATCCAGCACAACGGCAAGGATGCGTTCGTCTATGTCATTCAAGACAACGTTGCGCACGTGCGCAGCGTAAAGCCGGGAGTCAACGACGAGACCACCACCCAGGTCGAAGGTCTCAATCCCGGCGAGGTCGTCGCCAACAGCAGCTTCGAGAAGTTGCAGGACAAGGAGAAGGTCGTCATCTCCCACAGGCTCGCTGCTGCCGACGATACCGGGAGTGACGCTCCTTGAGTCCCTCTCGTCCCTTTATTCTTCGACCCGTCGCCACTTCTCTTCTTATGGCGGCCATCATGCTCGTGGGCATCGTCGGCTTCACGCAGTTGCCCGTCTCCGCCCTGCCCGAGGTCAACTACCCGACCATTCAGGTGGTCACGTTCTATCCCGGAGCCAGCCCCGAGGTCGTCGCCACCACGGTTACCGCGCCGCTCGAGCGGCAGTTCGGCCAGCTTCAGGGCCTCAACCAGATGACCTCCACCAGCTCCGGAGGCAACTCCGTCATCGTCCTCCAGTTCAACCTCAATCTGGATATCGATGTCGCCGAAGAAGAGGTGCAATCGGGCATCAACGCGGCGCAGAGTTTTCTGCCCACCAACCTGCCCTCGCCGCCCATCTATAGAAAGGCGAACCCCGCCGACGCCCCCATCCTCACCCTCGCCATTACCTCGAAGACGATCCCTCTGCCGCAGGTCGAAGACCTCGTCGACACCCGTTTCGCCCCCAAGATCTCGCAGCTCAGCGGCGTCGGCCTGGTCAGTATCAGCGGCGGCCAGAAGCCCGCCGTCCGCATCCAGGTCGACCCCGCCAAGCTCTCCTCCTACGGCATCGACCTCGAAGCCCTCCGTACTGCCGTCACCCAGTCCAGCGTCAACTCGGCCAAGGGCAACTTCGACGGCCCGCACCAGGACTACCAGATCGACGCCAACGACCAGCTCGTCACCAGCGCCGACTACAAGAAGGTCGTCGTCGCCTACCGCAACGGCGCGCCGGTCATGCTCACCGACGTCGCCCAGATCGTCGAAGGCGTCGAAAACAGCGTGCAGGCCGCATGGATGAACGAGACGCCCGCCGTCATCGTCAACATCCAGCGCCAGCCCGGCGGCAACACCATCAGCGTCGTCAAGAGCATTAAGAAGCTGTTGCCCCAGCTCGAATCCGACCTGCCCGCCGGCATTCAGGTCACCACCCTCACCGACCTCACCACGCCCATCCAGGCCTCGGTCAGAGACGTGGAGTTCGAGCTGCTGCTGACGATCGCCCTCGTCGTGATGGTCATCTTCCTCTTCCTGAGGAACCTCTACGCCACCATCATCCCCAGCGTGGCTGTGCCGCTCTCGCTGGTCGGCACCTTCGCCGTGATGTACGCCCTCGGCTACAGCCTCGACAACCTCTCGCTGATGGCGCTCACCATCTCCACCGGCTTCGTCGTCGACGACGCTATCGTCATGATCGAGAACATCTCCCGCTATCTCGAAGACGGTGACTCGCCCATGGAGGCGGCCTTCAAGGGAGCCGAGCAGATCGGCTTCACCATCATGTCGCTGACCGTCTCGCTGATCGCCGTGCTCATCCCTCTGCTGTTTATGGGAGACATCGTCGGCCGCCTCTTCCGCGAGTTCGCCGTCACCCTCGCCGTCACCATCATCATCTCCGCCGTCGTCTCCCTTACGCTGACGCCGATGATGTCTTCGCGCATTCTCAAGCACACCCCGCCCGACCAGCAGGGCCGCTTCTTCAAGGCCTCCGAGCGCGTCTTCGTGGGCATGATCGACTTCTACGCGCGCACCCTCAAAGTCGTCCTCCGCTACCGCACCATTACGCTCCTGGTAGCCCTCGGAACGCTCGTCCTCACCGTCTTCCTCTACATCATCATCCCCAAGGGCTTCTTCCCGGTGCAGGACACCGGCGTCATCCAGGGCATCTCGCAGGCATCGCCCACCATCGGCTCCAAGTCCATGGCGCAGAAACAGCAGGAGCTGGTCTCGGTCATCCTCAAGGATCCCGCCGTTGAGAGCGTCTCCTCCTTCATCGGAGCCGACGGCACCAACACCACTATCAACAGCGGCCGCATGTCGATCAACCTCAAGCCCATCGCCAAGCGCGACCTCAGCGCCTCCGATGTCATCCGCCGCCTCCAGTCGAGCCTCCAAAAGGTCCAGGGCATCCAGCTCTTCATGCAGCCGGTGCAGAACATCACCGTCGACGACCGCGTCAGCCGCACCCAGTACCAGTACACGCTCGAAGATCCCGACCAGAACGAGCTGAACGAGTGGACCGCCCGCTTCGTCCAGAAGTTGAAGCACATTCCCGACATTGAAGACGTCGCCACCGACCAGCAGGACGGCGGCCTCGCCATCGAGCTGGTCATCGACCGCGCCACCGCCTCGCGCCTGGGCATCGCGCCCACCACCATCGCCAACACCCTCTACGACGCCTTCGGCCAGCGCCAGATCAACACGATGTACACCCAGCTCAACCAGTACCACGTCATCCTCGAGGCCCAACCCCGGTTTCAGCTCGATCCCAACATGCTGAGCCATCTGTACATTCAATCCAATGCCGCCTCCGGAACGTCAGGCGCGGGCGGCTCCTCGGCCTCCGGACGCGGCGCTCCCTCGGCGGGCTCGAACGCGCTGACCACCTCGGCCCTCTACACTCCCTCGGCCAACACGCTTGCCCCGCCGCCCAGCGCCCTCACCTCCAGCGCCAACTCCATCAGCCAGGGCGCGGGCACCGCCGGAGGCACCAGCTCGGCCACCAGCAACGCCGTCCCCTTCAGCGCCTTCTCCCACTTCGAGACCACCACCAAGCCGCTCTCCATCATGCACCAGGGGCAGTTCCCCGCCGTCACCGTCTCGTTCAACCTGGCACCCGGCGGCTCGCTCGGGGGAGCCATCGACGCCATCACCAAGATCCAGAAAGAGATGAACATGCCGGCCAGTCTCCAGGCCGACTTCCAGGGAACCGCCGCATCGTTCCGCAACTCGCTCTCGAACGAGCCGCTGCTCATCCTCGCCGCCCTCATCACCGTCTACATCGTGCTCGGCGTCCTTTATGAGAGCTTCATCCACCCCATCACTATTCTCTCCACCCTGCCCTCGGCCGGCGTCGGCGCGTTTCTCGCCCTCATCCTCTTCCACCAGTCGCTCAGCATCGTCGCCATCATAGGACTCGTCCTGCTGATAGGCATCGTCGAGAAAAACGGCATTATGATGGTGGACTTCGCGCTTGAAATGGAGCGCGAGCACGGCAAAAGCGCCACCGAGGCCATCTATCAGGCCTGCCTGCTCCGCTTCCGGCCCATCATGATGACCACGATGGCCGCCCTGCTGGCCGGCGTGCCGCTGGCCTTCGGCACCGGCGAAGGCTCCGAGCTGCGCAAGCCGCTCGGCATCGCCATGGTCGGCGGCCTGCTCCTCAGCCAGATCCTCACCCTCTACACCACGCCCGTCATCTATATCTTCTTCGACGGCATCGCCACCCGCCTCACTCCCAAGTGGAAGAGGAAGCCGCACGCCGGAGCCGAGCCTCAACCCGCAGAGCTGCCATGAACATCTCCGCGCCATTCATCCATCGGCCTGTCGCGACCACGCTGCTCACCATCGCCATCGCGGTGATCGGCGGCATCGCGTTCACCGTGCTGCCGGTCTCGCCGCTGCCCCAGGTCGACTTCCCCACCATCTCGGTCAACGCCGGCCTGCCCGGAGCCAGTGCCGAGGTCATGGCCTCGTCCGTGGCCACGCCGCTTGAGCGGCAGCTCGGTCACATCGCCGGCGTCAGCGAGATGACCTCGAACAGCAGCCTCGGGCGCACCCAGATCACCATCCAGTTCGATCTCAGCCGCAACATCGACGCCGCCGCCCGCGACGTCCAGGCGGCCATCAACGCCGCCCGCACCTACCTGCCCGCCAACCTGCCGGGCAATCCCACCTATCGCAAGGTCAACCCCGCCGACGCAGCCATCATGATCCTTACCCTGACCTCCGACCAGTACGGTCCGGGCAAGCTCTACGACGAGGCCTCCACCGTCCTCCAGCAGAAGCTCTCGCAGATCACCGGCGTCGGCCAGGTCAACGTCGGCGGCGGCGCGCTGCCATCCGTGCGCATCGAGGTCAACCCCACCAAGCTCGCCAGCTACGGCCTCACCATGGCCAACCTCCAGTCCCAGATCAGCCTGCAGAACTCCGCGCTCGCCAAGGGCCAGATCACCGATGGCATCACCACCGCCGACATCGTCGCCAACGACCAGATCTCCAAGGCCGAGGACTACAAGCCTCTCATCGTCGGCCACAAAAACGGCGCCGCCATCCGCCTCGACGATGTCGCCGACGTCGTCGACTCCGTGCAGGACCTCCGCAACGGCGGCTACCTCAACGGCAAGCGCGCCATCAACATCATCATCCACCGCGAGCCCGGCGCCAATATCATCGATACCAATGACCGCATCCTGGCCTCGATCCCCTCGATGAAGGCCTCGATTCCCACCGGAATCGATATCACCGTCATGCTCGACCGTACCACCACCATCCGCGCATCCGTGCATGACGTCGAACTGACGCTGATGCTGTCGATCATCCTCGTCATCCTGGTCGTCTTCGTCTTTCTGCGCAGCGCCCGCTCCACGCTGATCCCCGCCGTCGCCGTCCCGGTCTCGCTCATCGGCACCCTGGCCGTCATGTACGCCTGCGGCTACAGCATCGACAACCTCTCGCTGATGGCCCTCACCATCTCCACCGGCTTCGTCGTCGACGACGCCATCGTCGTCATGGAGAACATCACCCGCCATCTCGAAGCCGGCATGGACTCCTTCGCCGCCGCCCTCAAGGGCGCCCGCGAGATCGGCTTCACCGTCATGTCCATCAGCTTCTCGCTGATCGCCGTCTTCATCCCGCTGATCCTGATGGGAGGCATCGTCGGCCGCCTCTTCCGCGAGTTCGCCATCACGCTCTCGACGGCCATCCTGGTCTCCATGGTCATCTCGCTGACCACGACGCCCACCATGTGTGCCTACCTGCTCAAGAGCGAGCACGGCAAGGAGCATGGCCGCATCTACCGCGCCAACGAGCGCTTCTTCGACTGGATGCTCTCGCTCTACCGCCGCACCCTGCGCTGGGTGCTCGACAACCCGGGCCTTACGCTCACCGTCCTCTTCCTCACCATCCTGCTGAACGTCGCCATCGTCATCAAGATCCCCAAGGGCTTCTTCCCGCAGCAGGACACCGGCTCGCTCGCCGGCGGCATCCAGGGCCCGCAGGATGCCTCCTTCCCGGCCATGAACCGCTCCGTCAAGGAGATCGAAGACGTCGTCATGAAGGACCCCGCCGTCAAGACCGTCATCGCCTTTACCGGCGGCGGCAACACCGGCTTCCTCTACATCACGCTCAAACCGCTCAGCGAGCGCAAGATCGGCGCTGCCCAGGTCATCGACCGCATGCGGCCCAAGCTGAACAAGCTCACCGGAGCGTCCACCTTCCTCCAGGCCGCGCAGGACCTCCGCATCGGCGGCCGCTCCAGCGCCGCGCTCTATCAATACACGCTCCAGGCAGACGACATCGCCGATCTCTCCAAGTGGGGCCCGCGCGTGCTCTCCGAGATGAAGAAGCTCCCCGGCCTCGAGGACGTCAACAGCGACCAGCAGAACGGCGGCCTCGACATGCTGCTCAACTACGACCGCGTCAAGGCGGCCCGCCTCGGCCAGACCACGCAGTCGCTCAACTCCGCCCTCTACAGCTCCTTCGGCCAGTCCCAGGTCTCGGTCATCTACACCCAGCTCAACCAGTACTACGTCGTCCTCGAGGTCGCGCCCCAGTACTGGCAAAGCCCGGAAGGTCTCAAGAACATTACCTTCCGCTCGAACTCGAGCATCAACCCAACCTCCACCGGCAACATCCCGCTGTCGGCCATCGCCACCCACCACGCCGACACCATCCCGCTCTCGCTGCCGCACACCGGCCTCTTCCCCTCGGCCACTATCTCCTTCAACCTCGCTCCCGGCGTCTCGTTGAGCGATGCCACCCTGGCCATCAACCAGATGAAGGAACGCCTCGGCATCCCCTCCACCGTTCACGGCTTCTTCGCCGGAACGCTCCAGGCCTACCAGGACTCGCTCGGCAGCGAACCCATCCTTGTGATCACAGCGCTGTTCGCCGTCTACATCGTCCTCGGCATCCTGTATGAGAGCCTGGTGCACCCGCTCACCATCCTCTCGACGCTGCCCTCGGCCAGCGTCGGCGCCATGCTCGCCCTCATCGTCTTCCACGAGGACCTCAACGTCATCTCCATCATCGGCATTGTGCTTCTGATCGGCATCGTGAAAAAGAACGCCATCATGATGATCGACTTCGCCCTGCAGGCCGAGCGCGAGCACGGCATGGACCCCGAATCGGCCATCTTCGAGGCCTGCATGCTGCGCTTCCGTCCTATCATGATGACAACCACTGCCGCGCTCTTCGGAGCCGTCCCCCTGGCCTTCGGCACCGGCATGGGTTCGGAGCTGCGCCGCCCTCTGGGCATCACCATCGTAGGAGGCCTGCTGATGAGCCAGTTGCTCACCCTCTACACCACGCCCGTCGTCTACCTCACCTTCGACCGCATCCGCCTGCGCATGCAGCGCAGACGGCAGCGAAACTTCCCCGCAACCGGCCCGGCGCCCGCAACCGATTAGCTCCTGTACCTCAGCTCTTGCACCCCAGCTTCCGCACCACGGTTTAAACTTTATGACTACTCTCCGCCTCCAAACCGCCATCTACCCCGCCATCGCAGCGGCCGTGCTGCTCACCGGCTGCCGGGTCGGGCCCAAATACCATGTGCCCCCGGCCACCGCCACGGCCCCGCCCGTCTCCTACAAGGAATCGCCCACGCAGTTCAAGGACGCCGACGGATGGAAGGTCGCCGCTCCGCAGGACGCCATGCTCCGCGGCAAATGGTGGGAGATCTACAACGACCCCGAGCTGAACGCGCTCGAAGACCAGCTCACCGTCGGCAACCAGAACATCAAGCTGGCCTTCCAGAACTTCATGGCCGCCCGCGCCATCGTCCGCGAGGCGCACTCGCAGCTCTTTCCCACCGCCGGCATCGGACCCTCGTACCAGCGCTCGCGCTCCTCCGCCAACCTCAAGAACTCCACCGGCACCGGCGGCAGCTCCATCAACGCCGGCGCGCAGAGCACCCTCACCTCGCTCCCCTTCGACGTCTCCTGGCAGCCCGACCTCTGGGGCCGCATCCGCAACACCATCAGCCAGGCCCAGTTCGAAGCCCAGCTCAGCGCCGCCGATCTTGAGAACCAGCGCCTCAGCGAGCAGGCCAACCTCGCCCTCTTCTTCTTCGAGCTGCGCGGCCAGGACGCCCTGCAGGCGCTCTACGACGCCACCATCGAGGCCGACAAGAAAGCCCTCGATATCGCCCGCGCGCGCTATGAGACCGGCATCGACGACCAGATCTCCGTCGTCGAAGCGCAGAACACCCTGCAAAACGCCGAGTCCGCCGCCGCCAACCTCGGCGTCGCCCGCGCCCAGTTCGAGCACGCCATCGCCGTGCTCATCGGCGTTAACCCCTCCGGCTTCTCCATCCCGGTCCGCGCGCTTGACGCCAAACCGCCCGCCATTCCCATCGGCGTGCCGTCGCAACTGCTCGAACGCCGCCCCGACATCGCCGCCTCCGAGCGTGCCATGGCTGCCGCCAACGCGCAGATCGGCATCGCCACCGCCGCCTTCTATCCCGACCTCGTCCTCAGCGCCTCAGCCGGGCTTGAAAGCTCCACCTTCAAACATCTCTTCGACTGGCCCAGCCGCTTCTGGTCCATCGGCCCCTCCATCTCCGAAACCGTCTTCGACGCCGGCCTGCGCCGCGCCACCGTGCAGCAGTACACGGCCACCTACAACGCCAACGTCGCCAACTATCGCCAGACCGTCCTGACCGCCTTCCAGCAGGTCGAGGACTCGCTCGCCTCGGTCCGCATCCTCTCGCAGCAGATCCTCAAGCAGCAGCAGGCCGAGCAGTCCGCCCGGCAGTTCGTCGATCTCCAGTTCGCCCGCTACCAGACCGGCGTCGATCCTTACGTCAACGTCGTCACCGCGCAGAACACGCTGCTCACCGACCAGCGCACCCTGACCACGCTGCGCACCCAGGCCATGACCTCATCGGTTCAACTGATTCAGGCCCTCGGCGGCGGTTGGGACCGCACGCAGCTCCCCACCCCAACCCAGGTCTCCGAAAAGCCGAGCAAGGCCGACAC
>Ga0207674_10001454_pt1 | contig 30595 bp, 30 predicted proteins | sample KBSCornC72_FD_184303 | JGI IMG/M metagenome (GOLD analysis project Ga0207674, IMG submission 184303) | Corn rhizosphere microbial communities from Kellogg Biological Station, Michigan, USA - KBS Corn C7-2 (SPAdes) (version 2) | ecosystem: Host-associated > Plants > Roots > Rhizosphere > Soil ...
GCATGGAAGGAATGGCGATAATTCATCGTGGTTCAAAATCCTGACGGCCCGCCTTTAGACGAGCTGCCGGACCTTCTGCAAAAGCGAAATTATGGCCGAACCGGTATTGTTGGGCGTCCAAACCGAGTGCGAGGCAATTGAAGCAACCAATCCGGTGCTCGCATGAGGGCGGGCGGAGACGACCCTTCCTCGCCGCTTAGCGGCCAAATTTCGCTAGCCGGCAGCGGACATCTCATTGCCGCGCTCGAGCCGGCCATCATGTCTGCTTTGTCGGACGTTCCAGTTAGTCCGCTTCCGAGCGGCAGCCCGTTGAAGCTGTCGTTTGTTCAGCCTTAGCGCACGTTGGTACTTAGAACGCCGTGAACCGCTCCTGAAAAGCGGCTGCAATTTCCGCGATCACCGATGCGGCGATCAAATGCGGATCGCGCAGCCGGTGAACCAGGCCAATCGGCGCCTTGATCCTTGCGATGCCTTCATTGCTGCACCCGGAAGCGATCAAGCCTTCAACGCGGCGGGCATGAGCTCGCCGGCTACCAAGCGCACCCACATAGAAGGCGTCGGTGTCCAACGCCTTGAGCAGCACCATTTGCTCCCATTCATGATCGTGGAACATCAGGGCTATCGCAGTGCCCCCGTCGATGCGCAAATCAACGGGCGACGAAAGCCCCCGCAGTTCCCGGACGGGAATTCCGGCATCGCGTGCCCTGGTCAGGGTGATGTCATCCGGCGAGACCAGCTCGACTTGCATATCAGCGCCCGAAGCCAGATGCGCCAAGGCCAGCGCCTCCACACCGGACCCCACGATCAATAGTCGTATCTTGGGTAGAACCATATAGGCCGCTGTGCCGGGCGAGACAGATTGCATTCCATGGTCCCACCGGAGCGGGGCCGTCGGTTAAACGAAAATGCATGTACTTCAGAGCTCTACGCCCACCCGCGCACAGATCTCTCCTTATCGCCGGTCACCTCCGGCAACCGGCCGATCCCATGGTGTTGCAAAGCGGTGCAACGACGAAAGGAACGCCTCGCGCCAGCAATGCTGAACGGATGGCATTATCTGTGTCGATGCGCTGCCGAACCAGCAGGGCCCGCGGCCTGAGAAGAGTACGCATCGCCTGCGCATCCTCCCCTTTCACGTGCACCTGACGATAAAACCCGCTGCGGGCCAGTTCCGCCAACATTGCCGCATCGTTGGCGTCGGTCTTGTTCGGCATCTGCCGCAACACTGCCCAAGTACGTCGGGCGTCCACGCAGACGATAGGTAAATCGCGTTCGCTTAAAACGCGGTGGAGCAGGCCGGTCAGCATGCCCGCCTCCAGAACGACCCGCCCCAAATCCCCAGCATAGGGCGCCAGCGCAGTCCAGAGTGCACGCCGTTCGACGCCACCTTGCCTTCCCACAGAATATGCCCGCTCTCGTCGCGAATACAGATCGCGGTCTCGTCCTTCGAAACGTCCAGTCCAGCGTATACGGTCATGTCTTCCCCCTCTTCTCCGACAGAATAAAGCTGTCGAATTATCACACGGGCGACCACCCTCGGCTACGCTATGTCTGTTCGGTGATCCCAACTCTCCATCTTGCCACCCTGCCACACATAATTAGTTTACAATAATGTTCTAATATTATTTATTCTCACTAACTGTTACTTATTTAGAACATATATTACAGGCAATAAATCTCTATAATTTATTGATTTATAATATATATATTCCACCTAAGGGGGAGCAATTCAACGCAAGCTCGCGCAATGGAATTGGCACCCTTAGAAGAGTGATTTAAGTTGTAAAAACGCAACAATGATCATATTATTCCGATAATAGTTCAATAAACTGTGCATCAGAACGCGAGTCGCGGCATGGTGAGCTCGGAAGAATCGAGCAGTGCGTCATCAAAAGGGGAAACGTCATGAAAAATGTACGCAAGGGAGCCATCCACATCATCAATTGCCTGCTTGTGGGCACTTCCCTGGCCGGCATACGCGCCGCAGAGGCGCAGACGCCCGAAACGCAAAGCAATGCCTCGACAGCCGGCGCAGAAACAACTGGCGCGAAGGGTGCATCAGGCACCAGTCTGGGCGAAATCGTCGTGACCGCGAATAAGCGCAGCGAAAGTCTTCAAAAAGTTTCCATCTCCGTGAGCGCCTTTTCTGGCGAACAGATCGATCGTCTCGGCATTCGTGATACGACGCAGATCACGCAGCAGATACCCGGGCTTCATATGAATGCGTGGTCGCCCAATCTCACCATCTTCAGCCTGCGCGGCATTTCGCAGAACAATTTCACCGACAATCTGGAAGCGCCCGTCGCCGTCTATCAGGACAACGCCTATGTTGCGTCAATCAATGCGCTGTCGGGTCAGCTGTTTGACGTGAAGCGCGTTGAGGTTTTGCGCGGACCGCAAGGCACGCTCTTCGGCCGCAACGCGACGGGCGGCCTGATCCATTATCTCAGCAACGACGCCAGCAAGGATGAGATCAACGGTTATGTCCAGGGCGACTATAGCCGCTTTAACGATCGGGCGATCGAGGGCGCTGTCGGCAGCGGACTGGCGCCAGGACTACGTATCCGTGTCGCCGGTCGATATGAGAAAGCCGATGGCTATATCAAATCGCGCGATACCGTGCTGGGCGACGGAACGGTTTTTCCCGGCAGCGGGCAAGACCTTGGCGGCAAGAACGGATGGGCTGCGCGCGTGAACCTGCAATATGACGTGTCGCCCGACGCGACCGTCAGCCTTTGGTACAAGCATTCGGAGGACCGCCATGTCCCCACCGGAGGCTATGCCTTCGAAAACTGCGACTTCGAAACCAACGGCTATTGCCAGACCAATGCCGCCGGCCTGAGCGATGGAACCGGTGGGCCAGTGAACGGCGTGACCGGCCAGCCCGCCTCGCCCTACGAGCATTTCGGGGAGCGCCCCGGGCACTTGAACCGGACTGTCAACAGCTATGAGGGCGAGCTGAACTGGAAGCTGGGTGACGACGTCACGCTGACCGCCATCACCAACTACCTGAGCATGAACAAGGATTATGCCGAGGACGGCGATGGCTTGCCGTTCCTGATCGTCAATGTCGATACGGGCCTCAACTTCCACCAATTTTCGCAGGAACTACGCCTCGCCGGCGAAATCGCCAATATCAAGTGGCAGACGGGCGCATACTATCTCGACATGAATTATAACGGCCATCATGAGGTCACCGGCGCTCCCGTCACGGATCTTGCGCTGTCGGCCAATGGCAGTTCCTCCTTCACGCCGACGGTGGACCAACATTATCGCATCCGTTCGCGAAATCTTTCCCTGTTCGGGCAGGCCGACGTTCCCCTCGTGGACCGGCTGACGCTCACGCTCGGCCTCCGTTATTCGGCTGATCGCAAGCGGATCCGGTATGATGCGATCCTGACCGATCCCGACGGCGGATTCCCGGCGCCGGTATCGCTCTTCACCGATCAGACGCTCGCGCAGACCCTACCTGGCGTGAACCGGGAGAATTTCAAGGATTTCGCCGCGCGCGCTGCATTGAACTATCAGGCGACGCCGGACACCTTGCTTTTCCTCTCCTGGAACAGGGGGATCAAGGGCGGCAACTGGTCGCTCTCATCGAAGATCGATCCCAATAGCTTCAAGCATAAGCCTGAAATCCTGAACAGCATAGAAGGTGGTTTCAAGACCGCGCTGCTCGACCGCACATTGAAGATCAACGGCACGATCTTCCACTATATCTACAGCGACTATCAGGCATTCTCGCTGGCAGGAGGCGTGCCGCACATTTACAACAGCGATGCGACGGCGACCGGCGCGGAGCTGGAAACCTTCTGGTCGCCCACGCCGCGCTTCGATGCCGTTTTCGGCGCGACCTGGGAAACCTCGAAGGTGGATAAGGTGCCGGCGACGGGGCAGCAGACCGTTCCCGTCGGCGTTACCCCGGATGATACGCAATATTGCACCAACCAGGGCAATGGCTTCCTACAATGCAACTTCCCGCAGGCCAACATCACCAATGCGAAACTGCCGAACGTGCCGCGCTTCAGCGTGAATTATCTGCTCCGCTACAATCAGGACATCGGCCCAGGCAATCTGGCCGCACAGGTGGACGGCGTATGGTATGACGACCAGTTTCTCGAGGTGACGAACGGGCTCTCGTCGCTCCAAAAAGCGTATAACGTGACCAACCTCTCCCTGACATTCACGCATCACGATACGGGCATCGCCCTCACTGGCTGGGTCAAGAACGTGTTCGACAAGGCCTATCGCGCCTATGCGCTCAACCTCGGCTTATTGGGCACGACATCGGTCTATGCCGAGCCGACGACCTACGGTGCTACACTGCGCGTTCCCTTCGGCCGGTGACAGTCCTGGATCGCCCGCACGCCGGGAAACACCGTATGGCCCCGAAACCCAGAGCAGGCCCGGGTCGCTCCGGCCTGCTCTGGAATTATGGGCGCGGGCGCCGCCCGAAAGAAAAAATGAAGGTAGCCGCCTTCACTGCCATGGAGGTGGATTACGGTTTCGTAACATCCTGCGATCGGCTTCGAACCGTACGTAACTTGTTCATGACGCCAATCTTTGATCTTCGCTTCGAACCGCCGTGCAAGGTGGGCATCCGGGGAGCGAGAGACATGCGACATTTTTTGAAGGCGATTGCGATAGCCGGCACGGCAACCGGCGTTGCCCATGCGGAGACGAGCAACTCTCTGGAGGCTCTTGCACTGGCCAGCGCAGACAGAGCGAGCGACATCGTCGTGTTCGGCAGGGGCGAGGCCAAGATCGGAACAGCCAAGGCAGCGAGTGAGGGGACTATCACAGGATCGGACTTGTTGGTGCGGCCGCTGCTGCGCGTGGCGGAGCTTCTGGAAGCGGTGCCCGGCATGATCGCCGCCCAACATTCCGGCAGCGGCAAAGCTAATCAATATTTCCTGCGCGGTTTCAATCTCGACCACGGATCGGACTTCACGACCTATATCGATGACGTGCAGATGAATTTCCGCACCCATGGCCACGGCCAGGGCTATCTCGACCTCAACGGATTGATCCCCGAGATCGTTGGGCGCGAGGATTTTCGAAAAGGGCCCTATCGCGCCGACGGCGGCGATTTCGCGCTGGCCGGGGCCGCTTATATGCGGACGATCGATCGGTTCGATACCCCTTGGGTGTCGGTGGAGATCGGCTCCTATGGCTCACGCCGGCTCGCCGCCGGTGGCTCGACGAAGTTGGGCGGCGGCGAGCTGACGCTGGTGGGCCAGGGCAAGGAATATGACGGCCCTTGGCAGGAATCCGAGCATCTGCGTCACCTTTCGGGCTTCGCTAAATATGCCGCGCCGACCGGCGCCAGCGAGCTCGCGTTGACGATACACGGCTACTATGGAACCTGGCGGCCGACGGAACAGATACCCGAGAGGATCATCGGCTCCGTCCTGTGCAAGGACGTGTTCTGCTCGCCCGATCCGAGCGCCCGCGGTAAGACCAGCCGATTCATCGGCAACGTCCAACTGGGCGGTGAGGGCTACAAGCTCAACGCCTATGCGCAATATTATGATTGGTGGATGTATTCGAACCCCACCTATGCCGATAGCGATCCGACCAATCTCGCCACTTACGGCAGGAGCGCCCAGATCCGTCAGTTCGACAGACGCTGGATCTTCGGGCTAAAAGGCGAGCGGAGCTGGAAGCTCGGCGATACGCTGACGCTGACCGCGGGTACCGAGAACCGCTATGACGATATCGGCAATGTCGGCGTCTATCACACCGACGATCGCGTCTTCGTCGACAGCTTCGGAGCCTATGCCGTCAAGGAAGCATCGGCCTCGCTTTATAGCGAGGCGGCGCTGGAACCCTTAGCGGGGCTGCGCCTGACCGGCGGGCTACGGGGCGACTATTATCATTACGAAGTTGCGGCGAAAGATGCAGCGGCGGCTGCCTTGGGTGCGGGGCAAGGCCATGATGCCATCCTGTCGCCCAAGCTGGCGATGGCCTATCGGCTGACCGACGCCATCGAACTCTACGGGAACTGGGGCCGAGGCTTCCATTCCAACGATGTACGCGGCGCTGTCACCGCCACCCCCGTGCCCGTGCTGGTTCCTGGTACGGGAAAAGAATTGGGTGTACGTTTCCAGCGGCGGCACTTCACTCTCACGGCGACTTACTGGTGGCTGGGCCTCGGCAGCGAGCTGAAGTTCGTCGGCGATTCCAATGCGGTCGAACCTACCGGCGCGTCGCAGCGGCACGGCTACGAATTCGTGGTCTTCTGGCGGCCGTTGCCGTGGCTCGCCATGGATGCCAACTATACGGCGAGTCACGCACGCTATGACAATAGGGACTATATCCCGAACGCGTTTGAAAATGCTGGCCAGGTCGGCATTTCCGCCGTGTTTCCGAAGTTCGAAGCCAGTCTTCGCTTCCGGCATCTAGGCCCCTATCCGCTGATCGAAGATAATAGCCGACGCGACAAGGGCAGTAACATCGTCAACCTGCGTGCGGCGTGGAAGCCCAAGCCCTTCGAGGTTTACGCGGAGCTGCTCAACATCCTCAACAGCCGGGACAAGGATATGGCCTACTATTATGAATCATATGTTCCCGCATTCGACGCGGCGCCGGTCGAAGGGCGACTCAGCAGGGTAGTCGAACCACGAACCCTGCGGGCCGGGGTGAGATATAATTTCTAAGGTCAGCAAAGGACGAAGCATGGCTTATCACATGATCGCCGATAAACCGTTGCGCCTTCGGTTGTTGCGGTAATCAAACCGTTTCAACATATGCAGCCATCGCGGTCACACTTAGTCTCGGTCGGCCCAGCGGAATCTCGTGTCAGCGGCCGCGAGGGCCAACCCAGTCATCGGCCTTGGCGGATCACTGATATCGCGCCAATTCAACAGGAGAAATAGCAGGATGTCCGTTCAAGAATTCGGCGACTGGCTGTATGAGACGCCGCTCAGCACGTCTCTGCGCGATATCACCTGGATCATTCCGACTGTGCAGTCCATCCACATCCTGGCGATCGCGATCGTGGTCGGATCGGCGCTCGTGTCAGATCTTCGCCTTGCCGGCGTGCTCGCCAACGAAGAAACTCCAGCCACCGTCGTCAGGCGTTATCTGCCGTGGATGTGGTCCGCGCTGGTCGTGCTTCTGCTTACCGGCTCGGTTATGGTGCTTGCCGAACCCAGCCGCACCATTACCAATGCCGTCTTCTGGACCAAGATGGGTCTGGTTCTGACGGCATTCGCGCTCACACTGTTCTTCAGGAAACCACTGCTAAATCCAAACTTCAGGGTTGAGCACGCAAGCTGGTGGGCAGCTACGAAACCAGCCGCATGGCTGTCACTGGGGGTGTGGGTGGCGGTCATCTTCTGCGGCCGCTGGATTGCCTATTCCTGATCCGTTCCTTGCATCATTGATCCATCCGTTTCTTGTAAAAGGGGGCTAACATGTCCTTGGAAACCCTGTTCCAGCAACTCTACGATTCGCCATTTTCCGCTACCATTCGCGAGAATACCGCACTCTTCCCGTGGATCGAGTCGTTCCACGTCCTTGCCATCACCCTGGTCTTCGGCACAATCAGCATCGTCGACCTTCGCCTGATCGGCTATCCGTCGCACCGGCGCGGCGCGCGCCAACTGATCATCGATCTTCTGCCGTTCACCTGGGCTGCTTTCGCTGTCGCCGTCGTCTCTGGCAGCCTGCTGTTCGCGTCCAATGCCGTGGCCTATTCGCATAACGCTCAGTTCCAGTGGAAAATGCTCGCGATTATCGCCGCAGGGATCAACATGGCGTTTTTCCACCTGACCGCCTACCGGCGGATCGTGGATTGGGACGATGCACTCCCCCCTCCCCTTGCCGCACGCATCGCTGGCGTGACTTCACTAGCTCTTTGGGTTCTCGTGGTCTTTCTCGGACGCTGGATCGGCTTCACGCTTTCGGTCTTTTTCTGAGCCGGCGTGGATCGCAGCCCAGGTTAGGGAGATATCTAATAGTATTCTAAACCTTAATCCGCATCACGCCGCACGTCTTTACCGCAAGCATTGGTCATAGGGGCGATCCCGGTGGCGGCAATTGCCACCAAACCTCCGCCCGACGACGGAGGATCGAAATCGGAGAAAGTAAGTTTATGAAAGGATTCAGGAATTTCCGCAGCTGGGGTGCTTTGGCTGTTGCGACGTGCCTTGCGGCATCTGCGCAGGGCTATGGCTCCAGCTTGCACGCCGAGAAAGGTGCTCCCGAGCCCTACATTCCGCCGTTGAAGACCGTAGCCAGCATCAAGGAATTGATGGACTCCACTATCGATCCGGCGGCTGATGGCCTGTGGAATGCAGTTGCCACGATCGTCACGGAAAAGGGCGTCGATCAGCGTCAACCCCGCACCGACGAAGAATGGCATGAGGTGCGTCGCCACGCCATCACCCTCATAGAAGCCATGAATCTCGTTATGATGGATGGACGCCGCGCCGCGCCGACTGGTACGAAGCCTGGCCTTGGCGAGCAATCGCCCGAGCAGATCGGGGCGATGATCGCTGCCAACAGACCAGCATTTGATCAATTCGCCGAAAACGTCCGTAGCGATGCGCTAAAGGCGCTCGATGCGATCGACCGCAAGGACAGCCAAGCGTTGTTCAGGATCGGCAGCGACATGGATGAAAGCTGTGAAGGGTGTCATGTTACGTTCTGGTATCCCTACTCTGCGCGTCCGACCGACTGAATCCGGACACGTGGTGGATAGATGGCAAGCGCCAAGCCAATAGCGCGAATGACCCGAGCGGTCTGAATTGAATCGGTGATCGAGCCGGGCCGGTTCAGTAGCCCGGTTCATCCCGCAAAATTCGATCGAAACTTTCCAACAGAAAATCGACCTCGGTGCGCGTGATCGAGAGCGGGGGACGTACCTTGAGCGCCGCATTACCCCGCCCAGCGCTGCCGATCAGGACGCCGGCCCTGCGTAACCCGTTCACGATGCGGGTGGCGATATCCCCCGAAACCGTCTGCACGCCGCGGAACAGTCCCGCGCCACGAAGGCCGGTGAGAATCTCATAGCGATCAACCAACGATTGCAGGCCCTGGCCGAGATAGGTCCCGGTTTGCGCGGCATTCTCGATAAGGCCTTCACGCTCGATCACGTCCATCGTCGCCAGCGCAGCGGCGCAGGAAACCGTGTTCCCGCCGAAGGTGTTGAAATAGCGCTGGTGGCGCGTAAATGCCTCGGCAATCTCCCGCGTGGTGACAAGCGAGGCGACCGGATGGCCATTTCCCATCGGCTTACCCATTGTCGCGAAATCCGGAGTGACGTCATGCCGCTGAAACCCCCACATGCCGGCACCGGTGCGGCCGAATCCCGGCTGGACCTCATCCGCGATGAATAAGCCGCCTGCGCCGTGAATCGCTTCGACAGCGCCTTTCAGGAAGCCTGCTGGTTCGGCGATCGCGCCATCGCTCCCGAAGATGGTGTCAACCAGCAACGCCGCCGGCTTCACCCCCGCGTCGCGCATGCGATCGAGCGCGTCCTCCACAAGCGTGGCGAACTCCCCGACATCGCGCATGGCAAGGGGAACCGCGATGGTGAATACGTCCGGGCCGGTCGGCAGACCGGTGACAGGGGACATGCCCTGCAACAGGTCCGACGTGCCATGATACGCGCAGTCGGTGACGATAACCCCGGTGCCACCGGTCACCGTCCGGCTGATGCGGATGGCGAGATCATTCGCCTCGCTGCCCGAATTGGTGAGGATGACTGATCCCATTGCGGAGGGCATCGTCGCCAGCAGGCGTTCGGCCAGTTCCACCGGCCGTTCGCTCAGATAGCGCGTATGCGTATTGAGGATTGCCGCCTGCCTGGCGATCGCCCCGACTATGTAGGGATGGCAGTGGCCTGCCACGGGGACGTTGTTGTAGGCGTCGAGATAGCGGCGGCCGCCAGCATCATAGATCCACACGCCCTCGGCGCGAACGACGTGGAGCGGCTCTTCGTAGAACAAGCGATAGCTCGGCGAGAGAACGCGATCGCGTCGCGCGAGCAGCGCTTCATGGTTTTCAGTGGCGCTCATTATATTCCATACCTGTACTTGCTGACCCTTATTCGCGATCGCGCTTAAGTCAGCATCCCGGACGCGAGACGCGCGGCGAGATCCACGCGCCATTCGAAATATTCGGGGCCAAACGCGGCGAAATGTCCATCCGAGGGCTGTCGCGACCTATACCATGATGTCATCACCACATTCTGCACGATCCGGCCGGCAACAAGCGAGGGAAGCAGTGCGCGTTCTTCGCTGCTCAAAGGCGAAACCGCCGCATATGCTTCAACAAACTCACCGATGGCGAGATCGGACGTCTCGGGGGTAGAAAGCTGACCGATCACACCCACCGCGACATCGATCACGCGAGCGGTGCAAACCGCGTCGCCGAAATCGATGACGCCTGTAACGTGCGAGGCATCATCGACAATGATGTTGCGAGCGTTAAAGTCGTTATGAACGAATTGCTGAGGCACTTGCGCCAAGCGGCCCGCCACATTTCTCTCGAACGCGTCCAGGAAGGGCCGCACGAACTCTCGAAACGGCAGATCGCTGTTCTGCGACACCAGCATTCGCAAACGCGGCAGATGCCGCAGATCCCAGATCAGGGCGCGGTGCATTGCCGAGTGAGAGAAACCCCTCAACGCGATCGCCAGCTCGGCTAGCATCCTGCCACACTGGTGATGCTGCGATACGGTCCGTTCGACAGCGGAGAGTGGCTGACCGGGTAGAAAGCTGTAGACGACCCCTCGCCGTTCATTGCCCACATGGTCCTTGAACGTGACGAGATCTCGCCCGTCACGGCCTAACAACAGTCGAGGAACCCGCAGGCGGGGAGCGTTGCGCTCCAGGAAAGCCAATACCGCGGTCAGTAGCTCGACTTCCTCCGATCGTTGCGACTGCCCCCACACCTTGAATATGAAGCCATCGCATCCTGACTGAGCCAAATGGAAATTCTGATCGCGCTCGCCGGTCAACAGGCGGAGCGAGCCAGCCAAACCGTACATCTCCTCTAAAATCTCGGCAGCCAGGTATTCGCTGATGGCGACGCCCCGCCCCGGATCCAGCATAGCGAAAATATCCGCAGCCGGCTTTGGCATGCATGCTTCAGCGGAAGCATTCACCGCCGTCACCGATAGACCACCTTGTCGGTTCGGGAATACGCATCGCGATAAGCGGTGAAATCCACCAGCGATCCGGCAGGATGGGATTTGAACATGGTCGCCAGCGCGACATTCACCTTCAGCATCTCTTCAGGAGTCCTGGCCATGAAAGAAATGAAGAAGGCGCCTGGGCCGGTTTGGAATGCTTCCTCGTCGATCTCGTACTGAACGATCGCGCCCTTCGCCAACAGCGGCTCGAGCACGGGCATGATGGCTTCCTTGCTCAGCATGTCGACCGCATTGCCAGGTGCATCCGCCTTGAGCTTATAGACTCCGACATGAGTGAAAAGCCCCTCATACGAGCCGGCCCGCCAGTTGTAATAACGACTGACATAAGCGCCATCGATCTGTTTCGTGGCGGATGTGAACACCGGCGAGTCCGTCACCCCCAAGCTCTTCATCTCGTCCAGAATCTTAAAGACCGACGCCAGCGAGGAAGCGGCCCACCAATCGACATGAGTCCAGCCGTCCGCAGTATGGAACAGGTTGGAATCGTTACCGTAAGCGATCAATCTGCCGTCCGCCGCCGCCCGATCGAGAATTTCGCGCCGCGCACCGTAAGCCTTATCCATCTCCGACCATTGCGCGCGGGGCATCGTCAGGATCGACTGGTAGCTGTACATGGCGGGCTTTTCCACGACCGGTCGCGCGAGCGCTCCGGCGGACCAGCCCGCCACCACTGTCACCAGCCCCAGCGCCGCCAAGGTTTTGCCGAAGATCCCGTTCATAAACCAACTCCCTTGCTACGACGCCCTGCGGGTGCACCCGACCGGTATCAAAAGCTGACCCTGTACTGGACGCCCACCTGCAATGGGCGGCTCACGGCAGCCCTCGGCAGTCGCTGACTCGTCCCGTCGGGCAAGACCTCCAACCGGTCGAGACCGATGGGATAAAGGTCTCCGAGGTTGAGATGCTTGTTGAGCAGGTTCTTGCCATACACCATGAGCTGTGATTGGCCGAAGCGCATGCCGACATTCGCGTTGACCATGTTGAATGGCTGGCGGCTGAGAAACCCGCCGCTGCCGTTGGTGATCTTGATGGCACCCGTATAACTGTAATCCGCCGCCGCAAACCAACTGATGGATTCGGAGATCGGCTGCTCATAGTAACCGGAAACAGTGCCCGTGAATTTCGGCACCTGGGTAAGGCGCGTGTTGGGCGCCTGGTCGGTGAGACCGGGATCACGCAGGACGCCATCGGTGTATCCGAAACCGATCTGAATGCTCAACGGCACGCCGTCGAACGGCTGCCCGGAAACCTCGAACTCGCCGCCACGGATTCGCGCCTTGCCGGCGTTGGTTTGGAAGGCGAAGCCGCATACCGGCATCAGCACGGTTTGTTGGATGTTGGACCAGTCGATCTGGAATATCGCGGCAGATGCATTGAGACGGCCATTGGCGAGCCGGCTCTTCGCGCCAAGTTCGTAGCTCCACAACGTGTCGGGCTTATACGTTGCGACATCGGCTTGCGTCAGCCCCAATGCCTCAAGGTCGTTTGAACAAAAGTCTGGCACCCGTTGCGTACCACCGACCCGGAAGCCCTTGGCGGCGGAGGCATAGATATTGCCTTTGTCGCCGATTTCATAGGAAAGTACCGCTTTCGGCACGACGCCCGATTGGCTATTATGCGCTGCCGGGCGCGGCGATCCCCCGGGCGGCGAATAAATGCCGTATGAGAACCAAGCGTCCACATCCTGCTTGATATCGTATACGCGGGCACCGAACGTCGCGGTGAGCTTTGGCGCGAGCTTGACGTAAAGTTCGCCGAACGCCGCGAGATTTTTTTCGTGGGTCGGTTTGCGTAACGCAATGACGTAGTCGGTGCCGAAGATTTCGGGCAGCGCCGCCATTTCCGCAACATGAACCTGCGGGGTTTCCACCGTAAGCTTCTGCTTCTGGTAGAAAACGCCCACTACCCCGGAAATTCCCGGGAGAATGGCGCCGTCGTCGAACGACAAGCGGGTCTCGTGCGTAAAACGCCGCTCGTCCACATCGTCGATATTGTAAAATGCGGGGTCTCCGAGATCGACACCGAAACCGCCGAGATCAAACGGCGCTTCGATGGAAGCATTTTGGCCTTCGGTCCCGTCTTCTTTCTCCTTTACATAGCGCGTAAAGTAGCTGGTCGAGGAAACGATGTTGAAGCCCGCACCGGAATAGTTGAGGACGAGCGAGCCGAGACCCCATCGGTCTTTCGAATATTCCTGGACGTCGCGATCCCGGTCGAGCGTGTAAGAGACTGGCCGATAGGCCGGAAGCGGGACATAAGCCGCGGCGAAGCCATGCATATCCGATATTTGGCCCATAGCGCCGACCGTGGCTTCCAGAGTGTCCGAGAAACGCATCCGTACATTCACCGATCCGGACAGGATCTTGTTCTCGCCTTGCCCGTCCTTGCTCACGAGATTGCCGGAACCGTCGGGAAACCGCCGTGTGATGAAGCCGGATTCCTGCCGCAGTTCGACAACCGCGTTGAGCCCCAGCCGGTCCGGCACCAAGACCACATCCGCATATGCGCTGCCGTTGAGATCCGCGCCACCTTGCTTGGTCGCGCCAGCCTGTACCTGGGCAATATAGCTGTCCTGCGACAGCGAGGGCTTGCGTGTAATGAAGCGCAGATTGCCGCCCATCGAGCTTGCGCCAAACAACGTGCCTTGAGGCCCTTTGAGAATCTCGATGCGCTCCAGACCCAGTGTCTGGGGGCTGACCGAAGCCGGTATGGGCGTATCATTGATATAATATGCCGTCGTGTTTGCGCCCGCGACGCCGCGAATTGTCGTGACCCGCCCGCCGCTGAACCCAGCTGCCGAAAAATCGCTGCCTTGACCATATTGGAAGGTCAGGTTGGGGATGCGCGTCGCGTAGTCGGTAAAGCTCTGAATATTTTGCTTCTTTATGAAGTCCGACGAATAGGCCGTAATCGATGCAGGCACATTCGTTAGGAGTTCGTCCCTGCGGCGGGCGGTAACGATGATGTCTTCGCCGCCACCGGCGGCAGCCGCCGTGTCGCGCTCGGCGCCGGGAGGAGTGGCTGCCTGGGCCGCGACGCCCAAGATGCCCGCCGCACTTGCCAGAAGAAAGTGGGAAATAAACCAAACCCGGCTTGCCAGCGTTATTCCGGATCGATCACCATGAGCGCCACTTCGGTCCTGGCGATCAATTCCCCAATACGTCATCGTATTTCTCCCCATTGGCGTTTGCTTGAGATTTCGGCCTATTCGGCTGCTTCGATGCGTCCAGACCAAGGACTCGGCATACCGACGGCTGGCTGGAGGTGAGCGCTCCTTTCACGGGTGCCTCAACGCGGATCCGGTTTGACTTTCATCGAAACCGTTCCGTCCTCCTCAATGACGTCGCTGCTCTTGTCGCAGAAATATTCCATGATGCGATATGTGGAGTTGCGCTTGTACCCGAACGTGAAGCGGTATGGCTGCCTCAGATAAGTGGGATCATCGATCTCGACCTGGTTTTCAATGTTGTCGGGGGAGACCATCCGAATGCGCTCGGTGATCGTCATGGCCTTGCTGTGCGGAATCTCGAAGAACTGCACGTCCTCGCGCACATGTTTCGTGATGACGACTAGCGTATCGCCCATCCAGCGGCCGACGGAAAAGCCGTAATAGGACGGCGCATAATCCTCGGACGTGAGCATCTGCGCATCAAGGAAGATGCGTCGTGTCTGCGTCAGAAACTCGCCGAGTACCGTAACCCGGCCTGGGGTCAGGAGAATCTCGATCGGAAAAATCGCACCCATGACCATGGGCATTCCTTCCGGACGGCATTTGGTGCTGTCGTCGACGAGCGGCTTGCCCGCTTGGGCCGCAGCCGCACGCCTTGCGCGCAGGGCTTTCCATTCGCTCGCATAAGGCTCACGCAACTGGGGGCCGGTACCGGGCGGCTCCAGGTCCCCGAAGACTGACGCGTCGGAGGAAACGGGATTCGGGAATCGCTCCCAAACTCCGTTCATATCGAAGCTGGGTGCGGCCCCGGCCGGAACATGCATGCAGATCGCGATGCCGAAGCTGATGGCCGCCACCTTCAGGCGACCAAGCAGGCACATCCGAACGTCCGAGGAGGAAGCCGCACGGCCGCGATGCGCCTGTCGGCGACGGATCACCACGTCTTCAACACCCGGCCATCCGGCACCTGCACGGATCGGAGCGCTCCACCAGGATCGCCGTTGCGTAACGGATGATAGATCACTGTCACCGTATCGCCGGCCTTGACGCTCGTCGACTTCCAGCCGTTTCGCGACAGCATGTTGACGCTGCCGCCCTCGAATACATAGCGCTTGGCCTGAGCTTTCTCGTCTTTGTTCTCAAGGTGCAAGTAGACGTGTGGATTGCTCCATTCGAAGGCGGCGACGCTGCCCTTGATTGTCACGATCTTGCTCTGGTCAAACATGGCGAAGGAGTGATGAGCGAGCGCGAGACTCGACCACATGACCAAGGGAAAGCTCAACAATATTGAAAAGAAATTCCTAAACGGCTTACTATACTTCGCCTGATTTATTATACGCCTGATCATTAACTGCCTCACGTTGTTGTTGAGACATCACTTCTTAGCGCGGATTCGTCCATCGCCCAGATTAGCTTAAAGATGTATATATAAATGGTATCTAAATCTGTCAACCAGTGACTCGTCCGCGGGAACGCTGACCTGCCGTCAGTTCCTTTTTGTCATCATGCCGATGGCCCGGTTATGTAGCGAGGTCGGCTGTAACGCTGGATAAACTGATCCCGCTGGAAGCAGCGAAGTAGCGAGGTTCAGCTGGCCTATAGAGGCTGATTCACGATCGCTTTTTCAAGCCTTGCATCTTCCGGATCGGAATCGGGAAACTGCTGGTGCGGCGCGCCGCCATTCCAGATTCCATCGGCTTTCAACGGGCGCGCGATGAGCAGTGAACTATTGAGGTTGGTATTACCCATCGATCGTACCTGATATAAAGCTTCGAAGTAGCCGCCCTTGGGAAGGCGCCGGGAAAGTGCCTCGACCTGCGCCGGGTCCGAAATCAGTTCGGCCATCTGCGTCACGGCGGCGTCGCGGGTTCCCGCGATGACAAGCACGCGATTCCCGACGGGACCGGGGAGACTCGCTATGTAGCCGAAATCGCTCTGCGGCGTGGTGTCACCATCAAACATCCCTCTGCTGGCGAGATAATGCCGGCCGGAAGCCCGATCGATCATCTCGTCATAGCTCGAACCGATAGAGAAACCAGATGCCTGGAAAAGCGGTTCGCGCAACATTCCGAGTCCGCTGAGAAACCCAATATAGACGATGTTCGACTTTCTGAGCGCATCGGGATTTAGGCCGGAGATCGTAGCCAGCGTTGAAGGATGAGACTTATTTGCATCCATGAATTTCGTGATGGGTAAAATAGCGTCCAGCGCTGCTGCCGTGCTGGTTGGCAGATAGGAAAGATTTACGTCCACATATCGGCCGAAATCTTCCGGGTGATTCATGAGATAGAGTTCGAGATCATCCCGTGAGTTGATGGCAAAGTCCCTCACCAGATGGGTTACCTCCTTGCCATCTGGCGCTTTCCCGATGAGATAATAATCTCCCGTCACTATCAGGGTCGGTAGCGCATCTTGGGCAAAGGGTCGCCAAAGGAAAGTGTCAGCACCTTCTGGCATCGGCCGTTTTCCGTCATCGGACGCAAATAAGGTCCATATCGTTATGTTTAGCAGGACGAAACCGGCAACAATAAGTATGAGTAACCGAAACATATGGGCCTTGTCCGGTGGTCCGACGATCTCGAGTTCTTCGATTTGAGATTCCTCGTTTTCCGCAGCATCGACCAGAATGATGCGATATTCCCCTCTCGGGATCATCAATCGGGCGCCAGGGCGGCCAGCATAGAAATCGCTGAGTTTCTTGCGTAATCTATGAATATAGACGCGAACTGCCGAATCCTGGCTCGTGGTATCATGACAGGGACCCGCGAATATCGCGTGGAATATCTCTATTTCCTTGGGAGCGTGTCCCGCAGAAGAACATTCGAGCAAATAGTCAAACAGGCGCAACATGGTATCGGAACGTCCAGATCCGATCTCCTCTCGTACAATTCGCGCCTCCCTAAGGAGTTGATTGACGCTTTCCTTCGCATCGGGTGTCACAGGATCGGCGAGATCGATAACCATTGGTGTACTTTCGTAAATTAACAAGCCTCCCCGGCTACGCGCCGCCATTATCCTTGCAGGCACCTCCAAGCACGCGACGGTGTTGACTCACCCCCGAAGCACGACGCCGTTTGGAAAGCCAACAGAGACCAGCATGCCTCCCATCTTTCCGCTCCTGAGCGGGTGATAGATGACAGATACGGAATCGCCGACACGCAGGGAGTTGACCTTCCATCCCTTTCGGCTCAGCAGGCTGATACTTCCGCATTCGATCGCCAATGTCGCCCGGCGCCCCTGCTCATCGACCACGTCGAAAAAGATATAAGCGTGCGGATTGGTCCACTCGATCTTGTTCACTACCGCCTTTATCGTAACGGCACGAGTCTGATCGAATATTGCGAAAGAATGATGGGCGCTTACCGGATATGAGGCAATCATCATGACTATACCCGCACATGTCGTAAGCACTATCCCCCGAGCACGGGACGCCTTCCTCATGACGCACTAATCTCCTTATTCTTCGACAATCGATTTTCTATCATAAAGCTCGATCGCATTGCCCCTAGATCCAGCCACTGCGCCGCAGAGGTGAGAAAATGGGTTGTCCTCGTTCACGCCGCCAGCAATGCGCCTTGGTGGACAAGGATGCATGATAGACGATATTATGTCAAACTTGTAGTAATTTGTGCGCGATCCAGCCTCGCGCGGTGTTATGCGGCTTTTGTCGCGGATCTGAGACATTCGCTCATCCCTCGACAGCCCGCAGAAATTGCCACGTCACCGCTAAAAAATCCTCAACATTGTCCCACGGGATCATGTGGCCAGCCTTAACCCTCGCCACTTGTCCATTGCGGAGGAGCCCCGTCACCTCGGCGGCGGTTGCCGGCGTCACCACCCGCGCCAACGTCGCGTACATCAGGAGAGTTGGGCAGATCAGCCTGGGAAAGTCCGCGAAGATGTCTTCCGCATGGAAATTCTCATGAGTCCTGATGATCGCTTCGGTGCTGCAGGTTGGAAGCCACTCCAGCCGTAACGCGATCTGTTCTTCCGTCCAGCTTGGGGTGAATGCCCGGAAATCTTCAATCGTAGCACCGTTCGAAGCTGCAGTATGGGCCGCAAGATAGCTCTCGACCGGCGTCGGATACGGCGCGCGCCCGGGCCCCGAAAGTGGCGGGTCGACAAGGATCATCGCTGCGACCACATCGGACGCGATGGTGGCCAGGTGTGTAGCAATTCTGGCCCCCAGCGAATGGCCGATGACAATGGGACGATCCAGCCCCAGCGCCTGGATCAACCCCATCGCATCACCTGCGTATTCCCCCAAGCTGTACTCCAAACCGGGACGATTTTCGGAGAGGCCACGCCCTCTTATATCGGGAACGACCACGCGCCGATTCTCCGCTAGCCGGCGCGCGACAAATGCCCAGGTTGCGGCGGGGCTGGTGATGCCAGGCAGAATAAGAATCTGCGTCCCGGCAGCTTCGGAATTGAAATCGAGATAATGCAGGCGAATGCCGTTTGCCATGCAGTGGGCGCTACGCATCGGGAGTACCGCGCTTACCATCCATGCAACCAGACGTCGGCTTCTCTCGGAGTTGAAATCCTCTCCTCATCGTCGAGAATACGATAACGGCCACCGTGGAACACCAACGGACGGCGGCTGGCCGGATGGCGGGAAATCGAGACTACGCGCCCGACGAGGATCAAATGGTCACCCCCATCATAATTGGCAAAGTGAACGCATTCCATCACCGCCAGAGCACCGGGAATGAGAGGAAACCGGCACACCGCGCCAGAATCGAATGGAAGCGCACCCCATTTGTCCGCCAGAGGGCGGGCAAAGCGGTTGGATATGTCGGCCTGTTCCTCCGCCAGGACGTTGACAGCAAACCCACCCGCCTCCTGCCAGGCCTCGAATGACTTCGCGTTACGCGCAATGCTGAACAGCACGAGCGGCGGATCGAGCGACACCGAGTTGAACGAGCTTACGGTCGATCCCAATTTCTCGCCCGCCGCGGTAACCGTGGTGATCACGGTTACGCCTGTGGCAAACGTTCCGAGCACGTCGCGGAAGTCGCGCGCGTCAAATGGCTGGAGATCGATCATCGGTTTTTCTCGCAATTGATTTCTGTTCAACCTTCACCCGTACCCTGATGTCGTGGCACAGGAAGTCAGTTCAGCACGCCTCCGCCGTCCACATAGATCTGCTGGGCTGTGATGAAGCCACCTTCGTCGCTCGCCAGGAAAGTCACGATTCCTTCGATATCTTCGGGCATGCCCACCCGGTGGATGAACTTCTGGTGCGCCCGCTCTTCCATCTGCTCACGGCTGAAGGCGCCGGTATCAACTTGGCCGGGATGGACCATGTTGACGGTGATACCGTCCTTGCCCAACTCTCTCGCCGCGCAACGCATCAGCCCCGTGAGGGCGGATTTCGAAGCGCAATATTGAGTAATGTGGGCCAGGGCCTCGCCAATGGCAGCCGATCCGATAAAAATGATCCGGCCGGATTGCTGACGGATGAGATGCGGACCCACGGCCGAGGCGCAGTTGAACGCGCCGTCGGTATTGATGCTGAAGGTGCGTCGCCATTCCTCGGGGCTGATCTGCCAGAATGGGCCGCGCGTCAGATTCTTCCAGATGCCGGCATTGCTAACGAGGATGTCGATTCGTCCGAACGCCGCAATCGACTGCTCGATCATCCTCTCAACCGAGGCGCGATCGGCCACATCGACCGTAACCGGCATGCAGCGCGCGTGGGGGTTTTCCCGCCGGATCAGGGCAACCGCGCTCTCCAGACCGTCGCTATCGAGATCCGCCATCATCACGGAGGCGCCAGCCCGACAGAATCGGGCGCTGATTCCAAGGCCGATGCCGCGTGCCGCGCCCGTGACGATGGCAATCTTGTTCGAAAGAACCACAGTCCGCTCCCTATGCCTTCGCTTCGGCGGTGCTGGAGTTCGCATCTTCGGACACGGGTTGACAGCCGCCCATCAATGTACAACATGTACATTAATTCCGTTCCCAATACAAATGGTGTTTCGGCGGCGGATTCGAAGCGTGCAGCGGCCGCACAAGCCGATCCGCATGCATGAGCGTGACCGAAAGGAAGGCGAAGAGATGGCAGATCAACCGCGCAGTGGCCAGCTGTGGGATGCATTCCTCACCGAGCGGGACAAACAAGTATTCGCGGCTTCCGGTTATGGCGCGCGCGGCGGCTTTGGTAAGCGGCCGGCGCTGCTGATCATAGACGTAAACTATGGCTTCGTCGGCGATCGGCCCGAACCGATCCTCGAATCGGTCAAGCGCTGGATGAACTCGTGCGGCGAAGAAGGTTGGGCCGCCGTAGGAGTCATCAAACGGCTGCTCGCGGTATCGCGCGCGAAAGGTATCCCGATCATCTATACTTCCGGTTTACGCCGGGCGGACGCTTGGGATCAGGGGGCATGGGCCTATAAGAACAGTCGTGTGAACAAGGACTATCTCGGTCATTCGCCTTCCACGCTCGCCAGCAACATCATCGTGCCGGACATCGCGCCGGAACCGCGCGATCTGGTAATCGGTAAGCAAAAGCCAAGCGCATTTCACGGAACTCCGCTGCTCGATTATCTGGTGCATCTGCGATGCGACAGTCTTCTGGTCACCGGCACCACCACGTCAGGCTGTGTCCGCGCCAGCGTGGTGGATGCTTTCAGCTATAACTATCGCGTGGCGGTAGTCCACGACGGCTGCGCAGATCGTTCGCAGGCTTCGCACGCGGTCAATCTGTGCGACATGAATGCGAAATATGCCGATGTCGTCTCCGGCGACGAGACGATCGACTATATCAATGCCCTTCCCGGTGGCCTCTTTAATCTGCCTGCTGGAGACCCGCAGGCGGTGGGCGTCTTCGCGCACAGCGAAAGATGAGAACCGTCCCTGAAGCACCGGATCGTGCATGGCGGCAAAGGCGGAATCGAGGCTGATATGAGCGTGGACCGATTTCTGTTCGACCTGTTCCGTAAGGAACTCATATTGTGCAAAGTGGTGCCTGGGGAAAGGATCGGCATCCTTTCGGAGGATCTGGTGCGTAGGGACTACGCGCTTGCCTTCGCCGCAGCCGCGGAGGACCTTGGCGCCGATACGCTACACATCAATATCGCTAAGAGACCGGGCAGCTTTTTCGGCCCCGGCAATTCGCTACGTGGTCAACAGGCCGCAATCGATGCGTTGAAGGCGACGGACATGGTGATAGATCTCGTCGGCCTGCTCTGGTCCGCCGAGCAGGAACAGATCACTGACGCCGGAGCGCGCATGCTGCTGGTGCTTGAACCGAGAAGCGTGCTTTCCCGGCTGCTCACCACCCCGGACTCTCGGCGGCGTGCGGAGGCGGCCCGCGACCTGCTTGCTAACGCGCGAGAGCTGCGCATCACCTCGCCGGGCGGAACCGACGTCACCTACCGCATAGGCAACCTCAAAACTATCAGCCAGTACGGTTATACCGACGAGCCCGGCCGCTGGGATGCGTGGTCGGGCGCCTTCGTCTGGACCGGCGGCGACGAGGACGGAGTCGACGGCACAGTGGTGATTGATAGCGGCGACATGCTGCTTGATCCGATCCTGCGCTACGTTTCGGAACCGATCGTCGTGGAAATCAGCAAAGGAATGATCGTCAACATTAAGGGTGGCGGCGCGGAAGGAGCGATCCTGCGCGACTTCATTGCGGGCTTCCACGACCCCAAGGCGTATGCCGTCTCGCATATCGGCTGGGGTCTGGACGAAAATTCGCAGTGGAACTTCCTTGCGCTCGGCCCGGAAGCATCACAAAGCGTCGGGGCCGATGGGCGCTGTCACTATGGTGAGGTGCTTTTTTCGCTCGGGCCAAATACCGAACTCGGTGGCAGCAACGCCACGCTCTGTCACCTCGACATTCCGCTAAAGAACTGTTCGCTTTTCCTCGACGGTCGCCCGATCCTGAAGGAAGGCGAAGTGATACCCGACGACATGCGGGTCGCAGGGCGTTAGCTGCCCGACAAGGACCACCACCACCAAGGGAGTTCGCCATGCCGCTTGTCCAGATACAGCATCTCGCCGGTGCCTTCACATGGGAACAGCAGACCACCCTGATACGCGAGATCACGGAAGCGTTCGTGCGTATCGCGGACGAGCATATACGCAACAATGTCCTCGTCACCGTGAGCGAAGTCCAAAGCGGCCTCTGGGCGACGGGTGGAGTTCCTCTCACTATCGAGGAAATTGAAAGCCGCCGTGCCCAGCGTGCGAACAGCCCGAAATTCTGATTTTCACGCTGGTGGATCGACAATCGCGATAATCCGGAATCCCATTGACAGTCGGCAATTTATATACAGTGTGTATAAAAATTTCCTACGACCTGTAGGATGTTGGTCAGTCCCGGCGCAAACATAGAGGAGCATTGGTCGCCATGTCGCCCGACACCGCCACTTTTCCCACCTTTTCAGGGTTCGATCCGCTCGGCCAGGAATTCCTGAGCAATCCAGTTCCGATTATAAAACGCGCGCAGGCGGAGGCGCCGGTATTCTACTATCCGGAACTCAGGATGTGGGTAGTCACGCGCTATGACGATATTTGCCGTGCCGCGCGCGACTGGGAAACATTTTCGTCCCGGGCCACCGGCTGCGTGCCGCCTCCCGACGATCTCAAGGACAAGATTCCCGACGACTTCATCGACAACCATTTCATCTCGCTCGATCCGCCCGAGCACACGGCGGACCGCCGCGCCGTGACGCGCCCGTTCCTGCCGGGCGAATTGCGGAAACAGGAGGAGAATATTCGACGGATAGCCAACGCGCTCATCGATAAATTCATCGACCGCGGACATTGCGATTTCATGCAGGAATTCTGCTATCCACTCTCGCTCAACGTGATCATGGGATTGCTTGGCGTGCCGCCCGAACGCGCCGAGGACTACCGCATCTGGACAGAAGATCTCTTCTGCGTCCTGACGCCGAAGACCAAGGATTCGGTGACCAAGCCGATGAGCGAGGAGGAGCGGCGCGAGCGCTGGACCCGGCTGGCCGAAGGCCAAGCTTTCTTTGAAAGCTTCGTCGCCGAGCGCGGACGCTGCCCCGTGAACGACCTGACGAGCGAGATCCTGCAGGCTAGGGACGCCGATGGCAATCCGGCGATTCCGGCGTCGCGGGTCGTGCGCAAGCTCCACGAACTGGTCGCGGCGGGAAACGATACGACCGCTAACCTCATGGGCTTGATGCTGCTTCAGTTCGGCGAGCATCCCGAACAGGACAGGGAGGTACGGAGCAACCCAAGTCTCCTGTCGAACGCGGTGGAAGAGACGCTCCGGCTGCGCGGCACTTCACCCGGTTTGTTCCGCATCACGACACGCGACGTCGAACTCGGCGGCGCAAAAATCCCGGAAGGCTCGCTGGTTTGGCTGCTATATATCGGCGGCGGAGTGGACGAAAGCCACTTCCCCCAATCCGAGACATGGGACATCCACCGCCCGAACCGCGACAAGCATCTCGCTTTCGGCCATGGTCGGCATACCTGCATAGGCAATCCGCTTGCGCGCCTTGAAGCGCGCGTCGCCTTCGAGGAGCTGTTCAAGCGCATTCCCGACATTCGTGCAACGCCTGGGCAGACAGTGGAATTCCTTCCTGTGCTGACGGTCACAACGATGAACCATCTCCAGGCGGAGTGGACGCCGGCCCAAGGCAGATGATGAAATATTCGGCATTTAGCTGACGCCGCACGGAGGGGTTCGATGGATAATTACGGGAAGTTCTACATTGACGGAAAATGGGTGGAGCCGGTGAACGGCGTCCCGTTCGACGTCATCAATCCCGCCACCGAGGAAGTAGTTACCCAAATCTCGCTAGGTAACGCAGCCGACGTCGGCCTTGCAGTAGCAGCGGCACGCAAGGCATTCACCTCATTTTCCGAATGGAGCGTGGCGCAACGGGCCGATCTGATCGAGCGCGTCATCCTGGAATATGAGCGGCGTTTCGACGAAGTCGCATGGGCGATCACGACCGAGATGGGATCGCCGATTAGCTTCTCGCGTGGTTTGCAGACCCCGGCCACGGTAGGCCATCTCCGTGAGGCGATCGCTGTCCTGAAAGACTATAAGTTCGAATATATGCTGGGCGCGACGCGCATCCTGCACGAACCAATCGGGGTTTGCGGGTTCATCACGCCTTGGAACTGGCCGATCAACCAGATCACGGCGAAACTCGGCAGCGCGCTGGCAGCGGGCTGCACGATGGTGGTGAAGCCCAGCGAATATGCGCCGCTCAGCCCGATCATTCTGGCGGAGATTCTGGATGCAGCCGGCGTGCCGCCAGGCGTGTTCAATCTCGTGAACGGCGACGGGCCGACCGTAGGAAAAGCCATCTCGGAACATCCCGGCATAGACATGGTTTCGTTTACCGGATCGACTGCGGCCGGCATCCAGGTTGCGCGGGACGCGGCGGGGACCGTGAAACGCGTGCATCAGGAACTTGGCGGCAAATCGGCCAATATCCTGCTACCGGGCACGCATATGGCTACCTCGGCTCCTTATGGCATGATGCGCGCTTTCACGAATAGCGGCCAATCCTGCATTTCGCCGGCACGCATGCTGGTCCCCGAAAACGATGTCGAGAAAGTCGTGGGCATGCTCAGGTTCGCCGCGCAATCGATCGTCGTCGGTGACCCGGCACGGGCAGAGACGACGCATGGCCCGCTGGTCAACCGCCGCCAGTTCGAGCGCGTGCAAAATCTGATCGGCTCAGGTATCGCCCAGGGTGCCCGGCTGGTCCTCGGCGGCGAGGGAAGACCGGTCGGTTTCAATCGCGGCTATTATGTTAAGCCAACCGTCTTTGCGGGTGTGACGCCCGATATGCGCATCGCGCGCGAAGAGATATTCGGCCCCGTGCTGACGGTCATGGGCTATCGTGACGTGGACCATGCGATCGAACTCGCCAACGATACCGTCTACGGGCTAGCCGGCTTCGTCTCCGCGGACGATATCGAGGAGGCCGATCGGGTTGGACGCCGTATCCGTGCTGGCCGCGTATATCTTAACGATCGGCCGCAGGACGAAACGCCAAACTATGAGTTCGAGGCTCCGTTCGGCGGCTATAAGCAATCGGGCAACGGCCGCGAGGTCGGCCGGTTCGGGTTCGAAGAGTTCCACGAGGTGAAGGCGTTTATCGGGTGATTTTCCGGATGCGGTCTCGCCGCTCGCCATCCGCTTCTTGAAAAGGAAAAATTGATCGAATGTTCTACGAACCGGCCAAAAACGATCACGGACTGCCGTACAATCCGTTCAAATCCTGCGTGGTGCCACGGCCAATCGCGTGGATCTCGACGATCAGCCCCGACGGCAATATCAACCTGGCGCCTTTCAGCCAGAGTAATATTCTCGGCTGGGATCCTCCCTATGTGATGTTCTCGCCCCAGACCCGCCGAGACGGCCGACGCACCGATACGGTCGCCAATGCCGAAGCGATGGGAGAATTCGTCTACAACATGGCGACGTATGCGCTACGCGACGCAGTGATCGAATCGAGCATGATCGAAGATCCGGAAGTCGATGAACTGGCCGCTACCGGCCTCACCGCCGTTTCTTGCCGTCTCGTCCGGCCGCCGCGCGTACTCGAAAGCCCAGTCAATCTGGAATGCAAGCATCACCAGACAATCGTGCTTCCAAACGGCACGCCGGGTCAGTTCAACTCCGTCGTCATCGGCCGCGTCGTCGGCATCCACATCAACGATGATTATATCGGTGCCGACGGCAAGCTCGACATCCTTGCGATGCGTCCGCTCGCACGGATGGGATATCTCGATTATACCTCCGTCACGGATGTATTCGAGATGCGCCCCAAGGGCGTGCCGGAGGATGTCGTTCAAGCCATGGCCGGTGGCTCGCCAGCTTTGAAAGGATAGGAAGGCGGGGCGCTATCGTTTGGTGACACAGGCCTCGATCGCGCTCGCCACGCGCAACAGGTGATGGTCGCGTCCACTGGGGGCGGCAAGCATCAGGCCCACCGGCGCTGCGCCGGGATCATGAACTGGCAGCGATATCGCGCAGCCATCGAACAGATTGACGACAGAAGGATTGCGCAAGAGCAGCAGGTTGATCGCGGCGAAAGCGTCGTCCTCCGCAAGATCGTCAATGCGGGGCGGTATGATCGGGACTGTAGGCATGACCAGCGCATCGAAATCGCCAATGCTCCTCTCGACCGCAGTCCTGTAGTCATCCCGCGCCGCGCGCAGTTTGATATAATCGGCTGCACTTTGAAGCTTGCCGCGTTCGATGCGTACACGGACCCTCGGATCATAGTCGCGGCCCCGCTTCTCGATCAGTTCCCGATGCCACGCATAGCTTTCGGCCGCAGCGAAACCGCCTAAGGCGTTGATCTCAGGGATATGATCGAAGGCGGGGATGTCGAGACGCTTCAACGAGGTGCCCGCACGCGATAGTTTGGCGAGCGCACGTTCAAGGCCTTGGGAGACGATGCTGTCCATCCCATTCGTGACAAAGTTCCCGACCACGGCGAGCCGAAGCCCTTCTACACGGCTTCCTTCCAGATCGAGCTCCGGCTCATTGGCAAGAATAGCGTCCAGCGCCGCGCAGCAGCCGACGCTGGGGGCGATCGGCCCGATCGAATCGAGGCTCAGGGAAAGCGGAATGGCGCCATCGGAGGGTATACGACGCGCCGTCGGCTTATATCCGACAAGTCCTGTGAACGCCGCCGGAATACGGCACGAGCCCCCGGTATCGGTGCCGATCGCGCCATAGCTCATGCCGTCGCTCACGGAAATCGCCGCACCGGACGAGGAACCGCCCGGGATGCGCCGCGTAGCCCTGTCCCATGGCGCGGCGGGGGTGCCGTAGTGGGGATTGATGCCGACGCCCGAGAAAGCGAACTCGCTCATGTTGGTTCGGCCGATAATGACCAGACCGGCGCGGCGGAGGCGCGTGACGATCTCGGCGTCGCGCGTCGCGGGGGACCGATCCGAGAGCACCGTCGAGCCGGCGCGCGTTACCTGCCCCGCGACGTCGAAAAGATCTTTGATGGAGATCGGAATGCCAGCATAAGGAGGCAGCGGCACGCCAGCCGCACGCAGCCGATCCATCGCTTGCGCCGTTGCGATGGCCGCAGCTTTATCGACATGCAGAAATACGCGGATACCCTCCCCACTCTCATCCTTGATCGCCGTCAAGCATTGTTCGGTCAAATCCTGGCTGGTCGTCTTCTTTTCGGCGAGCTCGCGCGCCAGCGCGGCGAAAGTGCGGATGGTCATGGGGCGGCCCGCCTCAAACCGGATCGTAATAGTGCATTTCCAGCAGGAGGCAGCCTTCGGAGGATCGAAACGGCCCATGATAAGCGCCCGGCGGGCGGCAGGCATAAGTGAATGGCGCAAAGCTCTCCCCATCATCGCGGCCCACCGTCATGTCGCCGCTGATGAGGAAGACCTCCTCCCAATAATCATGCACGAAAGGCTCGGTCGTGAAGACCCCTGGATCGAAGCGCAGGAGCCGTGTTCGGCTTCCCTGCCCCGCTTCTTCGTCCAGCGCGCCCGACAGGATCTTCATTTGAATGCCCGACGGATAGCCGGGCGGCACTTCCCACCCGACCGTCATGTCCAATGTATGGAACTCGTCATGAACTTTGTTGACCGGCATGATGATATTCCTCTTTCCAGAACGGCGCGAATTGCTCTGCGACGACATCCCCGTAGGCCGGTGTACCCCGCAGGATGCCGGCAACCCGGCAGAAGGCATTCATACCTTCGACGGACTCAGGCCGTATTGCCGCGTCGTAGAAAGGCGCGTCACGGCGGATCAATGTAGCGATCAGGGCTGCCTCCTGCTCGGGGAAGAGACGGCCGCCTATTTCGGTCGCCAGCTGAGAATTCCTCTTGAGTGCGGCCTGCGCCGAAACGATCGCGCGCACGGCTGCCGCTGCTATGTCTGGCTGTTTCCGGATCAGCCGGTCGGTCGTAGCCAGGGACGCCATGGTATAGTCGAACCCTTGTTGCGGACCATCTCCTCGGCGCACATCAAGCACCATCGCCCCCACACCGCGTTGAATCGCCACCTCTGCCGCCATGCCGTTGGCCCAGAAACCGTCTATCAACCCTTCTTCAAGCGCTTTCGCCGCCGCCAACCCAAAGTTGACGCTCGTTCCAATCGCGCCTGGTACCGGAGCAATTGCGACCTCGTCCCGTTCAATGTCGATCCCGCCAGCGGTCAACAGCGCGCGCAATCCAAGTTCGACCCAGGGAGCGGCGCCGAGCCTGCGTCCCTTGACGATCGAAAGATCGCCGCGGGATGGACTAAGATCCGCACGCATGACAAGAAACCAGTACATCCCCTTCGCCTGAGCGCAGAGCAGCTTCACCCCTTTCCATTCCGGAAACGCGGCCAGCGCCGAGTGTGCCGAACCGGCGACGAAATCGACCTGCCTATCATGCAAGGCGGTGTAAGCGCGGTCCACCGGAAAGATCAGCTCGATCGACGCCTCCACGCCGTATCGCGCGAAGTAGCCGAGTTCCACGGCGGCCACCGCCGGGAAGTAAGAATTCGAAATCAGATCGGGAACGGCGATCTTCATAGTTGCCATATCGGACTGGGCTCAACCGGCCACTGGAAGGGAAAGAATGTCGTAAGCATGGGAAAGTCGGCGCTCCAGGATCGGATCCTCGAGTTCGAACTCGAATCTGCCAGAAGGCCGGATCCCGCCATGCGCCGCGAGTGTGCCGCAGAACATCAGGCTGCCCTCCTCGAAGGGGGCATCCCAGCGCGATAGAAGCTCGGCCGGCGATAGCATCGCCGAAACCGGGCCTTCCTGATATAATATGCGTTCTCCCGCTTCGTGGACGTAGGAACGCAGCACAAGACTATCCCAGTGCTCCGCGACCGAAGACATCTCCCAAAACACTCCCGAAACGGGCTTTTCACACATCTGCTTCGATACGGTGATGTTGTAGATTTCAACGTCGCGATCGGTATGATCCGACCCGACCCCGACCCACAACCGACCGCCATGATGCAGGAGCACGAACTCGGCTTCACCGCTTGAGGATGCTCCCATCACTTCTATGACGGACGCGGTGGTCAGCCGGCTTGCGGCAACGCGATAGAAGATTGGCGTTGATGCCGGCGGCTTGACGCCCAGAGCCTCCAGTTCCGCGACATGCTTCTGAAGCGCCGCGTGATCGCGCCCCGTCCAGCCCGCGATGATCGTCGTCCTAATCGTAACGTCGATCAGATCATCGAGCTTGAGCTGCAGTACATGAGCGGGAGCGGCCATCGGAATCTTCCTTGTCGGGATTGACGCAACCGCAGATCGTTTCAGACATCGGCGCCTTCGAGCGCGGCATCCACCAGCCGACCGGCGCGATCGAAATCATAGCTTCGGTACATGTTCATTTTGACGAGATAGGACGCACCGCCGTAGAACTTCTCATATTGCTGGTGCCGGCTCGCGAACTCGGTCCCGATGAAATCCCAAGCCAGCCGCATGAGCCGTGTCCGTTCGCGAGCACCCATCTCGCTGGAAACATAGTATCGCTCTATATCGCCGCGCGTTTCCGGGTTCTCGAAATCTAGACTCGACGACGGCAGAGAGATCATCGCGGCACCCGTCAATTCACGCACGATATCGATCATATGCGCATTGATTTTCGACTGTAACGACATGATCGAATAGAGCGCTTGCTTCGACGGCCAGAGGACGCCATTTGCGTCGATCGTCGCCGATACCTCATGCGCATTGAGCATCTGCTCTACGATGGATGCATAGGCGGCTAGCTCACCCATCTCCACTAGGACGGGCGGAGCCTTGTCGTTACCCGTTGCTTCGTTCATGCGGTTGGCGAGGCCAAGCAGAAAACGCAGCTTGGTCGCATAGCGAACCTGCGCCTGGTGATTCCCATAGGAATGCGCTGGCGTCTTCCACCATTGCTGGAAGCAAAGTTCGGTGTTGCGATAGATGAAGACACGCTCCCAGGGAACGTGCACATCGTCAAGCACCACGAAACTGTCCGTTTCATCGAAGCGCGTGGTCAGCGGGTAATCCTCGACGCCGGAAGCATTCAGAGCGAACGGACGGCGCGAATAGAGCTTGAGTCCGAGAGCATCCATCGGGATGGCGACGCTGATCGCGTAATTCTCATCTCCAGGACGCAAGGGATGGATACAGCTGAGATGGAGATAGTCCGCAAAGACAGCGCCGGTGGCCAGCTGTTGCCCGCCCTTGATGACAATGCCTGAATCCGTCTCGCGAACCACGCCGGCATAAAGCGTCGGATCGACCTGCTGATGGGCCGGCCGGCTGCGATCGATCTGCGGA
>Ga0207674_10001462_pt1 | contig 30529 bp, 21 predicted proteins | sample KBSCornC72_FD_184303 | JGI IMG/M metagenome (GOLD analysis project Ga0207674, IMG submission 184303) | Corn rhizosphere microbial communities from Kellogg Biological Station, Michigan, USA - KBS Corn C7-2 (SPAdes) (version 2) | ecosystem: Host-associated > Plants > Roots > Rhizosphere > Soil ...
GGATGAGGCGAGCGCCGAGTCGTGGAGCGATCAGGAGTTGCTGCAGCGGATGCGACACGACGAGGCGCTCGCCATTCGCGAGTTCTACCGGCGCTTCACCCCCGCGCTGTGGAAGCTCGCTCGCCAGGCGCACGTCCAACCCGCGCTGCGCGATGATGCCGTCACCGACTGCCTGAGCGACGCCGCCATTCATCTCATGCAGCCAGCCGCTGCCGCTCCGGCGAATCTCACGGGCTACCTCGTCGCGATGTTCAGGCATCGCCTCGCCAACGATCGTCGCGCGACCCAGCGCCGCACCGCCACCGGAACCGCCGCGGCATGGCTCAGCGACGGGGAGCGCGTCGTGCGCGAGGTCGTTTCCGAGGCATCGATCCGCGCGAGCGCCGGACCCGCCGCGGATGCACCGCCGCTTTCGCCCGTGCTCGAGCGCCTCTCGCGGATCATCGACGCCGGCATCACCGACGACGAGCGCCAGATCCTGCGCTGGGTGAGCGCGGCGATCCCGCAGCGGCTGATCGCCGAGTGGCTCGGCATCACGCATAACGCGGCGCGCGTGCGCGTGCTGCGCCTGCGCGAGCGGCTCATCGAGCTCGCGCTGCGCGATGCGGGGCCGTGGCGACCCGGGGAACGCCAGGAGCTCTACGAGTTCTTCCGGCGGAGCGGTCTGTCCGAGCGCGCACGCCGAGCCGTCGATGGCTCGCGGGCCGCTGGCGGGCCGGAACGGAGCCGGCGCAGTGCCGGCCGTAAGCCTCGAAAAGAAGGGGAGGACCAGTGACCTACGACGACGAATCCCTGAGCGCCGGAGAGCGCGCGGGACTGGAGCGCACGAAGGATCTGCTCGTGCGGATCGCCGGCGACCGAGCGATGCGCCGACTCGACCCATTGGATCCAACCGAGACCGCGTTCGTCGAGTGGTATGCGCGCGAAGCTCGGGCAACGCTGTCGGTCGCGGAGCGCTACCGGCTCGAGGCCAACGCCGACCGATTCGTGCGTGACGTGCTCGCCCGGCGCGCCATTGAGCGGTCGCGCGTCCGCGAGGTCGCGGCCGAGCCGGAGATGGCACCCGCCTGGGAGGAGGGAAGCCTCGCGCAGGTGGTGGCCGCCGCCGCGCGCGTTAGGCATGCCCCGGCCATGGACCTCTCGGTGGCCGCCGGCGTGGGGCGCGAGCTCTGGGACGAGCCCTGCGACCGGTGGATCCCGTTGCCGGAGAGCGCACCCGACGGGAAGTACGTCGCGCTCAGGGTCACCGGTGACAGCATGGTGCCCCTTCTTCACGACGGTGACACCATCCTCGTGAAGCTGGGCGACGAGATCGTGCCCGATGCGGTGATCGTGGCACGCGTGCCCGACGGCGGCTACGTCGTGAAGCAGGTAGGCGGCGTCGCAGGCTCGCGCGTGGAGCTCGCGTCACTCAATCCCGACTATCCCCCGATCGTGATCCCGCGCGACCCGTCGCTCGTGCTGGGCACGGTGCTGCTGCGCTGGTGCACGCACGGAGATCGGTCGGTGCATTGAGCGTTAGGCGCTGCGCGGCTGGTAACAGGGCGGTGTCATTCGAGAGAGAAGGGAAGTTTCCGATTCACCGCCGCACTCGAGGTCACCATGCCGGGTCGCCTGATCGAGCTCGCCATTCGCGCTCACCGCCAGCGGGGAAGACGGCAGCTCACGGAGTTCTCGTTCCGCCTCGCCTTCGTGATCGATCTCGCCTACATCGGGCTCGGAGCGTTAGGCGGTGCCGCCGTGGGCCGCGCCGCGGCGCCCCTCGCCCCAACGGGCCAGCAACCGCCGCCCGCGTGCGTGACGGATGCGGTTCAGCGCCTCCACTGATACGCGAGCTTCACGAAAAAGCCATCGCGCCGACGCTTGAGATCCGAGAACTTCGCCGACTCCGCCGTGTCGAACGTGTCGCGCGTGTCGCCATACCCGAAGAACGCGACAGTTCCCGGCGTGGGCTCGTACGACACCAGCCAGTCGGTCTGGAGCATCCCGCCGTCGCCGGTAGCCGCGGGCGACCCGTCCTGCAGGAAGATCGGGTCGCCCGTCGGTGTCAGGAAACCGCTCGTCCGCTGCGCCTGATACTGGCTCACGACCCGGAAGAACAGCGCCCGCGTAGGCTGATACTCGACCTTGAGTCGTGGAATGGCCGTCCGCGCATACTCGGATCCGTCGAAGTCGCGATTGATCTGCGAGAATGTCAGCGTCGCCTCGCTGCGCACGCTCTTGGTCGGCCGCAGCGTTAGGCCCGCCGTCGCCCGGAGCTCCCGCCCCGTCGACCCCTCGGCGAAGATCGCCACCTCGTTCCGCGCGATCGTCGTCGTCGCGTTGAACTTGTGGAACGTCGGCGTCGTGACGGTCAGCGACACATCCCAGAGCCCGGTGGCCTGGCTCTCGGGCGGAAGGTACGGCTGCAGTCCATCCGGTCCGACGATGTACAGACCGTTGTACGCGGTGGAATCGAACGTGAAGAAGTTCCGGGACACGTTGAGCGACCCGTTCCACCCGCCACGCAGGCGGAACATGTTCGAGATCGACTCCTGCCCCTCATACGCCTCGCCAGCCACGAAGTGGTCGTACTGCCAGATCCGCGTCGGCCCGAAGAACATCGTGATGTTCTCGAGCCGCGCTCCGGGCTTGCCGTAGTAGGAGAAGCGATTGAAGCCGTGGAGTGTGATGATACCGGTTCGCGGGACGAAGCCGGAACGGCTGATGAAATCCGTCCCGAGTCCGCTAAAGAGATAGTTGTAGCCCCAGATGCGCCCGGTGCGGTCGAGCTCCGCCTTCCAGACCGGCGATGTCTTCGCCTCCGATGTGCCGAGCAGGGCGGGATCCTTCGTGTACGAGCCGCCGAACTGCGTCTCGAAGTAGTACATGCGGCCGAACACGTACCGCAGGTCGCTCGCGATGACGGTGTTCGTCGTATCGCCCGCGCGACGATCCGTCATCGTCAACGCGACTGTGGAGTTCCCGCCGAAATCGCGACGGAACCGCGCGATGTTGAATAGCGCCTGGTCGCAATTCTGCTTGGTCGACATCCCGTCCACGGTCGTGTTCGGACATGGCGTGTCATCCAGCGCCGAGAGATACGCGACGCTTACCGGGCCGATCTTCCCGGTCACCTTCGCGCCTGCAACCGGCGTCGCGATCTGCCGAGTGTAGACGAGCTGGTTCGGCGTGTTGAACAGCTCGATGCCCTCGAGAAAGAACGGCCGCTTCTCCGCGAAGAACAGCGCGAACCGCTCGTTCACCGTCACGAGGCCCGCGTCGGACTCCACCTGCGAGAAGTCGGGCTTCACCGTCGCGTCGAGCGTGACGGCCGGGAGCGCGACCTTGAGGTTCACGCCGGCGTCGGGGTTGATGTCCTCGCGCTCGAAGGAGCCGGTGGTCGTTCGCTCACCATTGAGTTGCGCCGTCACGAACGGCTGCACCTCCGTCGTGACCCCGCGCTGGATGTGCTGGATGCCCGTCAGCGAGCCGCCTTCGCTTAAGAAACTCGCCGTCGCTCTGCGTGCGTCGGTCCACGTGTCCTCGAAACCCGTGGCTTGCACATCGCGCACGACGTTGATGCTCCACGTCTGTGGATCGGTCGACGGGAAACGCAGGCTCTTGAACGGAATGCGAATCTCGACGACGTAGCCGCTGTCGGTGAGCTGGCCCTTGGAATCGAATCGGAAATCCGGGTTCCAATCGATGTTGCCACCGAAGATGTTCCCTGCGCTCGCCGCGCCCTCGGTGCGCATGCCATCGCCCTGCGCGCCTAACGGGTTGACGACGAAGAAGTACGCCCGGCGATGATCGTTGAACGTATCGAGGTAGATCGTGACGCGGTCTTCGTTGTTCAGGTTGTCGCGGTCGGCGACGGTGGCGCGGATGGACGCCGGGTTCTTCGCGTTGGCGATGATCCCGAAATAAATCGCATCATGCGAATAAAAGACTCGCGCCTCGGTCTGCTCGGCGGCGCGCCGGCCGTCGATGGGCTGGTACTGATGAAAGCCCGTTAGTCGCGCTGCCTGGGACCAGGCGGGTTCGCTGAGTGACCCATCGATCGTGACTTCAGGGCTGGCGATTCGGGGAATCTGAACGGCGGGACGGCTCGCGCCGTCGTATGATTGACCAGGCGGCGCTGCGCCCTGTGCGGCAGCCATCTGGAGCAGCAAAATCGTCGTCGAAAACATGGGCCCAATCTAGTCGGGATGGCACAGCCCGGCTCATTGGACCGATGTGAGAGTGCTGTGAGACCATGATCTCTCGAGTTCTCGAAGCCTGCCTCTACGCGACCAACCTCGACGCCGCCGAGCGCTTCTACGTCGATGTGCTCGGGCTCGAGCGCTATTCGGCTATGCCGGGTAGGCATGTGTTCTTTCGATGCGGCGCTGGGATGTTTCTCGTCTTCAATCCCGCCCGCACGAGTGGCGAGCCACCGCTCGTTGGCGGCGCGTTGGTGCCGGCACACGGAGCGACCGGTCCCGGTCACGTGGCGTTCGCCGTCGCCGACGCGGCCATCCCGGTGTGGCGCGCTCGACTCGAGGCCGCGGGCGTCACCATCGAGTCGGAGGTGACGTGGCCGCGTGGCGGACGTTCGCTCTACCTCCGCGACCCGGCCGGCAATTGCGTCGAGCTCGCGTCGCCGAAACTCTGGGGCTTCGAGGATTCCGAGGATGCCTGACGCCGTCGTCCATGATTGAGTCACTCGTGTTGCTCTGAGCTTGCCATCCCTGCTCGCTGTCGACGTCGGCGTACGTACCGGCCTCGCCGTCTACCGCGACGACGGTCGCCTCATCTGGTACCGCTCACGCAACTTCGGCGCAGCCGCCCGACTCAAGCGCGCCATCCCCGCGCTCCTCCACGAGGCGTTCGATCCGACCTACGCCATTCTCGAAGGCGGCGGACCGCTCGCCGAGCATTGGGCCACAGCAGCCGAGCGACACGGGGCACACGTGCGTCGCGTGAGCGCGGAGGAGTGGCGGTCGATGTTCCTCCTCTCGCGCGATCAGCGCTCGGGCGAACAGGCGAAGCGCATGGCCGATGGGATCGCCCGACGCGTCGTCGAATGGTCCGAGGCTTCGCGTCCCACATCGCTCCGCCACGACGCCGCCGAAGCCATTCTCATCGGCCTCTGGGGCGTGATCGACGTCGGCTGGCTACCCGCCATGCCCGCCGCGTTAGGCCTGAGTGTCGTGCCCAAACGGAAGCCGTAACCGTGCCCGCACGCCAGTTCCGTCCTCCCGGTTCTCGAGCGCGAGCGTCCCGCCGTGCGCCTCGGCAATCTGCCTGCTGAGCGCAAGCCCGATCCCGGTCCCTTCCGCCTTGGTCGTGAAGAACGGCACAAACAGGTTCGCCGTGTCAGCCAGACCTGGCCCCTCATCCTCGACCAGCACGACGACCGACGTCTCGTCGCTCGTCCAAGAAACACGGACACCCCCACCCGTGTCGGACGCGGCGTCCACGGCGTTGCGGACAAGATTGATGAGGAGCTGATCGAGCTGGTCGGGGTCGGCGAGCACAGTCGTCGGCGGACCGGGACACAACACCACCAGCACTCGCTCCTCCAGCTCGACGACCCTGCGCACCCAGCCTTCCACGTCGACCGGCCGAAGCACGGGCTTGGGCAGCTGAGCGAGACGCGCGTACGCCTGGAGAAACCGACTGAGTGATCCCGACCGCCCCTCGATCACGTCGAGCCCGTGCAGTGCCTCTTGCTCCCAGTCGGGAGCGCGCGGATCGCGCTTGAGGACGCGCTGCAGGCTACGCGCGATGGACTTGATGGGCGCGAGCGAGTTGTTGATCTCGTGGCTCAGCACGCGCACGATCCGCTGCCACGCCAGCCGCTCTTCCGCCCGTAGCACGTGACTCACGTCGGTGAGTACGAGCAACTGATGCGGCAGCCCATCCTGCCGGAACTCGCGTCGCCTGACCTCCCAGCGCGCCATTCGGCCATCGCGCGCGATGTCGAGCGTGCGCGGCGCGTCATCGCGCAGATAGACGTCCAGGCCTAACGTCTCAGCACCGCGCCCCAGCAGCCGCTCGATGGGCTGACCGAGCAGTCGCTCGCCCTCGCGGTTCACGAGCCGAAGCTTCCCCTCACTGTCGAACGCGAAGATCGCCGCGTCGATCTCGGCGATCACGGTCCGGAGAAGCGCGGTCGCCTCCATGGCGCCAAGCCGCTGCGCCTGGAGCGTGGCACCTAACGCGTTGACCTCGGCGATGGCGATGCCGAGTGCGTCGTCCTCGTTACCCCCGGCGCCACGCACCGAATAGTCACCTTCGCGAAGGCCGGAGAGCAGGTTCGAGAGGGTCTGGATCGGCCGGATGACACGCTCCCGCGCAACCGCGGCCGCCGTGAGCCACGCACCCACGACGACGACCGTGAGCGTCCACCGCACTTCGATGCCGTGGTCACCGGTCCACAGCCACACCAGCGAAATGATGACCCCCGGAAGCCCACCGACCAGAACGATGAATGGGACGCGCGACTCGACCGGCAATCGCACGCGCGATGACCCCGAACCACGCCGAGTCCCCAGTCCCCAGTCCCCACTCCCTGGCTCAGAGTCCATGCTGCTGTATCCGCCGGTACAGCGCGCTCCGGCTCATACCTAACGATTCTGCCGCCTGGACCACGTTGCCGCCGTTCCGCGCCAGCGCCTGCTGAATGATGTACTTCTCGGCGTCATCCATCGTCATGCCCGACAGGTCGGCCGCACTTCCCGGCGCGCTCGCACGGAGACCGAGGTCGTCGCTCGTGATGAAACCGGTGCGCGCCATGAGGACTGCCCGTTCGACTGCGTGCTGCAGCTCGCGGACGTTGCCCGGCCAGCCGTGGGCCTGCAGGGCCACGGTGGCATCGTCCTCGAAACCGTGCAGCGTCTTGCGGTACCGCGCCGAGTAGTCCCCGAGAAAGTGCGCGGCGAGCCGGGGGATGTCATCGCGGCGGTCGCGGAGCGGTGGTAGCCGAATTTCCACGGTGTTCAGCCGATACAGCAGGTCCTCGCGAAAGCGACCGCCCGCGATCTCGGCCTTGATGTCCGCGTTCGTCGCGGCGAGAACGCGAACGTCCGCGCGCAGCGTACGCGACGACCCCACACGCTGAAACTCCCCGGTCTGCAGCACGCGCAGGAGCTTCGACTGGAGCTTTGCCGCCATGTTCGCGATCTCGTCGAGGAACAGCGTCCCTCCGTCGGCGAGCTCGAAGCATCCGACCCGGTCCGTCTTCGCGTCAGTGAACGCCCCCTTCACGTGCCCGAACAGCTCGCTCTCCGCCACGCCCTCGGAGAGTCCGCCGGCGTTGACGGTGATGAGCGGCCGGGACGCGCGGTTCGACGCCGCGTGCAGGCGCTGGGCGACGACTTCCTTCCCTGTTCCGTGCTCGCCGGTGATGAGTACGTTCGCGTCGGACGCCGCAACCCGGTCGATGAGCTCGAGCACCGGCTGCATCGCCCGCGACCCGGCAACCAGCGCTGGGACGTTAGGCGCGAGGCGTCTGTTTTCGGTGGCGAGCCGCTCGTTCGTGCGCCGAGCACGCGAGAGCTCGATCTGCGTGCGGAGGATGGCGACGAGCCGCTCGTCGTCCCACGGCTTCTCGATGTAGTCCGCCGCGCCGCGCCGCATGGCCTCGACCGCGCCCTGGACACTCCCATACGCAGTCATGACGATGATCGGGAGCGTCGCGTCGAGCGCGCGCACGCGGCCGAGGACGTCGAGGCCTTCTTTACCCGACGTCGTGTCGCGCGCGTAGTTGAGATCCATGACGACCGCGTCGAGCGCGTGCGACTCCACGGCCTTGAGAATCTCCACAGGCCGCGCCGCCGTGACCACACGCAAGCCCTCCTCCTTGAGCAATAGCCGCAAAGCATCGAGGACGGCTGGCTGGTCGTCGGCGATCAGAACCTGCGGCGCAACGGGCTGGTTCGGGGACATGGTATGAGTCTACGTCCGGCTTCTCGCGAGCGTCCAGCGAAATGGACCACAGCGGTCACGGAGACACGGAGAGCCGCAGCAGTTCTCCGTGTCCTCCGTGACCGCTGTGGTTGATTCACTATTCTCCGCGCAACGCCCCAAGCAGGTCGGTGCGGGCAGCACGCCTTGCCGGAATCCAACTCGCAACCACCGCCAACGATAACAGTATCGCCGAAACGACGACCAACGTCGGAACGTGGATGGCACCCACGCCATACAACAGACTGCGCAAACTCCGGCCAACCAGCGTTGCGCCGACGATGCCGATCGCAACCCCCGTGAGCGTCAATCGCACACCCTGACCCACCACGAGACGGCTCACATCCTGGCCCTGCGCTCCCAACGCGAGTCGAATCCCGATCTCGTGCTGGCGCTCCGCGACCGAGTACGCGATGAGCCCGTACACGCCCACCGTCGCCAAGACGAGCGCCATGAGCGCGAACACACCGATCATCGATCCGCTCAACCGCTGCGTCAGGATCGAGCGAGACACCTGCTCCTGCATTGTCGACACGTCATAGACGGGAATCGTCGCATCGACGGCGTGTACGGCATCGCGCACCGCGCCCGTCAGCGACGCCGCATCGCCTGACGAGTGAACAACCACCGTCATACCGCCATCCGGCGCCTGCGCATAGGCGAGATACATCGTCGGCTGCACCGGCGCGTCGAGGCCGTCCTGGTGCACATCGCCCACAACTCCGACGATCGTCTGCTGCTTCTCCGACCCGCCCTGTCCCAGGACCTGGCCAACGACGTTTCGCTCACCCGGGAAAAACGTGCGCGCCCACGACTCCGTCACGACGACCACGGTCGGCGCATTCGCGTCATCACGGGCGTTGAACTCCCGCCCCGACTTGAGCGGAATCCCCAGCGCTCGGAAGTAGTCGGGCGTCACCCGCTCCCACCGCGACGTCGGACCCTGACCATTGGGTTGCGCAGGTCGTCCCGGGATCTGGAAGCTCGACGTGTTGGCCGATCCGCTGAGCGGCAACGCCCCGGCCGCGCCCGCAGCCACTACGCCAGGCGTCGCTCGTAGTCGGGTCAGCACATTGTCGTAGAACCGCACCATCGCGGCGCGGTCCTGATACGTTGGACCGGAAAGCGTTAGGCGAGCGGCGAGCACGCCATCGGCCGAGAAGCCGGGCGAAACCGCCTGCAACCGAGCGAGACTGGTGAGCAGCAGACCGGCACCAGCTAACAGGACGACCGCGAGTGCGACCTCGGCGACCACCAGACCACGCTGCGTCCGACTCCGGCGCATGGACCCCGAGCCGCGCACACCGGTCGCCAGCGACTCGCGTACGCTACCGCGTGCCAGCTTGAGCGCCGGCACGATCCCGGCAATCACTCCCGTCACCACAGCCAGCACCACGGTGAACGCGAGTGCACGTCCACTCACATCGATCGATAACCAGGGCGGAAGCGGAACAGGCACCACGGACTTGAGCAGACGAACTTCCCATAGCGAGAGCAGTACACCCAGCGTCGCACCGCCCACCGCGAGCACAATGCTCTCGGTGAGTAGCTGCCGGGTCAGGACCCAGCTCGATGCCCCGAGCGCCTTCCGCACGGCGACCTCGCGTGCCCTCCCGGACGCGCGAGCCAACAGCAGGTTCGCGACGTTCGCGCACGCGATGAGTAGCACGAACCCCACCGCGCCGAGGAACGTGTAGAGGATCGCCGGCGCTCGCCCGACCACCGCGTCCTCAATGGGCCGCGCGGTGGCGCGCCACCCGGTGTTCGACCCGGGATACGTTTGCTCGAGCCGCTTCGAGATGGCGTTGAGCTCCGTAGTGCCTTGCTCGATCGTCGCCGCGGCCGACAGCCGGCCCACGCCGCGAATGAATCGACTCCCCCGATGCATCGCCTGCGAATCCGCCGCGAACGGCGACCACGCCTCGGCGCTCGGCGGATAGGCGAACCCTTTGGGCATCACCCCCACGACTGTGTACTGCCATCCATTGATCAACAGCTGTTGGCCGATGATCGCCGGGGACGCCGCGAACCGGCGCCGCCAGTACGCGTCGCTCAGCACGAGCACACGCTCCCTGCCTAACGTTTCCTCTTCCGGCAGGAACGTGCGCCCAAGCTGTGGCGTGACCCCGAACACCCGGAAATAATTGACCGACACCCGCGCCCCACTCGCGCGCTCGGCCCGGTCGTCACCGGCGACGTTGAACGTCTGATTGCGGTAGATCGCGATCTCGTCGAACGCCTTCGCGTCGGCACGCCAGTCGAGCACGTCGGGGTACGCGAGGCTTGCGCCCCCGAGCCCCTGCGCCTTGTTCTCCCCCTCGATCGTGACGATGCGCTCGGGATGGTCGAACGGCGGCGGCGTGAGCAGCACCGAGTCAATGACGCTGAAGATCGCGGTATTCACGCTGATCCCGAGCGCCAGGGTGGCGAGCGCCGTGAGCGTGAACGTCCGGCTGCGCCTGAGCGCGCGCACGGCGAATCGAATGTCGTTGAGAAGCATCCAGCCGCCTGGTCGTTATTCCGCTTCTTCCGTCGCCAGCCGCCTGTCGCCTGTCGCCGGTTTTTTCACGAATTCCTCAGCGCGACCACCGGATCTACCGCCGCCGCCCGCCGCGCTGGCAACCAGCTGCCCAGCAGAGCGACCGCCGCGAGTATCACCGCCACCGCGACGAACGTCAGCGGATCCGTCGGACTCACCTCGTGGAGCAAGACCGTCATCCCACGCGCCATCGCGAACGAACCAACCGCTCCGATCGCGATACCAAGAGCGGCCAACACCACGCCCTGACGGAGCACGCGTCCGATCACGTCCGACCGCTGCGCGCCGAGCGCCATGCGGATTCCAATCTCGTGTGTGCGCTGGTTGACCGTGTACGAGATGACACCGTAGATGCCGATCACCGCCAACACCAGCGCGATGCCGGCGAACACGCTCAGCATCGCGGCCGTGATCCGCTGCGGTGACAGGGACGACCACAGCATCCGCTCGAGCGTCTGAACGTTGCCGGGCGCCAGCGACGGATCGAGCGACGCGATCACACGCTGCACATCCGCGGTCACCGCGAGCGGACTCGCTGCCGTTCGCACGATGAGCGTCATCGTATACCAAGACCCCTGAGCCGCCGAGACGTACACGACCGGAGCAAGCATCGCGCGCCCGATGTTCGGGTTGTGCCGCACGTCAGCGACCACACCAACCACCGTCGTTAGGTACATCGAGTCGGCGAGCATCGAGATCCGCTTGCCCACGGCGTCCTGACCGGGCCAGTATTTGCGGGCGAAGGCCTCACTGACGATCGCTACCGATGGGTGCGCCGTGTCGTCGTGCCGATCGAAATCGCGGCCGCGCCTAACGGGGATACCCATGGCTGCGAAATACCCATCCCACACCAGGTGCATCCGCTCCTGGTGTGCCGGGTCACCGCGCTGCGGTTTCGCCTCGCCTTCGAGAATGAATCGATTGGAGACATCGTTCCACGACGGCGGGAGCTCGTTGATCAGACTGGCCGCGCCGACCCCGGGCAGCTCTCGCACCCGATCCAGAAGCCTGGAGTAGAACTGCGCGCGGTCGTTATCGGACTTGTATCGCGCATCGGGCAGCGTCAGCTGCATCGTGAGCGCCTGCTCGATCGTGTACCCCTGGCCGGTCTCGACGAGGCCGATGAAGCTGCGCACCATGAGCCCGGTCCCGAACAGCAGCATCAGCGCGAGCGCAACCTCCCCCACCACCAGGACGCTCCGCAGACGGAGACGCCCGCCGCTACCGCTCGCAGTGCGCCCACTGTCCTTGAGTGCCTGCTGCGGGTCCGCACGAGACGCGATGAGCGCCGGAACGATACCCACCACCACCGCGGTCGCGATCGACACGGCCACGGTGAACAGCAGCGCGTGTCCGTTCATCGTGATGCGGGTCCACCCCGGGTTGAAGCGCACCAGGTCCGCCGGCAGCGTCTCTCGCATGAGCTTCACGCCCCACAGAGCCAGCAGCGTACCCAGCGCGCCCCCAAGCAGCGCGATCACCAGGCTCTCGGCGAGCATCTGCCGCACGAGATCGCTGCGTCGCGCGCCTAACGCGACGCGCACCGCGAGCTCGCGCCCGCGCGTCGTCGCCCGCGCCAACAACAGGTTGGCGACGTTCGCGCACCCGATGAGCAGCACCAGGGCCACCGACGCCAGCATCACGACCATGTACGGTCGCGGATGGCGCCCGTAGAACACCTGCGCCGGCTCGACCTTCATGCCCCACTTCCCGTTCATCTCGGGATACTGCAGCTCGAGCCGTCGAGCGATGGCACGGGCCTCGGCGCGCGCTTCCGCGAGCGTGGACGTAGGCCGTATTCGACCGATTGCACTCAACGATCGTCCGTCGCGATCAGCCGCGATCGCCCCGTCGAGCGCGAACGCTTTCCAGAGCTCGGCGCCGGGTGGGAAGATGAAATCCTTGCCCATCACGCCGACGATCGTGTGCTTCATCCCATTGAGCTGCACCGTTCGCCCGATGACCCCGGAATCGCCGCCGAACCGCCGGATCCATAGGGGATGGCTGAGAATGACGCGGTCAGTGTTGCCCTCACGTTCTTCATCGTCGGTGAACGCACGCCCAAGCACTGGCCGCTCGCCGAGCGTGCGGAAGAACCCGGGCGTCACCTGAAACCCCGTGACGCGCTCCGGTTCGTTGATGCCAGTGATGTTCACATCCCACCACGCGAACGCGGCAACATGCTCGAGCGTTCGCGTTTGCTGCATCCAGTCCACGAGATTGGCGGGCGCGATCTGATCGAAGTCGGCGTCGTCGGGGTCCCGCGGCTTCACCTCCGACATCATCACGAGGCGATCACTGTTGGGCGTTGGGACGGGCTCTATGGCAATCGCCCGCATGGCCGTGTACACGGTCGTGTTCGCGCCAATGCCGATCGCGAGGCACGCGACCGCAGCAGCCGTCCACGCTGGACTCTTCGCGAGTGTGCGGAGCGCGTAGCGGAACATCGGGAATCGGGAATCGGGAATCGGGAATCGGGAATCGCGGGCGGCGGCTCGCGTGCTTTGCGAGCCCGGTGCCAGAGCCGGAATCGCCGCCTAACGCCTAGCAGGCACGCGAGTTACGTTCGCCGCGTGGAAGCCGACATGTCCCAGGAATTCCCAACGCCGGGATGACCGCCATCCCGAATCCGGGACTCGCCGCGGTGTCAGTCAGCAGCCAGCACGAGCAGCCAGCATCCAGCGGCCGTTCCCCGTCGCCCATGGTCCGTCGCCCGTCCCCGCCAGTCGCTACGGCAAAAACCGATACCCCGTCTTCCAAACAGTGGTGATGTGCCGTGGCGATGCCGGATCCGGCTCGAGCTTCCGGCGCAGCTCGGCGATGTGCGTGTCGATCGTCCGGCTCACGACCGATGCGTGGTACCCCCATACTGTCTTGAGCAGCTCCGCCCGCGAGATCACCTGCCCCGGGCGCTGCACGAGCGCGAGCAGCAGCTCGTACTCCTTCGGCGATAGCTCGACCGGCCGGCCGTTCTTCCTCACCACCCGCGCCACCGGTTGGATCTCGATGTCCCCAAACCGCGAGGCGTCCGCCGGCGTCGCTTTCGGACTCGACGAGGCCGACGCACGCCGAAGCACCGCCTCCACGCGAGCCACCAACTCGAGGACACCGAACGGCTTCGTCACGTAGTCATCGGCGCCAAGGCGGAACCCCGTGACCTTGTCCGCTTCCTCGCCCCGTGCCGTCAGGATCAGCACCGGCACCTGCGAGCCACCCTCGCGAACCGCGCGCAGTACGCGATAGCCGTCCATGCCCGGCAGCATGAGGTCGAGAATGATAAGATCGGGCGAAACGGTGCGCGCCTCCCGCAACCCCGACGGCCCATCGTTCGCCACGACCACCTCGTACGACGCGATCTCGAGACTGTTGCGAAGCCCGAACGCGAGGTCGGCGTTGTCCTCGACGATCAGAATTCGCTTCATGACAGCGAGTGCTCGCGCGGGGTCGCGTCGACAAAGCCGTCGGACTCGTTAGGCCGGACGTCAGCGTGGGCACGAGACGCCTCGGCTGACGCTCGCAGCGTCACGACGAAGCTCGCGCCTCCACCCGGCGCATCATGCACGGCCACCGTCCCGCCCTGCGCGCTCACCAGCTCGCGCACGACCGCCAGTCCGATGCCGTTGCCCGAAATTCCCGCCTCCACCGCGCGGTCGAGCCGCCGGAACGGCTCCCACACACGCGCCTTGTCGCGCGCCGCGATTCCGGTGCCCTGATCGTCCACCCAGAGTTGTACGCGCCCGCCACCATCGACGCGCGTTCCCGCCGTGATCGTCTGGCCCGCCGGGCCGTACTTCACCGCATTGTCCAGAAGGTTCAGCAGCACTTGGCGTAGCGCGTCCCGATCGGCGAGCGCCACGGCATGACCTGAGTGCGCCGTGCGTACGGTTACCCCGCGCGAGCCCGCCAGCGGCGCGAAGCTGTCCACGACCTCGTCCACGAGCGCTGCCAGCTCCAGTCGCACGAGCGATAGCCGCGGCGACGACCGCTCGGCTCTGGAGAACTGGAGGATGTTCTCGACAAGGTGCGTCAGGCGACGCGCCTCCTGGTCAATGATCGCGACCGACCGCTGTCGCTCGTCGTCACTGCGCACCCAGCCGAGCCGCAGCATCTCGGCGAACATCCGGATCTGCGCCAGCGGCGTCCGGAGCTCGTGCGACACGCCTGACACGAGCTCGCTCTTCACGCGCGCGAGCTGTCGCTCACGATGCAGTTGCAGGAGTGACACGATCACGAGCCCGGCACTCAGCGTGATGAGGCCGAGCACGAGCTGCGACCGGTTCCACGTCCAGGTCCCCCCGGCCACGCGCGCCGCGAACGCGGGGCGCATCGCCACCCGCACCGCAAAGCCGTCGAAGGCGCCGGTCATGCCTAACGTGGCGGCCGGACGGAGCCCGCGCGTCGCCGCCGACCGGAAGATCACCCGCTCGTCCGGGCCGGCCACCGAGAGCGTGAGGGCCGAGTCCGCGGGCAGCGCCGCCGATCCGGTAGGCGGAAGCAGCGCATGCGATGCCAGCACCGCGGGGAATACCGACCGGCCCGCCGACCCCACGTCGAATGCGTAGCCATACGCGGCACGTGGCTCGCCGCCCCGATACGCGCCCGTGGGCCCGGCGAACATGAAGGCGATCGCGATCGTGCCGTCGCTAGGCAGGCGAGCAATCACCGGGTCTCCCGTCACACCACCGGCGGCGAGACCATCACGAACCGTCCGGATCACACTGCGCTTGATCTCGGCATTCGGGGTCTCGGGCATTTCATCACCGACCGCTCCGACGACCACCTCACCGCGCGCGAGGTCGATCGCAAACGTGAAGCGAACATCCGGCACCGCCACGCAGGCACAGCGGCGCGCGGCCTGGATGCCCTCTGCCACCAGCACCGAAGGCGCCGATTCCGTGCCGGGATCACTTGCGAACGCAACCGTAGGCGCCAGCACACGACGCGCAGCGCGCTCCAGCTCACCGTTGGCCTCGCGCGCGAACGTCCACGCCGCAAACCGCGCGTGCGACAGCAACGCGCGCTGGGCAGCCGATTCCTGCGCGCACACGGCGTTATAGACCTGATAGGCGGCAACCGACGCGGCGGTGAACGTACACACCACCACTGCAATCGTCGCGCGTAACCGGCGCATCCCTGCCAGCACGGACCGAATGGTTGAAGTCGTCGCCCGCCGCGCGGCGCCGGCAGGACCCTGTCAATGTACAGCGCGACGGGCCCCGGGGCCTCATCGACGTCGAGGCCCCGTCTGTCAGAAAACTGTGGAGCCGAATGTGCCGCCGACTGGAAAAACGACCCAATCGCCGCGTCTTTTGCCGTCGCCCGTCGCCCCTCCCGAGCTACATGCGGACGCGATGGAGCGGGATGGCGTCGCGCGGCACGGCAATCATGGAGGACGACGGGGTAATCGGCGGCGGCTGGTCGGCAATCACGGGAGCGTTGATGGGCAGCGTGAGGGTGAAGATCGAGCCCCGCCCGATCTCGCTCCGGGCAGTGAGGTCGCCCATCATCGCCCGGGCAAGTTGCCGACTGATCGCGAGACCAAGCCCTGTCCCCTCCGTCGTCCGCGTGAGGTCCATCTCCAGCCGTGTGAACGGCTCGAAGATCGAATCCATTTTCTCACGCGGGATCCCGTGGCCCGTGTCGCTCACGCGAACCTCCACCTGACCGCCGTGAAGCCCACAGGATAGCCCGACGCGTCCACCCGGCGCAGTGTACTTGATGGCGTTCGAGAGCAGGTTGAGCACGATCTGCTCGATACGGGCCCGGTTCCCGTACGCGATGAGGCCGCCCTCGGCCGGGTTGTAGATGTACGACAGGTTCCGGGCCTTGAGCTGCGGCGCGATGAGCGGCTCCAGGTTGCCTAACGTGTCGTGGATCGGCACCGGGCCCAGCTCGATGTCCGCCGGCTTCCCGTGCTCGAGCCGTGAGAGGTCCAGCAGGTCCTCGATGATGCCCAGCAGATGCCGTTGGCTATGGCGAATCCGGCCAAGCTGGTCACGCTGCGTGTCGCTCACCGGACCGCTGATGCCCAGCTCCATCAACTCGGCATATCCGGCGATGGCATTGAGCGGCGTTCTCAGCTCGTGCGACATCATCGCCAGAAATTCCGTCTTCGCACGGTTCGCCGCCTCTGCCTCCGACCTGGCAGATTGCTCGGCGGCGAACAGTCGCGCCCGCTCGAGCGCCTGAGCGCATTGCTGGCCGAGCGCGCGAGTGAAAGTGACATCGCTCTCGTCGAATGCCCGCGGCCCGCTGAAGCTGAAGCTCAGCGAGCCGAGTGGCCTCCCGTCGACCACCATCGGTGTCACAATCATCGCGCGGACGTTCACGTGCTCGAGCACCGGCGCAAGGTCCTGGTAACGGAGCGCGATCTCCTCCGGGGAATCGAGCAGCACCGGCTCGGTGGTACGAACGGCGTCCGCCAGCGGCACGCGACTCGCCACCGGGAAGCGCCGCCACGCATCCGCAACGTCGGATGGCAGTCCGCTCGCCGCCATGAGATCGAGAGCGTTGCCATCAGCCGTGAGCACCGCCACCTCGCTCGCCGTCGCGCTGAGCGCCGGCAACCCCTCGGAAACGATGACGCGCGCGACGGCGATCGGCGTTAGGGCACTGGAGAGTGCTTCTGCCGTACGCCGGAGTCGGTTGGTTCGGTCCGCCGCGCGCTCCGCGGCCGACCGCGCCGACTCGGCGCGGAGGATCATCTCGTCGCGCTGAAAGTCCGCGTTTCGAACGACAACCGCGGCACGCATAACGAGCGTGAGGAACGTGATGACCACCGCGCCCACGAACGCGCTCACGGCGGCCTCACGCGACACCCATTTCGCGTCGCCAGCCAGCAGCCACAGCGCCCCCAGCCCGATCGGCACGATGAACGCAGGGGGAATGAGCCGCCGCACCATCGCGGCGCCGGGGTCCACAGCCGCCACCAGCGAGACCACGCCCTCTTCCGGGCGGGTGAACAGAACGCCGACACTGAGTACAGCAAAGACGATCGCCGCGAGGAGCGCCATGCCGCCCTGCGGCCCGAAGTTGTACAGGCCGCGAACGTTGTACATGTATCCGATGATCGCCGTGAAGGTGACAAGCACGGCGAGGCCGCCGAGCAGCTCCGCCGGTCGCCGTCCGCGAGCCGTTCGCGCGTCGATCACGAGCAGCGCAGCGCCGTCCAGCAGCATGACGACCGCGGAATTGATGGCCGGCCGGCCTGCTGGTGGTGAATCGATCGCCCGTACCGCGTTGCCGAACAGCAGGAGGTCGACGCCGAGATCGATGTTCGCGGCCCGCTCGACGAAGAACAGGATACCTAACGCGGTCAGCGCGACCGCCAGCACGCGCGTGATCAGGATGAAGCGTTCGTCGTACCGCTCTCGGCTGGCCGACATGACGGCGAGGCCACCGATGATGAACGCGACCGACGTGTTCGGGATGGTGGGAATGAGTCCCGGAACGATCGTCCTGAGCCCGTCGATGCCGCGCGACCACCCGACTAGCACCAGCACGCCAATCACCGCCGAGGCTCCGCCCGCAAGGATGGAGACCCAATCGAACGCGGCCATCGCCCGCAACGGGCGGCGTGGTGTGTCTAGCATCATTTCCGGTCGCCGGCCTCGTACGCGTAAGGCACAAACCGCTCCTGCGCACGAACGATCGTCCCACCACCGTTCACGCGCACCGTAAGCTGACAGCCTCTAAGGTTGCGAAACTAATGACCCGTCGGAGTGTGATACAACGCACACGCCGGGCATCGGCATAGGAAAAGACGATCCACTCGAGAGAACGCTTCGCCGTTTGTCGGCATTCCATCGACCGCGGCGACAGCCGGCCCGCTTTCCGCCCCCGGTCACCCCATCGCCGACGAGGGCCCGCCGGGCTCGCACCGTCTCACTTCGAGCGCCGCGGATAGGTCGTTCGACCCACGCGGCCGCGCCGGCGTGGCGCGACCTTCAGGTAGGACGCACGTTCCGAGTCACCTACCAGCAGTCGCCGGACGCCAACGGAGCAAGTCATGAGCTACGCCCTTTCCACCAGCGCGCGCGCCTTGTCGCGCCGCGGTATCGCCGTCGCAGTCGTCGCCTCTCTGGCAGTTCCCTTCCACGGTGCGCGCGCCCAGCTCGGCGGGTTGGCCAAGAAAGCGAAGGACCGGGTGGTTGAACAGCAGGTCGCAAACCAGATCGAAAAGCGCGTCAATCCTGCAGCATCAAATCCGGGCGCGCCGCCGAAATTCGACGACGTCACCCTTGAGCTCACGAATGACCGCGTCTCGCAGATCATCCGCGGCCTTTCCGCCGGACGGGCACTGCTCGACGGAGCGAACGGATCGCCGAGCAGGGCGACGCTCATCGCGCAACGTGATCAGGCCGCGAATCAGAGCGCCGACCTCGCACAGAAAAACTCCAAGGCGATCGACGCGTACACCGTCAAACGCGACGAGAGCCAGCGCTGCCGAAACGACGCGGTCCACGCGTCCCGCGAAAAGCGGCAGCAGGCGAACGACCAGCGTATGAAGGAGATGCAGGCGAAGGCGATGTCGGACCCGGCCTTCCGCGAGAAGGCGATCGCCACGGCCCAGAAGATGGCCGTCGCCCAGCAGAAGGGTGACACGGCCGAGGTCCATCGCCTGATGATCGAGTTGAACGGTGGCGCGCCCGAGAGTGAAAACGTCGACTCGCTCGCCGCCGACAACGCATGCGGCAGCCTCCCCGCGCAGCCAGCCGCCATGGTGCAATCCGAGAAGCTCAACGCCCTGGCGAACAAGCTGACCGAGTCGATCCGTCAGCTCGAGGAGCAGGCCGCCGAGACGGAAGTGAAGGAGAGCAAGCTCACGGAACGCCAGTACCAGATGGCTCGTGAACGAATCGAAGCGTACCTGTCGGCCGTGAAGTACAACGCGGAGCCGGGCGGATTCAGCGCCGCCGAGCGGCAGGCGTTAGGCGCACATCGCGCGGATCTCGAGAAGGTGATGTGATGCCGGTCGGGGCGTGGCTTGGAGCGGTGCGCGTTGCGGCAATCGCGTTCGTGGCGATCGCCGCGACGCCGCTGCGCCCCGCTGCGGATCGCGCGCCCGCCGGGGCGGGCTTGCCACCGTCGTCGCTTGCGGTGTGGACCGGAAAGGCTTGGCGGGAATGGTGGCGTTCGGACGAAGCCCCCGATCGGTGGCGCGGCCCACACAACGCAGTCGCCGACGCGGTGCGCTGGAAGACGGCCGCCGACGGCGTCGAATGGGGTGAGCTGCGACTCGCCGGTTCCGGCGAGGCCAGGCGACTGCGCGCGGTGGTCGTCCGTATCGACCCCCGACTCGTCCGGCTCCGACTCGACACCGCGTTCACCGCGGGCGGCGAGCGTGCCGCGTGGACCGTCGACGATGCGCACCCCGACGTAATCATGGCAGTCAACGTGGGACAGTTCGTCCGGACCCTCCCGTGGGGTTGGGTGGTCCTCGATGGCCACCAATTCCTTGCGCCGGGCTCGGGCCCTCTGGCCACGGCCATCGCCGTCGACGCGTCAGGCAGCGTGCGCTGGATTGGGCCGGACAGCGTCACGGACGCCAACGTTCGCCGCGGCGTCGTCGCCGCGTTTCAGTCCTACCCCACGCTCCTGACCGCCGACGGGGAGATCCCGCCCCCGCTGCGCGAGCCCGGGCGCGGGATCGATGTCGAGCACCGCGACGCTCGCCTCGGGCTCGGCGCTCTTCCCGACGGCCGCCTGCTCGTCGTCCTGACCCGCTTCGACGCGCTGGGAGAATCGCTAGGCTCGATCCCGTTCGGCCCCACGATTCCCGAATTCGCCGCCCTGATGGGCGCCCTGGGCGCCCGTCAGGCCGTGGCGCTGGATGGCGGGATCTCCGGTCAAATGCTCGTGCGTGATGCCGACGGGACGCACACGTGGCGCGGCCTGCGCACAGTGCCAATGGCCCTCGTCGTTACGAGGAAGCAGTAGCACGGAGCAAGCAGCTATCAGTATTTCAGCAGATAGTTGTCACGCTCCCACTGCGTGACTTGCGTGATGTAGTCGCGCCATTCCTGCCGCTTCGCCTCGAGAAAGTTCGTCGCGATGTGGGCGCCTAACGCGCTGGTGATGACGTCGTCCTTCTCGAGCTCGTCGAGCGCCTCGTTCAGGTCGTGGGGCAGGTCGTCGATCCGGAGGCGACGCTTCTCGCGGTAGCTCATCTCCCAGATGTTCGTGTTCACTGGCTCGCGATGGTCGGCGCTCGTCTCGATCCCGTCCAGCCCCGACGCCAGCATGACCGCGAGCGCCAGGTACGGATTCGCTGCGGGGTCCGGCATCCGAAGCTCGACCCGCGTCCCCATCTCCCGGCGATCTGGCACCCGAATGAGCGGCGAGCGATTTCGCATCGACCACGCGACGTTGACCGGCGCTTCGTACCCCGGTACGAGGCGCTTGTACGAGTTCACCAGCGGGTTCGTCACCGCGCACATCCCGCGCGCATGACGCAGCAGCCCGCCGATGTAGGAAAGCGCAACCGGCGATAGCTGCCACTCCGCGTTCGGAGCGTAGAACGCGTTCTCGTCGCCCCGGAACAGCGACTGATGCGTGTGCATGCCGCTCCCGTTCTGGCCGAAGATCGGCTTCGGCATGAACGACGCGACGAGCCCGAACTGCCGCGCGACGTGCTTCACCACGAAGCGGAACGTCGCGATGTTGTCGGCCGTCTTGAGCGCGTCCGCATAGCGAAAGTCGATCTCGTGCTGGCCGTGCGCGACCTCGTGGTGCGCCGCCTCGACCTCGAACCCCATGCGCTCGAGCACGTCGACCATCGCGCGTCGAGCGTCTTCCCCAAGGTCGGCGGGCGCGAGGTCGAAGTAGCCACCCACGTCGTTCGTAACCGTCGCCGCCTCTCCCTCGGCACCCGGCTTGAACATGAAGAACTCGGCTTCCATACCCGCGTTCATCGTGTAGCCTAACGCTGCCGCCCGCGCGATCTGTCGCTTGAGCGCCGCCCGCGGGTCGCCGTCGAACGGTTGGCCATCGGGCGTGTTGATGTCGCAGATGAGCCGCGCGACCCGATTCTCGCTGTCACCCCACGGAAAGAGCTGGAACGTGGACAGGTCGGGCGAGAGCAGCATGTCCGACTCCTCGATCCGCACGAACCCTTCGATCGACGAGCCGTCGAACATGATATCCCCGTCGAGCGCCTTCTCGAACTGCGACGCCGGCAACTCGACGTTCTTGTTCACCCCCAGAATGTCGGTGAACTGCAGCCGGAGAAACCGGACGTTGTTCTCACGCGCCAGCGCGAGTACGTCCTTCTTTGTTGCGCCCGTGAGGTCGCGGGGGGTGTGATGCGGATGAGACAAGTGCGGGAACGGGGAACGGGGAACCAACCTTCCAGCTGACCACTGATAACTGATAACTGGCCGTACCGTCTCGGGCTCGCTGCGATAATAGCAGCGGCTTGCAGCTAGCAGCAGTAGCACGCAGCCGTCCGCAATGCGTCGTTTGCCCGCCTCCCGTCTCCCGCTTCCCGGCAGTTCCGATTCCCGCTTCCCGACGATTGGCGCGCCCCTTGCCCCCTCCACACCGTCTCGAAACCAGGAGGAGCAATGAAGGCCCAGGACATCATGTCGAAGAACCCGACGTGCGTAACTCCGGACACCACACTCGCTGACGCCGCGCGACTGATGAAGACCGAAAACATCGGCGTCGTGCCCGTGGTCGAATCCGAGAGCTCCAAGCTCCTCGTCGGCGTCCTTACCGACCGCGACATTGCCGTCCGCGCCGTCGCCGAAGGCCGTGACGGCACAACGACGTCCGTTGGCCACATCATGACCTCCAACGTCCGTACGAGCACGACGACCGATTCGGTGAACGACGTCATGGACCTCATGGGTCGTGAACAGGTGCGACGCGTCCCCGTCGTCGACGAACGCGGTGCCCTGGTCGGCATCATCTCCCAGGCCGACATCGTCCTCGAGGCGAAGGACGACTCGCGCGCCGAAAAGACCGTTGCACAGATTTCGAAGCCGACCGGCAAGCACGCGCAGTAGCGATCGGCGAACGTCGAACACGCCGAGCATACGGGCGAGAACACGATACGAAGCGGAGCCGCGGTCGTTAGTTTTGCCGCATGTCCACCGCTACGGCCGCCAGGCCTTGCCCGAATTGCTCCGCGCCTGCGACAGGGCGCTATTGCTCCGAATGCGGCGCCGCCGTCGTGGACGCGATCTGCGCCGGATGCCGATCCCTGCTCACCCCGGGCGCGCGCTTCTGCCACCGCTGCGGCACCGCTGTCGGAACCCGGCCGTTCCTCTCCGCTCCCCAACGCAACGCGGCGTCGGTCCTTCCATGGGGCATTGCCGCGATCGCCCTCCTCGGACTCGTAGCATTTCTTGCCGGGCAGCGGTTCGGTGGATCTCGTGAACCATCCCCCGCCACTCCGGTGGCCGACGCGCCATTCGCGTCCGGTACCCAGGATGGGAACGCACCGCGCGCCCCGGACATCTCGAACCTCTCGCCGCGCGAGCGCGCCGACCGCCTCTTCGATCGCGTCATGCGATTGAGCTCGGAGGGGAAGACGGACAGCGTGAAATTCTTCGCGCCCATGGCGCTCTCGGTCTACCAGTCCCTCGGCCCTCTCGACGCCGATCTCCGATACGACTTCGGCCGAGTCGCAGAAGTCGCTGGCGCGGCGGAGATAGCGCGCGCACAGGCAGACTCCATCCTCGCCACCGACTCCACACACCTCCTCGGCCTCGTCCTCAGCATCCGCGCAGCACAGCTTCGCGGCGACTCGGCCGCCGCGCGCACCTTCTCCCGTCGCTTGCTCGCCGCTGAGCCATCGGAGTCGGCGAAGAAGCTACCCGAATACGAGCGCCACCAGGGCGACATTCTCGAAGCATTGGCGGAGGCCCGGCGACGTTAACCCGTCGTCAGTCGCCCGTCCCCGGAACCTCCGATTCCCGATTCCCGATTCCCGACAGATGCGGATCCACGTCGCCCACAGCCCAGACTCCGATGACGCGTTCATGTTCTACGCGCTGGCCGACGGGTTGATCGATACCGAAGGACTCGAGTACGTCCATGAGCTTCAGGACATCGAGTCGTTGAACCAGCGCGCGATGCGCGGCGAGCTCGAGGTGACCGCGGTTTCGATTCACGCCTACGCCTATCTCAGCGACCGCTACTCCCTCCTCCCGCACGGCGCATCCATGGGCGATCGCTACGGTCCGCGACTCGTCGGACGCACCCCCGCCACACGCCAGGACGTGAAGGGCAAGCGGGTGGCGATCCCGGGGCCACTCACCAGCGCGTACCTCGCGCTCAGGCTTTACGAGCCCGACTTCCAGCCAGTCCCCACTCCGTTCGACCAGATCGAGGACCGCGTGGCCGACGGTGACGTCGACCTCGGGCTCCTGATCCACGAAGGCCAGCTGACGTTCGCCGAGCGCGGCCTGCACCTCGTCGTCGATCTCGGCGAATGGTGGTTTTCTGAAACAGGCTTGCCGCTTCCGCTCGGTGGCAACGTTGTCCGGAAGGACCTTGGCGACGATCTGACGCGAAAGATCTCAAAGCACCTTCGCGCCAGCATCGCATATGGATTGGAACACAGAACGAGTGCGCTCAACCATGCGATGCAGTACGCGCGTGGCCTCGACCGCTCGAAGGCCGACACATTCGTCGGCATGTACGTCAACGACTGGACACTCGATTACGGCGACCGCGGCCGCGCCGCCGTTCGGCAATTCCTCGAGCGAGGCGTTGCAGCCGGAATCATCAATCGCCACGTTAGCGTGGAGTTCGTTGACGACTAGAAGGGTCCGGTAGCAGTGCCATCATGTTACACGACCGACCGTTGCGCTCGTCGTTAGATCGTGTCGCGCACCCCTAGGTCCAATTTCGCACTCGAGAACCACCACCGCAGTGGTGGGTCCGCCAGGTTTCCCCTGGTGCCGATTGCCGCCATCGGCGATTTCCTCGCCGAAGGTGCCATCGCCGTCAACGCGCGCCGCATCGTCACGTATGTCAACCGCATAGCAACCGCGCTCCTCGGTATTCGCGCGGACGCGCTACTCGGCCGTGACGTGCTCACCATCGCCGATCCGGCACAGCGCGACTCATCGTCGCAGTTCGCGCGGGCGCTCACCGAGGTACTCGAGCGCGGTGTCGAGCATGTGCTATCGCTCAACGACATCGACACGGCGCCGTCGTTCAACGTCGACTACTGCCGCCTCTTTCCCATCGCCGACGGCGGCGCGCTCATCCTCCTCGGCGAGACGATGTCGCCGAGCGTCTCCGAGCGTCTGTCGGGCGCCCATTCGCTCGCCGGGATTCTCCAGCGCATCAATCAGTCGCTCGAGGTCGAGCGCGTCCTTCATCTGCTCGCGACCCACGCGGCACAGCTGATCGGCGGACGCGGAGCAACCGTCTTCCTGCTTGAAAACGGTGAGCTCATCGCCGCGGCGGGAGCAGGCTCGGAGAAAGTCGTCGTCGGCCAGGGGCAGAGTCTCACCGAGAGCTTTGCCGCCGACGTCGTGCGCTCCCATCGCCCCCGGCGCACCCGCGACCTCGAGGCCATGCTTCGCGGCGCGTCCACCAGCGGGAGCGAAGAAGAAGTCGGTCGCGTTGGCGCTATCGCCGCGCCGCTCATGATCGCCGACCGGCCGATCGGTGCACTCGTGGTAACCGGGGTAGCAGCGCAGCGCTTCTCGGATCATCACGAACAACTCCTCGTCACGCTCGCCACCCACGGCGCAATAGCGCTCGAGAACGCCAAGTTGTATCGCGCGGCGGCGCAGACGGCTCGCCATGCCGGAATTCTCGCGGCGACCGCCCGTACGCTCGCGTTCAATGCATCGCCCGATGAGCTCTTCGCCGGGCTGACACGCCTGGTGACGGAGTCGCTGAGAGCGGAAGACTTCAGCATCCACGTGGCCGACGCCGGGTACGACCAGGTCACGCTGCTGTACACCAGTGGATCAGAGGCCGCGCTGCCTAACGCCGCAATTGGCGGGTTCTGGGACACGCCTGCCGGCGGCGCGATCCGCTCCGCTACGCCGATGTTCCTTACGAACACGGCTGGCATCGGATACCGGGACGAGTTCACCGGCACGTCGACAGCCCCGAATGGCGGGTCCACCGCGTTCCTGCCACTCATCATCGACGGGCGGCCGGGAGGAGTGCTCACGCTGCGCTTCCGCCAGGCACGCGATTTCGACGACCGCGAGCGCGCACTGCTCATCGACTTCTCCACGGCCGTCGCCGTTGCGATGCGGAACGCATCGCTCGTCGGCGATCTCGAGCGCCGTGCAATGCGCCTCTCGGCCGTCGCCAAGGTGCAGCTCGCGATGTCGCGGACCGAGTTGCACGAGGTGTACGCCGAGATCCATCGCGCCGTCGCGTCATCGGTGTCACAGGCGTCGTGCTTTGCGCTGCTGCTCGCCGATCGTGTCGAGCCACTCTTCCGGCCGCAGCTTGTCGTGGTCGATGGCCTCGTCACATGGTCATCGGCCCTCCCGACGGCGCCCGTAACCGAGTGTGCTGCGTCGATCGCTCTCCGAACCGGGCAGCCCGTTGTCTCCACACAACCCACGCGCTCGTGGGGAGCGCTCGTGCCCGGCGCCTCGGAGACCTCGACGTCGCATCTGGCATCGGAGATCGCCGTTCCCATGGTGCACGGTGATCACGCGCTCGGTGTCTTGATCGTGCAATCCAGACATCGCGGAGCGTTCACGGCCGAAGACGTCGAGCTGCTCTCGATCATCGCTCGTCAGGCAGGCGTTGCGATCGCGACCGCCCGGCTGTTCGAGGCCCAACGCGAAGAGCGTCAGATGGCCGAGGCGGCGGCTCGCATCGCCCGGGTCGCGCTCGCGAGCACGACGGCCGCGGATGCGGCCAACGCCATTCTCGGCGCCGTCGGCGAGGTGGTGCCAATGGACGCCGCAGCGATTGGGTTGTTGACCCGGGACGACGCTATCGTCTACATCGGCGCCGTCGGTAACGCGGAGGCGACCCGAGGCTCGCGCATCCCGCTCGCGATGAGCATCGCACGCGACGTAGTACTCGCTGCGCCGGACGCCGCCAGCGATGCGCCGACCATGACCACGACACCCCCGCTGCCGTCGAGTGACGCATCGCTCGCTCGGGGTGGAGTCGTCCTCGCGCTCGCCGCGAAGGATCGGATGCTCGGCGTGTTGACCGCAGCCGCGCCGCCGAACCGTACGCTGCCGCAGTCCAGCATCGACGCGCTGCGACGCCTCGCGCCATCCGTCGCGCTCGCAATCGACGTCCAACTGCTCGGAGAGGGTGAGCGAAACCGTCATGCGCGCGAACGCATGCTCGCCACCGCGCTCGCGACGATGGATCAACCGGTGTTCGTGCTGGCACTCGACCGGCGCGTGCTCTACGCGAACGACGCCGCGGTGCGCGAATACGGGTACACGCTCGATGAGCTGACTACGATGACCGTCGATGCGCTCGTCACATCTGCCGTGCCGATGCGCGCCGGCCATGACCTGTCGCGCACACCCGCGAACGTCGTGGTCGCCGAGCACGTCCATCGCCGACGCGATGGATCACAGTTCCCGGCGACGGTCGCGCTCAGCTTCATCCGCCAGGACAATGGCGCGCCGATCGGTCAGGTCCTGAGCGTCCGCAACCTCACCGACGAGCGGCGCATCGCCGAGCAGCTGCGCCAGAGCGAAAAGCTCGCCGCGTTAGGCGAGCTCGTCGCCGGTGTGGCCCACGAGCTGAATAACCCGCTCGCCGGGATCTCGGCGTTCGCTCAGCTGCTGCTCGAGGAAGAGCTGAACGCCGACCAACGCGAGTCCGCACGCCTCATCAAACGCGAAGCGGACCGCGCGGTCGGGGTCATCCGTGATCTCCTCCTGTTCGCGCGTAAGGCGGGGCCGAGCACGATGCCTCTCGACCTCAACGGACTCGTGCAGCTGACCCTGCGCCTGCGCGCGTACAGCCTGCGGTCGTCCGGCGTGCAGGTCGAGACGCATCTCGATGCGAACCTGCCCGAGATTTGGGGCGATGATCAGAAGCTGCAGCAGGTCATTCTGAACCTGATCGTCAACGCCGAGTACGCGATGCGCCGCAGCCCCACGAAGCGGCTCGTGATTCGCACCGCGCACGAAGGCGATGCCATCGTGACCGAAGTCTCCGACACCGGTGCCGGGATGTCGCAGGACACGCTGCAGCGCGTGTTCGAGCCGTTCTTCACCACCAAGCCCCCAGGCGAAGGCACCGGGCTCGGCCTCAGCGTCAGCTACGGCATCGTCGAGGCCCATCGCGGCACGATCAGTGTGGAGAGCACGCCAGGCCGCGGCACCACCTTTCGCATCACGCTCCCGGTTTCCGAGACTCCCGAGCCGCTGGGAGACGAGCCGTGATGACGCAGATCACGCCGACGGGAGGCCTAACGAATCTCGTCATCGGCGACGGCGGGCCATGGCGCATATTGATCGTCGACGACGAAGAGACGATCCGCCTCGCACTCGCGAAGTTTCTCCGCTCGCGTGGCTATAACGTCGAGACCGCGGAGTCGGGACCGGCCGCGCTCGAGCTTCTGCAGCGCGGCAAATATGTCCTCATGCTGTGCGACGTGCGGATGCCAGGGTTCAGTGGCGTCGACGTCGTGTCGCGCGCGCTCGCCATCGACGCGGATCTCGCCATTGTCATGCTCACCGCCGTGAACGACGCTCCCACGGCGGCCGAAGTGCTGTCCGCAGGCGCGATGGACTACCTGATGAAGCCCATCGAGCTCGCAGACCTCCAGCTGGCCATCGAGCGAGCACTCCACCGCCGTGGCCTCGCCATCGAGCGGCGCAACGTCGAACGGCTCATTCGCGAAGAGGTGGTCCTCAGAACCGCGGAGCTCGAGCGCGACAAGCTCGCCCTCCGCGGCCTGACCATCGACGTCGTGCAGTCCCTCGTGAACGCGCTCGAGGCGAAGGACGCGTACCTGCGCGGCCATTCCCAGCGCGTCGCACACCTCGCCGCTGCCGTAGCGCAAGACATGGAGCTCGACGAGGACAGCGTGGAGGAAATTCGTCTCGCGGGCCGCCTTCACGACGTCGGAAAGATCGGCATCCGGGAGTCGGTGCTGCACAAGCCGGGACCACTCAGTACCGAGGAGTTCGACCACGTTCGTGAGCACGTCCGAATCGGCGTCGACATACTCTCACCGCTTCGCCACCTGGGCCGGACGGTCCTGTACGTTCACGACCACCACGAGCACTGGGACGGGTCGGGCTACCCCCGCGGCCTGTCCGGCGAGGCCATCTCGATCGGCGGGCGTATCCTCTGCGCTGCCGATGCCTTCGATGCGCTGACATCCACGCGTCCGCACCGCGGAGCGCTGGCGCCCGAGGCAACGGTCCACTACCTGACCGCGCAAAGTGGCACCCTTCTCGACCCGAAGGTGTTTGAGGTCCTGGCTACCGTCGTGCGCCGCGGTCGCGCGCTGGCCTTCATCGACGGCGCCTAAGCCCTAGGTTGGCTCCGGACAACAAGATCACCGGTCTGGGACCCGTCCCGGACCGGCCTACCAGTATTCCCATCGATTTCCTCTCTCTCGCCGTATTAAGCAACATGTCGCTTCGCCGCATTTTTCTTGTCGGGGTCGCTCTCGCCGCATGGGCACAGGAAGGTCGTGCCCAGGCGCAAAACATCCGGTCTGCGGCGCCTTCGGACACGCTCCGCCTATCGATCGAAGAAGCCGTAACCCGCGCCGTACGCCTCAGCGACGAAACAAAGCTTTCCGCTGCACAGCTCGAGCTGACCGAAGCCCAAATCGTCACGGCTCGCGCCGCAGGCCTTCCGCAGCTCCGCCTCAACGGCGCGTACACCCAGGTCATAGAAAACGCGCGCGGGAACATCGTCGGGTCTGTGTTCCAACAGCCCTTTACGTACAGCACCAACGCGAACATCTCGCAGACATTCTTCCAGGGTGGACGCATCTTCGCGGGCACCCGTGCCGCGGGCGACGCACGCCAGGCGGCTCGCTACGATCAAACGGAAACGCGAGCCCGCGTATCGGTGGACGTGCAGCGCGCCTACTTTCAGGCCCTGCTGAGCGACCGGCTGTACGAGATTCAGGTGCGGAACCTCCAGCTTGCGGACGACCGCCTCAAGCAGGTCGAACGCCTCGAGTCGGGAGGCCGCGCTGCCCGCTACGACGTCCTGCGCGCACGGGTCCAGCGCACGAATCTCGAGCCCGAGGTTATTCAGGCGCAGAGTGACCGCGAGCTTACAATGCTCCAAGTCAAGCGCATTCTCAACCTGCCCGTCGACCAGCCACTTGTGCTGACGAGCGCTCTCGACCCCGATGCGCTTCAGGCCTTCGTCACCACAGTTGCCAACGACTCCTCGGCGGATCCCGTCCGTGCATCCATTCGGTCGGCCGAGTCGATTGTCGAAGCTCGCGGGGAAGGCATTCGCGTTGCGCGCGCAGACATGATGCCCACGGTGTCCGCATTCTTTCAGACGGGGTATCTCGCGCTTCCGTCCAGCAACGGGCTACCGACATCTTGGGGCACGGCGTCGAACGCGCTCTGCCCACCCGGGTCGGCAGCCACCAGAATCTGCCAGAACAACGGGTGGTTCGCGGACCGGAATTTCGGTGTACAAATTTCGTGGCCGCTTTTCGATGGGCTCCGCGCAAAGGGTAACGTCGACCTCGCTCAAGCACAGAGACGGGTGGCTGAGATCCAATTGTCGCAGGCGCGGGAGCAGGTGCAAATAGAACGGGCACAGGCTCGTGCCGAGTTCGCGCGTGCACGCGCGGCATACGAGGCGCAACGCGACAACGCCCGCGAGGCCGAGGAGGCGTATCGCCTCGCCGCGCTGCGGTTCGAGCGGGGCCTGGACACACAGCTCGACGCGTCCGCCGTGCAACTCCAGCTGCTCATCGCAAAAAGCAACGAGGCTCGTTCCATCTTCGACTTGTACATCGCGGCGGCAGACCTTGCGCGCGCACGCGGGATTCCGATTCCGCTACCGCCCACCCGCCCCGCCGCTGCCCCTTCTCGCTGACGTCCGTGCTCAAACAGTTTGTGTCGACAGCTCCGCTCCTGCGCTTCCCGGCCCTTGTTG
>Ga0207674_10001463_pt1 | contig 30515 bp, 24 predicted proteins | sample KBSCornC72_FD_184303 | JGI IMG/M metagenome (GOLD analysis project Ga0207674, IMG submission 184303) | Corn rhizosphere microbial communities from Kellogg Biological Station, Michigan, USA - KBS Corn C7-2 (SPAdes) (version 2) | ecosystem: Host-associated > Plants > Roots > Rhizosphere > Soil ...
GAATTAATCGGGCATTCTATCCGAGGCTCTCCACCGCCGAGCACTACGGCTACAGCACGCGGCGCTACGGATCGCGCTGTGCGTCGCGCTCGGGCCGATTCGCGTAACTGTCCGGTGGGTGCGCGCCGGGCTCGATGCGCACGTGATCGACGGACCCGGTGTAGCGGTTGCATCCTTCGCTGCCGTACAACGGCGTGACGTGCTGCTTGCGATCGAGGCCGATGTCGAGGCCTTCGCCGACGCCGAGGCCAAGGATCGTTGTCGGGGACATGTCGAGCGCCGCGCACGCGTCGTCGTTCATCACGATTTCCCCGGTACCACGCCGTTCACCGAGCGCGTGATGCCGCAATTCGAATCGGTTCGGACCCGAACGCAGCGGGAGGCCGTCGCATATCACCGGCCTGCCGTTGCCGCCGTGATAGATGAAGGCGAGCGAGCCGCGGCGCGCGAACAGTGCCATGCCGGCGAGCGGATCGCCGAGCGCGAAGATGACGCCGGTGTCGGTCCCGGCGTGCGTGAACTCGCATTCGATTCGATAGTCGCGGTCGGCGACGAGCGGCGCCACCACACTCAGCACCGACGTGCTGCCCGGATAGAACGTGCGCGGCAGCGCGCATGCCGCGTCGCGAAACGGCGGTATCGTCAGCGATCGCCGGACGTCGCGATTGTCGAGCGGATAAACGTAGTTCGCAGCGGCATCGGCGTCGAACGCCGCCACGAGCTCGGCCAGCTTCGACGGATTCGACCCCGCAAGATCCTGGACCTCGGTCGCATCGTTGACGAGGTCGAACAGCATCCAGTTGTCGAGATCCATCGGCTTGGCGGGCGCCTGCAGCGACACGATTTTCCAGCCGTCGCGGATGAACCCACGGTTGCCGGCGAGCTCGTAGTGCTGCTGTGTGCGCGCAGGTCGCGCGTCGCCGCTTGCGAAGAGCGGGCGCGCACTGACACCGTCCATCGATCGCGTGGGATGATCGCCGAAGCGCTCGGGATAGAGGACGTCGAGCACGTCGAGCAGCGTCGGCAGCACGTCGGTCACGTGCATCCACTGGTGCCGGACCGCCCCTTCGTCGCGGATGCCAGCAGGCCAGTGCGCGACGAACGGTACGCGGATGCCGCCATTCATCGTCGTCGTCTTGTACAGCCGGTACGGTGCTGACGACACGTCGGTCCAGCCGAGCGGATACGCGGGCCATGTGTCCGCCGCGCCCAATCGCCCATCGTCGAGCGCGCGGCGCACGACGTCCGGGTCCTCGGTGCGCGTCAGCCGCTTGGCGAGATTGTTGACGGCACCGTCGACGCCGCCGATGCCGTTGGCGCCGTTGTCCGACGTCACGATGAAAAGCGTGTTGTCAAGGCGACCCAGCCGGGTAAGGTGATCCTTGAGGCGGCCGATGTTCTGGTCGACGTTGTCGACGATCGCCGCATAGAGTTCCATGTACCGGGCGTAGAGCGTGCGGCGTTCGGCCGCAACATCGTTCCATGCGGGCACGCCGGGGCTGCGTCCGGGCATGGCGAACGCGCGTGCATGCAAGCCCAGCGCGCGCTGCCGTTCGACGCGCTCTGCGCGGACGACGTCCCAGCCGGCGTCGTACGCGCCTGCGTAACGTGCGAGATCGGCCCGCTTCGGCTGCAGCGGCGCGTGCGGTGCGTTGAATGGCAGGTAAAGGAAGAACGGCTTCTCCGGCGATGACGACACGTGCGATGTCACCCATCGGATCGCCGTGTCCGTGAAATCGTCGCTGCAGTAATAATCCGCGGGATAAGTATCGCGATCGACGAGCGCGTTGTCCTCGACCAGTTGCGCCGGCGCGAAATAATGCGTTTCGCCGCCGATGAAGCCATAGAACCGGTCGAAGCCGCGCTGCAGCGGCCACGATGCGCGGTCCGCTGCCGGCGCGACGTTGTACTCGGCCGTGTTGTGCCATTTGCCGACCGCGTACGTCGAATAGCCATGCGACCGCAGAAGCTCCGCCATCGTCGGCGCATCGCCCGAGATCTCGCCCGCCTGATACCCCGGATAGCCCGGGGTGTTGAACGTCAGCCACCCGCAGCCGACCGCGTGCGGATTCTTGCCCGTCAGCAGTGCAGCACGAGCAGGCGTGCACATGGGCACCGTCGTGTACTGCGAGAAGCGCAACCCGTGTGCGGCGAGGGCGTCGATGTGCGGCGTACAGATTTCGGCGCCGAAGCAGCCGAAATCCGAGTAGCCAAGGTCGTCGAGCAGGATCAGCACGACGTCAGGCGCGCCGCGCGGCGCGGCAACCTGAGGCGGCCACCAAGGCGTCGATTCCCCCAGCGTGCGCCCGACCGTTCCCTGGTATCCCGCGCCGGGATCGCCCGGGCGTTGGGCGTTGCGCTTGCGCGATGCGTCGATCGGCATCCGGCGATCCTAGGGCTGTTCCTAGTCCAGCACGATCGCCGCGTCGGCAACGACCTTCTTCCAGCGCGCGACATCGTCCTGCATGAACTGCTCGAACTTCGCCGGCGGATGCGGCGCCGCGGCGTCAACGCCCATCGCCCGCAGCTTGTCGACGACGTCCGGCGAGGCGAGCACCTTCATGATTTCGGCATTCACGCGCTCGACGATCGGCCGCGGCGTCTCGCGCGGCATCACGAGGCCGAACCACGTGGACATCACGAGATTGGGGTAGCCGAGCTCGATGACAGTCGGCACGTCGGGCAAGCCGGCGTAAGGCTTGGCATCGAGCACGGCGAGCGCCTTCAGCTTGCCCGCCTTGATGTGGGGCTCGGCCAATATCGTTCCGAGTGTCATGAACTGCACGCGCCCCGTGATGAGGTCGGCGATTGCGCTCGGCTGGCCCTGATAGCCGATCATCTCCATCGCGATCCCGGTGTCGTGCTTCAGCAACTCGGTGGCGAGGTGAACGACAGTGCCGCGTGCAGATCCCGCATACGACAGCTCGCCGGGCCGAGCCTTCGCGTAGGCAACGAATTCCTTGAGCGAGTTGACAGGCAGTGATGCCGGCACGACGAACAGGAACGGACTCGTGCCGATGAACGCGACGGCCTGGAAATCGCGCAGCGGGTCGTAGCGCAGCGTTTTCGGTCGGACGCTCGGCTGGATCGTCGTCGGCGGGCTCGCGGCGAGCCACGTGTACCCGTCGGGCGCGCTCTTCGCCACGGTTTCGGTCGCGATGTTGCCGTCGGCGCCCGGTTTCGCCTCGACGATGACTGGCTGTCCAACGAGTGGCGCCAACCTGTCGGCAATGAGCCTCGACACGACATCGAGCTGGCCGCCGGCGGGGAACGGCACGATCAGGTGGACGGGCTTGGTCGGCCACGCGGCTTGCGCGGACGCTTCGAAGGGCCACGCGCCGAGCAGCGCGACCAGCGATGCGATGACTACAGAACAGCGCATGAGCGGGTTTCCTCGTTGAATGGTTGCGTGTTGCGCGGGCTGCGTCAGCGCTGCAGTAGACCCCAGCGTCCGACGGTGCGGCGCTCGATGACGGTGAACAGCGTGCGATCCATGACGACCCAGATGAGTCCGATGACGATCATCCCGAGAATGATCACGTCGGTGCGCTGCCACTGGACCGCCTCCATCGTCATGTACCCGAGCCCGCTGCTTCCGGCAATCATTTCGCTTGCTACCAGTGCGCGCCAGCCGTAAGCCATCGACGTGCGCACACCGAGCAGCAGCTGTACCAGCGCACCAGGCAGGATCAGGTTGGTCAACAGCGCAATGCCGCTGCCGCCGTGGCTTCGCACGGCGCGGTACAGCGACGTGGGGATCGACTGCACGCCGATCACCGTGTTGTACAACGACGCGAAGAAGATCGTGTTGGCGATGACGAAGATCACCGATCCGTTGCCGATGCCGAACCAGATGATGGTGAGCGGCACCCACGCGATGCCGGCGATCGCCTGCAGGAACGACAACACAGGTCGGAACATGTCGGCGACGAAGCGATTGAGCGCGATCGCGAGTCCGAGGGGGATGGCGAGCGCCATGCCAATGACGAAACCGGTAGCGAGGCGCGCGAGGCTGGCGACGACATTCCTGGCGAGCGTCCCGTCGCGGATCGATTCCCACGCAAAGTCGAGCACCGCGCTGATCGGCGGCAGCATGTACGACGGGTACTGGACTACGCGCGGCAGTAGCCACCATGCGACGAGGAGCAGCAGGAAGGGCAGCGTGCCGAGCCACGTAGGCGGCACCAGTGGGCGCATCGCGGCGCGCTGCGCATCGACAGGAACGTCCACTCGCGTACTCACGTGCGCTGCTCCGCGTCGACCGTAAGTCCCCAGCGCTCGATCGTCGCGCGCTCGAGCGGCCGCAGGTAGCAAAGGTCGATGGCGAGCCAGGTCAGTCCCATGACGACCATGCCGACGATCGTCCGCGCCGTCTGTTGCGTCTGTGTCCCTTCGAAAATCAGGTAACCGATCCCGGTCTTCGCGGCGACCATCTCGGCGAACACGAGCCCGCGAAATGCGAAGCCCGCGCCAACGCGCAGTCCGGTGATGATCCCCGGCAGTGCGCTCGGAAGGATCGCGTAGCACAGCACCTGCCAGCGTGACGCACCGAGCGAGCGCAGCGCATTGACGAGAATCTGTGGCGCGGTGCGCACGCCGAGCAGCGTGTTGTAGAGCACCGGGAAGAACACGACGTAGATCAGTGCGAGGAAGATCGTCTTCCAGCCGTAGCCGAACCAGACGACGAAGATCGGGATCCACGCCACCTCGACGATCGCAAACAGGAACTTGAGCAGCGGCGACAGCGTGACGGCGACCGTTCGATGCAGTCCGATCAGCACCCCGAAGACGACGCCGAGCAGCGCACCGGCAATGAGCCCCGCGAAATACCGCTCCATGCTGTCCGCGAAATAGACCGGCAGGATGCCCTTGCGCACCAGGTCGGTGAACGACGCGACGACGTCGCTCGGCGCAGGATAGAAGTACGAAGACATCCCGACGAGCGGAACGGAGATCTGCCACCCGACGAGCAGCAGCAGCACGCCGGCCGCGCCACGCAGCGCGCGCGCAGCACGGCGGCCGAAAACCCGGTGCTGCGCCGGTGCCGGGAGCGTGAGCGTCCCGCTCATCGACCCTCCAGGCGCGCGCCGGCGGCGCTCATTTCCCGTCCCACTTCGCGACGCTGTCGACCCAGTACTCGCCAGCGATGCCGTGCAGGGCGGCGGGCGTGACGTCCATCATGAATACCGTGCGATCGCGCACCTCCACGAGGCGGCCGGCTTCCTGCAAGCGCAACTGGTGAAAGCGCTCGGGTGCGAAATCGAGCGTGACCCGGTAGCTGCCACGGTCGCCGCCAAGCGTTCCAAGCGGAGCGAGCTTGCGCTCCGCCGCGAGCCAGGCGGCGCCCCACCAGGCAATCAGCACCGCAACGACGACACCGGTGGCAATGAGCGGCAGTCGTAGTCTCACGTGACCCTCGCCGCGTCGGTCGCCTCCGACTTCAGGCGCACGAGACCGAGCAACTGTTCGCGCAGCGCGGCGAACGCCGGATCGGTGTTGAGCGCGGCCCACGTGCGCATTCCTCGCGCGAACGGCACGCGGACGATCGTGCGAATGCGCCCGGGACCGGGCGTCATCACGGCGACGCGATCGCCCAGGAAGATCGCTTCCTCGACGCTGTGCGTGATGAAGATGACGGTGAGCTTCGATTGCATCGCAATGCGGCCGAGCTCTTCCTGCAACGTCATCCGCGTTTGCGCGTCGACGGCGGCGAAGGGTTCGTCCATCAGCATTACTTCGGGCGAATTGGCGAGGGTGCGCGCGACGGCGACACGCTGCTTCATGCCGCCGGACAGCTCGTGCGGATACTTGTGCTCGACATTGTGCAGATTGGCGATTGCCAGATAGCGGCGCGCCGTCGCATAGCGTTCGTCGCGCGCGACGCCGCGGAGCTTGAGGCCGAGGGCGGCGTTGTCCAGCACGTTCATCCACGGCAGCAGCGCGTATTCCTGAAACACGACGCCGCGCTCGGCACTTGGACCTTCGACGCGCTTGCCATCCATGACGATCGTGCCGCCGGTCGGCCGCAGGAATCCTGCGATTGCCGCGAGCAGAGTCGACTTGCCGCAACCCGAAGGGCCCAGTACGCACAGGAACTCGTTGACCGCGACGTCGAGCGCGAGTCCCTCAACGGCGCGGTGGCCGACGCCGGTCTCGGAATTCACGTAGTCGAGGACGAGATCCGCGATGGTGATCTTCGCCGGCGCGCGGGCGCCGGCTTCGGCCAGCGTCGTCACAGCCCCAGCGCGCGGCGTTCTGCTGCCGCGAGATGCCGCTGCAACGCCGATGCCGCGGCTTCCGGGTCGCGGCGCTTCAACGCCTTGATCACCGCAAGATGCTCCTCGAGCGCGAGCGGAAGAAATCGAGGCGAGCGTCCGTGCAGCCGAATCATCCTGATCTTGTCGAAGTTCTGCTGGTGCGCGTTGATCAGGATGTGATTGCCGATCGCTTCGATCATCAGATTGTGCATGCCCCAGTCCACCTGCAGCGCGACATCGATGAGCTTGCCATCCGGCTCGTCGCCGGACGCCATTCGCTCGAGCACCGCGCGGGTCGACCGCTCCAGCTGCAGGAGCGTGGCGTCGTCCGCCGTGACGGCGAAGCGCCGCACCGCGGCGAGCTCGAGGATCGTGCGGAACTCGAAAGCCTCACGGATCAGCCTCACGCCGATGTCGGCGATCTGGATGCCGCGCTGGGGTATCAGGCGAACGAGGCTCTCCGCCTCCAGCCGCTTCAACGCTTCCCGCGTCGGGCCGAGCGGAACGTCGAGGAGCTCGCAGAGCTCGCCTTGCGACACGAACTGCCCCGGCACGAGGTTGCGCTTGAAGAGCTGCACCTTGAAGCGCTCGTAGGCAACTTCACGCATCAGCGACTTCGGCTTCGGTTTTCTCATCGTCGATCGGTCTCCCGGCCGCCGCTTGCGCGCCCGTTGCCAACCGATGATAGCACCTGATAGGATGCGACTGAGATATTACCTGTAGCCCAACCAGGGCTCGAATCTCGTCCGGAGGAGTTCATCATGCGCTTTGCACGCACGCTGGCCGCGTTGGCGGCAGGATTGCTGGCCGCGGTCCTGCCCGTCGTGGCACCCGCTCAGACACAACAATTGAAGGTTGCGGTCACCACCGCGGCCGAGAATGCGCCGTTCTTCTCTGCCGTCGAGCGCGGCATGTTCGCGAAGCTCGGCCTCGACGTGAAGGTCGAGATGATGCCAAGCGGCGTCGAGATCGCCAACGCGCTCGCCAGCGGCACCGTCGATGCCGGTCTCTTCGGCACTTATCCGTTCCTGACGGCGGTATCGCGTGGCGTGCCGGTCGTGTTGATCGGACATACGTGGAACAACGCGCTGATGAATCCGCAGAGCGAAGTCCTGTCGGTCATCGCGCGTGCGGACGCCGGGGTTCCCGCCGGCGATCTCGCCAAGCTCAAGGGCAAGAAGATCGGTGTCACGCGCGGGGCCGGCGGCGAGCCGTACATCGCGGGTCTATTGAGTCAGGTTGGTTTGTCGATGGAGGACGTGACGCTTGTCAACACCGCACCGTCGAGCATGGCCACCGCGCTTGCCAACAAGGACGCCGACGTCATCGCAGCGTGGGAACCGTGGCCCAGTGCGGCACTCACCAAGGTCCCGGGCTCATACAAGGTGATCTACGGTGGCTGCAAGAGCTGCTACGACGCCGGAACGCTGGTGACGACGAAGTCCGCGATTGCGGACAAGGCCAAGGCGCTCGAGCTCTTCGTCTTAGGCTATGCGCAAGGGCAGGCGTGGGCGCGGGCGAACCGCGACGAGGCCGCCAAGATCTCCACGCGGTGGATTCCCGGCATGGACGCGGAAACGCTGACGCTTGCGCTGAAGAGCCTTCCGCTCGACGTGCGGCTGTCGAAGAACACGCTCGATGGCTTCAAGACGTATTCGATCCCCTTGCTCGTCGCACAGAAGCGCATCCCGACGGCATTCGATCCGGCGCCCGCCGTCGACAATCGCTTCGTGGCGGCGGCGATGAAAGCGGATCCGTCCGCCTTCGCCGACCTGAAGGAAATCCCGGCGGCACAGCGCTTCTGAGTACGCGACGCGTGAAGCGGCCCAATCTCCTGTTCCTGTTCTCGGACCAGCATGCGCGGTCGGTGGCCGGCTGCTATGGAGACTCCGCTGCGCTGACGCCCAATCTCGACCGTCTGGCGGCACAGGGCGTGACGTTCGACCATGCGTACTGCCCGTCGCCGCTGTGCGTACCGAGCCGGATGTCGATGCTGACGGGCCGATATCCGTTCGAGCAGGAATGCTGGACGAACGATGACTACCTGCGCTCCGACGCGGCGACGTGGCTCCACAGCTGTGGCGCCGCCGGCTACCGGCCCGCGCTTGCCGGACGGCTGCATTCGATGGGGCCGGATCAGCTGCACGGTTACGCGCAGCGCATGGTGGGGGATCACAGTCCGAACTGGGGCGGCGTGCCTCGCCACGATCTTGGTGTGCTCGACAAGGCAAACGATCCGTGGCGGGAGAGTCTCGATCGCTCCGGCATCGGCCAGTCGGCGTATCAGGTCAAGGATGTCGAAACGGCCGCGGCGGCGTGCGGGCACCTGCGCGCAATCGCCGCAGCGCAGCGCAACGGCGATACGCAGCCGTTCTGCCTCACCGTCGGTTTCCTGCTCCCTCACCCGCCGTACGTTGCGTGGCGCGAGGATTACGCGCGCTTCGCAGGCCGCGTGCCAGCGCCTGTCCATCCCGAGCCGCCGTCGCCACCGCACGCGTGGGAAGCGTGGTGGCGCGAGAATCGCGGCATTGCGGACGTCGACGCCGAAGCCGTGGCGCGGGCGCGCACCGCGTACTACGCGCTGGTTTACCGACTGGATGTCCTGATCGGCGACGTGCTGCAATGCCTCGCCGACGAAGGCCTCGACGAGAACACGCTGATCGTCTATTCGACCGATCACGGTGACCAGCTTGGCGAGCGCGGCCTTTGGTGGAAGCACACGCTGTACGAGGATTCGGTGCGCGTGCCGCTCGTGCTGCGCTGGCCGGGACACCTCCCGGCGGGCGAGCGGCGCACACAGGTCGTCGACCTGCTCGACGTGGCGGCGACGATGGCGGCAGCACTCGGCGGCCCGGCGCTGCCGTATGCGCACGGCCGCAACCTGTTGCCCATTGCCCGCGACGCGTCCGCGCCGTGGATCGACGAGATCTTTGCCGAGCATTGCACGGACACCGTACCGGCGTGGACGGGTGGCCGGACGGCGCAGCAGCGGATGATCCGCAGCGGCAACTGGAAGCTGATCTACGCGCACGGTTATCCGGTGCAACTGTACGATCTCGCGAGCGATCCCCACGAGCGACGCGACCTCGGCGGCATGGCCGCGCACGCCGCTGTGCGCGAGCGCCTGCTTGCGCGGGTGCTCGACGGGTGGGATCCTGAACGCATTGCCGCGCGAATACGCGAACGACGGCGGGAGAAGGATGTGCTCGATGCATGGGCGCGCAGCGTGCGACCCGGCGACGACTATCGCTGGCAACTGCTGCCCGAGCACAATCGCCTCGATCCCGTTTCGCAATGAAATACGCGTTGACACGCTGGCCGCGGCTCGGCTTGGGCTGCGCGTCGCTTGGAACGCCGCCGCCGCTGCTCGACGATGATGATGCCGAAGCGGTGATCCATGCGGCAATCGAACGCGGCATCCGCTTCTTCGATGTCGCGCCGTTGTATGGCGGTGGCCTCGCCGAGGAGCGCCTCGGTCGCGCGCTGGCGGCGCTGCCGCGCGACGAGTACACGTTGTGCACGAAGGTCGGCGTGACGCGCCCTTACGGGCAGTCGGCGATGCCGCACGGCGCCACGCGCCGGCGCCAGTTCGATCGCTGGGATTACAGTGCGGCGGCCACGCGCGTCTCGATCCAGTCGAGCCTCGGGCGGCTCGCAACGGATCGGCTCGACGTCGTACATCTTCACGACGTCGAAGATCATCTCGATACGTGCCTCAGCGCCCACGAGGAGCTCTCACGCCTGCGCGACGAAGGCGTCGTCGGCGCGGTCGGCATCGGCTCCAACCTGGCTGCACCTGTCGCCGCCCTGCTCGACCGCGCGCCGTTCGACGCATTCCTGCTTGCCGGCTGCTACACGCTGCTCGACGACTCGGGTCGCGCGTTGATCGCGGCGGCGCACGCGCGCGGTGCGGCCGTCATCGCCGGCGGCGTGTTCAACTCGGGCGTTCTCGCGGGATGGCCGCAGCGCGATCCGACGTTCGGCTACGCGCCGGCGGAGGCTGCGATCGTCGCCCGCACCGCCCGGATTGCGTCCATCTGCGAGCGACACGGCGTGCCCCTTGCAGCAGCGGCGCTGCAATTCGTGCTGGCGAACCCGGCAATCACGACAGTGCTGCTCGGACCGCGCACGGTCGCCGAGCTCGATGCGAATCTCGCCGCCGCCGAGTGCGCGATCCCCGCTGAGCTATGGGCCGACCTCGCGCGCGAACGCGCGTTGGCGCCGCAAGAATCGGTGCGGAAGCGACACTAGGGGCCGTTGGCCGATGCGAATCGACGCTCACCTGCATTTCTGGAAACCGTCCTGCGGCTTCGACAACCGGCCCGTCGCCGACAATGCCGCGTACCGCCGCGACTTCATGCCGGCCGACGTCGCGCCGGATCTCGACGCTGCGGGTATCGACGGCGCCATTGTCGTGCAGACGGCTCCGCAAACGGCGGAAACCGATTGGCTGATCGACGTTACGGCGAACGAGGGCCGGATCTACGGCCTCACCGGCTGGGTGGACCTGGCGGGAGGCGAATGCGACTACGGTGCGCTGCTCGCATGCCCCAAGGTCGTCGGCATTCGCGCGCAACTGCGACGCATCGCCGACGATGCCTTCGTCGCCAAACCCGACGTCATCTCGAATCTCGATGCCGCACTTCGTTCAGGGCTCAGCGTGACGATCCTCGCCGAAGCGCGTCACTACCGGCATCTGCGCGACGTGCTCCCGCGCCTCGCGGACGGACCGGTGATCATCAACCATCTAGGACTGCCGTTTCCGGACGTCGATCGCGACGCGTGGCGCGCGACGCTGCGCGCATTCGCCGCGAAGCCGCAGACGTTCGTCCAGCTATCGGGCCTGCCGTTCCTGTACGGGCCGCGCTGGCGCGACGGCGACGCACGTTCGCTGCTGGACGACGCTTTCGCGCTCCTCGGTCCGCAACGGTTGATGTTCGCGTCGGATTACCCGATGCTGTTGCGCTTCGCGACCTATGGAGAATGGGTTGAGTACGTGGAAGCATTCGTCGCCGCGCAACGATTGTCGGCTGCCGACGTCGAGGCGATCTTCTCGGGCAATGCATTGCGTGCCCATCCGCGACTACGGGTTGGCTCGCTCAACGCATCCGCGCCGGCGCGCTGAGCGCAAGCAGCAACGCCATCGAACACGGAGAATCGAATGAAACGCTCGCAGATCAACCTCGCCGTCGATAACGCCCAGCGCGCATTGCGCGAGCACGGCGTGCGGCTCCCGCCCTATGCGTACTGGAGCCCGGCCGACTGGCGCAAAGCGGGGGCCGATTACGCGCGCGTCACGCGCAACGGCCTCGGCTGGGCGGTCACCGATTTTGGCCAGGGTAATTTCAGGGAGATCGGCATCACGATGTTCGACGTGCGCAATGGGAACGTCGATGCGCCGGAGGAAGGGACGCCGTACGGCGAGAAGATCTTCGTGCTGCAGCCGGGCCAGCGGCTGCCGTATCATTTTCACTGGCGCAAGACCGAGGACATCATCAGCTATCACGGCGGCACGCTGATGATCCAGCTCTACAATGCGCGCGACGACGAGACCATGGACGAGACGTCGCCGGGTCATGTCTATTGCGACGGTGTGCGTCACGCGTTCACCGCCGGCCAGGTATTCGAGATTCCGCACGGTGCGAGCCTGACGATCACGCCGAAGCTCTATCACCGCTTCTGGGCCAAGGAAGGTGCAGGCGTGCTGGTCGGCGGCGAGATTTCGACGATCTCGGTACCCAAGACGGACAACCGCTTCGGCGGCAACGCGCGGCGGTTCGTGCCGATCGAGGAGGACGAGCCGGCGCGCTGGCTGCTGAACATCGACTACCCGCAATTGCACGAGATCGCCTGACGATGCGCAGGCTCGAAGGACGCGTCGCGATCGTCACAGGCGCCGCAGCGGGAATCGGCGCCGCCATTGCGCGCGCATTCGTCGCGGAAGGTGCGCGCGTCGTCGTCGCGGATCGCGATCTCGCGGCCGCGACCCGGACAGCCGCCGCGTTCGGGGATGCCGCGTTCGCTTTCGACGTCGACGTCACGCAGGAGGCGCCGGTGCAGGCGCTGGCACAGGCGGCGCGCTCGCGCTTCGGCCGCATCGACATCCTCGTCAACAACGCCGGCATCATGCGCAAGGCGTTCGTCAAGGACATGACCGAAGCGTTGTGGGACGCGGTCGTCGACGTGAACCTGAAGGCCACGTTCCTGTGCAGCAAGGCGGTGCTGCCCGCGATGATCGAAGCTCGGCGCGGCCGCATCATCAACATCGCGTCGATCGCCGCCAAGGTCGGCGAGCCGACGGCTAGCGCCTACAGCGCGGCCAAATGGGGCGTGCTCGGGTTCACGCGCTCGCTCGCGCTGGAGGTCGCGCAACACGACATCCTCGTCAACGCGATCTGCCCGGGACCGATACCCACGGCGCTCGGCGAGCAAGGCTGGCGCGACGGCGCCGAAGTCCAGGGCGTGCCGCTCGATGCGGTAATGGCCCGCGTCAACTCGCGTTCGCCGCTCGGCCGTCTCGGCACCACCGAGCAGGTCGCGAAGATGGCCGTTTTCATCGCGTCCGACGATTGCGACTTCACCACCGGTGCCGCGTTCAACGTCGACGGCGGCATCGTCATGGGGTGAAAGCAGCGCGGCGAACCGGCCCGGCCCGGTCTGTACGCTCGGAGGCCACCCCGCCGCACTGTAAGGTCGAGCCGCATGGCAGCGACGATTCGGCGTAAAATTCGCGCACACTTCGGGCCCGCGACACAATCGCCACGCCCTTGCGGCCGCGCACACACGTCGCGGCCAAATCCGGAACACGATTCTTGGAGCTTTTCACGATGGCCATTGCCGGCGCGGTAACCACGCCTCCCCTGCGCGACGTTTCCCTCGACGACAAGTTCGAGCTCGGATCAGGCCGGGTCTTTCTCACCGGTGTCCAGGCGCTCGTGCGACTCCTGATCCTGCAGCGGCAGCGCGACACGCAGGCGGGCCTCAAGACCGGCGGTTTCGTGTCCGGCTATCGCGGCTCGCCGCTCGGCGGCCTCGACCAGGCGCTGTGGAAAGCGAAGAAGTTTCTCGACCGCGCGCACATCAAGTTCCAGCCCGGCCTCAACGAAGACCTCGCCGCGACAGCGGTATGGGGGACGCAGCAGGTCAACCTGTACAAGAGTGCAAACGTCGACGGCGTATTTGCCATGTGGTACGGCAAGGGTCCCGGCGTCGATCGCTGCGGCGACGTGTTCAAGCACGCGAACTTTGCCGGCACGTCGAAGCACGGCGGCGTGCTCGTGCTCGCCGGCGACGATCATGCGGCGAAATCGTCGACACTGCCGCACCAGTCGGACCACCAGTTCTCGGCGGCGATGATGCCGGTGCTGTATCCGTCGTCGGTGCAGGAGATCATCGACCTCGGGTTGCACGGGTTCGCGATGAGCCGCTACTCGGGCTGCTGGGTCGGCTTCAAATGCGTGTCCGACACCGTCGAGAGCTCCGCGTCCGTTTACGGCGACGCCGATAATGTCGACATCGTCGTGCCTGACGACTTTCCGCTGCCGCCCGATGGCGTTTCGATCCGCTGGCCCGACGCGTTCCTCGCAACCGAAGAGCGGATGCAGGACTACAAGATCTACGCGGCACTGCACTATTGCCGCGTCAACCGGCTGAACCGCATCGTCATCGATTCGCCGAAGCCGCGGCTCGGCATCATCACCAGCGGCAAGAGCTACCTCGATGTGCGACAGGCGCTCGACGACCTCGGCATCAGCGAAGCCGACGCCGCCGAGATCGGCATCCGCGTGTTCAAGGTCGCGATGCCGTGGCCGCTCGAGCCCGAAGGTGTCCGGCAATTCGCGGAAGGACTCACCGAAATCCTGGTCGTCGAGGAAAAGCGGCAAATCGTCGAGTACCAGTTGAAGGAGCAGCTCTACAACTGGCGCGACGACGTGCGGCCGCGCGTCGTCGGCAAGTTCGACGAGAAAGGCGAATGGGTCCGCCCGCACGGCGACTGGCTGCTGCCCGCGCTATCCGAACTGACGCCGGCGATGATCGCGCGCGTGATCGCACAGCGGATCGAGCGCCTCGAGCTCCACCCGCGCGCGATCGAGAAGATCCGCCAGCGCGTCGACTTCATCAACCAGAAGGAACATTCGCTCGCGCGGCCGAAGATCAGCCTCGCTCGGATGCCGTACTTCTGCTCGGGCTGCCCGCACAACACGTCGACACGGGTGCCGGAAGGCAGCCGCGCGACGGCCGGCATCGGTTGCCACGTGATGGCGATCTGGATGGATCGCAGCACGTCGACGTACACGCACATGGGCGGCGAAGGCGTGCCATGGATCGGCCAGGCGCCGTTCACCGACGAAAAGCACATCTTCGCGAATCTCGGCGACGGCACGTACTACCACAGCGGAATCCTGGCGATCCGCGCGTCGGTCGCGGCCGGCGTCAACATCACGTACAAGATTCTCTACAACGACGCGGTCGCGATGACGGGCGGGCAGCCGTTCGACGGCCCGCTCAGCCCTCGCGACATCGCGCTGCAGTGCGCAGCCGAAGGTGTTTCGAAGATCGTCGTTGTCACCGACGAGCCCGACAAGTATCCGGCGGGCTACTTCGCCGACAACATCGAGATCCACCATCGCGACGACCTCGATGCCGTGCAGAAGCAGATGCGCGAGGCGGCCGGCACGACGATTCTGCTGTACGACCAGACGTGCGCCGCCGAGAAGCGACGCCGCCGCAAACGCGGCAAGTTCGCCGATCCGGCGAAGCGCGTCGTCATCAACGAGCTCGTCTGCGAGGGCTGCGGCGATTGCGGCGTCAAGTCGAACTGCGTGTCGGTGGCACCCGTCGAAACGGAGTTCGGCCGCAAGCGCACGATCGACCAGTCGTCGTGCAACAAGGACTACTCGTGCGTCAACGGGTTCTGCCCGAGCTTCGTGACCGTCGAGGGCGGTCAGCTACGCAAACCGAAGAAGGCCGAGAACGTCGATTTCTCCGGACTGACCGAGCCGTCGCGCGTGTCCAGCGCCACGCCGTACGGTGTGCTGGTCACCGGCATCGGCGGCACCGGGGTCGTGACGATCGGCGCGCTGCTCGGCATGGCCGCGCACCTCGAGGGCAAGGGTTGCAGCGTGCTCGACATGACCGGACTGGCGCAGAAAAACGGCGCCGTCGTCTCGCACGTGAGAATCGCCGACACGCCCGAGCAGCTCTACGCGACGCGCATCGCTGCCGGCGAAGCGCGCCTCGTGCTCGCCTGCGACATCCTGACCGGTGTCGGCAACGAAGCGCTCGCGAAGATGCAGAAAGGCGTCACCCGGGCACTCGTCAACACGTCGCTCGTGATGCCCGCGCAATTCACGCGCGAACCCGATCTCAAGTTCCCGACCGGCTCGATGGAGCAGGAAATCAAGGATGCCGTCGGAGCCGGCGACGCCGAGTTCCTCGATGCGACGAAGCTCGCGACGGGCCTGATGGGCGACTCGATCGCGACGAACCTCTTCATGGTCGGCTACGCGTACCAGCGCGGCCTGTTGCCGCTCGGCGAGCAGTCGATCGTGCGCGCGATCGAGCTCAACGGCGCCGCCGTCGAATCGAACAAGCAGAGCTTCAACTGGGGCCGCCTCGCGGCGATCGATCCGGCGAAGGTCGCGGCGGCGGCAATCCCGATGGCCAAGCCCGATACGCAGCGCCTGTCCGAGTCGCTCGACGAAGTGATCGAGCGCCGGCGCGCGTTCCTCACCGACTACCAGGACGCGGCGTACGCAACGCGCTATACCGATCTCGTCGCGAAGGTGCGCGCCGCGGAAGCGCAGAAGCAGCCGGGCGTGACCGACCTGACCGAGGCCGTAGCGCGCTATTACTTCAAATTGCTCGCGATCAAGGACGAATACGAAGTGGCGCGCCTGTACGCGGAGACCGACTTCACGCAGCGCGTCGCGGCGCAGTTCGAAGGCGATTACAAGCTGCGCTTCCACCTCGCCCCGCCGACGCTGAACAAGCCGGACGCGAAGACGGGCGAGCCGAAGAAATCGACGTACGGCCCCTGGATGCTGCCGGCGTTCCGCATGCTGGCGAAGATGCGCAAATTCCGCGGCGGCGCGCTCGACATCTTCGGCAGGAGCGACGAGCGCAAGCAGGAACGTGCACTGATCGGCCAGTACGAAACGCTCATGGACGAGGTGATCGGCCGACTGTCGCCGCAGAACTACGAGCTCGCCGTATCACTGGCGTCGATTCCCGAGTACATCCGCGGCTACGGCCACGTGAAGGATAGCCACCTGAAGGACGCGAAGGCACGCGAGGCGGCGCTGCTCGAACGGTTCCGCGGCGCGCCGGCGGTTATTACGGTGGCGAAAGTGGCGGTCGCTGCCGATTGACGTCGGAGGCCGTCAGTAGCGCGGCGGGGAGCGTCGCCGACGAGCGATCGCCCGCCGCCCGCCCGTCCGATGCGGAAAGCCTGGCCGCGACGATCGACGCCGCGGCCGGGCGGTGGTTCGCCACCCTTGGCTACACGCCGTTCGCGTTCCAGCGCACCGTGTGGGGTGCCTACGCGCGCGGTGAATCCGGCCTGATCCACGCGCCCACCGGCATGGGGAAAACCTATGCCGCGTGGCTTGGCCCGCTCGTGCTCGGGCCTGGCGGCACCGCCGGCGACCCTCCACCATTGACCGTGCTGTGGCTGACCCCGCTGCGCGCGCTTGCGCAGGACACCGGACTTGCGCTCGCACGCGCCGCGGCCGCACTGCAGCCTCATTGGACCGTCGACGTGCGCACCGGCGACACATCGTCGTCGGCGCGCGCTCGGCAGCAACGGCGATTGCCGAGCGCGCTCGTTACCACACCCGAAAGCCTGACGCTGCTCCTCGCGCGCGAAGATTGGCGCGAGCGCTTTGCGGATGTCGCCGCTGTTGTCGTCGACGAATGGCACGAGCTGATGGCGTCGAAGCGCGGCGTTCAGGTCGAGCTCGCACTCGCGCGATTGCGCGGCCAGGCGCCGGGGCTTCGTGTCTGGGGCCTCTCCGCGACGCTCGCCAACCTCGACGAATCGCTCGCCTGCCTCGTCGGTCCGGCGCACGCAGGTCGCATCGTGGAGGGACTGTCCGTCAAGGAGATCACGATCGACACGGCGCGCCCGCCGACGATCGAGCGCTTTCCCTGGGGCGGCCATATCGGCCTCAAGCTGCTTCCGCAAGTGGTGCGCGCGATCGACACCGCGCGATCGACACTGATCTTCACCAACGTGCGCTCCGCGACCGAGCTCTGGTACCAGGCGCTGCTCGAGGCACGGCCGGATTGGGCAGGCCAGATCGCGCTGCATCACGGGTCGCTCGAGCGCGAAGTCCGCGACTGGGTCGAGGAAGGTTTGCGGACGAACCAGCTGCGAGCGGTCGTCTGCACGTCGAGTCTCGACCTCGGCGTCGACTATGCGCCCGTCGAGCAGGTGCTGCAGATCGGCAGTCCGAAGGGGGTAGCGCGCCTGCTGCAGCGCGCCGGACGCAGCGGTCATCAGCCGGGCGCCGTATCGAAGATCACCGTCGTGCCCACGCAGGCGCTCGAGCTCGTCGAGGCCGCCGCTGCGCGGGAAGCGGCCGCCGATCGGCGCATCGAGCCGCGACTCGCGTTGCAGGCGCCGCTCGACGTGCTCGTCCAGCATATCGTCACGTGCGCGCTCGCCGGCGGCGTGCGTCTCGACGAGCTGAAGCGTGAGGTTCGCGGAACGCACGCGTACAGAGCGCTAACCGACGACGAATGGTGCTGGGCGCTCGATTTCGTCGTGCATGGCGGTGCGAGCCTCAACGCATATCCGGAGTACCGGCGCGTCGTCATCGGCGACGACGGCGTCGCGCGCGTGCCCGACCGGCAGATCGCGCGTCGGCATCGCGCGCAGATCGGCACAATCGTCTCGGATGCGAGCATCGTCGTCCAGCTTCGCAACGGCCGGCGGCTCGGCCACGTCGAGGAATCGTTCATCGCGCGGCTGTCCCCGGGCGACTGCTTCGTGTTCGCCGGGCGCGTGCTCGAATTCGTCCGCGTGCGCGAGATGACGGCATGGGTGAAGCTCGCGTCGCAGAAGGCGGCGATCGTCACGCGCTGGCTCGGCACGAAGATGCCGCTGTCGTCGCTGCTGTCCGAGCGCACGCGGCGCTTGATCGGTGAAGCGAAGCGCGGCGTCTACGCATCACCCGAACTCGCGCTCGTCCGGCCCCTGCTCGAGCTGCAGCGCCGCTGGTCCGCACTGCCCGACGAGCGCGAATGGCTGTGCGAACGGATTAAGCTCCGCGACGGCTACGCCACGTTCTTCTATCCATTCGAAGGCCGGCTCGCACACCTCGGCCTCGCGACGCTGTTCAGCTATCGGCTGTCGCGCGCGCAGCCGCGCAGCTTCAGCATGATGATCAATGACTACGGGTTCGGACTCCTCTCGCCCGTACCGTTCGAGCTGACGCTGCGGGACATCGGCGCACTGCTCGCAGCACCCGGGGTTGCGACCGACATCCTCGCCGGCCTGAACGCCGCCGAGCTCGGTCGCCGCCAGTTTCGCGAGATCGCGCGCGTGGCGGGACTGGTGTTCCAGGGCTACCCAGGCCAGCCGCAATCGAACCGCCAACTGCAAGCGTCGAGCGGACTGCTGTGGGACGTGTTCAACGAGTACGACCCGGGCAACCTGCTGTTGCGCCAGGCAACGCACGAAGTGCTGGACCGCCAGCTCGAGGCACCGCGACTTACGGCCGCGCTCGCCCGGATGCGAAGCTGCGCCGCCATCGTCACGCAGCCCATTCGACCGACGCCCTTCGCGTTTCCGCTGATCGTCGAGCTTTTCCGCGAGAAGCTGACTACCGAAGCGCTGGAGGCGCGCGTGGCACGAATGGTCGCCGATCTCGAGGCCGCCGCGAAGAAGTGAGCGTGGCCGTCGCGGCCGGGAAAGCAATCCTCGCATGATCAAAGGGGATGGCGCGCGCCGCGCAATCCGCTACAGTGTCCGGCCGCAACGCCGCGCACGCAATGACGGATTCGTTCGCCGACATCCGCGCACACGATAGCCCACCCCTTTGCTGACCCAACGTCCGGGAACGAACCAATGCCCAATATCCCCAATCCATTCGACCTGACTGGCCGCGTTGCGCTGGTGACCGGTGCGTACCGCGGCCTGGGCTTCTCGATCGCACGCGGACTCGCTGCAGCCGGCGCGCGCGTCATCCTGAACGGGCGCAACGCCGATGCACTGGGCGGCGCCGTCGGCGTGCTCGCGGGCGAAGGCCTGGCGGCGGATGTCGCGCTCTTCGACGTGACCGACGCCGATGCGGTGCGCCAAGGCGTTGCCGATGCGGCGCGGCGCAGCGGTCCGATCGACGTGCTCGTCAACAACGCCGGCATTCAGCGTCGGCATGCGTTCGTCGACTTTCCGCAGCACGACTGGGATGCGATCATCGCCACCAACCTGACGGCGCCTTACCTCGTCTCGCAGGCAGTGCTGCCGGGCATGATCGCCGCCAAGCGCGGCAAAATCATCCACATCGCGTCGCTGATGAGCGAACTCGCGCGGCCGAGTGTGGTGCCCTACACGGCGGCAAAAGGCGGCATCCGCCAACTGACCCGCGGGATGGCAGTAGAGCTTGCGCCGCACAACATCCAGGTCAACGCGATAGCGCCCGGCTACTTCGCCACCGAAATGAATCGCGCGCTGCTCGACGACGAGAAGTTCACCGCGTGGGTGAAGGCGCGCACGCCCGCGGGACGGTGGGGCGAGCCCGAGGAGATCTCCGGACTCGCCGTGTTCCTAGCGTCGGCGGCGGCGAACTACGTCACCGGGCAGATGGTGATGATCGATGGCGGAATGAGTGTGGCGCTGTGAGCGGCCGGCGAGGGACCCGCGAGCGGGATCGACGGCAATCGCGAATCAGCGCCGAAGGCCGACAACGCTGGCGCTGCGCATCTGCAGTTCAGTGCAACGAGGCCGCGCTGTGAGCGGCCGGCGAGGGACCCGCGAGCGGGATCGACGGCAATCGCGAATCAGCGCCGAAGGCCGACACGCGGACGTCGTGCGACGGCGCGATCGTGCAAAGAGGCCGGCGCCGTAAGCGGGCGACGAGGTGCCCCGCGCGGTCCTTAGCGCTGCGATCCTGAGTCGAGCGCCTGGGCCGCGCGATAGAGATTCGCAGTGCGCGCGCCCGAGCGGCAGAATGCGAGCACCGGCTTCGGCAATTGCTGCAGCAACTCGTGCATGCGGGTGATTTCCGCGGGCGACTGATACGCCGACTGCACCGGCAGAAATGCATAGGAGAGTCCGGCGGACTGCGCCGCACGCTCGATCGCGTCGGATGCCGGCTGCGATGGCCCGGCCTCGAAGTCGGGGCGATTATTGACGACGCTGCGAAATCCCGCAGCGGCTGCCTCGGCCATGTTCTCGACCGTCAGTTGCGGTGCCGTCGCGAAATCCGCTGCAAGCCACGTGAACGACAATGCCATGAGTCGGGCCCCTTCCCGCCGCTCGATCAGTCCGATGCCTTGAACGTCGACGGCTTTCGGTCCAGCAGCCGATAAAGCCACGTCAGGCCTGCCGCCGTGCCCTTGACAGGCCGGTATTCGCAGCCTACCCAGCCGTCGTACTTCAACTCGTCGAGCACCTTGAACAGGTAGCCATAGTTGATCTCGCCGACGTCGGGCTCGGTGCGCCCCGGCACGTTCGCGATCTGCACATGGCCGATATGTGGCAGGTACATCCGCAGCTTCTCGGTCAGGTCGCCCTCGACGATCTGCGCATGGTAGAGATCCATCTGCACCTTGAGGTTCTTCGCGCCGATCTCGGACCTGATCGCGTGCGCCTGCGCCTGCGTGTTCAGCAGATAACCCGGGGAGTCGCGGGCGTTGATCGGCTCGATCATGATCGTCACGCCCTGGCTCGCCGCTTCGGCGCAGGCAAGGCGCAGGTTGCGAACGTACGTGCGCGTACGCCGCTCGCGTTCGGCCGCATCTGCCCCGTCGGGAACGACGCCCGCCATGACGTGAATGCGCGGGCATCCGAACGCCCGCGCGTATTGGAGCGCGTTGGCGATGGCCGCCGTGAACTCGTGCTCGCGCCCCGGCAGCGATGCGAGGCCGCGATCGCCGGCCGCCAAATCGCCCGGCGGTGCATTGATCAGCACAACTTCGAGGCGATGCTCGCGCTGCCGAGCGACGATCTCCGCGATCCGGTACTCGTATGCAAATGCGAACTCGACGGCGCGAAATCCCGCGTGCGCCGCCTCGCCGAAACGTTCGAGGAACGGCACTTCGTTGAACAGGAACGTAAGGTTGGCGGCGAAGCGTGGCATCGTTGATTTCGTCGGCGCGGCGATCAGCTACGTCGAAACCGCGCGGGCTCGGCTACAATTCTCCTCTGATTGTGCGCCGTCGACGCGCGGCCGCGCAAACGCCGCGCAACTCGACTCGTTCTCGTGTCCCTCCCCCTTGGTTTCGACGCACCCGCGACGGCGCGCGCCGACGACGGCGTACTGGACACCGTCGTGGGTGGCGAGCGCATCGCGCTGCACGCCGAGCGCGCACTTCATTGGCTGCGGGAGCGCACGGTGTTCGTCGCCGACGTTCATCTCGGCAAGGCCGCGGCGTTCCGCGCGGGCGGCGTGCCGCTGCCCCGCGGCTCGACGGCCGCCGATCTCGCGCGCCTGACGCGCCTGATCGAGCGCACGAGTGCCGCACGTCTGGTCGTTCTCGGGGACTTCCTGCACGCCAGGGCCGGGCGCGTTCCGGCGCTGTCCGACGCGTTTGTCGCGTGGCGAACGCGGCATGCGACCACCGATGTCGTGCTCGTTCGCGGCAATCACGACGCGCGCGCAGGCGACCCACCAGCGGACTGGTACGTTCGCTGCGTCGACGAGCCCTACGCGCTACCGCCGTTCCTCGCGTGCCACAAGACGAATGCGCCGCCCACGGGCTATGCACTCTGCGGACATCTTCACCCCGGCGTGCGCATTCAGGGCAGCGGCGAGCAATCGGCGCGCCTGCCCTGCTTCGTCCTCGGTGCGCGGCGCGCGATCCTGCCGGCGTTCGGGCGCTTCACGGGGCTTGCGGAATTCGAGCGGGAGGCGAACGAGCGAATCGTCGCGATCGCCGGCGGTGCGCTGTTCACCTTGCCATCATCGGGCCGGATGACGGTGTCGTAAAACTGCAACGCCCGCAGGCTCCGTTCGTCGGGAAACGAATTATCTGGCGGCGCTGTGGACAAACCAGTGGATACCCGGTGCGCACAACGGTGATCTTTTGCAAATACCGCGGTAGCGGACTGTTTTTGCGCCTGTTTTCGGGCCGCCCGCTGTGGAGTAAAAAAGGCTTGCGCTTGCCCCATCGAGCTACTATGCTTTGTATTGAAAACGCTGTGCGACACAACATATAGTAGATTTCACTGGGATGTCACATTCGGCGCCGCCTGGCGCCAAGGGGCGTATGGATACGGAGAATCCGCCGCCCGCTTTCGTGGGCTGCTGCCCGGAAAGTCGCGCCACTGGGCGCGCCAAATCCCGAATAACGCTGCCCACGAGCAGCAACCAACAAGGCATCAATCAGGAGCCGATTTCATGCGTATCGCCACCACTTCCGCATCCTCCCCCGCAACGCCGCCACGAGACCTGATGGTGGGAGAACCCGGAAGCCCGGTCGCAACCAGCGCCGACCCGCGGTTCGCGCAGTTCAAGCTGATCCGCCGCAACGGCGCCGTCGTCGCGTTCGAGCCCGCGAAGATCACGATCGCGCTGACCAAGGCGTTCCTCGCCGTCAACGGCGGCCAGGGTGCGAGCTCCGCGCGGGTGCGCGACGAGGTGACGCGCCTCACCGACGCGGTCGTCGCCGCGCTGCTGAAGCGCAAGCCGGATGGCGGCGCGATCCATATCGAGGAAATCCAGGATCAGGTCGAGCTCGCGCTGATGCGTGGCGGCGAGCACGAAGTCGCGCGCGCGTACGTGCTGTATCGCGAAAAGCGCGCACAGGAACGCGCGCAAGAGAAGCAACAGAAGGCGCCACCGGCCGAAGACACGACGCTGCACGTCATCGAGAACGGCGTGCGCAAGCCGCTGGACTTCGAGCGCCTGACTGCGCTCGTCAAGGAATCCTGCGAAGGCTTGGCCGATGCCGAGCCCAACCGCATCCTGAAAGCAACGCTGAAGGACCTTTACGACGGCGTGCCGATGGAGGAAGTGCGCAAGTGCGTCGTGCTCGCCGCGCGCACGCTGATCGAGAAGGATCCTGCCTACTCGTATGTCACCGCGCGGTTGTTGCTCGACGCGCTGCGCTTCGAAGCGCTTGGCGAGGAAGCGACGCAAGCCGACATGCAATCGAAGTACGCCGAGTACTTCCCGCAGTTCGTCAAGCACGGGATCAAGGTCGGCCTGCTGAACGATGCGCTCACCCAGTACGACCTCGCGAAGCTCGGCGCGGCGCTGAAGCCCGAGCGCGACCTGCAGTTCGGGTATCTCGGCCTGCAGACGCTGTACGACCGCTATTTCCTCATCGACCAGTACGTCGGCGGACGCCGGTTCGAACTGCCGCAATGCTTCTTCATGCGCGTCGCGATGGGCCTCGCGCTGAACGAGGTCGACCGCGAAGCGCGCGCGATGGAGTTCTACGACGTGCTGTCGACGTTCGACTTCATGAGCTCGACGCCCACGCTGTTCAATTCGGGCACGCACCGGTCGCAACTGTCGTCGTGTTACCTGACGACCGTCTCCGACGATCTCGACGGCATCTACGAGGCGATCAAGGAGAACGCGCTCCTGTCGAAGTTCGCCGGCGGCCTTGGCAACGACTGGACGAACGTCCGCGCGATGGGTTCGCACATCAAAGGGACGAACGGCAAGTCGCAGGGTGTGGTGCCGTTCCTCAAGGTGGTCAACGACACGGCGGTGGCCGTCAACCAGTGCTTCGCGCCGGACACGCAGGTATATACGTCGCGCGGCGTGCTGCCCATTCGGCAGGTGCAGACCGGCGACCTCGTCCTCGGCCAGAGTGGCGTCTATCGCGAAGTGACGGACAAGCTCGTCTATGAACAAACCGAGCCGATGGTCGCTGTCGATGTCAAGCATTCGCTGGCGCCGATCGAGGTGACCGACGCGCATCCGTTCTGGGCGCTGTGCGGCGTGCCGCTCGAGCAATCAAGCGAGCGTACGCACGACTGGATCGCGAAGGGCAAGATCGCGCCGAAGTGGACCGATGCCGGCCAGCTGAAGGTCGGCGATTACATCGGTCTCACGATTCCGACCGAAGTCGTGCCCGTCGACGGCATCGCCGAGGACGATGCGCGCCTCTACGGCATCTTGCTCGGCGATGGTCACCTGGCCAAGGACGGCAAGCAGTGGAGCGTGTCGGGCAATCCGGCGCGAGACGAGCACCTTGCCTTCGTTCAGGAATACTTGCAGCAGCACGGCGTGCAGTTCCGCACGGCGTCGCGGGGCGAGACGCATCTGCAGGTGCAATGGGCCGCCGACCGCGGTGTCGTGCGCAACGCGACGACGGGCGGCATTGTCGGCGCCGGACCGCACACCATCCCGTTCTCGCGCGACGATCTGTACGACGATTCGCACCGCAAGCGGATCGCGCCGCGGCTTGCGCACCTGCCACGTCCGCAGACGCTCGCGCTCGTGCGCGGGCTGCTCGAATCCGACGGCGGCGTCTCGCGCGGCGCCGAGATCTACTTCACGTCGGCATCGCAGCCGCTCGCCGAAGGTCTTCGCTATCAGTGCCTGCGCCTCGGCGTGCCGGTCAGCGGCCAGGTGCGCGAGCGTGAGCATCCGCAGGATGCCGCAGGCGACGCACTCGCCACGGTCTCGTTCCACAAGCCCACGCGCGCATTCGACCTGCGCGTGCCGGCCGTTCCCGAGATCGCGGCGCTCGTGGGCTGCAAGCCGATCGGCAAGCGCAACTGGATCACGCTCGGCGGCACCATATTCTCGCGCGTGCGCGCCGTAACGCCCATCGCACCGAAGCCGCTCGTCGTCGACCTGAAGGTGGATGTCGACGAGTCGTACATGACGGCCGCGGGGCTCGCGCACAACGGCGGCAAGCGTAAGGGTGCGGTCTGCACGTATCTGGAAACCTGGCACCTCGACATCGAGGAATTCCTCGAGCTGCGCAAGAACACTGGCGATGATCGCCGGCGCACGCACGACATGAACACGGCGAACTGGATTCCGGACCTGTTCATGAAGCGCGTCGTCGAAGGCGGCGACTGGACGCTGTTCTCGCCGTCGGACGTGCCGGACCTGCACGATCGCTGGGGCCGCGCATTCGAGGAGGCGTACCTGCGCTACGAAGACAAGGTGGCGCGCGGCGAACTGAAGCTGGCCAAGCGGATTCCGGCGAACCAGCTGTGGCGGAAGATGCTGTCGATGCTGTTCGAAACCGGGCATCCGTGGATCACGTTCAAGGACGCGTGCAACGTGCGCTCGCCGCAGCAGCACGTCGGCACCGTGCATAGCTCCAACCTGTGCACGGAAATCACGCTCAACACCAGCGAAACCGAAATCGCCGTGTGCAACCTGGGCTCGGTGAACATGCTCGCGCACATGCATGAGGTGGACGGGCGCGTCGAGCTCGATCAGGCGAAGCTGAAGCGCACGATCACCACGGCAATGCGGATGCTCGACAACGTGATCGACATCAACTACTACGCGGTGGCGAAGGCGCGCAACTCGAACCTCAAGCACCGGCCGGTCGGGCTCGGCATCATGGGCTTCCAGGATTGCCTGCACCTGATGCGCGTTCCGTACGGATCGGCGGCGGCGCTGAAATTCGCCGATACGTCGATGGAAGCCGTGTGCCACCACGCGTACTGGGCATCGACCGAGCTTGCCGAGGAGCGGGGCCGCTATCCGTCGTATCGCGGCAGTCTGTGGGATCGCGGCGTGCTGCCGCAGGACACGCTGCCGATGCTGCGCGACGAGCGCGGCGGGTATGTCGAAATCGACGAATCGTCGTCGCTCGACTGGGCGCCGCTGCGCGAGCGCATCGCCGCGCACGGCATGCGCAATTCGAACTGCGTGGCCATCGCGCCCACGGCGACGATCTCGAACATCATCGGCGTCGCCGCGTCGATCGAGCCCGATTACCAGAACATCTACGTGAAGTCGAACCTGTCGGGCGAATTCACGGTCGTCAACGAGCAACTCGTCAAGGATCTGAAGGCACTCGGTCTGTGGGACGACGTGATGGTGTCCGACCTGAAGTACTTCGACGGCTCGCTCGCGAAGATCGACCGCGTGCCCGCACCGCTGCGCGAACTGTACGCGACGGCGTTCGAGATCGACGCGGGGTGGATCGTCGAAGCGGGTGCGCGTCGGCAGAAATGGATCGACCAGGCACAGAGCCTCAACATCTACATGGCGGGTGCGTCGGGCAAAAAGCTGGACGACACGTACAAGCTCGCGTGGATGCGCGGCTTGAAGACGACGTACTACCTGCGCACGCTGGCTGCTACGTCCGCCGAGAAATCGACCGGCCGGGGCGGCGAGCTCAACGCCGTCTCGGAGTCAGGTGGGATTCCGGCAATCGGCGCGAAAGGTCGTGCGAAGCCTGCGGCTGTGGCGGAGCCGGAACCGAAGTTCTGCGCGATCGACGACCCGAGTTGTGAGGCGTGCCAATAGCACCCGCTCTTGCAAAGCGCAGCCATGACGGCGGCCGCCGTCGTCCCTGCCGCACCGGCGACGGTGCCCGCGGAGGCGATACGCGAACGCGTTCAGGTGCTGGAAGCGCGACCCGGCGCACGCGAAGTGTTGCTGGTGACGTCGGGAGGCGCGCCACCGGCGGGGGACGAGCACGCGGTGATCGTGCTCTCCGGCGGTGGTGGCGGGTTTGCGGTGACGTGTCCCGACGGCGTGCCGCGCGTGCAGGGTGGATTGCCGCTGTCGCAGCGAGAGCGGCTGGCGTTGTCGATCGGCGGTCCGGTGATGGCATTGTCACCGCCCTCCGACAAGCCGGTGATGGATCGCGAATGGCGGATGTCGGAGCGGCATGTCGTCGATCTGCAGGCCGCCGTGGATTGGGTGAAGACGCAGTGGCCGTTGGCGAAAACGTGGGTGCTCGGCGTCAACAACGGCGCGCTGTCGGCTGCCGTCGCAACGGCCAATATCGGGGATCTTGCGGGCGCAATCCTGCTCGCCTGTTCCGACGAGGCGTTCGACCAGCCGCAGAAGTCCGACCAGATGCGCATGCTCGCCGTCCGGTATCGGCGCGATGCCAGCCTGACGTGCGCAACCGTTGCGCGCACATGGGGCCGCAAGACGCTCGTGACGGTGCACGACGAGCGCGCGCAGCACGCGGAGAGCACCTACAGCGAAGCAGCGAACAGGCCGCGCTTCAGCGGCAAGGATTTTCAGGTGGTGGATGTCGTGGCCCGGTGGATCCTGACCGGCATGGCACCCGACCAAATTCGGTGAACCGGTAAAGCGACAGCAGCGATGACACCAAGAGCATTGCGCGGCGATACCGGGATGACGGACCCGCGCGGACCCAGACAGGACGCGAAGTTGGCGTGTACGCGCCAGGGACCAGCAAGACCGAAAAGGGCCGGCAACGGCTCGCAGTTGTTTTCCTGGGGGCGCGCAGCTCGCGGAACGTCATGCCGCTGCGCGCCGATTTTTCTCCAGGATGGGGTCCCAGTGTGGTGCCTCTGCGGGAGCCGTCGCGAGCGTTTGGCGTCGGTAGCCACGGCAGGCACGGAACGTCCACTTCGCGAAAGGAGGCACCTGTTGGCTCGGTACGAGTTTGCGCCAAGGCACGTTATCGACGCGCGTTACCTCGGCGATTACAAGGTCTGGCTGGAATTCAACGATGGACGCAAGGGAGTGGTGGACCTGTCCGACGAGTTGCACGGCGAGGAGCTCGAGCCGCTCCGCGATCGTGACCGCTTCTCGGCGTTCTACCTCGACTACGGACTCGCGTCGATCGCCTGGCTCGACGGCCAGGATTTCACGCCGGAATTCCTCTACGACAAGCTCAAGGCCATGAACTAGGACGCGATGAAAATCGGCCGCCTCCGCGCCTGCCAAAACAAGCGGGCCGGAGGTGGTTCTTCCAAGTGAAAACCCAAGATTTGCCCCAATATAAGAACGAGTTTCGGAGACACCCGCCATGCTGAGTTTCGACGACGATTTCCCCTCCCCGCTCAAGGTGCCGCCTGCGCCCGTCGGCGCGCGCCCGGCCGCGACCGGCGGACTGCTGTCGACACGGCTTGCGCGCGAGCCGGTGCACGATCTCGACGCCGAGCAGCAGGCGATGCAGAACGGCTTCAAGCGCGTGCGCGTCGAAGACAAGCGCGTGATCAACGGCCAGGCGGACGTCAACCAGCTCGTGCCGTTCAAGTACAAGTGGGCGTGGGACAAGTATCTGGCGGGGTGTGCGAACCACTGGATGCCGCAGGAAGTCAACATGCAGCGCGATATCGAGCTGTGGAAGAACCCGAACGGGCTCACCGACGACGAGCGGCTGATCGTCAAGCGCAACCTCGGGTTTTTCGTCACCGCCGACAGCCTCGCGGCGAACAACATCGTGCTCGGCACGTATCGGCACATCTCGGCGCCGGAATGCCGGCAGTACCTGCTGCGCCAGGCGTTCGAGGAAGCGATCCACACGCACGCGTACCAGTACATCGTCGAAAGCCTCGGCCTCGACGAAGCGGAGATCTTCAACGCGTATCACGAAGTGAAGTCGATCCGCGACAAGGACGAGTTCCTGCTTCCGTTCATCGAGACGCTGACCGATCCCAATTTCAAGACCGGCACGATGCAGGCCGACCAGGATCTGCTGAAGAGCCTGATCGTGTTCTCGTGCATCATGGAAGGCCTCTTCTTCTATGTCGGCTTCGTGCAGATTCTCGCGATGGGCCGGCAGAACAAGATGACCGGTGCATCCGAGCAGTATCAGTACATCCTGCGCGACGAGTCGATGCACTGCAACTTCGGCATCGATCTCGTCAACACGATCAAGATGGAGAATCCCCATCTGTGGACGCCTGAGTTCCGCGAGGAGATCCGCGCGCTGATGAAAAAAGGCGTCGACCTCGAGTATGCGTACGCCGAGGACACGATGCCGCGCGGCGTGCTCGGGCTCAATGCGCCGATGTTCAAGGAATACCTGCGCTTCATCGCGAATCGCCGCTGCCAGCAGATCGGGATCGATCCGCTATTCGACAAGGCCGACAATCCGTTCCCGTGGATGGCGGAGATGATCGACCTCAAGAAGGAGAAGAACTTCTTCGAGACGCGCGTAATCGAGTACCAGACCGGAGGCGCGCTCAGCTGGGATTGAACGCGACGCAAGTGGGCGGCGAAGCAACCGTTCAACGAATCGCTCGATGGGAGGGAAGCGCTATGGTGTCAGCGTGGTGGTTACTGGTCGCAGCAAGTGCGGGAGTCGGCGTTGGAATGCTCCTTTTCGCGCTGTTGACGATCGTGACGGGGCGGGACACCGATCTTCCCGGAGAGCACGCGGCTTAATCAACGGGCGATGGGCCCCTCCGGCTCGTCATTCGTGATTGTTGCCGTCGTAGCGCGCCAGGCGGTCGAACGGACTGATCGCGCCGCGGCCGCCACGATTTGAGCACGTGCGTGTAGATTGTCGTCGCCCTGACGTCCGAATGGCCGAGCAATTCCTGCACCGTGCGGATGTCGTGACCCGACTCGAGCAGGCAACGCGCGCCGGAACGACTGATCGCTGATGTGATGGCGACGCACGATGCCACTGCGCCGATCGACCGAACGACGGTCGGCCGGGAATCCATACAGCCAACTCCAGTCGCGCGCAGCGCCGGGATATTTGCGCCCGAGCGCAGTCGCGTGAACCGGGAAATGCACGATCTCCAACTAGGTGTGTAAGGCATCCTGTAAAGCAAGGCGCACCCGCAATGACGACCTCGACTGCGCAGCCTGGATTTCATGAAGCTGAGATCCGCGAGACCTTGCATTCGCTTGTCGGAATCCTTGAGGACGCCGATTTCAGCAAGCGGGCCTACGCATACACGGAAGACGCTACGTTTGTCATGTTCGGAGCTGCTCCGGTCCATGGTCGCGAAGAGATGCTTCGTCGCCTTGAAACCGGCACGGTGTTGTCCTCGATCAAGATCACGCCGCACACGATCGAAGGCGACGGCCGTCTCGCCTACGTCTATGGCGACTTCGCTTGCATGGCCGGCCGCACGCATACAAGCCCGGGAATACCGACTTCGCTTTACTTTCTGATGGTGCTGCGCAAGGAGGCCGACGGAGCGTGGAGAATTGCGCGGGA
>Ga0207674_10001466_pt1 | contig 30487 bp, 33 predicted proteins | sample KBSCornC72_FD_184303 | JGI IMG/M metagenome (GOLD analysis project Ga0207674, IMG submission 184303) | Corn rhizosphere microbial communities from Kellogg Biological Station, Michigan, USA - KBS Corn C7-2 (SPAdes) (version 2) | ecosystem: Host-associated > Plants > Roots > Rhizosphere > Soil ...
TGGATGCTGGCGGGTCCCATTGCCGTGGCTCCCACATCTTCGGAACCCGATAACGGATCGCAGGAAAAAATTTTCAAAACAGATGTCATCTCTGCGGTCGATGTGGTAGCCAGCCGCACTGTTCCGTCCATTTCAGTCAATGATAAAGAAGTGAAATGGCAACTCGTTTCCTGGAAGGATGATATCGTGGACCTGGATAGTATCTATCACAACCCCGATTTTGTTTATGCCTACGCTCTCAGTGAGATCAAGGCGGACAAGCCGGGAAATGCATTTCTGGCTGTGGGGAGTGATGATGGAATAAAGGTTTGGGTAAACGGAAAACTTGTGCATGATAACTGGGCAGCAAGAGGAGTTACCAAAGACGAGGACCTGGTGCCGATCACACTTGTGAAGGGAAGCAACCAGTTGTTGCTGAAAGTGCAGGACATTCGGGGTGGTTGGGCGTTTGCAGCAAGATTGCTTGACAAAGCGGCGTTGGCTGACCAGTTGATCAAAGCAGCCACCGATGGCCAGGTTGAAAAAATAAAAAAACTTACTGGCGCAGGTGCGGACATCAATGCCGCCAACGAAAATGGCATCACACCTTTGACCGCTGCTAAAGTAAGTGGACGAGCCGGTATCGTTGATGTGCTGCTGAAAAATGGAGCGAAGGATGTTCCCGTTCCATCTTCTGAAAAGTTAACCGACAGCTACTACAATTCTTTAACAGCAAAGAAAGCTCCGGGCGTAGCCGTGCTCGTCGCGAGAGATGGAGAGATCTTGTACAGAAAAGGTTTTGGATATGCCGATATAGAAAACAAGATTTTTGTCACACCCGATACAAAATTCCGCATCGGTTCAGTGACGAAGCAATTCACCGCTGCTGCTATTTTAAAACTGCAGGAAAACAATTTATTAAGTGTGAATGATAAACTTTCAAAGTTTATTCCCGATTTCCCAAGAGGTGATGAAGTGACGATCTATATGTTACTGACGCACACATCGGGCATACACAGCTTTACCAACAATCCTGATTTCCTCAGCAAGGTCACAAAACCCATAACTCCTGATTCGATGGTGAATGCGATAAAAAAAGATCCTTATGATTTTAACCCGGGAGAAAAAATGTTGTACAATAACTCCGGTTATTTTTTATTAGGATACATCATCAGCAAAGTGTCGGGTAAGCCATACGATGTATTCTTAAAAGAAAATTTTTTTGATCCTCTCACATGAACAATACAGGGATCTATTACACCGGTATCAAACTGGAAAATGAAGCGAAAGGATATGGTGGAGTCAACGGCAATTACAAACCGGCGCTGAACTGGGATATGTCCTGGGCCGGTGGAGCGGGAGCGATCTATTCCACGGTCGATGATCTGCTAAAATGGAACCAGGCATTGTACGGGGGTAAGGTACTAACTAAGAAAAGCCTCGACGAGGCTTTGACGCCGGCTGTCTTGAAAAACGGCGCAGAACCGAGCATGCGTTATGGATATGGATTGGGCCTGGTGAAATACCGTGGCATAGATGCCATCAGTCATAGCGGAGGCCTTCATGGTTTTTTGACCCATCTGACTTATTATCCCAACCAAAAAATGACAGTGGTGATGTTTACAAATACTTCCGAACCCGAAGTCAATTTTAGCCCCGAAAAAATTGGAGAAGCATTTTTATGGGATAAGATGGATAAACAAACCTCTTACACCGAAACATCTGTAAAACCGGAAGACCTGCAACGATACAGCGGGAGATATGAGCTTGCTAACGTAGGCGTCTTAACCGTCACGAATGAAAAAGACAAGATATACGCACAATTGAGCGGCCAACCGAAATTTGAAATATTTCCCATGGCGGAAGATGAATTTTTTTACAAAGTGGTTGAAGCGAGGTTGAAATTCGTGAAAGATGAGCACGGAGAAATAAACAGCGTCGTGTTGTTTCAGAATGGGCAGGAGATAAAAGCAAAAAAATTACAAGATGAACCCATTGCGACTGTTGACCCTTCAATATTTGATCAGTACACCGGAAAATATAAACTTAACGACAATACTATTGTCACCATACTCAAAGAAAATAACAAACTGTTTGCTTTGCCATCGGGTGAGTCAAAACTGGAAATGTTACCGGTTTCAGAAACGGATTTTGTAATAAAGGAAATTAATGCCCGGCTTTCGTTTGTCAAAGACGAAAATGGTAAAGTAAAAAAGATCAAATTGAAAATGAACGGCAACGATAGTGAGTTGCAGAGATTGGAATAACGGGTTCTTTGCTTGTGCTAATACAATAGCTTCTACTTTCTTTTGCTTCTGCAAAAGAAAGTAGCAAAGAAAAGCAGAGCCGATTTTGATGCGGAACATTTCCTCCCTTGAGCATTTCCTTGGCCAAAATCGGCGTCCGAACTGAACTCTCTCGAACACTTTCAGTTGAACAGCAAGTAGGACGGCGATGAGTCGTTCAAGTTGCAGACTCTATGCCGTGTGAGTGACTAAGCACCTTATTCGAGCGTGTCATCCCGCGAAGAGAGAAGAACGCAACATCCAGCAAGAATGAAAATAAGGGAGTGTTCCAGAGCCTAATTTTTCACCTGCTTACAAAAATGATCGATTGAAACACTGCAAGCGAAAAATGCAGCGCCTGCAGTATCTACAACCATTGGCCGAATCAGTCAAAGAAAGTCAATTAGGTAAAGTGAGACAACATGCAAATAGAAAATAGCCACAGCTGAGACACCATGACCAGTAGTTCTAATACTGTAAAGAAGAAACCTTGAGTTTGCAAAAAGATTTTTGCAGCAACCACCTTTCCTCCTTGTTTGTACAAACACCCCTCCTTTCTTTTGTTTGCCCAAAAGAAAGGAGCAAAGAAAAGGCAGCCGATTTCCCTGCCTGCCGGCAGGCAGGGATGCGGAACATTTCCGCTCCCGAACATTCCTAAGCCGACATCGGCGTCCGAACTGAAGTCTCTCGAACACTTTCAGTTGAACAGCAAGCAGGACGGCGATGAGTCGTTTCGGTTGAATATTCGATGCCGTTTGGGTGTTCAAGCGCCCTATTCGACCGTGGCCCGGTGCGGATAGAAAACAACGCTACGTCGGCAAGAACAGATTTAAGAAATGTTCCAGCGCCCTCCCGACGCCCTATAAAAAAACATGCTCGGCGAAGGAGGGTAAGGCGTCGGGGCAGCGCTTCCAGTATTTGCCAACATCAGCCGACTCAATATTCGTCGTGTTTCTTATAGCAGTAAGAAAACATTTAAAAAGAAAGTAGGTAATCATAGGAATAAGAGCGGACGAGTAGTGAGATAACTTGTGCGTGGGCCTGGCAAAAGCAGCGGAGCATTTGCTTTTGCCTTGAATTTTCTTTGGTTACTTTCTTTGCTTCAAGGCAAAGAAAGTGACACGGAGTATTCGGCCTGGTAGATATTCGGATCTACTTGTCGGGATTGTTCTTAGTAAAAACCAGCATCACATCATGTTTTTTCCCTAGCGTGCTCAATATGTGGGTTACCATATTCGTTTCACAGATGGTTAGCATAAAAATTGCGGAGAATTTTGTCACAAAAAATTATATTCTATGATAACAAACTTTGTTAAAGCAGTAACCTTCACGCGGCTTATCAAAGCCGGCGGCCGGCTTCGTGAATTTAATTTCAGAAAATTTACTAAGGAGAATCAGGAGCTCTTCTCTGTCGATACGGTGGATAATCGCGGTGACAGGATACTTTTTCGAATGCAAAGAATTGATAATACTCATTGGGGTATAACGCAAATGGAGCCTCCTACCTGGGTCCGGGAGAATGAAAGCCTGCTTGATGAAGCGATCGAAACTGAACTACATAAAGCCTAAGTCAGAGTTCGCCTCCAATCGCTGTCAGTAAAGAGTTGTCGAGTGAACATTGTTTAATCTTCATTCCGGGAATGGTGTATTCAATATCCCGCAATTTTTAAACGCTGCTTTGCTCTTTGGGCACTACTGAAATTTAGCCATCACAAAGTGCCTTTCACCAATTTTCCAAATTCGTACCAATCGAATCCGGTCTCAGCCCGGTTATGTTTTAGCGCCGGAACCTGTGTAGTGATTAAAAGAATAGTTCCATCGAAGTCGGTTCGATGATGCTGCGGTATTTTCTGTTTTATAGCCCTACCAATTTTGAAATTCGCTGTTTGAAAGAACTCCTCCACAGATCTTTTAAGTAAGTTGATGTTATCCATGCCATACATAAGCACCACCTCCGGTTTATATATTCTTATATTTTCGAGTATGGTGTGCATGCGCCCGGTATATAAATGATCCTGGTATAAGCCCCGGCTTTTGAGAAAAGGAAATTGTGGCAAGTCGAGCCAGGCATAGTACCATGCATGGTCATGAGCAGGCAAAGGATATAGCGGGATCAATGCTTCCTTAGGCGGTGAGGGCATGGCAAATGAATTTTTCTGGTAGGTGACCAGGTCAGGAAGTTCTTCATTTTGATATCCATGAACAAAGGCGATAAGATTTTTCCATAACCCATGCAATGTGGCATGGCTGCCGAAGCGGTAATCGTAGAGGTTTGCGAATTTTTCGGCTCTTGGTCCCTCCACGCGAAAAGTCACATGGCGGCAAAGTTCGCGAAGATCGCAGAGCTGGTTGTTTGGCAGCTGCTCGTTATAAAAGTAGTTCAGCTTGTCAGCTACTTCTTGGGGTATATCGCCGCCACTTTCTTCATAGCCAATAAACCAGAACTTTGCATGCCATGATCCATATCCGTAAAAATTATCGATCCAGTATTTAACAACTTTATCTTCAAACAGCATAGCACGAAAGTTAGTGAATGGCGAGGTACGAGAGACATGAACAAGGTACAAAGTACAAGAAACAAGCTACAAGTACTGCCCGGACCGCAGGCATAACGTAACGATGGTCACCATTTTCGATGATCCAGGTTCGTTCTCCACTTGACCAATGTCAGGCAATATTGAAAGAAAGAATTATATTTTTAGCGTGGCCCCTTCTACCTGTCACCAACCAAAACGATCTTTTATGAAACACTATCACATCATCTCGCGAATTGCGATTTATATGCTGGCCGTCGTATTAATCATCCTCGGCGTTTTCCATTTCTTATATCCCCATGATTTGTTAGTCTATGTGCCACCCTCCTTGCCGGGAGGTATAATATGGGCATACATAGTAGGTACAGCCTTTGTGCTGGCTGGAATTTCATTTATAACTAATCAGTATGTAAAAATGACCGGCTATATTTTATTTGTTTTGTTGATAATATTCATCCTGATTATTCATGTGCCCAACTACACCCATGCAGGGGACCGGGAAATGCGCCAGTGGGCACTGGTCAATATTCTAAAGGATACGGCCATCGCCGGATTTTCATTGCATATAGCTGCCGGAGCACATCACCAGCATTTTCATTTGGAAGAAAGTGACTGACTGAGCTCATATAAAGCCCGCACGAGTCTTGTCACGATACCCGCTTTACACCAAACCCATTTGCGGATCAAGAATTACAAAAGCAGGTTACCAAAAATTACCTTTGCTCATGCAAAAAGAAAAGCTTCCGGAGGTTTGGCTGCGAGGGCCAGTTGAAAATATTCCTTCCCTATTACAACCCGTGGCTCACGCATTGATGCAGGCAAGAGAAGAAGTGAATGAATTGCTGAAAGATTTTCCAAATGAATTATTGTGGGAAAAACCCGCCGGCGCTGCATCAGTAGGTTTTCATTTGCAACATTTGAGTGGTGTGCTGGACCGCTTGTTTACCTATGCTGATGGAAGAGGGCTCAGTGAAGAACAATTTGCTTATCTGAAATTGGAAGGGGATTCACAGCAAACAAAGGTGACCTCTGCAGAATTGGTGAACACATTTAATGCGCAGGTGGATAAAGCAATGGCGGCACTTGGAAAAATTGATGAACAAAAATTATTGGAGCGCAGAAGCGTAGGCAGATCATACTTGCCTTCCACAATGATGGGTTGTTTGTTCCATGCTGCGGAACACACCATGAGGCATCTGGGACAGTTGATTGTCACAGTGCGAGTGGTGAGGAACGTGAAACGTGAGAAGTGAAACGTGAAACGGGCAACTCCGGATCAAAATTTTCAAAGCTAACCACTGGCTATGATGGCTGCATACATATAATACTCACCAAACATCGAAGGTCTTTTGTCCAACACTTGAAAACCCTGGTAGGCCAGGCTTTTGAACAATGCCTTCGCATCATCAATCGTAAGTGGATAAGGAACCCACCGATTACTTGCCTTTCTATCGTATTCAACAATCAAAAACACTCCATTTCTCTTCATTAAGGAAATAAGCTTCTTCAATAAGGTTTCCTTGTCCTTCACATAATGAAGTGAATTAGCGATAAGAATGCCGTCAACTTCTTTTATATCCAACACATCACGTACAAAGTCAGCGGCTATTGTTTGAATCACGACATCGCATGCTGTCGCAGGTATCTTTCTTAAAACATTTTCATCTTTGTCAATGGCAACAATTTTCGAGCCCACAGGCAGGTTACGGGCTAATGCCAAACTAAACAAACCTGTACCGGATCCGAGGTCGAGCCACAATTGCGGCAAGCGGTTCTTATTTTCAAACGATATGAACTCAGCAGCATCTTTAAGATTCATTCTTTGCAACTTAAATGAAGCAGAGTGACCGACTATTCATCACAAAAAATCTATGGAACAAAATTATTGCCTTGTTACAGAATGACGGGCGGTAACCACGATTAAAATGTAAACGCACATATATGCCACACTTACACGAAGACCAAATCAAGGATCTCCTTTGCACTGAAACTCACTTAGCCGTTTTTTCCGGATTGATCATAATATGCGCCCTGGATTTTCCTGCATCCATGATCCATGGCATACCCGGCGCAGACGGTTTTTCAGGCAAGCCCGTACTGGCAGCTGTTGCATAAGGAATATAAATGACGTAGCGCAGGTATCCATTTTTTACTTCACCCGTTGCAGGCTCAAAATCTTTTTCGTCGGCAGAATAAACATACAATGCTGCAGGTCGTTTGGGCATCTGCAGCGTCCCTGCGTTTACTTCTTTTTCACGTTCGTCATTCAACTGCTGGCCGCTAATACCTTGTTTTCTCAGCTCGCGCCCTCTTTTCATAAAAGGTTCCAGGTCCTTGACATAACATGCCACAGAAAACCCGGGCTCATCGGGATTGTCGGCAAGGCAGATCATTTCATTGGTTCCTTGTTTTAAAACTATCAATTGTTTATCCGGTGAATAACCAAGCACCGTGCAATTATCCTTTTTTTCCTGCGGTGCAGCCAGTAGTGCGGTTTTTATTTGTATGTCTGGGGAGGCTAATCCATTTTTACCAGCAGAAGATTCTTTCTTAACAGCAGGTGAATCATTTTTAGAATTACACCCGAAGCAAGCGGTGATGACGGCAATAATCAAAAAAATCGCTTTCATGTTGATTAAGTTGATGATCTAATTCAGGATGAAAAAGGGGTTATTAAAGGTAGTCTTTTATTTGCCAGGTAATTTCCCTGACGTCGCGAAACGCGAGCAAAAAATCAACTCACCACTGACCACTCACAGTTCACCGTTTCAGCCGCCTCCAGTTCCTGACCCGATGACCATATACTGCATAGAATTTAAGACACAGATAGCAGGGAAATAAAACCCAGTATGCCTGTCGCGTATCAAACCTATCCGCAAGCCATCCATAAAAAAGCGCAACAATAGCATTGCCACATAAGCCCATGATCATGATCGAAGCCCCAAGCCTGGTAGATTTGCCCAAGCCATCCAATGCTAAAGGCCAGATGCCGGCCCATACAAGAGAGTTAGCAATCAAAAAAACGTGAAGCATAGAATAACACCATTCATTAATAACTAAAGACGTTTTCATTGTCTCAGCTTTTTTCAAATGCTTTCCACCATTCGCTATTGTCCGAATTTTTACCGCAGTGTGAAATGTCTTCGCAGACTTTTTCTTAATTTCAGATAACGGCATCAACGTAACCTTAACCTTGAAATATGCCTAATTCGCCTTCACAGGAAAGCACGAAAGCAATGGCCAATGGCCAGTGGAAAGAAGCCCGTCAATTACTTGAACAACAATTACAACAATATCCGTCGGCGGAAATATTTGAAGAGCTGGCGAGGGCCTGCTGGTGGCTGAATGATTTTACCGCAGTTTTTGCGCATCGGGCAAAAGCTTACGAATCTTTTCTCGATAAAAATGATCCCCACGGTGCTGCACGTAATGCCGGATGGCTGGGAATGGATTACCTTGATTTTAAGGGTGAATTTGCCATAGCGAACGGATGGTTTCAACGGGCAGTCAACTTAGTAAGTGATGATCACGATTCATGGGAGCTTGCTTTCGTGAAAATAATTAAAGCAAGGCTGGCCTTTATGCTGGAGAAAACAAATGAAAATGCTCTTCGCTTTGTGCAGGAAAGTCTGGAAATAAGCAAACGGGTCGGGAGTGTGGATGGTGAAATGATGGCAACGGGTTTCAAGGGTTTTGTTTTCATCACAGAAGGAAAGATCAACGAAGGGATGGCGCTTTTGGATGAAGCCACTCTGATAGCCACTACTGCAAAAATCAAAGATGTCAATCTTGCCACGATCACCTGTTGTTTTCTTATTGATGCCTGCGAACGCATACGCGATTTTGAAAGAGCGGGTCAATGGTGTAATAAAGTCAAAGAGATATGCCACCGCTGGCATTTTGATGCCATGTTCGCCTCCTGCAGAACACAATACGCATCCGTGTTGATATGGAAAGGCGATTGGGAACAGGCCGAACAAGAACTGCTGGCGTCAATAAAAGAATTGAAACAATTGCGGCCCACTGAAATTGGTTTATCATTGGTGCGACTTGCCGAGTTGAGAACAAAACAGGGAAAATGGAAGGAAACCGATCTATTGTTAGCACAAGTTGAATCGCATGCTTTAAAACTACTGGCCAGTGCTACACTTGCTTTCGATAAAGGGGAATGGGAAACTGCCGCCGATGCCGCCGAGCGATTTTTACGGCAAATACCTGAGAAAGAAAACACGAAAAAAATTGCAGTCCTGGAGTTGCTGTTACGCATCTATGTAAAACAACAAAGACTTGAAGAAGCATCCAATATTTTTCATCAGTTAAAAGAGATTGCGGAGGCCATAGATACACTGCCGCTCAAGGCAGCCGTTTTGTGCGGAAGTGGAATTTTGAGTCTCTGTTCGGGAGATTTTTTAAAGGCAAGACAGAATTTACAAGATGCGGTTGATCTTTTTGACGCGATAAAGGCTCCCTTGGAATCGGCTCATGCCCGCATTGTTTTTGCCGAACTATTGATAAAGCTGCAGCAGTATCGCAATGCCGAAAGTGAATTAAACCTCGCCTTAAAGCAGTTAAAAAAAATGGGTGCAGAAAAAGACATGGATCGGTGCAGGCACTTGTTGAAAAGCGTACGCAAGTCACATACAGCTCCCGAAGCAATTAAAGACGTCTGTGAATTTACGGGCCGTGAACTGGAAATTTTAAGACTGATCGCAGAAGGAAAGAATAATGAAGAAATTGCCGAACAGCTTTTTTTGAGTGTACGCACCGTTGAAAAACACATCACGAATTTATATTTAAAGATGGGCGTTTATGGGAAATCGGCCCGCGCCTTTGCGGCATCTTATGCCATTAAGCACAAGCTGGTATTCAACTGACTTGAAATCTGAAATCCTTTTAGCAATAAAACTATCATCTGAATAAATTACGTATCTCCCATAAAAAATTACGTAGTACCACTGAATTCTGTTTCTCCCGCAAATTCTACTTTGCATCCACAAAACAAAGGGGCCTCATGAACACTCAATTTTAAGCAAAGCGATACAGGCATTGAGCTCGGCAGCAGCGGGCCGGTTATGGAATGAGTTATTATCGGGCAAAACCAGAAGTGTTGTAGCAACCCTGACGAAAAACGATGTTAATCAGAAATTCTAAAGCAGTCTGATATGAAAAAGAATTTTTTCGCAATAAGCATCTCACTTTTTGGGTTTTATTTGTGCTCCTGCAATAATACTAACATTGGCACAACGGCGAAAAATGGGGGCAATGATATTCCGGAAGTGAAAAGCATTTTCATCAACGGGGATAGTATTCACTACATCGACATTGGGAAAGGCGAACCGGTAGTGTTTGTTCATGGTTCGTTGGATGATTATCGTGCATGGCAGATGGAGATGGACACTTTTGCAAAAAACCACCGGGTAATTGCTTACAGCAGACGGTATGCATATCCCGGCAAGCAGGTATGGGATGATTCTGCAGATTACTCAGTCAGAATACATGCAGATGATCTCGCAACGCTCATCCAATCACTTAGCCTTGGCCCCGTTCATCTGGTGGGCCATTCCTACGGCGCCTATACGACTCTCTTAACTGCTATGGAGCATCCTGAATTGGTAAAAACTCTTACACTTGGCGAGCCGCCTGTATTTCCGCTGTTGGAGGGTCTTGCCGGCGGCGATACTATTGAACACAATTTTATGAACAAGTCTGTGGCTCCTGCGGCAGAGGCATTTAAAGTAGGTGATGATGAAAAGGCAATTGCTGTTTTTATCGGTGGCGTGATTGGCGACAGCACAGCATATTCCGCTATTCCGCCGGAAGGACGAGACATGATGCGAGCCAATGTGCTTGAGCTTCGCGGTGCAGTATTGTCAAAAAAGTCTCCTTTCCCGCCGGTGAGTTGCAGCGACCTCAAAAAAATAAATACTCCGGTTCTTTTACTCACCGGTGAAAAAACAGTGATGCTGTTCAGCGTAATCATGGACGAGTTGAATCAATGTTTGCCTAATAAAGAAAAGACGGTTTTGCCAGGAGCTACTCATGGTCTCCAATTTGATAACCCTGTTGAATTCAACAGAATAGTCCTTGGGTTTATAGATAGGCATTAATACGGTGGTTAATGGATTGGACGAGCAGCTTATAACAGGCGGCATGCTATACCACTGAATTCCGTCTGTCGCAAATTCGACTAGTATAAAAAACAAGTGTTCTTATGGACAATCAATTTGAAACAAAGCGATACCAGGTCATTGTGATCGGTGGCGGCCAGGCAGGACTTGCCACGGGTTATTATCTTTCGAAAGCAGGAGCCCGCTTTCTAATTTTAGACGCCAGCGAAAGGATTGGTGACTCGTGGCGCAGCCGTTGGGATTCACTGCGGTTATTTACTCCATGCAAATACTGCAGCTTACCGGGCCTTGCCTTTCCTGCGCCACAATATTCTTTCCCGACCAAAGATGAAATGGGCGATTATCTTGAGCAATACGCCAGCCATTTCCGATTGCCCGTAAGATCGCGTGTGCGCGTAAATGCATTATGGAGGGAGGGTATTATTTATAAAGTAAGATCAGGCACTGAAATTTTTGAAGCAGAACATGTAGTAGTAGCGATGTCGAATTATCAGCATCCAAAAATTCCTTCCGTTGCCGCGGAATTAGACGAACGGATTACACAACTTCATTCCTCTGCCTATAAAAACCCATCACAACTGCAGCCGGGTTCCGTTTTAATTGTTGGAGCAGGAAATTCGGGAGCCGAAATTGCAATGGAGCTTTGTCAAACGCATGAAGTATGGTTGGCCGGCCGTGATACCGGCCACATTCCCTTTGAAATAACCAACCGGAATGTGCAGCGATTTGTTATGCCCTTCTTGTTCCGTGTTATATTTTACCGCTTGCTTACGACGAATACCATTTTTGGGAGAAAAGCGAAGGCAAAGATGATTTCGCATGGTTTCCCCCTTATCAGGCAGAAACCGAAACAACTTTTGCGGGCAGGCATAAAAAGAGTACCAAGACTGAGTGGCGTGGAAGCAGGAAATCCTTTGTTAGAAAACGGTGAAATAGCAGAAGTAAAAAATGTGATTTGGTGCACCGGGTTTTATCCACGCTTTTCCTGGATCGATCTTTCCGTATTCAAAAATGAAGAACCTTTACAAGAACGTGGCGTAGTAATTAATGAACGCGGACTGTACTTTGTGGGCTTACACTTTCTTTTTGCTGTTTCGTCTGAGATGATACAAGGTGTTGGCAGAGATGCGCAATATGTGGTAAGGGTGATAAGAGACCGCCTTAAAAATAAAAACAAATCAGCAGATCGCGCGACGGATCCTGTCGCTGCGGCCGCATGCCCCGCTGCTTTTCCCAGTTCTTTCCCATCTTTTGTGATGATGATTTTCATTTTTATTGTGTCATTTTAATGCCCATATCTTGTAGGGGATTCAATGAAAAAGTTAAACCTAAATCCTGCGATCGCAAAAACATCTTGTTGCGAGCACAATGCCTTGTATCTCCTTACCGAGTGTGGTACCCAAATAAACTATGCAAGAGGTTTAAGTGGAGGATCACAAACGCATTCGCAAAACTCTTGCAGCGCCTTCCCGACCCTTTTTGAAATCCCTCCACGCGGTAAGAAAAGCAGGGCGTCGGGACTCCGCCTCCAGTATGCTCAATTGGACACCCTATATCTGAGTAGGCTGTTACCAGTAGTTCTTGCACTTGTGCGTGAGCAATGGAAAAAAGTGCGGAGCGTTACTTTTTTCCTTGAACTTTCTTTGGTTCTTTCTTTGGTTCAAGACAAAGAAAGAACATGCATCAGCGCAGATAAGAATGGAATTCCATGTTTGGTGCGACTGGTATAACGAACAACAAAATAAGTGGCATAGAGTTACAGAACGTACACGTGTGCGACGCAACAGAAGTTAAATAGAATTACGAAGGCTGGTCACCAAAAATTCCTAGTCACAATTATAACGAACTCCTCACCACACATTGTATATCTCTCTCGAACCCGTCAAATACATATCAGTATAACCTGCCATTTTCTCTCTCATCTTTTTCATCTCATCTGTATTTTGTTCATACTTTTTCCAGCTTGCCTCAAAAGCGGCGAGACTGTCGAATTTTGATACCATCACCACTTTATTGAACGAGCCAGTTAAATCGGTCATGATATTGACCAGTTCATTATTGTCGGCCATTACTTCTTTGAACAGTTTGGCAACTTTCGATGCATTCCCTGGTTTGCAAATGAAGATGTCGTGTACGATGATCATAAATTTTTGTTTTTAGTAAGTTACTATTTTCAAAGGAATGTTGCGGCACGAACTTCCGGGAGCCAGGAACTCCAGCCAGCATTACGGCCTGTCATGTTAATTGAGTAAATTTGTAAAGCATGAAAGCCATTAAACTTAATATCGACTATTCTACCAAACCACAAAATCTTGCAGGCGAGTTAAAGAAAAAAAATCTCCAGAAGGGGGACCTGCTTGCAGTTAAATCAATACTGAATGAAGAAATGGTGCTGCTGATCGTGTTGACTGCATTAGCCTTTCTGAATCAAAAAAAAATGGACTATGCTCACAAACTACTGAAAGACATTTTTGGAGATAAAAATAGTCGCGAAATACAAACGGAGATTGCTAACGAGTATGGGATAGTATTGGAAATAGAGGAGGGGACGGAGTCAGACTGGCAGCAATTCAGTAAACAAAAGCTGGCCAAAGCATATGGAGAAAATGAGCCGGAGTATGATGAAAGCATGGTAAAAGAACCTGTTGAATACTATAGAAAAGGGTGACTGGCGTTTGCGGCTAATAAATTTACTTAACGGATTTCACAGATATCCACAAAAAAAATCGGCGAAAATCGATGGCTCTGTGAGTAAAAATTGACTCACTTTATTCCGAATCATCGCATACTTAATCGAATAACCTAATTTTGTCATCCCATCATCCTTTCTTTCGTTTAAGTATTCTTTCATTGAATGCAGTAATGAGGCCAATCTCGCATCATTATTGAGGACCTTTTAAAACATCTTTAATTACCAAAGAAATTAATTATGGAAGATGTAAAAGAACTCCGCAAAAAAGCTCCATCGATCAGTGATCTAAAAGAAAAAGCAAAACTAGTTCGTAAATGGTGCATGATCTCTACCACCGAAGCCGGTTCAGGACATCCCACCTCGTGCTTATCAGCCGCAGATATCACAACGGTTTTGTTTGATCATTACTTTACGTATGACCTCAGCAACCCACTCAATTTATATAATGATCACTTTGTACTTTCAAAAGGTCATGCTGCTCCATTATTATATACCCTGTTCGGTATAGCGGGCGCTTATCCATTGGAGGAATTAAAAACATTGCGCAAATTCGGTAGCCGTTTTGAAGGCCATCCGGTACCAAAATATAAATATGCGGACGCTGCGACAGGTTCCTTAGGGCAAGGTTTGTCTGTCGGGGCGGGCCTGGCTCTCGTAGCCAAACGCGAGGGATACGGAACTAAGACTTATGTTCTTACCGGTGATGGAGAATTGGCAGAAGGACAGATATGGGAGGCCGCCAATTTTGCCGCGCATGAAAAACTGGACAACCTTGTCGCGATCCTTGACATCAATCGCCTTGGACAAAGCCAGGAAACCATGTTCGGACATCATATCGACGAGTACATAAAAAAATTTCAAGCATTTGATTTTGAAGTAATAGAGATCGATGGTCATAATTATGGGGAGATCGAGCGGGCTCTGCAGGCAACCCAAAAGCCGGCCGGAAAACCTTTTGCCATCATAGCAAAAACTTTCAAAGGTCACCCCATCTCGTTTCTGGAAAACAAAGACGGCTGGCATGGTAAAGCATTGAAAAAAGATGAACTGGAGAAAGCCCTAAAAGAGCTTGCGCCCATCAATGATGATCTTCGCTTTGAATTGAAAAAACCGGCACAAGTAAAGTTGCCACGAAAATCCGGTGCCACTCCGGCAACGATAGGGAACTTTGACGTGGGAAAAGAATATGCTACGAGAGAAGTGTTCGGAGATGTGCTCGCGAAACTGGGCGACGCAAATAATGAGATCTATGCACTGGACGGCGATGTCATGAACTCGACCTTTACGCAAACATTTAAAAAAGCTCATGAAGATAGATTTGTAGAGTGCTACATCGCTGAACAAAATATGGTATCAGTTGCCGCAGGATTGTCGCGAATGGGCAAGACGCCTTTTGTTGCAACGTTTGCGGCTTTTCTTACGAGATCTGCCGATCAAATAAGAATGGCAAGAGTATCTGAAGCCAATATAAAATTTGTCGGTTCTCATGTTGGGGTGAGTATCGGAGAAGATGGTCCTTCTCAAATGGGATTAGAAGACATTTCGCTGTTTGGCACTCTTCCCGGTACTGTTGTTCTTCAACCATGTGATGCAGTATCCACAGCAAAACTAGTTCCTGAGATGATCACCCACGATGGTTTTGCTTATATGCGTACGCTTCGTCCTAAAACTGCTTTGCTATATAAAAATGAAGAGAACTTCAGCATTGGTGGTTCAAAAATTTTACGACAGTCCGGCAATGATGTGGTGACGGTAGCCGCCACAGGTATTACAGTGTTTGAAGCATTGAAAGCTGCCGATGAATTACAAAAACAAAATATCAGCATTCGCGTTGTTGATTGTTATTCTATCCATCCCGTTGACGGCGACACGCTAAAAAAATGTTTGACTGAAACGAAACAAAAGATCGTCATTACGGTTGAGGATCATTTTGAACACGGCGGATTCGGTGATTTCGTTATGAAGGCACTTTCAGATCAGCAAGGACAAGTAATAAAAATGGCGGTGCAAAAAATTTCTCAATCAGGCACGATGGAAGAATTGCTTAGTGACGCAGGCATAGATGCTACTCATATTGTACAGAAGGTGAAGACAGCTTTACAGAAGTAGGAAGTGAGAACCCAGAAACATGTCGACATGAAAATCTTTTCCTTGTACCCGTGTGCCTTGTACCTTAAAAATTATCTTTTATGGAAGATTACGCATTAAACTTAGAAGCCCCCTGGGATGAAGTAAAGGAAATGCTTGAAGAGATTGATGTGAACTTAACGGATGATGACCTTCGTTATGAGAAAGGAAAAGAGAAAGAATTACTGGAAAGGCTATCACGCAAATTAAACAAAAGCATCCCTGAAACAAAAGCTTGGATCGAAAGTGTGTCTCACAATAAGGGGCTGGCATATTGAATGGAGTGGAATGGCGGTGCAACTCATTACTCATTAATGATTCATTCCATCCTTTAACGCAATCATCATTTGCTTGGTCCGCGTAGGATAAGTCAATTTTTAATCCAAACACTATACCTCCATCACATTTGTATTAATCAGTAATGTTTAAAAGAAAAGAGGCTGTCCAGCTATTGGGACGCAATGACGACTTTTGAGACAGCCTCTTCTTTTTAAACGTTAAGTAATCATTTCTTTGTATAAAAAAGATAAGAAGCCGTGTAAGGTATGCTGTCCAATTGTCCAAGCTGAGTGGGCGGAGTGGTTGGTGCCAAACCTCCACGCGTACATATTCTCTGAACAAACGATACAGGGTTACCAGGTGTACTGAGGTCATCATCTGCCTGTAACAACAACCATTGTATCGCAGTTGGATCCTGCGTTGAACCCTTCACTTTTTTGGCTACAACCTTTTCATCTTTGAAAGGACCTTTTATGAATTGCCAACTGGGTCCGGCAAAGTGATCAATAATATGGTTAGTGAAATTCGGGTTTGTGTATAGCGTTGCCAACGGTGCAATGTTCACCCATACCAACTCATTGGCTGCATTACGCTGAACCTCGTAAATCTGCACACCTCGTGCGAAAGTTTGTAAAAAAAATCTGTTTCCGTCGGGTGGCTGCAACGAGTCCGGTATCGGGCTACATGTTTCAGGTAACGACACTTTTGAGCTAATACTCGCCACATCGTCAGTGGCAACAGGGCCGTCATACTTTCCTTTTTGACAGCTTGCAATAACAAGCGCAAAACCTGCTATGATCAAAAGACCATAGACATTCTTTCTGATAGTTTCTTTCATCCTAAAAATTTAATGTTTCGCTTACTCTTTACAGGATTTTCAGCATACTCCTCTCAACTGCTGATGTTACCACCAACTGCCAATTCATTTAAAAGAAGTGCTTAGCTGCGTCTCGCAACTATGCCGACTACGCGATAGTTCAGTGATTGGAAAGGATTGCGGAAAAGCCGCCAGAAACATGTGTTAGCTAATTGCCGCTGCGGTAACTACAATGAAATGTGTTTGGAGTAACCCACGAGCGGAATGAAACTTTTTCTTTGCAAGAGTCACATAATGTAACGGGGATCGAATTGACAAAGTTGCTTTGAAAAAAATTTTAGTTGGCCGACTTCACGCGCAATTACGCCAAGGAAATTTGATTAAAAAGGAAACGAATATGTTAACAGAATTTAGTAATAGACATTTCAAATAGTCGCGATCACCTCACTTCGCCAATCCCAAACTGGTTACCTGCTTTTACGACCTTGTTTCCTGCAAGATCGATTTCTACCATTTTTTCGCTTGAAACGTTATTATGAAATTCATCCTGCAGCCTCGTGAGTATTTTTCTTGTTTTAGCTTCGATCACTTCACCACTCGAAGGATACACATATTTGCCATCAATGCTAAAATTGATCCAGCCCGGCATATCACTCAGGGGTATCGTTGTCAATTGCTGGTAAGGAGGTCTAGCATTGAATACATGCAATCGCATATTGTAGCCATCCGCTAGCCAGATCTCTTTTTCATCCGGTGTCAATGCAATCCCATGACTTGGATTACCATGTCTTCTTACAGGTCCCGGTTCCCATCCTTCCACTTCCACATGCGCCAATTTTTTCCCGGTAACAAGATCACCCACTTCAAAGCCCAGCAAGCTGTCTACAGTCACATAGGTGATCGTTTCTTTTCCGTTGACAGTAAATGGGCGAACAAAATTGTCAAAAGGACCCACCTTGTTCACCAACTCACGTTTCTTTGCATCGGCTATATACAACCATGGTGATGCAATATCATCAAGGTACACGTAGTTTCCTGCAGGTCCATAAATAGTATTGTGTGCCCGCTTATAAACATCGATCTTTTTAAGAACATCACCCGTCGCACAGTCAACTACATTCCAAAAACCTTTTTCAAAAGAAGGAAGATACATTGTCTTTCCGTCGGGTGAAATAGACATTCGGTCGCAGCCATCATCAAATTTTTTCTCCCAGACCAATTTATTGCTAGCAATATCTATTCGTTGTAAAGATTCAATTGTACTGACAAAAATGCTGTTGAGCGGAACGCTCACCGCGATGCCTTTTACATTGGAAGGAGCACCGCTGGGATGAAAACCTTTTGTCGCGATTCGTTTTACAAATTGGTGATTATTGTCGATATCAAAAACAAGAATGCCATGTCCACCGTACCCCAGATAATCACGAATGCCGGGCACGGCAACATATAAATATCTTTGGGTGACTGCACGATTTTTGGAACCACATGCCGGTAGAAGAAATAGTGCAACAAGAAGTGGGAGGGGGATCGCGATCTTTAATTTCATAAGCTATTTGCGAACTTGTTTGATGGCTTCACCAAGCAGATCAACCACTCCTTCCTGAATAACACCGATCTGTTCAACTTCTTCACCTGCTCTCCAATGATCTCCGTCTTTTACCAGGGTGAGGCGTTGCGTGCCTATGCCTGATTGAAGCAATGCATCATAAGTGCCGGTGTGTTGACCACTCCACGAAATGGTTTCGGCAAGGGCTGCTTTGTAAAAAACATTGTTGTGGGTGAAGGTGGTGATGAATGCCAGGTAATCGGTGGTATCTGGCCTGCCAGCGATGAGTTGGAAGTCCATATCCGTTCGTTTAGAATGGCAAGTTAGAAAAACCCAATGGTTTGTTATAACATTTATTTGAACAACTGGCGTATAGAGTCACAAATGGCACTATGGATACAAAGAACACAATGTGGAATCATTTTAACCATGGAGCCATGGAGAACATAGAGATACACGGAATGTAACCTTCGTGAAATTCGTGTCTCCCTTCGTGTAATTCGTGACCAGGTAAACTTACTATCATCTCGGTAAAGCAATTCATTGCACGCGTATACGTTATAAGCTTAACAATACTTTGCTGGCCTTATTCTTTTAAATAAGTGGGTTTTTTTAGATTTTGTGTTGGAGATGTGAGAGAGTTTCAGCAGAACAGCGCACCATAAACGTACCTTATGCAAAAATTTGTACTTAAAAATTTTTTTATTCTTGTCCTGCTCGCTGCCTGCAATCCTGCGCACAGGTCAACTTCGTCGAGTCTTGAAGTAAATGATCATTCAACGACTCTATCGCAATCTTTACCGGATGAATTAATGCGTATTGATTCAACCAGGCAAAATGATTCAGCGACAAAACCATTATCGCTGATGGACCTACCACAAACAGAAGATGGTGAGATCGTGTTGTCTGAAGGTCTCTATGAAGCAGACTTCAAAAGTTATTGTCTCCAACCTGGAACGCCGAGTCCTTCTTATGGTGATGCATACCGACAGGGTCCTTTGACAAGCTATCGCAAGGAAATAGTGGAAACCATCTTGCGCAATTCTTTAAAAAAGCCTGAACTCGAACAAAGAAATATCCAGTTATTGTTGTGGTCAGTGGTAAGTGGTTCCGATTTCAGAAGGCTTTCATGGGATGTTCAAACAACAGCACAACAATTACTTTCACGCAAACAAATTTTTGAATTGAAAGGTGGTATGATGGGGGTCGTGAAGACTGTGTCAGATGCTTTGCCCGCAACTGGAGTAACAAGCGCCAATCTGAAATTGAAACAACTCTTTGAGCTCGGAACAAGCTCGTACGAATTGTTCGAAAGAATCGCTGTAACGGATCAATCACTCAAAATAAGAAGGGCAGCCGTCAATAAAGACCAGTGGTACAAGCAGCCGGATGGATACTACCTGCGATATTTTCCGAGTAGCTATCAGCAGGTCAAAGTACAAGTATATGTTCCCAAGGGAGCTCTTACTTCGGATCCGGAAGATTATTTGTTATTCGATCCCGTAACGATGATGGCGATCCCGGCCGGTTCTAATTCACAACGTCTCGGAATCGGCGCCCCGGTGATCGAGGTTGTTCGAAAAATAATCCAGATACAACAAACTCCGGGGAATACAAAGAAACCGCCAATCCAGCCATCAAATCCAAAAACTCCATCAAATCCAAAGACTAGTCCAATGAAATAATAATTCTCTTTTCATTGAGAAACGAAGAGCACGGAGAATCACGGAGTGCGTCTCACCTCTTCAATCGCTGGTGATTCCCCGACAAGATCAAAATCAAATTGCATTTCGTTGAGCTTACGGTAAAGGCCATTTAAGTTCATTAATTCCGCATGTGTGCCGGCTTCACTGACGACGCCCTTATCGATCAACACGATCTTATCTGCATTGCGAATAGTAGATAGTCTGTGTGCTATTACAAAACTTGTACGACCCTTCATCAGATTCTCCAATGCTTCCTGGACCAATTGTTCGCTCTCACTGTCAAGTGAAGATGTTGCTTCATCCAGGATCAAAATAGCCGGATCCTTTAATATCGCCCGCGCAATGGCTATTCGTTGCCGCTGACCACCACTCAACTTAATACCTCTTTCACCAACAATCGTGTCGTATTGCTCCGGAAAATTTTTGACGAACTCGTGTGCATTCGCATTTTTTGCAGCAGCAATGATCTCTTCATCGGTTGCACCAGGTTTACCATAAGCTATATTTTCTTTAATGCTTCCACCAAACAACATCACATCCTGCGGCACAAAAGCCATTTGTCTGCGCAATTGTGAAATTGGAAATTCATGGGCGGGGCGTTCATCAAAATAAATGGCGCCGCTATCGGGTTCATAAAAATGCAATAACAATGATGCGATCGTTGATTTGCCTGCACCACTTGGTCCAACGATCGCTACCTGTTCTCCATTGCTTGCCGATAATGAAAGATCTTTCAAAACCACAATGTCTTTGCGGCTTGGATAGCTGAACGCGACATGTTCAAACCTCACGGTACCCTGCAATGCGTATTGTGTTTGTACTTCGATTGGTTTCAACTCGACATCTTCACCATCAGTGCGCAAAATTTCCCTCACACTCTGCGTAGCGCCCAATGTTTTTTGCAATTGTGAAAACATATCGGCAAAGCCGGCAAAGGTTCCTCCCACAAACATTGAGAATATCACAAACATCACCAGCACCCCAATGCTAAGCTCTCCGTGTTGGATCATGCGACCACCATACCAAATGACAAAAGCAAGAGTGCCAAACAAACTGAAGATCATGAAGGCGACGAAGGCACCCCGATATCTTGCATTGCTGATAGCCGTGGATACAACGGCTTTCAAACTTTTTACATAGCGTGTGATCTCATAAAATTCACTCGTGAATGCTTTTACTATTGATATACCGTGGAAAGTTTCCTGTACTATCGTGCCACTATCGGCTAACTGATCCTGTGCTTTGCGCGCCATTTTGCGAATGCTTTTTCCGAATACAACTGCTATGATTGCCAACAATGGCACGACAGACAACATCACCAGCGCCAGCTTAAAACTGATCCAGAAAATAAATCCCAGTCCAATGATCAACATAAAAACACCGCGCAAGAATTCTGCAAGCGTAAACGAGATGGCATCCTGAATTTGCGAAAGATCTGATGAAATGCGATTACTTAACTCACCTACTCTTTTCTCTGTAAAAAAACTCATCGGCATGGTGAGCAGTTTACTATAAACATCTTTGCGCATGTCTGCAAGTGATCTCTCGCCAACGGCTGTCAGCAAGTACACTCTCATGAATGAAAAGAAGGTTTGTATGGTTAGTTGACAAAAAATGAGAAGCAGTGCAGTATTCAGGCTCCAATGAATACTTTTCACATTAAACCCAAAATTTGAGCCGGTGCCAATGCCGGGCAATGCGGCACCCGGTGAAGCCGCATCGATCATTTTCCCTAAAAATAACGGAAACAAACTGGTAGAGAATGCGGTTAGCGCAATGAACACCATTCCTAAAATAAATTTTCGGCGATACGGTTTCAGGTACTTAAAAAGGATCAATGCCTGTCGCAGGTTTTCCCTGTTGATCTTTGCTTTTGGCGATTTGCCTTCCTTTAAATCGGGTGGATGATGCTTGGCCACAAATAAAAGATAATAGTAAACTGATAAAGTGAATCGCAAGTTAGTTATTATGTTTTGGAGGGATAAGGTTCATCGGTGAATTGCAGATAAATAAGTGTGAGGGTTCGATTAGACGGGTAAATCATCTTCCATTCTTTAATTCTTCCAGTGCAGCAGAAGTTTGTTGCCATTGCTCTTCATCCGGGTTGGACGCCGGATAGTTTTTGTAAAAAGCGAGGATATTTCTTTTCATTGAAGAGCTTATTGTTTCAAATTTCTTTTCTTTTAGTTTCATCAACCAGTCCGCATAGGTTTTATCCGCCAGGCTATATTCGCCCTGCATAGTTTTTTTGCCTGTGTCCCAATCAATATTGGAAAGGGCAATCTGATCATTGGTCGCCCTGCTTACTTCGTGACGATAATTAACAACCGTTTCATCAAAACTTTTAAGAAACATTTTCTGAGCTTCTTCACCGGGTATCCTGAATTTTAGAATTTTTAGCGGTCCCCATTTTGGGGCGATCCTGATCACGAAAGCAAGAACGGACTCTCTAAACGTCGCCTTATCTCTATCTCTTCCGAACTCTTTAAAATATTTCTGTCTCCTGATGTTATAAACATAGCTACGTCTGGCAACTGCAGGACTTAATTGCCTGATCTCATCTCTCCTTGTTTTCCACGCCGCTCTTGTAGCAGACGGAATCAACTCTTTTACTGCCCATCGGAAACTACCAACTGCCCGGTCAAAATTTCCAAACAGCTCATTTACGTCGAGCCCATACGTTTTTAAAAAAGCTTTTTCAATCAATTCTTTTGATACCTGGAAACCGATAAAGTCGTGGTAAGCCTGGGGCGCATAATTACCCCTTGCCGTCTGCAGCACGTCAAAAGAAAATTCAGTGCGCAGGTGCGAGATCTTATCATCCGCATAAGTAACAGTATCGCCAAACTTTGTTTTCATTTCAGGGTATATCAGGGGCACTGACCTGTTTACTCCAACTGAGTGACCATATTTATCGGCGTAATAATGACAAAGTGTCCCTATTGCGAATGCATACTCATTGATATTACTTGCCTCTTTGAACAGGTTTTCGATAAAGTCTCCGCTGCGCACATAATGAACCAGGTTAGTGAAAAGTCTACTGCCGAATGGGTAATAACCAAGGTCTGGCATCACACAACCACCGTAAGCGAATGCGTGTGCATTTTTCAACTCTTCATCAGTGGCTGCAGGATATTTTTGTTTGAGTAGCGGCACAAGTACGCTGTTCCAGTTTGCATCAATAATCGCTTCATGAGTAAGCACCGAATAACCGAAACAACGGGTAGTATGAAGTAAAAGGACTACGGTGACTACTATAACGGTCCTTGCGCTCATCCTTTTCATAACACCATTTACCCAACTCTTGCAATAACTGTTCCGACCGCTGCTCTGCTTCCTACTGATAGCTCAGTTCAATCGTAAAAGCCGCGAACTCTCCTTCCACGGAATCTGCGGTTAATTCCCCCTGGTGTGCCTTGATCATGTCATAGCTCAGCGACAATCCCAGGCCTGTGGCTTCACCGGTGGGTTTTGTAGTAAAAAACGGTTGATATATCTTATCGACGATCTTCGGCGATATGCCGAGGCCGTTATCTTTGACTGTGACAATTGCTTTATCGCCCTTTTTCCGAGTGCTGACTTCAAGAACCGGCTCATAACCACCAGCCCTTAATTTCATTTTCTCACTCATCGAAAAAAAAGCATTGTTGAACAAATTCACCAACGTGCGCCCAATATCTTCCGGGACAAGATTAATACGGCCAATATTTTCATCATACGCTGTTTTAAAATGGCAGTGAAAGGATTTATGTTTCCCTCTAAAACCATGATATGCTAACTTCAAATATTCTTCCGATAATTCATTCAGATCAGTCATTTCCATGATCCCGCTCTGTGTACGTGAATGTTGCAACATATTTTTGACGATACCGTCAGCCCTCTTTCCATGATGAAGTATTTTATTCTGATTATCTGCCAGGTCATCTATTAGGGAAGTGATATCATCGGTAAATGAGGTTGACAAATTTTCGTTTACTACCCGTTCCTTCATTTCGGCCAGTAATTCGCGGTTGACCTCACCAAAGTTGATCACAAAATTTAAAGGGTTTTGTATTTCATGCGCGACGCCTGCTGTCAGTTCTCCGAGGGAAGCCATTTTCTCCTTTTGGATCAGTTGTGACTGACTAGCTCTTAACTCCTGCAGAGTTTTTTGTAGCACCCCTTTTTGTTCCGATAATTCAGCCGTCCGTTCCGTCACCTTCTGTTCCAGCATCGTATTTTGATCACTGAGAAGTTTTTGACGCTCTTCCTGCATTGCCTGGAGCTCTCTGTGATATTGTAATTTTTTTCGCTGATTATAAATAAAAACAACCAGGAAGCTGGTAAACAGCAGCAACATTGCTGATATGCCAATGATAACCCTAGACTGAATACTGATATCTAACAGGAACATAAAAAGCTTTGGCTATAAAAATGCAAAAAATTATAAAGACAATGTTATGAACGTTCCAGATGTTGACCGCCAGTTTAACGTCTACACTCAGCATTGGCGTGTAAAACAAAAACACAAAAAAGTTAGTCACCAAATAAATTGCCAGGCCTGTCACCACCCAGAAGTGCGGACCATTGAAGAGGTTCTCACCGTCATTTAATTCAGCTAAATAGTACAGCATACAATAAATTAATAAAAGATACGCTTCCGCCGTCAATAGATTACCACTGAACGAATCCGGGTTAAAGAAGTTTTCAAAAAAAATAAAATTGACCATAAGAAATGCCAGGCCTAGCAAAGCGAGGAATTTCTTAAAAGTGCGAAAAGAATTCTTCTGAAGATGTGTGAAGTAAAAACTGAAACAAGCAAAGCGGACAACCGAGTGAATGTTGTAAAGCGGATTGTTACTTAGATTGAAATTGTGTAAAAATCCGTTGATTGCCATAATCGTATCGATCGCAACATTCACCAGGAAGCCGAGCCATAGGTAAACGATAACAGGCCTTAGTGATGAAGGCTGGTTACGCCGAAACATAAGCACAGATAACGGGATTATTATGGCCCACACTTCGGACAAGTCAAGCACTAGCCGTAAATAATGTCTCACGCCAGGGATTTAAAATTGCCGAAACCGTTCGATACACTTTGATCAAAGTAATAAAAATATTGCAATAAGAAAATTAGTTGTTACCTTTCTCATACTGCCTGCTCTATTACGACTATTGTCTTCGATTTTAACTCACTAAAAAACCAAAACCATGGCCACCTATTTCAACTCCAGCAGATCCTCTCTGTTTCTTCCAATTATCATCTCTCTGGCTGTTGCCTGTAACAATAAGGCAGATGAAAAAACAACGGAGAAAAAACCGGCGACGGACACAAGTAATGCGCCGCAAACAGCGCAATCAAATGCAAACTTTACTGGTGTCACACTCGATGTTCTCTACACTGATTCAGCTTCGTTTAACAAGGCGCCCGACAAGAGGACTTTTTTTGTATTGACTTATATTGAACCTGACATTATAACGCTCAGCGGTTTTGCTACGGCGCCATCCGGAGGGGGTTCCTTCCCCGATCCGCCGATAGTGCTTAAAAAAGGCGGCTCGATGCTTATCCCGTCCGATACAACATATGTTGGAAACGTAAAACTTGACAAAAGTGACGTTCAGCAGGTTAAAACTAACATTAAAACTCTTCAGGCTGGTTTCGTTTTATTTACTCCTTCATTGTCGCCCACATATCCCAATCATATACAGTATACGATTGGTTATACTAACGATGACCCCGGGGTCAATAAAAATCCGCTGGTTATACCAACGGCAACCACGGTGATAGCAAACCCTTCGCCACCGAAACAGCTTTAGCATTGGCGGTTTCATTTAGAAAGTTTTATTCCTGATGAGATTCTGATGCTGCAGATTTAGAGATGCCTATCTCTGCCGCAAACTCACCGGTAATTGGCGTGTCAAACCTCGTCAAAAAATAAGAGCATATCTACATTTGAAGCGAGATAATATCCAATAACTAAATGACTATTTATGTTACTTCAAAACAAAAACGCAGTTCTTTTTGCTGCCGGTGGTTCAGTTGGGGGGCGATTGCGCGAGGTCTTGCAAAGGCAGGCGCTAAAGTTTTTTTAAGTAATCATCATATCGAACCGATTCGGAAATTGGCAGATGAGATCATTGCTAATGGCGGGAAAGCACAAACTGCTAAGATAGATGCGCTGAATGAAAAAGAAGTGAATGATTATGTGAATGAAGTTGTGAAAACAGCAGGCAGGATCGACATATCAATGAACTTGATCAGGACCGAAGATCTACAAGGTATTCCTCTTGTCGATCTTTCGTTTGAAGATTTCATACGTCCCATTCGAAGAGTAAGCGAAAGTCATTTTATAACTGGCACTGCCGCCGGAAGAATCATGATGCGCCAGCGTTCAGGAGTCATTCTTTCGCTCACGGCCACGCCGGGAGGAATTGGATATCCTACTGCTGGGGGCTTTGGACCTGCTTGCAGTGTTATCGAAAAAATATCACTTGGCCTTGCGTCAGAACTTGGAGGATACGGGATTAGGGTAGTGAATATTCGTTCAGGCGGATCACCCGATTCGCAACCATTTGTTGACGCTATTGCACATGGCGGACAAAAAGCTGTTGACTTTATTAAAAAAATTGAAGACGATACAATGCTGAAAAAAAAGCCGGTGATGAATGACATTGCAAATGCGGCCGTGTTTCTTGCAAGTGAAATGGCGGCAGGAATAACGGGTGTGACAATAGACGTTACCTGTGGTACTACAACAGCATTAAATTATAAAGCTCCCGGGATCGCGTTTGTACAAACCAGGGATAACTGAAAAATGTTTCACCCCATAAATAAGAAAAGATGAAGGGTTCCTTCATCTTTAATTCCATCGACTCATAATGCAGATCAATACCTCTTTACAACAGAAGATACAACTCTTTCCGGTGTGCCCACCACGCCTGATGCTGCTCTTCTTTGTTTGAGCAGATCGGAGCTCCAGTAAGCATGTGCTTTAGCACTATCCATCACTGCTGCTACAATGACCACGTTGTGATTGTCATCTGGATCATGACCGTAGGCTCTTACCATTAAGCCATTATCCGTTTTCAGCGCCCTAGTGCTGTCGAAAGCATGTTGCCAGGCTGCCCAGTCTTTTACTTTAAACATCGAGGCGGTGCGAATTTTTGAATCAATGGCTGCAGTATCCTGGAATACCATTGTATAATATTTAACCGTCGGTGCACCGGTTACGCCCCCTTTTTGCATCGCTTTTTTAAGATGAGGATCTTTTGAAAATGCTTTGGCCTTGGCTACGTCATCGGCTTTCATTGCAATCATTACCATATTCGAATCTTTTTCATCGCGGGAAATTACATAGCTGTGCAATCCGGCGGCAAGACGCGCGGAATCATCTGCATCATAAGCCATCATCCATTTTGCAAAATCGCTTACCTTATGCCTGACGATTACCATGTTTTGTGGTGTTGTAATGATTGTGTTTACTGGCGCCGGCGCTGGTTCGGTAGTTGTCGTGGCAGTAGTGTCTGTAGTGGATTCAGAACTTTTTTTCTCTTCATTTCCGCCGCACGAGATCAGAAACGATGTCATGGCTGCTCCAAACAGCATGAGAAGAAATTTTGATTGTTTCATTGACTTTGATTTTAAGAATTAACGATAAACAGGGGCAGGAACAGTGTTACATGGGGCAGAGAGGGATATAAATGTAGCGTTTAATTTAATTGTCTCCGAATCTTTTATTGAAGCAGCAATGCAATCGACACCGCTTCGATTCCGCGGGGCCATTCAATGCATTCTTCATTTTACACAATTCAGCTTTTTCGCATCACTCCGTCTTAATTGCCTTTCCTTCTGGCGTCAGTGATTCTAACTTTCACTAAAACCAAAAACCTTTTTTATGAAAATTTATCTTGGATATAATGAATAATGGTGGCCCGGGTGATCAGTTTTATTTTAAGTCCGAAGGACCCTTTGTAGAAGGAAGTCTCGCTCCTTCCAAACAGATCGATGGCAGCGTGGAAGATCTTCAACACGGAAGATACCGTGTGATTTTCCCTATGCCTGGTATCGGCTTACAGCTTACTCAAAACGCAGCGCAGGGGCACAAAAGCAAACCCCATTTATATTGTCTTCCCAGATTCTTATTCTGGGTTTTCTATTGTTCGTGACAAAAAATCCCCAAGGAAATTTTTGATAAAAATTGAGTAAAAGCGGCCGACAATCCGGCAGCAAATTTGAGTGGATTAAATAAAACCACAACAATGTTCGGACGTCGACCCTCCCTGTTATTCTGTATCGTTATGGACCTGATCGGCTATGCCAGTTATGCGATCCCCGCCTTGGGTGAGATCTCTGATATTTTTTGGGCGCCACTTTCTGCCATTATTTTCTTTCTAAGCTTTGGTGGATGGAAAGGAGCACTGGGAGGTATTGGCAATTTTATAGAAGAGGTACTTCCGGGAACTGACTTTATTCCCAGCTTTACTATTATGTGGTTTCTTCAGCGGTATAGAAAAAGCGTTCATAGTACTCCCCGGTTGCACGGCTAATAAACGTCCTGTTATCCCTCAACCTTCACAAATTCAAATTTGCCCTTGACGTATAGATTCAGAAATGTTCCCTTTGAAAAAGCTGTTTTCATAGCAATATAAATTTGCTCCGGTACATCTTTGTAATCGTATATCACCCCAGACACATAAATGACCCGTAAAGTATGAGAGAGTTTATCATACTTTATTTCGGCAACCACCGATGACGGCATAAACAATAATTATCCAAGTCCCCTTAACCACCGTACGAGCTCATCCTTTGCCTTACCCGTTTTTTTCTGCACTCTGCCCCACCATTCATCATCTTTCCCTTCTTCATACTTAAGATCGTCATCCGTAAGATTAGCGTACTGCTGTTTTAATTTGCCTTTCCATTCATTCCAATTACCTTTTAATTCCATCTTGTCCATAACACAAGTTTTTAACTATAGTCCTTTAAAAACTGTGCCAGTCAATGTACGAGGAAACAATGAGGAGAAAAGAATAGTAGGGCTTGAACATGCGAAGAACAGTATATCCTCACTCCTCTTTCTTCTCAAATCGTTTATCGGGTATGAACCAAATAAAGGCCACCACGAAATAAACCAAGAGTCCAAGGAGTGGTTTCAGGAAACACAGGCCTATGCCGATGATATACATAATAACAGAGACTTTCCCTTTTCTATCCGATCCTAATGCATTTGTGAATTCGGAATCTTTTCCATGAAGATGGGTAAGGCTATGGGCAAGCAAATAATAAGCGATGCCGGCCATAAATAAAATTGCCCCATACAGGGCTACAGGTACCGTTGTAAAATTATTTTCGCCCATCCAACCTGTCACAAAAGGAACAAGCGAAAGCCAGAATAGTAAGTGCGTGTTGGCCCATAACACAGTTCCATTTATTTTATGAGCTGCGTGAATCATGTGATGATGATTATTCCAATATATCCCGATATGAATAAAACTCAGTACATAACTGATGAATACCGGCAACACTTCCCTTAACGCTTCCAGTGTGTCACGGTGAGGGACCTTCATTTCCAAAACCATGATCGTAATGATGATCGCCAACACACCATCACTAAAAGCTTCCATTCTTCCTTTCGTCATAAGCAGCCAGGTTAAATGCGAAAAAAATTTCAGATAATTTATTTGCTGGTTTTCTTTGCCTCAACTTTTTGCGTCGCATATTTTTTTATACCAGGTACGACTTTCGTTGCAAGCAATTCCATCGAATGTAAAATTTTATCGTGAGGCATGGCACCCAAACTCATTTGAGCCAGGAAACGTGTGTGTCCAAATAATTCATGCTGGTAAAGAATTTTATCGATCACTTCCTGTGGGCTTCCTACTAACAACGCTCCTTGCAATTCTGTGGAGGCTTCAAACTGTTCTCTTGTGCCTGGCGGCCAGCCCCGCTCCGTTCCAATTCTGTTCATTACGTCGGAATAAGGCGGATAAAATTCATCTCTCGCACTCTGTGACTCATCGGCAATATAAGTGTGCGAGTTGATCCCAAGTTGCAATTTGCCAGGATCATGACCTGCTTTTGCGTAGACGTCTTCGTATAAACGAACATACGGTGTAAACCGTGCAGGCAATCCTCCAATAATAGCGAGTGCCATCGGCAATCCATGTTCTGCCGCCCGGATCACCGACTCAGGGGTGCCGCCAACCCCAATCCATATTGGCAATTTTTTTTGATACGGGCGGGGATAAACTCCACGCGCTGTAATAGTTTGTGTATGCTTACCTTTCCACGAAAAAATTTCGGAGCCATTTAATTGCAAAAGCATTTCCAGTTTTTCGGAAAATAACTCATCATAATCCTGCAAATTGTAACCAAATAATGGGAAGGACTCGATGAAGGAACCACGGCCCGCCAT
>Ga0207674_10001467_pt1 | contig 30479 bp, 19 predicted proteins | sample KBSCornC72_FD_184303 | JGI IMG/M metagenome (GOLD analysis project Ga0207674, IMG submission 184303) | Corn rhizosphere microbial communities from Kellogg Biological Station, Michigan, USA - KBS Corn C7-2 (SPAdes) (version 2) | ecosystem: Host-associated > Plants > Roots > Rhizosphere > Soil ...
AATGAGGCTTCGCGTCGCTACCACGCCCGGCATTGATCGTCCGGCACCCACGCCAGACGTATCCAGTCATATCCGCTAATGGACTTCCCGTCCACTGTGAAGGTCGTGGGCACCCGGTCGAAGCACGGCCCGAACGCATTCGCCGCCGGCACGAGCGTTTCGCCACGCACGATGACCGCCTCGAACTGCGCGCGAGCGGACGGCCCGAGCTCCCTAACGAGTACCTTCATGAAGTCGTCCTGCGTCACACGCTCGCCCCGTCGCACCCGGTCGAAGATCGGAAAGACGATATCCTCGAGCTTTCGGCGCCCGCCTGACGCGGCACGCAGCTGCGCGTCGAGGTCGGCGAAGTAGAGGCTCCCCCTCGCATACGGCAGATTTCGCGCACTCGGGTTACTGAACCCCGCTCGGCCAATCTCGTCGGCGGGCAGATTACGGGCGGGACTCGTGTAGTAGTCGCGCGCAGTCTTGTTGACGCTCTGGATGAACGACGTCACCGAATCCAGGCCGGCCTTCATCGGCAGCAAGCGAGCGTAATACGTCGCCAAGCCTTCGGGAAACCACGTCACCGTCCCTTCCGGCCCGTCGATGCCCACTGCCCAGTGATGTACCATCTCGTGCGTGAGGGTCTCACGAGGCGCCGAACCCACCGAGTCACCCGAGCGCACGGGCGTACCGAGCATGAACGAGTTGAGCAGTGCCGTGCCCGGGTAGCCATTCTGGCCCGGCAGCACCCTGACGAATACCCGGAACGCGTCGTCCGTCGTGTCGCGGAAGAACGTTCGCAGGTACGTATACATCTGCGCGGTCCACTGCATCTCCCGCTTGGCGTCGAACGGTGGTGTGCCGAGCCAGTACGCCGTGAACCCGTGCGTGGAACCGCGCACCGGGAGCCTGCCAAGTCGCCCCGCCATGTAGTAGCCCTGAAGGAGCTGCTCTGGCGGGCCGACGAGCTCCAGGTCGCCGTCGCCGAACGTCGACGCCGCGATCGAGTTCTCTCCGAGCTCCGTCAGATCCCAGTGGAGACGCGTCCTGTACACGATTCCCGAATCCTCGGGAAGCGCGAAGAATCCGGAGCCGGCCGCGCTCATGCCGCCGCCGTACGCCTGCAGCGAGAACTGTGGTCCGCTCACCGCCGTCGCTCGCGTGCGCGCACGATACGTCGCGATCACCGGCGGCACGACGTCCCGCTCCGCACGCCAATGACGAAAGTATGGGAATCCGGCGGCATTCACCGGATCATCCTCACGCTGGAGCGGCACGACGCCCTTCGCGTCGCGGACCGTGAGATCCTGCATGCTGTCGGCGATCCCGGCGACCGAGGCATAGACGATCGGCGCGCGAATACTGAACCGCTGGGCGTTAGGCGCGCGCCCGCGCAGCTCCCAGCGGACGCTCAGGTCCGTGACATTGTCCCCGCCGGCTCGCACCGGGCGCAGCGCCACGTTCAGGGTTCGCTGCTCGGGGCCCGGTGCCGGCTTCGGACCCGAGCCACCGCACGCCGCCGTTGCGCCAACAATGGCGAGGCCCAGCATAATCGCCGTTCGCATATCCTCGAATCGTTAGGTGTCGTGCCGGCGGGTCAGCGCCGCGGCGATCGTGCCGAGCACCGCGACGCCGGCCGCCGTGAACAGGCTCGCCTGCACTCCCGCGACCAGCCCGTCGGCGCCCGGCGACGCCCGCCCCGCCACAGTAGTGAACACGGCGCCGGCCAAACCTACGCCGAGAACCATGCCGACGTTCCTGGCGGTGGCCAGCACCCCGGCCGCAATTCCCTGGCGATTTCGCGGCGCCGCGCCCATCAGCGCGTTGTTGTTCGGCGACACGAACGTCCCGACACCAAGCCCGACGACCGCGAGGCCCGCCGCAATCGCGGTGAGTGATCCGCGAAACACCACGGATCCCAGGAATGCGAGCCCCGCCGCGAGAATCACCATCCCCGTGACCGCGGGCCCCCGAGAGCCGATGCGATCAGACAGCGTACCGCTGATCGGCGCGACGATCGCCATGACGATTGGCTGCGCCGTGAGAATCAACCCGGCGTGCGCAGCATCGAGCCCGCGGCCCTGAATCAGGAGGAACGGGAGGACGAACAGGACGGCGAACACGCACGCGTAGTTCAAGAGCGCACTCACCGTCGCCCCGCTGAACTGTCGATCGCCGAACAGGGAGAGGTCGAGCATCGGACTCGAGCGACGTTCGGCCCGCACGAACGCCGTCAGCAGCACCGCCGCCCCGGCCAGAAGCACGAGCGTAGGAGGCGAGGTCCAACCCCACGCGTGTCCCTGGTTGAGCGCGACGAGCAGCGCGACGAGTCCCGCCGTAAACAGCATCGCCCCGATGACGTCGAAGCGCTCACGACCCTGGGCGCCGTGATCCCGCGCGATCACCCGCCACGCGAGCACGATCGCGACCGCGCCAACGGGCACGTTGATGTAGAACACCGCCCGCCAGCCGACGGCGCTCGCCAGCCAGCCGCCTAACGACGGTCCGGCCGTGAGCCCCAGGTACGTGAACGTGCCCTGTGCGCCGAGCGCGCGCCCGCGTTGGCTCGCCGGAAAGCTGCGCGTGAGAATCGCCGGCGCCGTCGCCATGAGCATCGCGGCCCCAAGTGCCTGGATCACGCGCAACCCGATCAGCGCGTGCGCCGACCACGCGAGCCCGCACAGCGCGGACCCCGCCACGAACAGCACGAACCCACCGAGATACAGCCGCTTGTGCCCATACAGATCGCCGGCTCGGCCGACACTCAACAGCAGCCCGGAGATGACCAGCAAGTACACCGTCGTGACCCACTCGATGCCGGCGACGCTCGCCCCAAAAGCCCGCGCGAGTACCGGCAGCAGCGTGTTCACCACACTGCCGTCGAGCGCCGACATGAACGTGCCGACGCCGACCGTGACCAGCACCCACCAACGGTTCGCCCACTCTCCGGATTGATCAGGGGATTGCATCGATGATAGGTTTACCGTAAACCTAGTGGAGCCCGCCGTGCCGGCTCGTGAGCCACGGAGCGCCACCGCGCTCCCCACGCTTTCCTATTACATCCTGCTCGCCCTCGGCGAAAGCGCCGCGCACGGCTGGGAGATCATCCGCCGCATCCGCACCCTCACCGACGGCGCGGCAAACCCCAGCTCCGGTTCGTTGTACCTCGCCATGACCCGGCTCGAGGACGATGGGCTCATCCGCGAACACGCGTCCCCCGCGGGCGAAGATGAGCGACGACGGTACTATCACCTGACGGCAGCGGGACGTGCCGCCGCACGCGCGGAATCGCAGCGACTCGCGCGCCTCGTCCGTCAGGCACGAGCTGTGGACCTCTTGCAGGAGCCACGCCCATGACGCGCGATTGGCACGTGCGCGTGTACGCGTGGCTCGCCCGTGTGCTGTTGCCGTCCTGGCTCCGGGCGCGGGTCGGCCACGATCTCGTTGCCACATTCGCCGACCGCGTCCGTGACGCGTGCACTACTGGCGAACGTCGGCGTGAGATCGCCCGCGAGCTCGCTGGCCTCGTACGCATCGCCATTGCGAGCCGGCTGAGCGCTCGGCGCAGACCAGCCGGCTTGGTGGCGATCGCCGAGCATCCATGGTCGCCGATCGAGGTGTTTCGGCAGGACCTCAAGTTCGGCGTGCGCGCCATGCGGCGAAGTCGTGGCACCGCGGGTCTCGTGGTGCTCACCCTCGCGCTTGGCGTCGGCGCGAGCAGCGCGATGTTCAGCATCATCCAGACGGTTCTGCTCCGTCCACTTCCGTTCGATCGGCCGGAACAACTCGTCTTCGTGCACCCCACGCTCGAGGAGTGGCGAACGAATCCGTCGCTCAGCAGCGAGTGGCAGCTGGGTCGATTCAGCCCGCCCGAGCTGCGCACGTGGCTCGAGCGCCAGAAGAGCTTCGTCGCGGCGGGCGGTTACAGCGTGTGGCGCGCACGGGTGCCACGTGGGACAGGCTCCGAGCGAATTCAGATCGGGCAGGCGACGTCAGGATTCTGGCGTGCGCTTCGCGTTCTGCCCGCACTCGGGCGACTTCCTCTGGCGACCGAAGCCGCCGAGCCCGTGGCGGTCCTCACACATGACTTCTGGGTCTCGCACTTCGGCAGCGACGCGACGATCGTCGGAAAGACGTTTCGCTTGAACGACCGCCCCGTGCGCGTGATCGGCGTGTTGCCGGCAACCTTCGCGCTGGTGGACGCCAGCGCCGATCTCTGGCAGCCGTACGAGCCTCCGTCGAACGACAAGGAGCTCAACAATCACATGCTGCTCGCGGTGGGCCGGCTCCGCGACGGGATTTCACTCGCACACGCGGAGCAGGAGCTCGCGCCTATCCTGCGAGGACTCGCGGCGATCGACCCGAAACACATCACGCACGGCGCGCACCTCGTCGCACCGGTCGCGCAGGCGACCGCGAAAATTCGAGTCCCGCTGCTCATTCTCTCGGGCGCGTCGCTCGTGCTACTCGTCGCGGCGTGCGCGAACGTGGCGCTGCTGCTGCTCGGCACCGGAGCCGAACGACTGCGCGAGCTCGCGGTGCGGCAGGCGCTCGGCGCGAAGAAGAGTCGCATCGTCGGCCAGCTGCTCACGGAAAGTGTCGTGCTGGGCGTCGGCGGTGCGATCGCCGGGATGTTCGTTGCCGCCGCGGTCACGCGCATCCTCCTGGCGATCATGCCCGAGGGCATTCCTCGCTTGGGGGATGTTCGTGTGGACCTGACGACATTCCTGTTGGCATCGCTGCTCGCCATCGCGACGGCCATCGTTGCTGGCTGCTTTCCTGCGTTGTCGCTGTCTCGCGTGAGCGCGGGAGAATCGCTGCGCGCCGGTGCCACGACGCAGGGACGCGGACGACTGCAGCACGCGATCGTCGTCGCGGAGCTGGCGCTCGCCACTGTGCTACTGGTTGGAGCAGGATTGCTCACGCGCACGCTCGCGGTGCTGCAACGGGTGCAGCCAGGCTTCGATCCAAAGGGCGTCGTGGCCGTCCAGATCGAACTGCCGTGGGACCGGTTCTACGCGCCTAACGGCAACACGGATTCGAGCCGAGCGCGCGCGGCGGCGTTCATCGCGAAGATCGCCGACGAGGTTCGCTCGATTCCAGGCGTCTCGAACGTCGCGTTCACGAGCGACATGCCGTATAGCGATGACCGAGGCGGGAACTCGGTGCAGCCGGAAGGCTACACGCCTGCGAAGGGCGAGGTCGTAAACGCGGCTCGACGATACGTCACGGGCACGTACTTCGACGTGCTCCGCATTCGGCCGCTGCAGGGTCGCGTGCTCGGCCCCGCCGATACGCGTCCCGACGCGGAGGGCGTCATGGTCGTCACGGACGCCTTTGCGCGTCACTTCTGGCCCGACGGACGCTGGCTCGATCGAACGGTCGGCCTCTGGGGCGAGTCCTACCGGATCGTCGGCGTCATTGCCGACACGCACGAGCACGACCTTCGCGGCGATGAAGACCGCTTCAAGTTCTACCTGCCCACACGATCGGGAGACGAGGCGGCGGACAACATCCTCGTTAGGACGCCGATGGATCCGTCGCTCCTGGTGCCCGTGCTTCGCGACCGCATCTGGCGAGCGGATGCGAGTATCGTGATCGAAGACGCCATGCCGCTCACGGAGCGTCTGGCGCGTTCGCTCACAGACGATCGCTATCGCATGCGGCTGATGGTCGCGTTTTCGATCGCCGCGGGGTGCTTCGCGCTGTTCGGTGTGTACGGCGTCATCAGCCGGAGCGTGGTGCGACGCCGTCGCGAGCTCGGGCTGCGGGTCGCGCTCGGTGCCCCACGCTCGAGCATCCTGTCGCTCGTGCTGAGTGATGCGGCCCGAATCGCGGTTGTTGGCGTCGCGATCGGGACGATCGCCGCGCTGCTCGCGTCGCACGTGCTCGCGAGCATCGTGTGGGGCGTGCCGCCAAGCGATCCGGTGTCGTTCGCGGCGGCGGGAATCGCGCTGTTGGCGGTGGCGGTCATCGCGGCCGCGATTCCCGCGCGTCGAGCGGCGAGGGTCGAGCCCATGATTGTTATGCGGAATTGATAACAGCCGGGGACGGGCGACGGAAACAGGGAACCGGGAACCGGGAACCGGGAACCGGGCGTCAGTGTCATTCCGAGCGCAGCGAGGAATCGCCGTCGTCCCGATAGAGAGGCCTCAGTTCCCGGTTCCCAGTTCCCTCTATTCCCGATTCAGGGCTGGGGAGTGAGAAGCTGTCCGTTAGTAACCGGACTGACACCAAACGTCCGCGACACGCTGCCGGTCTTCCCCGCATTGTCGGTGACGCGAGCTGTAACCGTGACCGACGTCTTCCCCGCGGGCATGACGAATCTGCCACCGGCGACCCACGACGCGGTCGTGGTGACATGGCCGCTGCCGCGGTGGTCGAGCGTGCTTCCGGCGATATCGAACGCTGGCGCCAGGTTCTGGCCGGCCGGGACGATTACCCCGTTCGCTCGGCGAAAATCGACGTCGAAGGTGAAGGCGAATCCGGGGAAGTTGCGATTCGGGCCAGCCACCGCGAACTGGGCCGGATCACGAATGAGTCCCACGGGCGTCGCCGGCGCGGTGATGCCGTCGCCATTTTCGTTGACGCCGATGCCGGCACCGCTCCGGTCGAACGCGGAGACCTGGAAAAACGTGAACGCCGGCACCGCGTCGGTGCCTAACGCGACGCTCGACGGGTCACGTGGACCGACGAGCGCTACTTCCGGGCCGTCGGGATCATCGAGGCCGTCGCCAATCACGATCGTGGGCGCGGGCGTGAGCACCTGCCCGCTTGTGCCGTGCTTGTCCACTTTCACCCTGACGACGTCGCTCCCGATGTGTCCCTGAGCGTCGCGCACAGTCGCGGTAACGGTGAAGCTCTTCACGTCATCGGGAAACGACTCGAGCACGTGCCAGCCGGCCCAGATCGTCACGCCGTCACCCGGCGAGTCATCGGTGCCGAGCGTGTTGAAGAGGTTCGACAGATCTGTGTTCTTCTGGATGATCGTACCGTCTGGCGTGATCATGTCCGCGTCAATGCGGACGCTGAGCCCCGGGAAGTTCGGGTTTGGCTGGCCGAGCAACGCCGTATTCCGAATGTTCGTGCTCTCGTTCGCGGAGACATCGGTCGCGTTCTTCGTCACGGTCTGGACGATGATTGTGAACCCCGATCCGCCGGCGAGCGACCCGGCGTTCAGTTGGCCTTCGCCTCCGGCGACGACGTCGTCGTTCACGGGAGATGTGATGCGAACGAGTGGGCCGTCCGACTCGAACTCTTTCGCGACTCGGCTACCCGCTTGCGTCGCCGGCGCGGCTATGTCTGGTTGATCGTCCCGACACGCGGCGGTGGCGGCGGCCGCGATCAGGAGGAACTGGGTGATGTGAACCCGCATTGGATCGTAGTCCTTGTGGAGTGATGGGTGAGGAGGAGCGCGCATCCTCGGTGGTGCATGCTCGATATACGGATTCGAATTCACCCATCGGCCACCACGCGGCCACGGACGTGTCCACTCGTTAGGCGCCGTCGATACGGGTTCGAGCCCTTGGCCCTGCCTGAAGACAGGGACGGCCCCAACTATCGATAGTATCGGCCCATCGAGGGCGAGTTGCGCGAGCGACACGCTTCCGCCTAACACGCAGTTCGCGCGTGGTCGCTCGCGCACCGGCAATCACGTCGATCAGCCGCGCCACCGCCTCCGAGCGCATCTGCGCGCGGTGCGTGACGAACTGGTCTGAACACGAGCGGCTTGGGCAGTGTGCTCTGCTTCAGGTATGCCCGCACTCGTCCCCGTTTCGACAGCGATGGCCACTTGAGCGTACCGCGATGCGTATACCTTGAGGACGTCAGGCAACCGCGCCGACGCAGTCGACTGGAGCGCGCCGATCTGTAACGTGCCGCGCACCTCGCGTGAGCCCGACACCGCTGGCTTCGCGGTCTCTACCAGCGACAGCATCCGCCGCGCATAGGGCAGGAGTTGCTGGCCCTTCTCTGTCAGCGTGATGCCGCGACGGCTACGGTGGAAATTTCTTACGATAACCAGGCGCTTGTAGCTTGCAATCCATGACGACGCACGCCATTGCCATCGAGCGCGACCGGCCTTACGGGCTCTACGCGATCTGTTTCGGATTCTTTCTCGTCCTGTTCGACACCACCGCGCTCAACGTCGCCATCGCGGCGATGCACCGCGAGTTTGGCGGCACCATCAGCGCGCTCCAGTGGATCGTGAGCGCGTACACCATTGTATTCGCGAGCCTGGTCCTGACGTGTGGCGCCCTCGGCGACCGTTACGGGGCAAGGCGCCTGTATCAGCTCGGCCTCACCATTTTCACGGTGATGTCGCTCGCCTGCGCGCTTTCGCCAAACGTCGCATTTCTCATCGGCTTTCGCATGGCGCAGGGATTGGGCGCCGCGATGATGCTGCCCGCCTCACTGGCTCTGTTGAGCCACCTGTACCCGGACCCGCGCGCGAGAGCACGCGCGGTGTCGTTCTGGGCGTCGATCGTCAGCCTCGGCTTCGCGGCAGGTCCGGCACTCGGCGGCGTGTTCACGAGCTACTTCGGGTGGCGCAGCATCTTTCTGCTCAACGTGCCCACGGGCGTCGTCGCGCTGCTGATGGTGCGGGCATTTATTGACGAAACTCGCGTTACGCGAGACCGGCCGCTCGACTGGCTCGGTCAGCTCAGTGTCTCGCTGACCCTGTGGGCGGTGAGCTACGCATTGATCGAGGCCGGCAACGCCGGATGGGCAGCGCCGCGCGTGCTCGCGGCGTTCGCTGCCTCGATCGCGCTTGCCGGCGCGTGTGCTCTCTCCCAGCGGCGGAGCGCATCCCCGGTATTCCCGCCCGCGCTCTTCTCGCGGCCCGCGTTCGTCGCGTGCGTCGGGGCAGGCGTCGTCGTGAGCCTGGGCACGTACGGCATCCTGTTCATCGAGTCGATCTACCTGCAGAACGTGCGTCACCTGAGCGCACTCGCGACTGGCGCGATGATCGTGCCCCTCACGGTGGCCCCCACCGTGACGACCCGGATGATCGATCGCTACCGTACCGACATGCACTTCAAGCCGCGGCTCTTTACCGGGCAGATCCTGGCCTTGTTGGGAGCAGCGACCATGGCGGCTTCGGTGTGGGTGCCTGCGACCGGCGTCATCCTCCTGGGTTTCGGCCTGCTCGGCGTGGCGCTGGGCTACATCACGCCCGCGATGACGACGGGCGTGCTCACCGTGTCGCCGCCCACGATGGCCGGCCTGGCGTCAGGAACCCTCAATGCGGGCAGGCAGGTCGGCGGTGCGATTGGCGTGGCACTCATGGGCACGCTCATGCAGCTGCACCACGAACTCGGAATGTTGGTGTCGTTCATCGTGGCACTGGCGTTGTCCGGCGTAGCCGCCGCGGCAGCACAACGGGCGATTCCGGAGCCGACGCGTTAGGTCCGGCGACTTTCGTTCGGGCGACGGGGTGACTGGCGTATTTCCTCGGTTGTTCGTAGCTCTATTCCGAGCGTTGCGAGGCAACCACCAGCACCCCTTCGATTCACGACCCGTGACACGTTCAGCCTACACCCGGACCCTGGCGCAGGTTATCGCGCCGTCGCTCTTTGTCCTTCAGCTCGCCGGGGCTTCACTTGGAGCGCAGGCCACACCCTCCCGCAGTGCTCCATCGGACACGATCGTCGCCATCGTCGGCGCAACGGTCATCGACGGCAATGGCGGGACGCCATCATCCGACGTCACGATCGTCGTCCGCGGCAAGCGTATTGTCGCGTTAGGTCCCCGAGCGTCGACGCAGGTGCCGAGGGGCGCCCGGGTCGTCGACGGCGCTGGCAAGTTCGTCACGCCGGGATTCATCGACACGAACGTGCATCTGTCGCTGTACAACAATGGCGAATCGATGGTGCGGTACGAGGACCGCTTCCTCGACCTCATCGCCGAGGCGGCGCAGACGGAGCTCAAGTACGGCATCACGACCGTGCGCGACAGTTACGGCGCACTCCTTCCGCTCATCACCATTCGCGATTCGATCGCGCACGGAAAGCTCATCGGGCCCCGGATGCTCGTCGCGGGGAACATCGTTGGTTGGGGCGGTCCCAAGTCACCGCTCTTCTCGAACGCGGCGCCCGTGACGCTGTTCGACGAAGAGATGATGGACTTCATCGCGCAGGGCGCTGGTGAAGAGTTGCTCGACATGTCGCCCGACTCGCTGCGCGTCGCCATGCGCGCGTACCTCGACAAAGGCCCGAACTTCGTGAAGTACGGCGGCACATCGCACACCAACAATCTCATCACTTTCTCGCCACGCCAGCAGGAAGCGCTCGTGGACGAGGTGCACAAGCGCGGACTCATCGCCGAGACGCATTCAACGAACCCCGAGCCGTTGCGAATCTCGGTGCTTGCCGGGATCGATCTCATTCAGCATCCCGAAGTTCACGACGTGCCGATCCCCGACGACCTGGTGAAGCTCATCGTCGACCGAAAGGTGATCTGCTCGATCCTGGCGAACACCATCACGGCCAAGCCGTGGAAGGATTACCTCAAGACCCGCCAGCGCGCCGACTCGGCCAGGGCAGACTCGCTCAAGAATGACACGCTCAAGGTGATGCAGCGCGCGAAGACCGGTTGGGAGCTGCGGAAGGAGAGACAAGCGAAGGGGATGGCCATTCGCCGCGCGAACGCGGAGAAGCTGATCGCGGATGGCTGCATAACGACGCCCTCCACCGACACGTACCTGAGCGGAGCGCCGGAGTTTCTACGCGCTCCACGTACGGACTTTCACCAGATGCCGGGGACGGCAACGCTTGCGGCCATCGAAGGGCTGGTCGAGCTGGGCATGACGCCGTCGCAGGCCATCGTTGCGGCGACGAAGAACGGCGCCATCGCGTCGCAGGGCCTCAAGGACTTCGGGACGCTCGAGGTAGGGAAGCTCGCGGATCTCCTCATGCTCGATGCCGACCCGCTCGCCGACATTCACAACATCCGAAAGCTATCGCTCGTGATGCGCGACGGTCGCATTATCGACCGCGACAAGCTGCCCGAAAAACCCGTCTGGACCCGCCCGAAGCCGAAAGCGTGAAACGAAGCCTAGTTGTCGTCCTGAGTGCAGCCTGCTTGGAATCCTGAGCGCAGCTTGTTTGTCATCCTGAGCGCAGCTTGTTTGTCATCCTGAGCGCAGCTTGTTTGTCATCCTGAGCGCAGCGAAGGATCCTCAGGGTCCCGTTAAAGGGCTCTATCGGGAGGATGAAGGTCCTTCGGCTGACGCCTCAGGATGACAACTAGGGTTCACACCAGCGGCTTCACGAGCGCCAGCAGGTCGTCCATCTCGAATGGCTTCCTGAGGATGCCGTGCGTGAGACGATCGTGTTCTACGGCGGCCAGCAAGTCCTCGTGGGCACTGATGAAAATCGTCGGCGGCAGCGGTGCCCGCTCGCGCTCGAGCAACTGCGCCAGCGCATAGCCGCTCATTCCGGGCAACTGCATGTCCACCACGAGGCAGCTCGGAGCGGTCGGCGCCGAGTGATCCAGGTACTCTTCGGCCGATGCGAACACCGCAGCGCGAATTTGCTCGAGCTGCATGACGCGAACGAGGCACGATCGCACAGACCGATGGTCGTCGATGATGGCGACCCATCGGTCCGCCGGTTCCCCACGAGGCCGGCCTTCAGAGGCTTCGTTCCGGTAACGCACAACCTCCCCCGCGGCACGAAATCTGGTGGGCATGGAGAACCTCAGCAGCCAACACGTTCATTGGAACTTGCGCCGATACCGGCTTTCATCTGCGGTTCGGACGAGCTTTCGAGAGCACCCCGTGTAACGGGCAACATAACGCGAAAGATCGCGCCACCCTCGTCAGCATTTTCCGCGCGTACTCGCCCGTGGTGACGCTCGACGATCGACTGCACGATCGGCAAGCCCAAACCCAGGCCGTGCGGCTTCGTGGTGAAGAACGATTCGAACAGGCGTTGCTGAACGTCCGCCGTCAGCCCCGGGCCATTGTCGCGCACCGCGACCTCGATTTCCTCGCCTCGAGCAACCGTGCTGATGGTGACGTGCGGAGTCGTCGACGCCGCGGATGCGTCGAGCGCGTTGACGAGGAGGTTCAGCACGACCTGCTGAAGTTGCACGGGATCGCCAGTGACGGATGGCAATCTCGGATCGAGCGCCATCGTGATCTCCGCATGGCGAGTCGCCACATCGTGTTGGAACAGACGTGCGGAGGTGCGACAGATTTCGTTGAGGTCGACGAGCTGCGGCGGTAGTTCCTCCCTTCGAACCAGCGCGCGAACCCGCGTGATGATATCGGAGGCGAGGACGTTGTCGGAGACGATGTCGTCGAAGATCTCCCCAAACATTTCCCGCTCCCCCTCGGCCAACGGCCCGGTGCTTCGCGCTGCGATCTTGGCGCCAGCTTCCGCGTTCATGCGGATCGCGGCGAGCGGCTGACGGAGATCATGTGACATCGTTGCCGCCAGCTCGCCCACAAGGGCGACGCGTCCCATATGTGCGACCTGACGTCTCGTCTCGTCGGCGCGGCGCTGCTGTTCCTCGGCCTCGAGTTGCGCACGTTTGCGCCGACGCCGTTCGACGAGCAGGCTGCCGATGAGCAACGCCTCCGCGCCGATGACGCCGACCGTCAGAAGGACCATGGTCCGGTACCGCTCCCAGAGCGTCGGTTCCCGGAACAGGAGCTCGGTACCTTGTGGCAGGCGTGCCTCGGACAATCCCCACCGTCGCAGTTGTCGCGCGTCGACAACGAACGAATTGCCGATGAGCTCCATGGGCGGCATCGGTTCGGCAGGTCGACGCCGAAGGACGCGGACCACGAGTCGTCCCGTTCGGTCGGCTTCGTCGTCGAACCGGAGAACGGAACCGCCCACCACGCCTTCCCCGATATAGCTGCCCAACTGTGTGTACATCGGGGCTGGCGCCGCGCGCGCGATGCTCCCGACGATGTCCAATGGCTCGTAAGCGTGGCCGCGACCGTCCAGGCGGTAGTTCGCGAACACCACGATCGAGCGAGGAGGGATCTTGCGGAGCCTCGGGAGCAACTCGTCGAGCGGCAGTCCCTGAAGGACGGTGATCTCGAGTGGGTCACCTAACGTCGCTGCCGCGCTCGTCACTGCGGTGACCGAGGTGGAATCCGATGCCCCCGCGCCGCCGATCACGACGACGCGTTCCGCATCCGGCTGGAGACGCCGCGCCATCTCGAGCGTGGGCGCGAAGCGCGACGCGGGAGAGATACGTCCCGTGACGTTCGCCGGCTGTGCGGCCGGGTTCGTTTGCGGCATGGCGCACAGCGCGAACACGATCGGAACGTTAGGCAACCCTCGGCCGAGCTGGTCGACGGCGAACTTCAGCGCCCGGCCGCCGACCGGCACGACGACGTCGATACCGAACTGGCGGTACTTGTCGGCCAGGTACTTCGTGAGCGGTGACGACTGCTCCAGCCCAGTGAAACGGTCGAAGTCCAGCGCTTCCTGGTAGAACTCCACCGGTGAGCCCAGCTCCCTGCTGACCGTTGCGCGTAGCTGTTCCGCGAACTCGAGCATCGGTCGTGTCTCGGCCTGCTGCTGGTAGACCACGAGCACGCGCGTTGGCCGCACCGCACGCTGCGCGCCCACGCCGGGAGCCCATGAGCCGAGGCCGAGAACGAAAGCGATGACGATGAATGCTCGCACGGCCAGTCGCTGTGACACGGGAGATCTCTAAAAGTTGTAGCGCAATGCGAACTGCAGCTGGTAGTAGGTGTCGAAGTTCTCGTCACTGTACCGGCGCATCTTCGAGTCGAAGCGATAGATCGGCTGTGCTGCTTCCGGTCCGGCCGTCTGTCCAACTTGGGAAACCAACGGAATTTGGCTCGTGGTCGCCAGTGTCGTTCCGGTGGGTAGAGCGATTCTTCCCCAGCTCGAGTTCAACAAGTTGAGGAGGTTGAACACTTGCAATTCGAGCACCAACGACTGGTCTCGAACGCTCGGCAGCGTCTGGCGTAACGCCAGGTTGGTGACATGCATCCAGGGCGCCCGGCAGCTGTTGCGACTCATGATCCGCCCGCGCTGGCCGCGAAGGCATGGTGCGCCATCGATGAAGCGCTCGAACGCGGCCTGCTGGGTTTGTACGTCCGCTGCGGTTCCGGCGAACCGGATCTCCGTCGTGTCGAATGCGGTGCGCGGGATGTAGATCGGGTCGTTGCCAGTCGCGCCATCGGCGTTGAGATCGCCGCGGCCCCCGGCCCCGCCGGCGACGTAGGTGTAAGGGAACCCCGAGCCGCCAACGTACAGAAAGGAGAGGCTCGTCCCGAACCGTTGCCACGGCGAGCGAACGGTGCCGGAGGCACGCACCTGAAACGGTTGGTCGAAATCGGAGGTTCCGAGCGAGAGATCGTCCTGACGGCCGATGACGGGACGCGCAAAGCGCCAATTGTCTGTCAGGAGCGCGCTCACCGTTCGCGGGCTTTGGACATCACGGGCCCGCCCGTACGTGACCGATCCGGTCACGTCGGCCAGGCGACTCTGCTTTCGCAGCTCGGCCACGACGCTGTACGCGTAACCCTTCGACTCGTTCGTGATGGCGATGACGTCGCCTAACGCCGATGACACGCGACTCGGGACAGCGGTGCCGGCCGCATTGACGGTCCCGTACATCATGCGACCGTGGAGGTCCGCCCCGACCGGTTCGCTGAGGTTGATCGGCGAGAAGAAGACGCTGCGCGTCGCGTGGGTGTAAAGTCCCTCGAGAGTTCCGACCAGGCCGAACGGAAGCCGCGCGTCGGTAGCGAGCGTGGCGCGCATCGTCTGGGGAAGGCGGAGGTTCGCGTCGATGACATCGATCTCTCCGTTCGTCGAGGCGCCGTACGTCTGCCCGCCCGCACACGCCTGCGGCGGATTTTGAGCGTCGGGGCCAAACGCGGGCGCGGCGCCGGCATCGGTCGGAAGCGGTCCGCACTGGAGCGTTCGCGTCGCCAGGCCGTAGGCGGCAAAGCCGCCGAATAGCCAGAAGAGCGGCGGGCGCCCGGTGAACAGACCGGCGCCGCCGCGCAGCTGAACCGGCGGACTGTCGGAGCTCGTTAGGCGATAATTGAAGCCGAGCCGCGGCGACCACGCGACAGACCCGGACGGGACCGCGTCGGTGCGGAGCCCGAATATCGAATCGACGGCGCCCACGTACGGCGGTTGCGCCGAGAGCGTGGAGTGATCGGCCCGGATACCGAACGTCAGTGACAGCCGGGACGACGCGTCCCACTCATCGCCCACGTAGACCGCGTGATACGCGCCGTGTGCCGACGTCACGCTGCCCGTATCTCGGGTAATGCGGTAGCGTGACGCGGTGCCCGATTGCAGCGAGTCGAGGCTCCCGAACTCCCAGACGCCGTAGGCACCGCGGAGCTGAAAGGCGTCCAGATCGAACAGTTGGGCCGAGAAGCCAAATGTGACGCGGTGCGCTCCGGCGGAGATCGAGAGATTGTCCGTGAGCTCTCCCGTCCTACTCTCGTTCCGCTGTCCAGTCGCGATTTCGTGCGTTCCCGACTGCAGAACGACTGGCGCCCCCCCCGTTCCCGGAACGGTAACCAGGACGAGCGGCTGCCTAACGGTCGGCTGAAAACCGGACGTCAAGTCGGTATATCCGGCCTGGAGCTCGTTGTAGGCACCGTGCGCGAAATTGGAAACGAGCTGCCCGGCAACCGACCGCTTGTCCACCCAACGCGAGTGCTGGAGTGAGGAGAGCGAGAAGCACCCGGTCGGCGGACAATTCGTCGGCGCCAGCGTCGTTGGTCGAGCGAAGATCGAGCTGTCCGCATGACCGTAGTTGCCGCGTAGGGTAAACCGACTGTTCCAGCGGGCGATCGGTGCGTCGAGGCGGAGGAAGGTGCTCGACGATGGATTTTCATTCGTCACGGCGCCGGCGGACCCGCCGTCGAGCCCGTAGGCGCTCAACACCTGTTGGAAGCGGGCGATGTCCGTCTCGCTCACGGGCAGCGCCGTTTGACCGGAAGGCGATTCATCGACGCTCGGGCCGAGCGCGGGGATCGACCGCCGTTGAAGCTCCGATGAAACGAAGAAGAAGAAACGGTCACGAAGGATCGGTCCGCCCAGCGACGCGCCGAACTGCTGCTTGTCATATTGCGCATTGCGGACGAGTGGCACGTTGGGGCCGAGGCGCTCGTCGGTGCCGTAGCCGAAGACGCTGCCGTGCAGCTCGTTGGTGCCGCCCCGTGTGACGACGTTGATGTTCGCGCCAGCGAAGCTGCCCTGCCGCACATCGAACGGTGAAAAGAGAACCTGATACTCTTTCACCGCATCTAATGGTATGACTTTACCACCATAAAGCTGGCCGGCGGCAAAATTGCTCGACGGCACTTGATCCGTGACGCCGTCGATGCGGATGCTGTTGACACGGGTTCCCGCACCCGATGGGGCCAGTGCGAACCACGTCGACATTTCGGGAACCAGCCGGACCAGGTCGTACAGGTCGCGGTTGATGACGGGCATCTGGTGGATCGTCGAATCGGAGAGGAGCGCCTCGGTGCCCGTGTGCGCACGCGAGAACACCCTGTCCTGCGTCGCCCGCGTTTCGACTTCCTCGAGCCGCACCGCTTGCTGCTCGAAGGTCAGATCCACCTGCAGCTGCTGCCCGAGACTGAGAAAGAGTCCGGTGCGCGTCTGCAACGGTGACCCGATTCGTCGTACCGTCACGGAGTAGGGCCCACCCACTTCGAGCCCGCTGACCAGGTAGCGTCCCTCAGCTCGCGAGGTCACCCGGGTCGCGATGCCGGTCGTCTGGTTCGTCACGACGACATCGACGCCCTGCAGGCCGCGCCCTTGAGCGTCGAGAATGCGTCCGGCCATCGCAGCCGACGTTGTTCCCTGCGCCCACGCCGCGCTCGAAAATCCATCGAATAGCGTAAGAACGAGGCAACAAAATACGGCGCGGATGGCAAGCTGAGCCATTGAAGAACGCTACGAATGTTTGGGGTGACAAGCAGGCCCATGATCCTCGGCGGGGGGATTGGTGGCCTGTTAGACCTTTGGCCAATGGCGGAACGTGATCCGCCGAACGTGGGAAGCTTCCGCGTCGCTGTGTTTCCCTGCGGGTGGTGGGGCCGCCGATCAGGGTGTTAGGCGACGGGGCGTGACGACCCGGTGGGCAGTCGAGTTGACTCTGTACCACACGACGGAGTCCCCACCATGACCCGGTCTGGCGCTAGCTCGCCGTCAGCGTTACCCACGCGTACCCCGACGCGACGTGGCTGGTTGCTCGCGTCGCCCGTCCTCGCGATCGCCTTCATCCCGCTCTTCGCCAACTGGCACGCGGCCTCACGACATGGCGACACCACGACCATGGAATTCGCGCGCGACCTGCTGAACAGCGTCGAGCCGTACGCCGTCATCGTCACCGCCGGAGACAACGATACCTTCCCGCTGTGGTACGCGCAGCAGGTCGAGGGTGTCCGGAAGGACGTCGTCATCGCGGTCACGTCGCTGCTCAACACGGATTGGTACGCGCGGCAGATCGTGCGCGCGCCGGTGACCGCATACGACGAGGCGCACGGCCCGGCGATCTATCGCGGCCGGCGCTGGCCAAAGCCCAGCGCGGCGCCAGTGAACATGACGCTGAACGAGGTGGATCAGGTGCCGCCCTATGTCCGCATCGCGGAACCACAGATCTTTCAGGCCGGACACATCCGGGCCGAGATCGCGCCGGGGTATCTGGAGAAGGCCGACATTCTCGTGCTGCGCATGATCAAGGACAACACCGGCCGGCCGATCTACTTCAGCCGCACCACCGGCGACTACCCACACCGGCTCGGGCTCGGTCCCTACCTGTTGACCCAGGGGTTCGCGCGCAAGCTGCTGCCTAACGTGCCGACCGCGGGCCGTGACACGGTGCTCGCCGCGGGTGAGGGGTTCGTCGATGTCCCGCGCTCGGTCGCGCTCTGGACCGACGTCTTCAAGGGCCAGCAGGCGCTGATCGCAAAGAACGATTGGCCCGACCGCGCGTCCGTCAACATCCCCGTACTCTACGCCGCGACGGGCGCGCTGCTCGGTGGGGTCCTGAACGCCGGCGGCCAGCCGCGCCTCGCGAAGGAGATCATCGATACGTCGGAGCGGATCGTGACCGCGGCGCGAATGACGGACATCTTCCCTTCGGGCGTTAGGTGGACGGTCCCTCTCGAGGTGCCGTCGAGTGACGCGCCGCGAGCGACTCCACTCACGACAAGTCGGTAGTCGGTAGTCGGTAGTCGAAGGGCCAACGACTAATAGCTAACAGCTAAAAACTATCGACCAACGACTACCGACTATTGTCGGTGTTGCCACCGCGCGCCGCCGCCCGTCCATCGACGTGAGCGAACATCCCAGCGTGATACAGCGGCTCCAGCGCGGTTGGGGCAGTCTCCTGTTCCCCGCATTTCTGGCGGTCGCACTATTCCTGCCGAGCGTCCGACACCAGTTCGTGTACGACGATCTGGAGATCGTCGTCCGCCATCCGCTGATGCACACGGTCCAGACATTCCCGGAGCTCGTTGTCTCGCCGTACTGGTATGCGACGGGGAACCTCTACCGGCCACTCACGTCCCTGACGCTCGGCATCGACTGGGTTGTGGGAAATGGCAGCCCGGTCGTCTCGCACGCCGTGAACGTGCTGCTGCACGCCCTTGTCACCGTATTGGTCGGATTGTTGGCTGCGCGCTGGCTGCCGCGTCTCGGTGCGGTTACTGCGGCAACGATCTTCGCGATCCATCCCGTGCACGTCGAGGCCGTGTCGACGGCAGTCGGACGGGCCGAGTTGCTGTGCGCGGCGATGCTGTTGTGTCTCATGCTCCTCGCGTCTCGCACTGCCCCGGCGACGGCACGCGAGCGCGCGGCGGCGGCGATACTCGCTGCGCTCGCCTTGGCGTCGAAGGAAACTGGCGTGGTCGCCCCTGCCCTGGCGTTCGTTGCGGCATGGGCATCACCAGCGCAACGCGCTGCGGCATGGCGTTGGGCTGTGGCAGCGCTCATTGGCGTCGTGCCAATGCTTCTGGTGCGTCTCATCGTGCTCGGGACCGTCGGCGGGGACGTTCCGCACCCCGCGCTCGTGGTCGGCTCGTGGGCCGTGAGGGAACGGCTCGCCTTGGCGATCGCCGTCAAGACGTTAGGCGCGCTCCTCGTCCCGCACTCGGCCCCTATTGACGTTGCGCCCACGCTCGCGGAAGCGAGCGCACCAAGCCTGGGTTTCGTGGTGATCGGCTTGGGTCTCGTTGTCGTGACATGCGTCGTTGTGGTGAGGCATTGTGTTCGACCCTCGGTCGCAACGCTTGCCGTGGCGATCGCTGCCTTTACCATCGCGCCGACCGCGAACCTGCTGTTCGCGAGCGGCGTCGTGCTCGCGGGCAGGACGCTCTATTCGCCGAGCATCGGTGTCGCGCTGCTCGGCGGCCTCAGTGTGAGCTTGGGCCTCGCAGCGCACCCGCTGGCGATTCGACGATCCGCGATCGGCCTGCTCACGTGTTGGGCAATTGCCGCCGTCTTCATCTCCGCACGAGATGTTGGGATCTGGCGAGACTCAGCACACGTCTCCGCGGCCATGCTGGCGCGCGAGCCGGACAACTTTCGCGCACACACGTACGCCGCTGAGTTGGACAGGGATCGCGGAGACATGCCGGCAGCGCTCGGGCACTATCGCACCGCGATCCAGCTCTTCCCGTCGGAGCGATACCTCCTCTACAGCGCGGCCAACGCCGCACTCGACGTCGGCGACACCACCTCGGCCGCGTTATGGCTCGAGGACGCGGTCAGGGTCGCACCAAAGCATTGGCAGGCTCGCACGCGGTTGGCGAAGGTCGAGGCCTGGCGCGGCGACACGACGCGCGCGCGCCGGATTCTCGATGACGGCCTGCAGCTGGATCCTGGCCAGCGGACCTGGCGCGCAATGCGTGACCAGCTCGGACGCTAATCGAGCCGGTTAGATCTCGTCGTTAGGGTATTGTGATCATGCCCTGCGTCAGGCTGGTAAGTCGTGTCGCCCCGTCAACCGGCTTGGCGTCGTGCGCCAGCGGCAAGGTCCCGCCAGCGCGTGTTGCCGTCCAGTTGATGACACCCGTCTCGAGCGCCCATGACGGCTCGAAGCCTGGCACGCCCACGAGGTCCGGCACGTCGAGATCGTACCCGCCCGCGAGCGCGGCGTACGCCGGCGTCATCGAGATGGCGACGAACCCCGTGCTCGCGGGCTGGTTGTAGACAATCGAAGACAGCTTGTCATAGTCCGCCTGGGCCACGTAACGCGCGCGGAGACGCGGCGTGGCACCGCCGCCAGCGATGACGCTGATCGTCGGTGCCGCAATCTGACTTCCGAGGGTCACCGTTCGATCTGTCGGCGTGCGAAAGTACAGATCCGCGGTACGACTGGTATTGCCATTGGCCGAGACGTGCAGGCGCTCCAGATCTCCCGCGAGCATCTTGTCGGCAGGCAATGCGAGAAAGGGCTGAGGGGACCCGTTGCCGCTGGCCGCGATCGGGAGGAAGAACTCGCCGTGGGGTGTCGTGAGGACGGAGAAGTCCACCACGGGGTTGGCGTCGCCGCCCAGGTTCCCGATGGTGAGCGTGGCCGGCACCATGTCGAACGCTTCCGGCGACGCGAAGTCGAGCGTCGGAACGACCGAGCCGTTAGGCAGATCGAGATCGCGTCGCAGGATGAGGCGAGGGGGCAACGCCTGAGCGGTGCGCGCCGCGAGCAGATCCTGCGGTCCGGCTGCCACTCCCTCAATGGTGAAATCGAGGCCTTCCCGAGGCACCACGCCCGTTCGCGCCAGCGGCCCAATCGCAATGAACGCGGCCTCCGTCGTCGTGATGCCCGCCACGGTGCCGCGGAGTGACTTGAAGGCGCCCGTTAGGCAGTCCGAGCTCGTGATGTCCCCGTCGGTGGAGAGCTCGTCGGGGGCGCCGTAGAGCACGCGAAGCACCAGGAACTCGCCGCCCAGAACCGGGGTGAGCGACGCGATCGCCGCGCGGTTGCTGGTAAAGGAATGGCGGAAGGTCGTCGTGGAACCGGTGACGGACGGCGCTTCACGCGTCCACGCACCGTCGCCGTCGCGAAACGCCACCCACGTGGGCGCGATGGCGGCGCAGTAGCTCACCGCGACCGAGTCGTTCGGGACCGGTCGGGGTGAGGTCGAGTCGGAATTACAGGCAAGCCCTCCCGTGCACAGAAGGGCTGCGATCACAGGCCGTACGCGGAAGGCTCCAATCGGGGCTGACACGCAATCTCCAGTCTGCTGGCATCAGGACATACGCCAAGGCGACCGTGATGCGGCCAGTCATTTCTCAATCCCGGCTCGTGGCGAGCGGAGTTATCACGGCCGAGGAACGATTAGAAGCATCCACTCGATCCCTCCGTCATTGGCCAACAAACGTCGCGATGGACTCCACGAGCCGAGGGTGCAGCGGAAGTGCCGGGTCCGAGTACGAGGCGGCCTGCTGGCTCGGGTCCCGGACCTCCTTCAGCACGTGATTCATCCCCTCGATCGTCTCGACGGTAGCGCGCGAGTGGCCGTTCGCGAGCCGGTCGGCGTCGGCCTTGTTCACCTGGATGTCGGTCGTACCTTGCACCACGAGCACGGGAACCGTTAGGCGTCCGACCTCCCGCGCGGGATCAATGGGCAACCACGAGATCATGTACGGCTGCACACTCGGCCTGAAAATGGCCGCGAGCTGCGGCGGGACGGATTCCACGGCCCGACCGGTCTTGAGCTCCGCCAGGATGCGGCGTGTGTCGCCCAACAGCTCCGGTGACAACATCCGCGAGAGCTGCTCGTCGAGCACCTCCTCGATCGGACGGCCGGCGCCGGCAACCGACACCACGTGAGAGACCGACGATCGCTGCGCCGCGAGCACGCCGATCAGCGAGCCCTCGCTGTGGCCGATCACGATGCGCTGCGAGAACCGGGGATCGGCGCGAAGCCACTCGAGCCAGTCCACCGCGTCGTCGACGTACGTCGTGAAGCGCAGGTCCGACTCCTGCCCCATCGCGCCCGCGCTGGCGCCGACGCCACGCTTGTCGTAGCGGAGCGTCGCAATCCCGTGCTGGCCAAGCGCGTCGGCCAACATTTTCAGGCTGTTGTTCTTCCCGGGAAGCAGCGGTGAGTTGCCGTCGCGATCGGTGGGGCCGGAGCCGGCGATGATCAGCGCGACTGGCATGGGGCTTTTGGTGCCCGTGGGGATGAGCAGCGTTCCATGCAGAACGCCGGTCTTCGTGGTGAGCGTTACGGGTGTTTCCATGCCGGGAATTGGTTCAGCCGCCGCCAGAGGGCGAGACGGGTTTGTCGATCGCTGTCCGGGTTCGCGTGAGGTCCGTGCGCGTCCTGTCGATCAGCTGACTCCGCACGCGGCCACGCACGTTGAAGAAGCCAACCGGCAGATTGTCGAATCGGAAGCGACGCATGAGGATCACGTACACGTGAGGCGCCCGCGCGGACCCACCCGCTGACGTGCCGACGTCGACGATGGCGAGCATGTCCAGTGCACCCTCGAGGTAGTGGTTCGCGTAGAGTTGCTTCTTCGCGAGAACGGCCGTGCCGGACGCCGGGACGACGGCCACGACGTGGTTGACCGTCAGCGTCGGCCGCAGGCGCCCAATGCGGCTCTCGGACCAGTACGCGAAGTTGCGCGCGCCGTTCGGCGGTGCGGCCGGGTATGTCGACAGGTACCGGAGCACGTCGGGAGCAAACGCTGCCATCTCGCGAGCCTGTGCCGCGATCGCGGCGAACGCGTCGCTCGCATGCACCTCGTTATCGCCATCGTTGTAGCTGGGCATAGCGGCGTTGCCGCGGCGACGGTAGTCCGCCACGAGGCGCAGCAGCCCGGCTCGGAGACGGTCGTCCGCCTGCGCTTTGGCGTTAGGCGCCGACCAATTTACCTCTCGGGCGAAAGCTGCCATCTCCGCGGCCGACAATTTGAAGGCACAGTCGCCCTGATGACAGCCGCGGAGGTCGCGGTACTCCGACCGGTCGAACGTTACGGTCCGCACGTCTGCCGCCGATGGCGGATCGCCGAACACGCCGAATTGACTCGTCCCGGCCGCGAGGAGTCCGGGGTCGTCGATCGCGCGCGCGACCGCGACGGCGCGGGGCGCGCGAACGCCGATCACGCCGACCACGGCAACATCGCGGCCTTCCTGCGTCGGCAGCAGCCTGGCCACGGCGTCGCCCTGTGCCGCGGAGCGCAGGTCTGATGCGCTGAACCCGAGCGTGATGAGGTAGCGCTCGAGGTCCGAGCCCACCCGACGCTCCTGAGCAACGGCGCCGCCGCCGATTGACAGGAGAAGCAGAGAAAGTCCGAGCAAGAAAAACAGACGCGTGCGTTTCGCTGACAATGCCATCGAGTGTGAGTGCCGGCCTGATCCGTCAAAGGGGTCAGATCGTTAGGTCGTTACGGCGACCCCTGTGCCCGTCTTTTCGGTATTGCCCGTTTCTTCGATGGCGAATGCTTCGATCGCGGCTGTTTCGATGACGAATGCTTCGAAGACGACTGTCTCGAAGACGACTGCGTGGTAGAGGGTTCGGCCCCGCGGCAGACGGCCAGCGGCACGCCAGGCACGCGCGACCACTGCCACGACTCATTGACCATCGGCCGGGTCATGTACGTGAGGTACAGCGACTCTCCGCCGCGCAGCACATCGAGCCTCATCTGCTCGACCCGATCGCTCGTAAGCATTTCCGGTGTGACAGGTGTCGTGATCACGTCGCCGTTGCGAAGTCCCGCGCCGTCCGCGGCCGACGACGGCACGAGGCTGACGACAGTCTGTACGTCCGGCGTCCGTCGATCGAACGCGAAATCCGGCACCACTACCTGCGTCCAGGAATGCGTGAAGCACGGACCGAACGCGTCGGGCGACACGAACAGGGTTTTCGTCCCGCGGACGACCACCGAGTCGAGTTGCGCGGCAACGCCGGGGCCAAGCTCTTTCGCCAGCGCATTGGTGAACGTCCGCACCGTGACAGTCTCACCGTCCGCGCGCCGAGCAAAGAGCTCGAGCAGTACGTCGTCGAGCGATCGTTCGCCGCCCGACGCCTCACGAATCGCCGCATCCAGCGTGAAGAAGTAGAGCGACCCACGCACGTATGTCAGCAGCTCACCGTTCTTGTCGGCCCAGAACGCCGCGCGCGCGACGTCGCTCGTCGCGTTGCGGTACGGATTCCCGTTGTACTGCTCCGATAGCCGATTCAGCTCGGCCACGAACGCCTTGATGGGCTGCAATCCAAGGCGTCGCTGAAGATTCGCCGTGAAGTATGTCGCGAGTCCCTCACTCGCCCACGGACCCGCGCCCTGGAACGAGCCGGCCCAGCCATGGATCATCTCGTGAGCGACGGTGCTCCGCAGTCCTCCGTCACCACCGGATGTCGAGCCCCGAGGCCTAACGGGAACCTGCAGCATGAACGAGCGATTGCCTGCCGTGCCCCCCGATGTGGTGGACTCCGGAAGAACGCGCAGGAAAAATCGGTACGGACGCTGCACGGTGTCCCCGAAGAACGTGCTGAGCGCCTGGTAGGCCCTGGCCGCCCACGCCATGTCGGCGCGAAGGTCGAGATCTGGCGATGTCCCCAGCCATGCCGCACTGAACCCGCCGGTGTTTCCGCCTTTGGGATACTGGCCTAACGGCCCGGCCATGAACCAGCTCGATTCGAGATCCGCGAGTGCCATGGTCGCATCGGCGTCTCCGTCCCCAAGACTGGAGATGCCTATGGCGCCGCGCTGAAGCGCGCGTAGATCCCATCGGATGTGCACGTGGTACTGCCGCGAATCCTTTGGCAGTGCGAGGAAACCGGCACCACCACCGCTCACCCCTCCGCCGAACGTGCGCAGGTCGAAGGGCGGACCCGCGCGAAGGCGACCCGGCGGGACGATCGCGCGGTAGTTGACCGTGACCGGAAACGTCACCGAACGCGCCGTACGCCAGCGGCGATTGTAGCCGGAACCGCTCGCCTCGACCGAATCGTCCGTCCTCGTCATCAGGACAGCGCCGATGCTGTCGTCGACGCGGAAGCCTCTCAAGCGATCGGCGATACCGGGGATGTTGTTCAGTTCGATCGGCGCGCGAAACTCCAACACCGGTGCAACGCTCACCGTGTCGGTGATCTGCAGGGTCACGAGAACGGATTCGACGTTGCCTGCTTTGTTCCGCTCGGGCCGCAAGGCGATCTCGATGCCCGGCATGACCGCGGTATCCGCCGCCACGTCCTGTGCGGATGCCGCGACGGGCGCGCCAAGCGCCAGGGTGACGAACACCACCCAGCGGAACAAAGGGGTCAGCGTCGTTTGAATCCGGGGAACCAGGGCTGTAAGAAAGTTCTCGAAACTCAAACGACGCTGACCCCTTTGATCGACTGTCGCAGATTCTTCCCCCCGGGCGTCGCGCGATGGGCGGCGCCTCGGTTACTTACGCACCCACTATCCGACGCATTTCGGGGCAGGAACATGAGACTAATGATGGTCTACCGAACAATGGGGCGCCGCCGCCTCGTACTCATCGCCACGCTCGCCGGCGCCGCCTTGGCCGCCGACGTCTTGCCCGCCCAGGGCGTCGACTACGCCGCCGCTGACCGCATCCGGACGTTCGACCCCCTCCTGGTAGGCGGTCGGGTTTACCCGGTGTGGTTCAGTGACAGCGTTCGATTCTACTACGAGGCGAACGGAAGCGGTGCTGACCGGGGAACGTTGTATGTCGTCGATCCCCGAACGCGGACCCGCCGCCCGCTGGTCGACAACGGTCGCGTCGCGGCCTCCCTGTCCGCTGTCGCCGACACGTCGATCGACCCGCGGAAGTTACCCACCGGGACGTTGGTGAACGGCGACCGTGCGTTGCAGTTCGATATCCGCGGCAAGTCCTACTGGTGCCCGCTCGACGCAGCGCAGTGCGCGCTCGCCGACTCGGCCCAACTCATGGTGCGGCGCAAGGCCAAGGGACCGACGTGGGCCAGTCGGTCGCCTAACGGGGAGTGGGACGCGTTCGTGTGGAACTACAACGTCTATGTGCGACCCGCTCGTCTCACCGACGCGGACCCGGTGGCATGGCGTCCTCTGCACAGGGCGCCGGTGCGAAACGGATGCGACGAGCCCACAATGCCCGGTCCCCTGCCGCCGCGGGATTCCATTCCGCTGCCCACGGGCTCGATCGCGCTCACGACCGACGGGACGACGTCGTGGGGTTACGGGCTCTATCGGTTCGGTCTCGAGGTCGCGCGCGTGGAACTGGAGCGGTTCACGCCAGCGACCGGCAACGTGATCTGGTCGCCCGACTCGAAGAAGTTGCTGGTGCAACGCGATGACCTGCGCGGCGTGCGGATCTACCCACTGTACTCGTCCAGCTCGAACCAACCGGTGGACCATCGTTACTTCTACGCGGCGCCGGGTGACAGTCTCGTGTTGCGGTACAACTACTACGTGCTCGACGTCGCGAATCGCTCGGCGAAGAAAATCGAAGGCGCACCGATCAGCGCGCTGGACGCTCCGGACGAAGCGCGCTGGGGAAAGACCTCCGACGAGCTGTATGTCGTGAGCTCCACTCGCAGCCTCAGGTCCGTGCAGCTGGCCGTGGTGGACCTGAAAACGGGAAGCTCGCAGGCGATCGTTCGTGACACGGCCGCGACGTTCGTTGATCTCGACCCAACGGATTGGGCGGTCGCGAACGGCGGCGAGGATGTCTTCTGGGTCTCCGAGCGTGACGGCTGGGGCCATCTTTATCGTTATGCACGCGATGGCACGCTCAAGAACCAGCTCGAGCGCGGATCGTACAAAGTCGACGGCATCGTTCGCGTCGACAGCGCGCGCAAGCAGGTCTACTTCACTGCCTGGGGCAAAGAGCCAGGCTCGCCGCACTATGCCCGTCTGTATCGCGTGGGGTTCGACGGCGGTGGCCTAACGCTGCTGACGCCCGAGCCGGGAAATCACACCATCCGGGTGGTTCCACGCGCGCCGTACTTCATCGACACGTACTCGCAGATCGCGACGCCACCGGTGACCGTGCTGCGCGATGCCGACGGCAAGGTGGTGACGGAGCTCGCACGCGGGGATGCCGCACCGCTTCGCGCCATCGGCTGGACACCCGCGGAGGAGTTCACGGTCAAGGCGCGCGATGGCAAGACTGATCTCTGGGGCATTCTGCACAGGCCGAGCACGTTCGATCCGAACAAGAAGTATCCGATCGTGAGCTATATCTATCCCGGCCCGCAGCGCGGCAGTGTTGGCGACTGGGTGTTCAAGGGACCGGACTGGGTGCTCGGCACGACGGTCGAGACGCGGACGGACAAGTTCGTGGCGACGCGCAACCTGGGCGAGGAGGGCATGCGGCGCGCGCTCGCGGAGCTCGGCTTCATCGTCATCCAGCTCGACGCGTTAGGCTCGTCACCGCAGCGATCCAAGGCGTTCGAGGATTTCTTCTACGGTCACGTGGGTGACAACGGGCTGCCGGACCATATCGCCGCGATCCGCCAGCTGGCCGCGAAGTATCCGTGGATCGACACGACGCGTGTGGGTATCGTGGGTCACTCGGGAGGCGGGTATTCGGCCGCCGCTGGAATGCTGCACTTTCCCGACTTCTTCAAGGTTGGCGTTGCCGGCTCGGGCAATCATGACTTCCGCGTCTATGGGTGGTACTGGGGCGAGAAGTACATGGGGCCGTATAAGAAGGTGGGCGACTCCGACAACTACGAGGCCGAGGCGAACTACAAGTACGCGGCGAACCTCAAGGGGAAGTTGTTGCTCATGACGGGCGACATGGATTGCAACAATCCTCCGGCGGAGACGCTTCGTCTGGTGGACGCGCTCGAGAAGGCGGGGAGGGATTTCGACATGCTGATAATCACCGATGCCGGGCATCAGCGGTCGACGTATGCGATCAGGCGGTCGTGGGACTACTTCGTCAAGAATCTCCTCGGCGCCGAGCCTCCGAAGGAGTATCGAATGATCGAGCCGTGAGGAATCCGCATTCTGAGAACGTCGGGGCTGACCCTCCGTAGCGACGCACACGTCACGCGACGTTGCACCACCGAACCACGAACGCTGAATACGCTGACGGCGTATTGCGCCGCCGCGGAAGGCGCTGAGTGATTGGTGCTGGGCAGGTAGCGGTGATCGTGCCGGGCCAGTTATGAAATTTCCGCCCTGGCGATTTGAGGTAGACCGCTAGAGCCGTCCAGCGTGCCCAGCGCTAGGCGCGCAGCGCCGTCTGCGTGTTCAGCGTTCGTAGTTGGGAGCGACGATCGTCCGAACACGGGGCCATGATGCTCCCGCACCTACCAGTGGAGGGGGCTCCAGCTCTACGACAATTGAAGGCGCCGCGGTTCAAGCCTCACCGAGGCCGGATGAGCGTGCAGCTGATCGACCTCTAGCATTACGGAGCTTCACCGAGACCGACGTGGGACGCATACGTCACGCGACGTATGTCCGGCGAGTTGGCCCATTGCGAGCTTGCCGAAAAGGCGGAGGCCGCGTTGCTGATCGCTCTCGTGTATGTCGCGCTGTACTGCGTGGGTCTCGTCGCGTGTTACCGTCGGTGGCGCGCGACCGGTGTCATCGCGAATGCGATCTTCATCGCGGCGGCGGACGTCGTACGGGGCACATGGGAGTGGTCCCGTCCGCATCACGACGCGTTCGCAAGTGACTGGGCCTGCCACGGTCTTGGCGCGCTCCCACTCCTGGCCGTCTGTACCCCGGCCGCGCTCGTCGCGCTGTGGAGTGTGCGGGATGACGCTAACGCCCGCGAAGGTATTGAGCCTACATTCTGGACCCAGCTCGGCGCTGTGCTGGTCGCTCTTGCGATCGCGGCCATGCCTGCCGTGATGGCGACGCTCGAGTGGGGAGTCATGATTTTGGGCTGTGACACACTCTGACCATGCGTTAGGCAGTAACGGACATCCACCGATGCGACGCACTTTTCTCCTGGTCCTCGCGCTCGGCCTCGCCCGACCGACACACGCGCAGGACTCCACGATCGCTCTTCCAGTTCGCGTGCATCTCCTGCACTCCCCGGCCAGTGCCGCGTTGTCGACGACCCGGACAGAGTCCGAAGTCCACACGCTACTCGCCGTTGCGAACCAGGTGTGGGCCGTGGCCGGCATCCGTTGGGAGCTGGAGTCGGTCGTCCGCGAAGAGGCGCTGGCGGGCGCGCAGTTCGACTCGTTGCTTGCCGGCCAGCTCGAGTTGAATGTGTCACGGATTCTCGCGCCGATCCCACGCGACTCGCTCCTACAGCCCGGGTGGAACGTGTTTCTCATCCGGGACTTCGGCCGGATCGCGGGTGGCATGTTCAATCCGGAGATCTCCGGCGTCGTGCTCGCCGAGCGGGGCTTCGGCTATCAGCTCACGCCAGAGTATCGCGGTGGCAGGACGCTCGCCCACGAGCTGGGGCACTCGCTCGGGCTCGGGCACGTGCCGTGTGACTCGACGCGCAACGTGATGGCCAACGCATGCTCGCGACCCGATGCGCCGTCGACATTGACGGTCGAGCAGATCGCCCGCGCTCGAACACAGGCCGCCTCCAAACGTCCGGTTTCGGTGATGCCCCAACCTTGAAGAACCGACGATTTGGCGCGTCCCGCCGGGCAATCGTCTGGGGAAGTTGCGCGGCGACCGCGTTGGCAGCATCGCATTCGCGTCAAGGAGTGAGTCACCGCCGGGTATCACGCAACCGCGGCGAGTGGGTCGACACCGTCTCCGTTCTGTCCATCGGTGAGGTTGTGGGTGCGGAAGCTTGCGCACACCGACCGCGTCGACGTCTGTTCAGTCGAACCGCCGCCGCCAGCGAAACCAAGCATGAGCAGATTTCAGCGCCGCCGCTACCTGCACGAACCCGACTACTCACGACCGGTTCTCGACGTCACGCCCGCGCAGCGCGAGCGGATCATCGAGAAGCTCACCGTCCTCTACGGAGAGCTCGACGCGAAAGCCTACTACTGGGAGCTCGAGCGGCTCATGCAGGTGCATCACGCGCACAAGTCGCTCGAGATGCTCGTCGCCGACGCCGAATTCGACCCCCGCGACCGGTTCACCGAGACCGACGTCGTCGCCATCACGTACGGAGACCTCATCGACAGCCCGAACGCACACCCGCTGCGCGCGCTGTCGATCATCTTCGAGACGCTGTTCCGGGACGTGTTCAGCACCGTCCACATCCTGCCGTTCTTCCCCTACTCGTCCGACCGCGGCTTCAGCGTCATCGACTACGAGCAGGTCGACCCCCGACTCGGCGGCTGGAAGGACATCGAGCGACTCGGCGACAAGTACCGGCTCATGTTCGACGGCGTGATCAATCACGTCTCGTCCAAGAGCGAGTGGTTTCGCGAGTTCCTCGCGCGCAACCCGAACTACGAGGACTTTTTCGTCAGCTTCGAGTCGCCACAGGCCATCAGCGAGGAGCATCTCCGTCTCATCCTCCGGCCGCGCACGAGCAGTCTCCTCACCGAGTACGAGACACTGCGCGGGCCGCGGTGGGTCTGGACGACGTTCAGCCCGGACCAGATCGACCTCAACTTCCGCAGCGAGAACGTGCTGTTC
>Ga0207674_10001468_pt1 | contig 30467 bp, 20 predicted proteins | sample KBSCornC72_FD_184303 | JGI IMG/M metagenome (GOLD analysis project Ga0207674, IMG submission 184303) | Corn rhizosphere microbial communities from Kellogg Biological Station, Michigan, USA - KBS Corn C7-2 (SPAdes) (version 2) | ecosystem: Host-associated > Plants > Roots > Rhizosphere > Soil ...
TCACGTTTGCCGGCGGAACACTGACAGTTAATAAAGCTGCGATCACGATCACAGCTAACGATCAAGCTAAATGTTTCAATAGTGAGTTTACATTCACTCACAATGGAACTCAGCTGAGTGTAACCTCGGGTGCATTGCAGAATGGTGATTTGATCACAGTGGACGATGCAGCCAGTGCAGGGGCAGCGGCTAACGCAGCTATCGGACCTTACCCAATTACGTTGAGTTCAGTGACCATCACAAATGGCGCAACAGACGCAACTGCGAACTATGATATCACATATGCACCAGGAACGTTAACGGTGAACGAGTTGCCGGTCATAGCAGCAACAAATACATGTCTCGGCAATGGCCCTGTGACCTTTACTCAAACCGGCGCAAGCAGCGGCGGTACATGGTCAGTTAGCGGTGGTGGAACGATAGACGCAGGAACGGGTGAATTTACCCCGACAACTGCCGGATGTTTCACAGTAACCTATTCCTTAGGTTCATGTTCGGATACTAAGTCATTTGTTGTATTCCCGGCAACACCGGCTGCACCGACAGTGAATCCGAACTGCAACCAGGATATTACGGTAACACCACCAGCAACTGTAGCAGGGTTCACTATTCAATACAGCTACGACAATGGCGTTACATGGGGAACCAGCAACACACAGACAATTGAAAACTGCAATGGTTATAATATCAAAGTACAGTATGTAACGTCGGCTCTTTGTGGTAACATAGCAGCAGGTACGGAAAGTCCTTGTGGAGCTTCGCCGGCAACATTCCGGAAGCTTGACAAAACAAATCCGACTGCCAGCAATCCCGCACCTTTGAATGTTCAATGTATCGGTAACATTCCGGCGGCAGATCCAGCGGTTGTCACTGATGAACAAGATAACTGCGGCACTGCGACTGTTGCCTTTGTCGGAGAACAAAACAATGGAGGAGCAGGAACGGTACAAAGCCCGTATATTTTGACAAGGACATACTCTGTAACCGACGGATGTGCTAACAGCATCAACGTAACTCAAACGATCACGGTTGCAGACAATATTGCGCCGATAGTCGATGCCGGAACTTGTCCGGGCAGTATCACGGTGAACAGTAACAGTGGCAACCCGGCCAACTGCGGTCAAATAGTAAGTTGGGTACCTCCTACGGCAACCGACAACTGTGGATCAGTAACTGTAAGCAGCGACCACACACCTGGTGAGACATTCCCTGTTGGCACTACAACGGTAACCTATACATTCTCGGATGGACATGGTAACACTTCAAGTTGTGTCTTTAGTGTAACAGTTGTAGACAATACACCACCATCATTCACTAATTGCCCAACAAGTAACATAACAACCTGCAGCCCGATCGTAACATTTGCGACTCCTACTGCTACTGATAATTGCAGTGGTGTTACGGTGCAACAAACAGCAGGTTTACCGAGCGGTTCTGTATTCCCGTTAGGCACAACTCACGTGACTTTCACGGCTACAGACTCTCATGGTAATTCTACAACATGCAGCTTTGATGTGATCGTATTAACTGCACCGAATGCAGGAACGATCAGTGGACCGAATTCAGTTTGCGTTGGGTCAACGATCAACCTGAGTACAAGCGGAACGGGCGGTACATGGTCAAGTGGCAACCCGTTAGTTGCTACCGTTGATCAAAACGGCGTAGTAACCGGTATCGCAGCGGGAAGCCCGACGATCTTCTATACGGTTACCAATGCATGTACAACTTCGACATCCCAGTACACCATCACTGTGAAACCTCTAGCTAATGCAGGAACGATCAGTGGTCCGTCATCAGTGTGTGCAGGCTCTTCGATCTTCCTCAGCACGAATGGCCAGGCAGGTGGTACATGGGTCAGCGGATCACCGGCGATAGCCTCTATACCGGTACCAACTCTTGGTATGGTAACAGGACAGACAAGCGGTGGACCGATCACTATCTTCTACGTTGTTGATAACGCTAACGGATGTGCTCCATCTGTAGCCCAGTTCCCATTCACTGTCAATGCGGCTCCAAATGGAGGTACTATCAGTGGACCAAACACAGTGTGCGTAGGCGGACACATTACGCTTAGCACGAATGGCGACCAGGGTGGAATGTGGATCAGCGGAACACCAGCAGTAGCAACCGTGAACCCGACAACGGGTGAAGTAACGGGTGTGACCCTCGGTAATCCAACCATCTTCTACTCTGTACAGAATGGTTGCGGAACATCAACTAAATCTTATACAATCTCAGTAATTACCGCACCGAGTCCGGGAACCATCAGTGGTCCGACGACGGTATGTATGAACTCTAATATGTTCCTTAGCACGAATGGTGCTCCGGGCGGAACATGGAGCAGTGGCACACCAGCTATTGCGACCGTAGATCCGGTGACAGGACAGGTATTTGGTCAAACAGCAGGACCGGTGATCATTAGGTATACGGTAACAAATACCTGCGGATCAAATTCAACAGATTACAATGTGACTGTGACGCCAGTAGGTAATCCGGGTACGATCAGTGGTCCGAATGCAGTATGCGCAGGATCAACCATCAACCTGAGCACAAGCGGCACAGGCGGAACATGGAGCAGTGGCACACCAAATGTTGCTACTGTGGATCCAAATACCGGTATCGTAACAGGTGTTGCTCAAGGCAACAGTACGATCAGGTACTCGGTTACTAACAGTTGCGGTACCGTCTTTAGTTCTTACTTAATAACGGTGACTACCACACCAGGTGCGCCGAATGTAGGACCTCAGAATGTTTGTAATAATGCAACCGTAGCAAGTCTGCCAAGCAACGGCGGCACATACAGGTGGTATGCTACATCTTCAGATGTTTCGCCACTTGACGGTTCAGTACTACTTGCAACAGGTACATACTATGTAAGCCAGGTATCAGGTTCATGTGAAAGTTCAAGATCGGCTGTAGCAATAACAGTTGGAACTGGTCCTACTGTACTTCCGATCGCTGGTGGCGCTCTAACGGTATGCGTGGGTGGAACAACACCTGCCTTCACCGATGCTACACCGGGCGGAACATGGGGCGTAACCAACGGAACCGGATCAGCCGGCATTACAAATGGCGGCGTCGTCAATGGTCTTACCGCAGGTACGGTGACTGTTACATACTCTCTGAGCAATAGTTGCGGAACAACAACTGTCCAGAAGTCTCTCGAAGTTCTCGGAACTCCGACAGTTGCTTCAATCACCGGCGGTGCTTCAAGTGTTTGTGCAGGTTTGACAACACCGGCCTTCGTCAATGTAACGGAAGGTGGCACATGGTCAATTCAAAATGGAACCGGCTCAGCTACCATCGATCAGAACACGGGTATCGTAACCGGTGTTTCGCAAGGAACAGTAACTGTTAAGTACACAGTAAACAACGGATGCTTTAGCAATGAAGCAACGGCTCCACTTACGATAAATGCAGCACCGAATGTCGCAGACATCGCGGGCGGTGCTCTTTCAGTATGCTCTGGTCAGAATACACCTGCATTCACAAATGCAACACCTGACGGAGTATGGTCAATTGAAAATGGATCGGGTTCGGCTACTATCACGCAAGGCGGTGTAGTGACTGGCGGCAACGCTGGAAGTGTAACAGTTAAATACACAGTGAACAGTGCTTGTGGCAATGTCGTGAAGTCTGCAGCTCTGAACGTTATTGGTGCACCTGTAGTGTCCGATATAGCGGGTGGCGCAGCAACAGTGTGTTCTGGTTCATCAACACCAGCCTTTACTGATGCAACTCCAGATGGAACATGGTCAATATTAAATGGAACGGGTTCGGCCACCATCGATCAGAACACGGGTGTCGTAACCGGCGGTAACGCAGGAACTGTAACAGTGCAGTATTCACTGACTGGTGTATGCGGAACCACGACGAAGACTGCATCCTTAACGGTAATTGCATTGCCAACGGCAAGCATTAGTTACATTGGCAATCCGTACTGTAACACAGGCTCGGCTACGGTAACAAGAACTGGACAAACGGGAGGCACTTACTCGGCAAGTCCGTCAGGATTGACCATCAATGCGTCAACCGGAACGATCACTCTTGGATCAAGTACTCCAAACACGTACACTGTAACCTACAGCTTCAGCAGCAACGGTTGTGCTAATACTACCACGACAAGTGTAACTATTAATGCCAAACCAGTGGTGGCTTCAATTGCAGGTAATGCCTTCGTATGTACCGGTCAGTCTTCGGCATATACTGACGCAACTGCGAACGGAGTGTGGTCAATCACCAATTTGAGTGGTTCGGCCAGTGTAGATGGGAATGGTGTAGTAACAGGCATCACTGTAGGTACGGTGGTATTGAATTATGCAGTAACCAATACTTGCGGAACGACTACTGTGACAAAGAGCATCAGCGTGAGACCTACGCCTACAGCAACGATCAGTTATAATGGTAATCCTTATTGCAATACAGGAACGGCAACAGTAACCAGGACAGGATTTGCTGGTGGTACTTATACGGCGGATCCTTCGGGATTGAGCATTAATGCTACAACCGGAGCTATCGATCTTGCAGCAAGTACTCCGAACACTTATACGGTGACTTATAGTTTCACAAGCACCAATGGCTGTTCGAACACAGCAACTGCAACGGTTAACGTTACCGCCTCAAGCCCTGTCGCTCCAATCGCCGATGGTGCCGCAACAGTATGTCCGGGTGCGACAACTCCGGCCTTTACCGATGCCACACCCAATGGAGTTTGGTCAATATTGCCTGGAACAGGTACGGCCACAATAGATGCGGGTGGAGTAGTAACTGGCGGTACAGCCGGAAGTGTAACGGTACAATACTCGGTACCTGGTGGTTGTGGAATCAGTACAGTTACGAAACCGCTAACCGTTAACCCGATACCGACTGCAGCTATCAGCTACACCGGAAGTCCATATTGCAATTCGGGAACAGGCAGTGTAACACGAGTAGGTCAAGCAGGAGGCACTTATACAGCTAGTCCCGCAGGATTAAGCATTAATGCTACAAACGGAAACATCAATCTCGGAGCAAGCCTGGGGGGCACCTATACTGTGACTTATACCTTTAGCAGTGGTGGTTGCTCGAATACAGCAACAGCAAGTGTAACCATTAATACCAAACCGTCGGTAGCTGCTATACAAGGTGGTGCGTTCATATGCACTGACCAATCGTCGCTGTATACTGACGCGACGCCGGATGGGGTATGGTCTATTACCAATTCGAGTGGCTCGGCCACCGTTGATCAGAATGGCCTGGTAACAGGTGTCACTGCAGGTACCGTCACATTAAAGTATGCAGTAACCAATAGTTGCGGAACAACTACTGTGAGCAAGGCGATCACTGTCAGACCAACGCCAACGGCAACGATCACTTACAGTGGTAGTCCATATTGCAACAACACCGGAACAGCGATTGTGACAAGGACGGGAACAGGCAGCGGTACATATACTGCAAGCCCGGCAGGATTGAGCATTAATGCTACAACAGGAGCTATCAATCTTGCGCTTAGTACGCCGAACACATACACGGTGACCTACAGCTTCTCAAGTTCTAATGGCTGCTCAAATACAGCTACGACAACAGTGGTCATAAACAGTTGCTCTGGTATCAATACAAGGATATCGAACGACGTGCCAGTAAACAATCCGAAGTTGTTAACTCAGTCAACTACAATGGGCATCAGAGTATGGCCATTACCGACTGAATCGTTCTTCAACCTTTCAATCCAATCCGGATCGAAAGAAACAGTAATGATCAATATCTATGACATTACTGGTAAGAAAGTACAACAGCTAAGAGGTAGTCCACTTGAGACATATCGTTTCGGCGATACGTATGTAGCAGGAACATATCTCATCGAAGTAATACAAGGAACAAACCGAGTGACTCAAAAGATCCTAAAGCAATAACAATTGCTTACGGGGAAACCAAGACCATCCGGCAACGGGTGGTCTTTTTCATTTATTTTCGTCGCTCATCAGATGTACAAGAAGTAGTAATGAAAAAAACTCTGCTTATTGCCGGAAGTATCATCAGCTTTGTCTTTGCCTATGGTCAGAGCCCGAAAATAATTTTTACCCTAACCGAAAAAGATGTCATCCCTGAGGGCATCACCATTGATCCTGTAAAAGAAAAGATCTACGTCAGCAGTATTGCACACAAAAAAATCATCTCGATCGATAGTAATGGAATGAGCGAAGATTTTATCAAATCAAACCAGGATGGCTTTTTGGAAGGCCTGGGAATGAAAATAGATGCAAAGGAACATTTGTTGTGGGCGGTATCGAATGAAAAGCAGGATAACTGGTTTATATCAAAGGTTCATGCATTCGATCTAACAACGCATTTGGTAAAGCAACAGTATGCCATCAAGGATACGACGAGGCATTTATGGAATGACCTGATCATTCATCCGAACGGCAAAGTTTATATAACGGATACTTATGGTTCATCTATCTATGAAGTGGATCCGGCAAAGCAAAAAGTAAAGTTGCGTCTGCGGGATTCGCTGATCGCCTGGCCCAATGGCATATGCTTTAACGAAAAAGGAAAGATCTATGTCGCAACCTATAGTCATGGGCTGGTACAACTGGATCTTTCGACGAAAAAATTATCGCAGCTAAAGGGATATGCAGATTCTATTAAGGCCTACAACCTCGATGGGCTGCTATATTGGAACAATACGATCATTGGCGTTTACAATGGTGCCGCGGACAATAGGGATAACGCAATTATGCAGTACTCATTAAACGATGCCGGTAATGGGATCATAAGCGAAAGAGTAATTGACAAAGGAAATAATGTTTTTCACGAACCGACAACCGCCGCCCTTCTCAATAGTAAATTGTATGTGCTGGCCAATAGTTACCTGACTGCCTACAATGAAAACAAAGAATCAGTAAAGGGGATTGAAGATAAACTCGGAGCGGTGACGGTGATTGTGTATGAGTTGAGATAGGTCGTCAAACGTCAAACGTCAAACGTGAGACGTAGAGTTCGCCCGTTGGAAGTCTCTATTCACGTTTCACATTTCACGTTTCACGATTATCATTCTCCTAAAACAACTTTTGATTTTCGCACCTGTCGTCAAACGTGAAACGTGAATCGTGAGACGTGAATCGTGAGTGATGCTTCGAAGAAATTGTGAGCTTCCATTCACGTTTGACGTTTGACGTTTCACGATTATCACTCTCCTAAAACAACTTTTGATTTTCGCACCTCCAGCTTATACCCCACTCCTATCTTTAATGCATAATTTTCCTTTCCATGGCTTACGGGAAATCCGTAGCAAACGGGGTAATCATATTCTTTTACTACATCACGAACGATCTCATAAGCCGTTTGACCAAATGGACGCTCAGTATCTTTATTGTCAGTGAAACCGCCCACGATCAGCCCTGCCAGTTTTGAGAGTTTGCCACTTCGCTTTAACTGGTACATCATGCGGTCAATATTATAGAGATATTCTCCCACGTCCTCCAGGAACAAGATCCTTCCTCTTGTTTTGATATCTGACTCAGTACCTACCAGGTGAGCAAGGAGCGTAAGATTACCGCCTACCAGTTCGCCAATGCCTTCACCTTTCTTGTTGAACTCATGCGGCTCGCAGGAATATTTTAATTTCTTTCCTTCTACTGCATGCCGCAGTGATTGTACAAAACGGCCTTTATACTCTGAATCATTGAATGCGGCCGCCATCGGCGAATGTATCGATGAAATATAATAGTTGGAATAAAGATGTGAATGAAGAATGGTGATATCGCTGTAGCCGATGATCCACTTGGGTTGCTTTTTGAATTTCTTAAAATCAATCTTATCAATTATACGGCTCAGACCATACCCGCCTCGTGCACAGAGGATGGCTTTTACTTCATCGTCATCCAGCATTTGCTGAAAGTCATTCAGGCGTTCCTCATCTGTTCCCGAAAAATAATTAAACTCATTCCCCAGCGTTTTTCCAACTTTTGTTTGAAAGCCCCACTCTTCATTTAATACGCGAATACATTCAGAAGCCTTTTCTACTGGCATAAAACCTGAAGGACATACAATGCCGATGACATCACCTTTTTGCAGATAAGGAGGAGTTGTGATCATGATTTAAAGTTATTGGAAAATTGTCTTGTAATTATTATTTGCCAAAGACACAAAGGGACATGAACTTCTGGGAGTCCTTTGAATTCTTTGTGCCTTTGTTTCTTAGTGGCACTTCTTCTCTCCCATCAAATGGCTATTTTTGCAGACTTATTTGCCGAGTAGCGCTGAGAACGATGAAGTGAGTGATCCCGACAAATCCGGACAGGCTACAACAGGCGATGATAAAAGCTACTAAAGCTGGAAACATAAAAATTATTTCGTGGCAAGTACAGATTCAAAAAAAAATAGTGACTTACAAAAGGATACCTCAAGGATTTGGGGCAGATATTTGGTTACAGCGGCGCTGCCTTATGCAAATGGTCCACTGCACATAGGCCATATGGCCGGTGTGTACATACCATCGGATATTTATGTGCGGTATAAGCGGGCAAGGAAAACAGACATAAAATTCGTTTGCGGCAGTGATGAACATGGCGTGCCCATTACGATCCGTGCGTTAAAAGAAGGTGTAAGTCCGCAGCAGATTGTCGACAAGTATCACGCCATGATCAAAGAAAGTCTTGAACAGATGGGCATCTCGCTTGACATCTACTCACGCACATCTAATAAGATCCATCATGAAACCGCTGCCGCATTTTTTAAAAAAATGTACGATGATGGTTTGTTTGAGGAAAAAGAAACCGAGCAGTACTATGACGAAAAAGCAAAGACATTTTTAGCCGACCGGTATATTGTAGGTACGTGTCCCGTTTGCGGAAATGAAAATGCTTACGGTGATCAATGTGAGCGATGTGGAAGCAGTTTGTCGCCGGAACAATTGATCAACCCGCGGAGTACATTAAGCGATGCGGTGCCTGTAAAGAAGAAGACAAGGCACTGGTACTTTCCTTTGCAGGACTATGAATCGTGGTTGAAAGACTGGATCCTGGAAGGGCATAAGGAATGGAAGAATAATGTATATGGACAATGCAAAAGTTGGCTGGATAACGGGTTACAGAGTCGGGCTATGACGAGAGACAGTAACTGGGGAGTAAAAGTTCCAAGTCCCCCGGCCCCGGAAGGTGGAGGAGGAAAAGTGTTGTATGTATGGTTTGATGCGCCTATTGGTTATATCTCGGCAACAAAAGAACTGACCGATGACTGGAAAGATTATTGGTGCAAGGAAGATACCCGTTTAATCCATTTTATCGGGAAAGACAATATTGTTTTTCACTGCATTATTTTTCCAGCGATGCTGAAAGCACATGGGGGATTTGTACTGCCCGATAATGTACCTGCGAACGAATTTTTAAACATCGAAGGAGATAAAGTTTCGACCAGCCGCAACTGGGCAGTTTGGGTAAATGAATATGTGAAAGATTTCCCTGGTTGTGAAGATGTCTTGCGCTATGTTCTCGCTGCAAATATGCCTGAGACAAAAGACAATGATTTTACGTGGAAAGATTTCCAGGACAGGAACAACAGTGAACTGGTAGCCATATTCGGAAACTTTGTGAACCGGACATGGGTACTGATGCACAAATGGTTCATGGGAAAGGTCCCCCAATTTCATGAAAAATCTTTAACCAGCATTGATCACGAATTGATAAAAGACATTCAGCAATCAGCGCTTAATGTTCAAAAGTCAATTGAGGAATTTAAGTTCCGTGACGCACTTTTTGAAGTAATAGACCTGGCCAGAAAGGGGAACAAATATCTTCAGGAAAAACAGCCATGGAAAAAGGTTCCTGCAACATTGGCGACCACAGGAATAATAAATGCAGACTTTGCAGATAAAGCCGAAGTGGAAAATACCATTCATCTTTGTCTGCAATTAACAGCTAATCTTGCAATCCTGATCAATCCGTTTCTTCCATTTACGGCAAAGAAAATGCTGCACATGATGAAGGTGGTGGACAAGATGCTTGATTGGGACAATGCGGGCAAAATAAAACTGTTAAGTGTAGGCTATAGCTTGAGACCACCCGAATTATTATTCAGGAAAATTGAAGATGAAGAAATAAAGGCTCAGATCGAAAAATTGAAAGCGAATTCCTTAAAGGCACAAGTGACAAGTGACAAGGCACAAGACACAAGTGACAAGAAAGAAGATCCAAAATCCAAAATCCAAAATCCGAAATCCGAAATCACCTACGATGATTTCGCGAAGCTCGATTTGCGTGTCGGTACCATTTTATCTGCGGAAAAAGTTGCGAAGGCTGATAAACTTTTGAAACTTGAAGTGGACCTTGGTTTTGAAAAAAGAATAATTGTGTCTGGGATAGCATTACACTTTAAACCAGAAGAGCTGGTAGGAAAACAAGTCGTAATAGTTGCTAATCTTGCGCCAAGGAAATTAAAAGGTATTGAAAGCAACGGTATGATCCTTTCCGCAGAAGATGAAAATGGAAAGCTTCACCTTGTAAATCCTGAACAAATAATTAATTCGGGAGCACGAGTTAGTTAATATTGATTTTTTTCTACCTTCGGAACCTGTTCCCATCTTCTACCCTTTGCAGCTGCTTCCGTTCTCTTCTTAATTCAAAAAAAAATCAATTATTATGAAGAAGATCCTCTTTGTAGCTTCTATTTTCTTTTTTGCCGCCTGCAATAGCAGTAACGACAAAGCAAAAGTTGATTCCATGAGCGCCGCTAGTGATAGCACTGCTGCTGCCACCACTCCTGCTCCGATGACGGCTATCAACTCTCCCTATCCGGTCCTTTATTCCTCCAAATTTGAAATTGGAGAACCCAAATATGCTGAAACCATTTTAGCTCTTTGGAAGGATTGGGACAATGGTACTCTTATGAACAGCAAAGATCGTTTTGCAGACACTGTTAACATGCATTTTTCCAACGGTGGTGTGGTCCATGCAAGCCGGGACAGTGCGCTGACAATTGCACAGGCAGAAAGAAATAAAATTGCGAAGTCTGTAAGCCGTGTAGATGCAGTGATGTCGGCAAAGAGCACAATGAACAATATGTCTCCGCGCCCGGAAGACCAAACTCAGAACTGGGCCCTCATCTGGGGAATGGAAACGGACACAGATAAAAAGGGTAAGGTAGACTCTTCCTATTTACAAGAAACCTGGGGATTTGATAAGAACGGGAAAGTCAGCACACTTTACCAGTTCCGCGCTGCAGCCGCACCTCCAAAAAAGAAATAAGAAATTACAACCAATGAAAAGCCCCGGTTCTTTGGGGCTTTTTTATTTCATTTTGCTCACAGGTTACACAGATTTTCACGGATACAATGCGAATGAAAAAAATCTGTGCTTATCTGTGAAATTTGTGAGAAAAACCATAAAATGGATGGTTAAACACTGCCCAATGCAGACAGATTTCTGAGATCTTCACTGGCATGGACCTACGATATCTAAATGAATTGTCCTATAAGATCAGGGGCGCCAGCTTCAAAGTTCATAATTCACTTGGGCCGGGCTTACTAGAAAGTGTATATGTCGCGGCACTTACTTATGAACTTTCGGTTTTAAATTTATCAGTGCAGAATCAAATAGGTGTTCCTGTAAACTATAACGGAATAACGTTAGAGCTTGGTTTTAGAATGGATATTCTTGTCCAAAATGAAATAATAGTAGAGGTAAAATCTGTAGAAGCCTTACATGAGGTGCACAAAAAGCAATTGCTCACTTATTTAAAATTGGCAAATAAAAAATTGGGGTTACTCGTGAACTTCAATTCGTCATCCTTGAAAGACAAGAACAGCGTAATCAGGATAATTAATTAAAATCTGTGCTCATCTGTGAAATCAGTGAGATAATAACCATTACTTTGCTCACAGATTTCACAGATTTTCACAGATGTGAGATAAATAATTTTATGAAAAGAGCAATTAAAAAAGTAGCTGTACTCGGAAGCGGCGTAATGGGTTCAAGAATTGCGTGCCATTTTGCAGGGATCGGTGTCCAGGTTTTGTTATTGGATATTGTACCAAAAGAAGCGGCAGAAAGCAAAGACAAAAAACTTAGAAATAGGATCGTGAATGATTCATTACAAGCCGCGATCAAATCAAATCCCTCTCCTGTTTTTTATAAGGACGTCGTAAAGAAGATCAAGACTGGCAATTTTGACGACGACATGAAAGAGATTGCTGCATGCGACTGGATCATCGAAGTAGTTGTTGAACGACTTGATATCAAAAAATCAGTCTATGAAAAAGTGGAACAATTTCGCAAACCCGGAACGCTGATCACGTCGAATACTTCCGGCATACCCATTCACTTGTTGAGTGAAGGACGAAGCGAAGATTTCAAAAAGAATTTTTGTGGCACACATTTTTTTAATCCTCCTCGCTACCTGCGCCTTCTTGAAATAATTCCGACACCTGGTACCGATCCAGCCGTGATTGATTTTTTAATGCATTATGGCGATTTGTATCTGGGCAAAACAACGGTGTTATGCAAAGACACACCCGCGTTTATTGCAAATCGCATCGGCGTATATGGCATCATGTCCTTATTCAGGTTAGTTGACAAATTGAATTTGACGATCGATGAGGTGGATGCATTGACAGGGCCACTCATTGGCCGCCCTAAATCAGCTACGTTCCGCACGGCAGATGTAGTTGGAATCGATACATTAGTCAAAGTAGCGAAAGGAGTTTATGAAAATTGTCCAAATGATGAAGCAAGAGATACTTTTTTGATTCCCGACTGGTTGAACAAGATGCTTGTCAATAATTGGCTTGGAGAAAAAACAAGCCAGGGTTTTTTTAAAAAGATAAAAATTCCTGTCACACAAGGCAGTCCTGAAGAAAGAAAGTCAGATAAAGAGATCCAGGTGCTCAATCTTAAAACATTCGAATACCAGCCAAGAGTAAAATCAAAATTCGCAAGCGTGGATGCGGCGAAGGTCGTGGATGATCTGAAGCAACGATTGAAAATGCTTGTTGCTGCTCCGGATAAAGCAGGGGAATTTTACCGGCATTTTCATTATGGTTTGTTCTCTTATGTTTCTCATCGCATACCGGAGATCAGCGACGAAATTTACAGGATCGATGATGCGATGATGGCCGGTTTTGGTTGGGAGATCGGTCCCTTTGAAAGCTGGGATGTGTTGGGAGTTGAAAAAACCGTGAAAGCAATGAGAGACGCAGGTTACAAACCTGCTCAATGGGTGGATGACATGATCACATTGGGAAACAAATCCTTTTACAAAATTGAAAGCGGGAAAAAATTATTTTATGATCCTTCTTCAAAAACATACATACCCATACCCGGCTCGGGTTCTTTCATCATAATGAGTAATTACCAGGACCGACTTGTGTGGAAAAATGCAAGCTGCGACCTGGTTGACCTTGGCGATGATGTCCTTGGCCTGCAATGGTCGACAAAGATGAACAGCATTGGTGGTGATGTACTGGCAGGAATACAGACAGCGATCGATAAGGCAGAAAAAAATTACAAGGGACTAGTGATTGCCAATGAAGGTGCGAATTTTTCTGCAGGTGCCAATGTAGGAATGATCTTTATGCTGGCAGTCGACCAGGAATATGATGAGCTCGATATGGCCATACGTGCATTCCAGAACACGATGACAAGAGCGAGGTTCTCATCGGTCCCTGTAGTTGTTGCCCCTCACGGGTTAACTCTCGGTGGCGGATGTGAATTGAGCTTACATGCGGACAAAATCTGCTGTGCCGCGGAAACTTATATTGGCCTTGTTGAGTTGGGTGTAGGGCTAATCCCGGGTGGTGGAGGTACAAAGGAATTTACGCTGCGAGCTTCAGATGAGGTGCAGGAAGATGAGCCTGAAACTATCGCTCTTAAAAATCGATTTTTCACGATTGCGACGGCAAAGGTTGCAACTTCCGGATTTGAGGGATTTGATATCGGGGTCTTCAGGAAGGGACATGATGAAGTGATTTTGAATCAAAGCCGCCGGATCGCCGAGGCAAAAAGATCGGTCATCGAAATATCTGATAGTGGTTATACAGCACCCGCTCAGAGAAAGGATGTAAAAGTACAGGGTCGGTCAGCCTTAGGTGCCCTGTACGCCGGGATCAACGGAATGTGGAGAGCAAACTACGCAACAGAACATGATGTGTTAGTGGCAAAAAAATTAGCTTACGTCATGTGCGGCGGAGATCTGAGTGAACCAGGTTTCGTGAGTGAACAATACCTGCTTGACCTGGAGCGGGAAGCATTCTTATCCCTCTGCGGCGAAAGGAAAACGCTGGAAAGAATCCAATCGGTACTAAAAGGTGGTAAGCCGGTCAGAAATTGATTCTGTGCTCACACGATTATATGTCTTTTCTGCACGTCTATTAAGCAATATGACACGCCTGCTAATTGCCTCTTGCATGATAATTTGATTTAATTAGTTTTATCGGACAAACCACCGTCCAATTAAACCTTATCCGTTTTTCTATATCCGAAGGGCGCAAATAATGATTTCCATCAGTGTTGAACCAACCCCGATTTTGACTTGAAAGTCTTTGGGTATTTAATCATCGAACTATGCTAAAACGAGTGCTTATCACCTCGCCGATTGTGGCTTTTGCTTTCTTATCGAGCTTTCAGTTTGGTATTACCTCGTGCACAAAGAAAGAAACTATTATTGACACAGTTACTGAGATAAGAGTCGATACTGTAATCTTAGTGGCCACATTGAAGGAGCAAGACACCGCTCTTACAGCGGCCATTTTAACGGCAAATCCATGGAAGCCTCTTGAGATGCGCGGACTCGTCAGTAATACCTATGTCTATTATCTTCGTAATGGTTCCAACAATACTCAGAGTTTTGACAATGAGTACATGACCTTCAATGCAAATAATACGGGCATTTATCACGACAATGCCGGAGGTGAAACGACTTTCACATGGAGTTTTATGGACGCATCAAATAAAACATTGGTTTGGATATGGAACAACCCAGTGGAGCAGATCACGCTGACCTGGGAAAATATCAGTTACGATGACGGGGCCATTCGCTATACTGAATATTCTAATCAATTTGGGGCCAACACCCTGGTCGCCGCAGTTCGAATACCCAAGTAAGATCCGGTATTATGACTTCGACCCCCATATGACCTGGTTAAGATTAAAGGCATAAAAATACCGGGACGCCGGACGTTGGCATCGATATGCGCCAGGATCTATCTCACGCGATTGTATCCTTTTAAGACATGACACGCCTGTAAACAGTTTCCTTTGTGCTCTTATATTCAGGTAATTTTATTGCTCAAACCATCGCCACTTAAACCTTATCACTTGATTGCATATTTCAAAAGAAAATCATGATTTCCATCAACAGTCATTTATAGACTGTTTCTTAGGTTGAAGTCCTATATTTGGCCATAGTCAAATTGGTTTTTGAGTTCCAGGTTCATCTTAACGAATACAATTTTTTCATTCGAAGTGCCAACAAACTGCTGATGCTTGCCTCCAGATGTATTAAAAACTTGATCGTTCTTCAGCTTTTGCTATTGTTAAATGTCCGCGATGTTTTTTCCCAGGACTACAGTTTTATTCAGTATGATACCCGGGCTGGGCTCGCGGGGTCAGTCGTGTATGATGCTATTCAGGACAAAGAAGGGTTCATGTGGTTTGCGACAGAGAATGGATTGAGCCGATTTGACGGGAAAAATTTTAAGACATTCACCACAAAGGACGGATTACCTGATAATGAAGTCCTAAAACTTTTTGTCGATTCAAAGGGTAGGCTTTGGATCATGCCTTTCAGGCCATCCATATGTTACTATTACAAAGGGAAAATTTTTAATAAAACCAATGACAGCACACTTGCTAAGATCAACTTGTTTGCGTATGCGCATCATATGGCTGAAGACAAGGCGGGCAATATTTTCATTGCGGAAACGGGGGCATGGTATAAAATTTTTCAAAACCAAACGATCAAAACTGTAAGCAAGGCAAACAACTACCCTATTGACGTTGTCAGTATCGGCACCAAACGGAATGGAGAAGTCGAAATACTTGTCGGCGAATATAAACAACAGGAACATCCACAGTTTTTCCTTTACGGAGACAGCGGAAGGGCTACCGTGAAGGACAGCATTAACTGGCCAGACGCTCAAACGTCAATGATTACGCCGGACTATGATATTGTTTCCACTGACCATAGTTCTAAGTTGTCTCTTTATAGAAATAAACAAAAGATCATTTCAACTGGCCTGCCACCAAACACCGTAAGTGCGAGCTATATTGATCAACGAATGATCATCATTAATACAAGAAACGGAATAAAATTTCTTGATCCCGAAGCAATGACTCTCTCCGGCTTACTATTTAAAGATTTCAGTTTTATGGCAGCCTTCATGGACAAAGAAAAAAATCTTTGGCTAACGACTGCCGGCTCTGGCGTTTTGATGGTGCCTTCTCTGGAATTTAGAAATTATTTATTATCTGACACCAAGAAAAATAAAGAAATAACTGCTCTTTCTATTATAGCAAATACTTTATATGCTGCCGGTTGGGATAATAAATTATGGAAAATAAATACCCGCGACCTCCGGATGACTTCTGAACCCGACAACTCTCATCCGGGAACCAAAATAATTGCAATATTTACGCTGAATAATAAGGCCGTAGTAACTTCAACATTGTATCAAAACCCATTTAAACAAGCAGGCCGGCTGGCTCTTTCTTTAAAGTCTGTTAGTGTTGGCAAAAGCGGCATTCTTTACGGAACTCACCACTATACCTGGTTGTGCAAATGGTCAGGAAAGGATACAATCCTGGATTATCAAAGATCAACCTGCGCTGTTGAAAAAGATTCGGGATTTTACATAGGCACGCTAAATGGTTTGAATTATAAATCTTATGATGGGAAAATCGTTAACCTTGGGCACGTTTTTCCTGTGCTTGGATCCAGAATTGTAAACCTTGCGACTTCCGATAAGGGCGTTCTGTGGATCACGACAAAAGGCAGTGGTGTTGCCGCTTATGCAGATAACAAATTATTGTTTCATCTTACCGAAGCGGACGGGCTTACCAGCGATAACTGTACGTCATTATATCTTGACAGTAACATTGTTTGGGTGGGAACCGACAAGGGTCTGAATCGTATTGAAATTACTCCAGCAGGAACCAGCGTCACCCGGTTCTCAATGTCCGATGGGTTGCCATCTAATGTTATTAATACAATTGCAACAATTGGCAAAAAGGTATTTGTGGGCACACCCATGGGTTTAACTTATTTTGAAACAGATAAAATATCACAGGCATCCTCATGCGATCTTCAACTCACAGGTATCTACCTGGCTAACAAATACTGGACCTACGACTCGACTGGTTTTTCTTTGCCCCATAAAAACAATGATATCCGGTTTGAATTTTCGGGTATCTCATTTAAATCCGCCGGCGAGATGAAGTATCAATACAGGATGCTCGGATTACAACCGGAATGGAGAGCAACAACCGATGAACAATTAAGTTTTCCATCGTTATCCTCAGGAAATTACTCGTTACAATTAAAAGCAATCAATAAATACGGAGTGGAAAGTGATGTAAAAGAAGTTTCATTTGTGATTGAAAAATTGCTCAGGGAAAAAACCTGGTTCAGGTTGATGATTCTGCTCTTAATCGCAGACACGATATGGCTTTTTTTCCGGTATAGAATCGGAAACGTTAGAAAGAAGGCAAAAGAACAGGCAATGCTGAACCAGCGCATTGCTGACCTGGAGCAAAAAGCGCTTCGTTCGCAAATGAATCCTCACTTTATTTTCAACAGCTTGAATTCAATTCAACAATATGTTGCTGAAAGAGACATAACAGGAGCCAACAATTTCATTACCGATTTTTCAAGACTTATCCGCATGACGCTCGACCTGTCAACCAATACATTTATAAATATGTCGGATGAAATAGAGTATATAACCACTTATCTGAAAATAGAAAAAACAAGACTTGAAAACCACTTTGACTATTCTATAAATATAGACAACAGCTTACATCTTCATGAGATCTATGTTCCGCCGCTCCTTCTGCAACCTTACGTTGAGAATTCGATACGGCACGGTATTAAATACAAAAAACAAAATAAAGGAATGATCAGCATTTGTGTGCAAAGAAAAGATACTGCTATTTTAGTGAGTATCGAAGACAACGGAATAGGAAGAGAGGCGGCACAACAATACAAAAGCCAATACCACATCCAGTACCAGTCAAAGGGAATGAGCATAAATAATGACAGAATTGATATACTAAACAGCTACAATCATAAAAAGATAAAAGTGTTGATCAATGATCTTTACGATAGCCGCCATGAGGCTGCGGGAACCAGGGTTAATATATACCTGGAACAATAGCATCCCTCATTTAAAATACTAAAAGTGATAAACGCAGTACTTATCGACGATGAACCCAAAAATGTAAAAGTGCTTAAAGGCATGCTACAGGAATTCTGCCCGCAGATCCAATTAACCGGTGAAGCTGATAACAGCAGGTCCGGGAAAAAACTGATCCTCGAAAAAAAACCGGAGCTGGTCTTTCTCGATATTGAAATGCCTTATGGCAATGGCTTCGATCTTCTGAATGAACTGATGCCGATCGATTTTGAGGTGATCTTTGTCACCGCCTTTGATAAATACATGCTGCAGGCTTTGAAATATTCGGCTCTCGATTTCCTTCTAAAGCCGGTTAATATTGAAGAATTGAAGAACGCAGTTAAAAATGCTGAGGTTCGCATACGGAAAAACTCCATTAATCAGCAATTGCAGGTTTTGTTGGATAACTTCAAAAAGCCAGAGTCCGGCTTAAAAAAGATCGCAGTTCCCACCGTAGATGGCTTTGATTTTATACTTATATCCGATATCATCAGGTGCGAAGCGCAGGGAGCCTATACAAAAATATATATCAAGAACTCGAGGCAGGTCCTGGTCTCCCGTCCTTTGAAAGATTATGAGGCCATTTTGCCGGAAGATCTTTTTTTCAGGATCCATAGCGCCAACCTTATTAACCTTAACTACATCAAAAAATATAGCCGCGGACGAGGCGGCGTTGTTGAACTTGACGACGGCTGTGTAATTGAAGTCGCGGCAAGAAGAAAAGATGAGTTTTTAAAGCGTTTCGGTTTTGAATAAATTATTTAGCAAATTTTTTTCTTTGCAAGCAAACCCTTTCCGCGCCGGTGTCATCTTACCGGTAAAGAGCTCATGAAAAGCAATATTTTTATCTCTTCATTTATTTTACTGCTAAGCTGCGACAGCATGGCACAAAAGAAAGAGTCAATTCCCGTAAAGCCCCTGGCTGAAAAAGGAGCACACGGAGATATTATTCTCGGTAAAGAAAATCAAAAGAACCAGCTTACGGCCACCGCTGAAATGTTGAATGCTGATACTTCGAAGAAGAAAGAGATTCATTCAAAAAAGAAACATAAGAAAAAATCAAACTGAGAAATAAAAAATACATGCACGTAGAGCCAAGGCATGCCTTGGCTCTACGTGCATGTGCCAAAAACCTGGCATTTTTCATAGCAGATCCATTGATCTACTTTTTTTCGATGAACATCCCCGAAAATTTATTTTCATTAACCGCTTTGTTAAATGCTTTTGTCTCGTTCATCGCTCTTCGCTGCAATTTATCCTGGGACCCGGCAGCAAATCTTTCAAAGCTTCCTGTAGAAATATAGCGCAGGGCCGCTGCAAGACTCGGCTCGTTGACATCGCCCCAATTTTTATTTACACCGTCAGATGCGAGTTTATCGGGAGCAAAACCAGTATAATAATCCGCATTGCCGACACTATTCACTGTTTTAAATGAGATAGGATAGATGTCATAATTAAAAATTGGGATTGGAAAGAACCCAACTGGTTTGCCATATGTTGTATCTCCAATCAATTTTACATCCATATACGGCTTAAGGTTATTGATCGTTAATTCGCTGGCTGATGCCGTGTTGACAGTTACAATAAAAAACACCCTTGGCAAATTGAGAGTCCCCGCTTTTTCAAACTTCACTGTATTTTCAGCGGTAGTAAATATATTGCCGTATCCAAGTTTTTTACGTATCAACTGATGCTGATTGTTCTGCAATGTGCTATTAAAAATATATTGATACATTGTTTGGTTGTTGGCAGTTGTTGGTGCGATAAGATTTGACAACGTATCTTCTGTTTCTACTGAACCACCGGGATTATAACGGAGATCAACAACCAACTCGTCAATCCCCTGGCTTTGAAAATAATCAAAAGTTTGTGCGAGTTCGTTTCTCGAAGGCTGACCAAAGAACTGGTTAAACACGAGGTATCCCACTTTTTTACCACCGGCATCCAGGACATTTTTATACAATACTGAATTAGCAGTAAAACTTGTCTTGCTCAAATTGGCCGAGACGGTACTTCCATCGGGTTTTTTGAATTCAAATGTTGCACTTGTAGGGCTTCCAAAAAATACATTGTTCAATACATCAACACTTGCCTGGTCATAAGCGAGAGAAGTACCATTTACTTTGTTGACGTACCATCCACGCTGCACACCAGCCTGGCCAGCACTCGATTGGTCGTACGCATAAGTTACAAACCAATAAACAGAATCAATAGGATCTGCCATGTCAATTGAAGCGGCTTTTATGAAAAATCCAAAATCGTTGTCCTGACCTGTTTGTAAACTGTTGGATTGTTCTTCAGTGGTTACAAAACTAAACCTGTCAAGTGGCTGCAGTTTGCGGATGGCAGTCATCACTTTTTGAGCAGATTCGAGTTCTGTTGATCCGGTATATTGACGAGGGTTAAACTGTTCATATTGAGGAATCACGTCCTGCCACAAATAAACCTCTTTTGTGTACAGGTATACGGAATCTTTTAAAAGATCTTCTTCGGTTGTTGTTGTCGCTGGTGTTTTGCCGGGTGAATTGTCTTTCTTGCTGCAGGAAATAATTACCGCAGAACTTGCCAGCAGCAAGGACCACACTAGTTTCATTTTGACGTATTTTTTAGTAAAGAATTGCCTTAATATTAATTTGTGTAAGCAATTAGCATGGATATAACGACTATGCCCCTTATATCGTTAGTAAACCCAAATCAGTTGGCTGGAATTAAAAGCAGGGATAAGATTTCAGGAATTTTTAGAGTTTCTTATGTGCCTGAACGCTAATTCTCACGAAAATAGTATGTATCGGCTAATTTCGTTATCAACTTTATGATTTTTCAGTATGGGAAGCGTGGAAATTTTGAATAATCAGTTCTTGATCTGTTCACACATTATCACTTATGGGAATGCATCTACACCTTCAGTTACAGAACAGATGCGCGAAGAAATAGAAACGATGTGGAATGAGCCTGAGGGGATCATCAGATTTGATGGTTCTTTAATGAGAGTGATCTTTAAAATAACGGCATCTCATCAACCAACCATCCAGCCGCTCGACGTTTATCAAAATCTTGACCCACGGAATAATTATTTCCGCGTCGAAGAATTTGCGTATGGGAATATCTCTTTTGTTGATGGTCTTGGGTGTAATAGCGGCTATTTCAAAATGGAAAATTTGTACAAGGGTTCCACAACAGCGGCGCACGAATTCGGGCATACACTCGGGCTTGACCATCCTAAATATCTAGACATACGCGACCAGGGTGTTCCCGGTATTATGTACCCCCGGGGTACGCTGGTTGATGCGCAATTTCAATACGATCCCACAAAACCTGCGGGAGTTACAGGTGGAACCATGCATCCAATGTATCGTAGGGTCAGGCAGGAAGACATCGATCTTTTAAAACTTCATAAACTTGAATTTGAAAATGGCATAGCAGTAATCGGTGACTTTACAAACATTTATCATTGGAATCATGCAGACACCCCGCCCGGTGAATTTACACGACCGGTAACTTCCGGTTGACGGAAATTTGTATCTTTTATAAATCTTTCAGAAACAAAAAACTTTCTTTTATGAATAAGAAATGGCTTTTTCTGCTACTCATCAGCAGTGGCCTGATTGCAAGCGCACAGCCGAGACTTCCTCAAAATTATTACTGGCAAAAATTGGACAATGGCCTTGAAGTCGTGGTCATAGAGAATCACAAGGTGCCATTAGCAACCATCGAAATCGCGGTAAAAAATGGGGCTTATACTGAAGGCCCTGAATACAGTGGGCTTTCCCATTTATTTGAACACATGTTTTTCAAAGCAAACAAAGATTACCCGGACCAGGAAAAGTTTATAAAAAGAACTAAAGAGCTGGGTGCTATATGGAATGGAACAACTGGCGATGAACGCGTAAATTATTTTTTCACCTTCGACAAAGACAGTCTTGATGCAGGTTTAAAATTCATGAATGCCGCTATTCGGTTTCCGATTTACAGGGAAGAAGATATGCAAAAGGAACGGCCGGTAGTGGATGGCGAATTCCAGCGCGGTGAAAGCGATCCTTTTTTCCAGCTTTGGATCGATGTAAACAAAAGATGCTGGGGTGATCTTTTCACGCGCAAGAATGCGATTGGAGATCACAATATCATAAATACAGCGACTCCTGAAAAAATGATGATCATTAAGGACAAATACTACTTTCCCAATAATTCAATTCTTGTTATCTGTGGCGATGTAGATCATGATGAAGCATTTCATCTGGCTAAAAATATTTATGGCGACTGGAAAAGCAGCGGTTTTGATCCACAGGAAAAATATCCAATCCCTGAATTTAAAGCACTTGAAAAATCGGACTATAATATAAAGGTTTCCTCCATCGCTCAAACTCCTTACATGATGATGCAGTGGATGGGTCCCGATTACAGGCATGATTCAGCCGCTACCGTTGCCGCGGATGTTTTTTCGGCTGTACTCAGCCTCAATTCTTCAAAATGGCAGCAGGCTCTTGTTGACAAAGGCCTGGCTACTTATGCAGGCGTCAGCTATCAAACCTGCAAATATGTAGGGCCGGTACAAACGATCATTGTACCCAATCCATTAAAATTGAAAGAATGCTACGAAGAGGCGATCAAACAAATAAAAATGTGGGGCGACGAAAATTATATTACCGAGGACCAGCTGCAAACAGCGAAAGACAATCTTCGCAGAAATAAGATCAGGAATGAGGAAAAACCTTCAGAACTTCCGCACAACCTGACATTTTGGTGGTGCAGCACATCGCTGAATTATTCTACCGACTATAACGATAATATGCAAAAAATAACCAGGGCCGATCTTCAACGATATGTAAAAACGTATATCGTCGACAAACCCTACGTAGCCGGGATGATCATTAACGATGCTATGAATAACCAATACAAGCCATCTGAATATTTCACCACTGCTAAATCATTTTGATATGAAAAAATTTATCCAGGCTGCGGTAATTATTGCATTTTCCGCCCCTTTCTCAATAATATATGGACAGACAACTACGGCGTACGACATGAACATTAATGGCGTAAAGGTCATTGTTCAGCCAAGTGGAAATGACATCGTAGTGGTTCAAACCATCATTAAAGGTGGGGTTCAGAATTACCCTTCGGACAAAGCAGGTATTGAGAGCCTTGCCATGAACGGATTGACTGAGTGTGGTACAATGAAAGATGACAAAAATAGTTTTAAAAATAAGTTGGATAAAATAAGTGCCCAGGTTTACGGTGGTACCCGGATGGATTTTGCCAGCGTTAGTTTGAATTGTATCAAAGGCGATTTTGAAACGGCGTGGCCTTTGTATACCGATGCAATGTTATCTCCTCGTTTTGATGCAAAGGAATTTGCACGCATCAAGCAGGACGCGATAAATATAATCAGGGCAAACGAATCAAACCCCGATAATGCAGTGAATAAAATGGCAAGACAAACGGCGTTTGCCGGAAAAGACTATGCAAAGGAGCCGCAGGGCACAATTGAAAACGTCACGAAACTGACACCGGAAGAAACAAAAAAGTACTGGCAATCCATTTTTACGAGGTCCAAAATGGTAATTGTTGTTGTGGGCGATCTTGATAAGGCCGAGATCGAAAAAAAAGTAAAAGAGTTCTTGTCAAAAGTTCCGGCAGGTTCGCCATTCAAATTAAAAGAAGAGAGTTATTCTCCGTCTGCCAACTCATTTAATCCAAAAGAAAGGGAAAACGCTACAAACTATATCCAGGGAATTACAGGTGCTCCATTGCCTGGTACACCTGACTATAATGCCTTTGTGCTGGCAATGCGGATCTTTTCTACGCGCCACTTTATAGAGGTAAGAAGCAAGAATGGTTTATCTTATGCGCCAGGCTCATGGTTCAGCCAGGGAAGAACACCATATGCGAACTTTTTTGTGACTACAACGCAACCGGATAAATATATTGCCGTTGCAAGAAATCTCATCGACGAAGTGAAAAAGAATGGCTTCACAGAAGAAGAATTAAAAAATGAAAAGACAGGTTACCTGACAGGTCTTTATTACAGGCAAGAAACAAATGAAGAGCAGGCGGCCGCGTTAGCAACCAATGAAGTTGTTCATAACAACTGGAAAAGAGCGATTGAAATTAAGGATGAGATCAACAAAGTAACTCTCCAGGATGCAAACAATGCTTTTAAAAAATACATTACCAATATCACGTGGGTATACCAGGGCGACCCAAAAAAAGTAGACAGCAAGCTCTATGTTCAAAAGGAAACACCACCCATCCCTGCCGATAAAAAGGCATTCTAAAAAAACTCAGCTTACGTGATGTATAGCTGCAGAAAGAGAAGGATACAGGAAATGGTATCCTTCTCCCTTTATCTTTTTGCAACTCACTGCCGCGCTTTTCAGCACTTCAATACTTAATTCACCAAAGACTGCTCTTAAGATGAATGATGGCACAAAAACCGGGATATAAAATTTCCCTCTCATGGTTTTTGCCAATTGAATAATTAATTTTTTGTTGGTGACGGGATGCGGCGCCACCGCATTATAAACACCACTTATTCTTTCCATCTCGATGGCATAGATATATAAGCGTACCAGGTCATCAATGTGTATCCAGCTCATTATTTGTTTACCGTTTCCTAAAATGGTTGCGAGGCCGAATCGCACGGGTTTCTTAAATTCTTTCAACGCTCCGCCCTCTTTACTCAACACAGGACCTGTACGAAATTTGACCAACCTCTTTCCAAGAGAAATAACAGGATCAATACTTGCTTCCCATTCTTTGCATGTTGTTCCAAGGAAATCCTCTCCAGCTGGATCGGTCTCTTCAAAAGGATTTTTTTCTGAACCTCTCCCATCTGGGCCCCCCGTGAACGGGCCATACCAGCCAATTGCCGATGCTGAGACAACAGCCTTTACATTATTTACATTCTCCCGCAGGGCTTTCACAAGTAAATTGCTGCCATTTATCCTGCTTTCTGCGATTTGTCTTTTTCTTTTTGTCGTCCAGCGTTTATCGGCTGTCCCCTCGCCGGCAAGATGAATTATGTAATCCGCTTTCGTGACGGCATTTCCATCAATGGTTCGTTTGTCCGTGTCCCATTTTGCATAACTTAACCTGGAGGTATTTGAATATTTTTCCGGGGAACGAGTGAATACGATAATATCGTAGTTCCTGTTCAGCAGTTCCTTTGTGAGGGCTGATCCGATCAATCCAGTGCCGCCTGTGATGAGAACTGTTGCCATTGCTGATGTGAATCGTTAACAGATTTAGATGTTCAAAAATACTTTTAGTCCGCCGTATAGCGGTGTCACTCAGCATTCGGGTTCGTTAATTTTTTGCTTACAAAGGGTAAATGAGCAGATTAGCCGGGTAATTCGCCATCAGAATATTTATCTTGGTTTCATGAACGCACCCTATTTTTAAATATTCGTCAAAAAGTTTTGAGAAATGAAAAACCAACCATTACTTTGCACCACAAAGTGCTTTTTATGAACACAAACAAAAACGTTGCCAGTTCCGTTCTCTCACTCAACGCCATTACAAAATCCTACGGGCCCGTGCAGGCACTCAAAGGCGTTTCATTCGATGTTCCTGAAGGATCTGTGTTTGGAATTCTTGGACCCAATGGCAGTGGAAAAACAACTTTGTTAAGTATCATTCTTGATGTACTAAAGGCCAATAAAGGAAATTTTTTGTGGTTTGGTCACCCCGGTTCCAAAGAACAGCGAAAGAAAATAGGCTCGCTACTCGAGACTCCTAACTTTTATCATTATTTATCCGCCGTCAATAATTTAAAGATCACACAGTCAATAAGCGGACGGGGAACAATGGAGGATATTGATGCGGTTTTAAAAAAGGTCCGATTGTATGAGCGACGAAATAGTCGCTTTAGCACATTCAGTTTGGGCATGAAGCAAAGGCTGGCGATCGCTGCTGCATTATTAGGTGATCCGAGAGTGTTGGTATTCGATGAACCCACAAACGGCCTTGACCCTGTAGGCATCGCCGAAATAAGACAATTGATCATTGAACTGAGGAACACCGGTCATACCATCATCATGGCTAGCCACCTGCTTGATGAAGTAGAAAAGGTCTGCACACACGCTGCCATTTTGAGAACGGGTGAACTGTTAACGACTGGCAGAGTGGACGAGATCCTGGTCGATGACGATGTGGTAGAATTAAGTGCCTCTGATCTGAATGCCCTCGCGGAAGTTCTAAAACAATTAAGTCAACATGTTGTGGTTGATGGTGAAATGAATACAGTCCAGGTCACATTTTCAAAAGGAACTGCAAAGCTGGATGAAATAAATAGCTTTTGTTTTCAGAAGGGAATCGTTCTTAATCATCTTATTCTGAAAAAGAAAAGGCTCGAGACAAGATTTTTTGAATTGACGAATAATTGAAAGTAGCCGGGGAGCAGGTAAGACGAGAAGAAAGCATGCTTACTGCCTTCCCGTCTGAGGCCTCGGACTTACCCGCATAAAACGATAAAAAGACTATGACCCAGATCATAAGAACGGAATGGCTGAAAATAAAAAATTACCCGGCGTTTTGGTGGGTATTTGGTATAACAGCTTTGACGTACCCCGGAATTAATTACCTTTTTCTTTATGCCTATCATGATATCGCCTCTCAAAAGAGTACAGCGGGACAGGTCTTAAAAGCATTAATGGGGAACCCGTTTTCCCTTCCCGAAGGTTGGCGCACCATGGCATTCTTCTCGTCTTTTTTTATCTATATCCCTTCCATTGTCGTCATCATGCTGATCACGAATGAATATACCTACCGAACCAACAGGCAAAACATTATTGACGGATGGAGCCGTAAAAATTTCATGACGGCAAAGATGATCGATGTATTGCTGCTCTCGGCAATCGTTACAATCTTATATGCTTTTGTTGCTCTTCTCATTGGTCTGTCCAATACAAATATTGACGCCCCCGGCAAATGGAATCTCACCTATTATATTGGATTATTCTTTTTACAAACCCTTTGCCAGCTATCCATTGCTTTTACTGTAGGCATGCTTCTGCGAAAAGCTTTTATTGCCCTGGCTATTTTTACTTTTTATTCTATCATAGTAGAAACAATTGCCGTTAATGTTCTGCATTTTAAATACAACAGCGAAGCAGGCAGGTTTTTTCCGATGGAAGTCTCTGACCGCCTTCTCACAAAACCTGTATTTCTTGGCAAAATTGATGAAGCGGCCTATCAGCAATCCCTTGATGCAGTAAAATATCATGTGGTGTATTCAATATGCTTATTGATATTAACATGGTTGTTTTGTTTTTGGCTGAATAATAGAAGAGATTTGTAGTGAGTGGTGAGTGGTCAATGGTGAATGGTGAATGCCGTTTGCCTTGTCACACTTTGTCACGGCGATTCATGGATTAAAAATAGGAGTAATGGTGAAAACAATGCTCATATCATTTGTGTTTCTTTTGAACGTTGCGATATTGTCCTTAACGGCCAAAGGACAAAATCTTTCCACGACCATTAAAGTGCAGGCCATGGATATGGGATCAGCGCTGATGAAGAATGATTTCGCAACGTTTGTAAAATACATGCATCCCAATATCATTGCTTATGCAGGCGGCAAAGAACAAATGAAAACAAAAATGGACTCTGCCTATTCTGCCATGAAATTGTTTGGGGTTGTCTTTAAAAGATATTCGATAGGCAGCCCGGGAGAGATCATCACTTACAAAGACCAATTGCAGGCTGTATTGCCCGAAATCACCACAATAAAAACGCCTTTAGGAGAGCTCACCGTTGAAACATCTATGATCGTTATCTCACCCGATAGTGGAAAGAATTGGTGGTTCATTGATACTAACGTTTACAAAGTAGATAAACTCAAAGGTATTCTCCCGGACATAAGTCCTAAACTTGTTATTCCACCACAAAAGCAACCGAAGCTCGTGCCTATTGATAGTACAGGAACGAACTAATTTTTAAACTAATTCAGTTTGGCTTGACGCGATTAACCACATGAGGCACATAGGTCACAAAAGATCACATAGAGATCCCTCTGTTTTCTATGGCCCTATGTTTCTTATGTGGTTCAAATTTGCAAACTACGTTATCACTTATCTCTTAACCGGCTGATGCATGATCACTTTATTAATATACGCCCGTACAACGTCCGGTGAAACCGCCTCCATCAAATGGGCCTGTTGCTTTCCTTCACTACTCCATGTATTGCTGCCGTCAGCAGCCACTATGATGCGACCATAGTCCAAATGATAAAATGGTTGATATCCTTTCACGGCTACTAATACCGCCGTTTCATCCCAGCTCATTCTCCCCGCACTATCTTCTGCCGACATAGGAATACAAATCCTAAACACATCTTTCACGGGGCTGCCATGAATCGCATCGTTGTGGATCAAAGGCAAACCGACTCTTATGTTCCATCCTATTTCAAAACCGCTGAACAAAATATTTGTTGGCCAGTTTGAAAAAACATTTTGTGAAGCAGCCGCATCCTGGTTCACATTGAATTCGCTGCCCGAAGGAAAGCGGCCTGCCATGCACACCAGTTGTTTCACTTTTCGTTTCACTAACTCTTTTCCGTCGAGAGATGAATATTTATCGGGCTTTGACAAAAGCAAATTTGACAGATTGGTAAGAAAGCCCACAGTAACGATTGTCACACTGTGATCCGGCTGCGTCGATAATATCTTTCTGTACAAATCTGCCGCATCAGGTGTTTCGTCATTGTTCTTTATATGATGAGGATATTTTGCCATCAATGTATCCGTCCAGTGTTGCCCGTCTCTTAAAATCGAAGCCTTTCCTTTTGGAACAGCAATTGGAATACCGGGCCTGTTGAAATAAGTATTAAACACATTCATCACGCACGCCACACCTTCGTATTTTGTGCTTGCAATCGTAGCAAGGATCTTTGCCTGTCCGCTGTCCGCCAGCGCATGTAATAAAGTAATGGCGCCGACGTCATCGTAGTCCGGCCCCATATCGCTGTCAAAGATTATGGAAACAGGCCGGTTATTTTTTTGCGCCTGGGAAAGCAAACAAAATAAGAGTGAGATGCAAAGAATGGATTTCTGAAACATGGAAATTGTTTAACAATATTAATCAACGTCGACAGGCATCTCGACTTCTTTTTCAAATTTCTCAAGATTATCGAGTGACCTGGTGAAACTGGATTCTAATTTCTTTTTCATAGTTAGTCTGAAAATGAGTTGCAATACCGGATTATTTTTCAGATAAAGATCAAGGGTGAATCTTGTTCTGTTTTCATTGATCTTTTCAAAGATAAAGTACGTTGAACTTCTTTTCTTTTCGTCTGTTTCTGCCATTACAATTTTTTCAGGCGTATAGGAAAAATGAGTTGTGTATAGCACCATCTGCCCGTTTTCCAAAACGCAACGATGTCTTGTCCCTACTCTCGGTAAATAATGACTTACCTCATCTATGGCCTTCACTCCTTCCAGCCACATGTGGCGAAATTCAAAGTGCCCGGCGGTGTAAAACAGTTTATTGATATCGACGTTATATTCCTTTGAAACCGAGATCATCTTTTTCTTCTGTTTTATTCCCAGGTCAGCCGGAGGTTCAGATGGAATCTCGCTTTTTAACGGCGTTAATTGTGTATACTGAAACGGTATTTCGCCGGTTTCTGTCCTTTTCGCACTATGATCCCAGGTCATCCATTTCCTAATGCTTTCGGGCGACTTGTTCTGCAAAAGATCGTTTGTCACCAACCAATATTCATGCTGGGGAATTTCATTTTTTAGCAGTTGATGAGCAACGATCACGTCCTTTCCTATCAGTTTATTAAAAGTTTTTACATTATAGCCGGTAAACTCTCCATAATGCGTAATGACCTTTAGTGTAAGATTGAAAGCTGCGCGGCAGGCTTTACATTGGCACAGGCGGCGATATTCGTAAGCGGAAATATTACGGTGGAATTCACAAAACATTTTTTCTACCTGGTCATAAATCGTTTTCAGATCCGGGGGGTCCCCATATTTATAAAAAAGAATGGCATCACCTTCGATCTCTGAAATTTCAAGACCGGTGGTATTGGCATTGATCAATATTTCCAAAAGCTCCTGTATGATATGACGGCTATGATCGATCTCCATCTCAGTCACAAACC
>Ga0207674_10001469_pt1 | contig 30446 bp, 27 predicted proteins | sample KBSCornC72_FD_184303 | JGI IMG/M metagenome (GOLD analysis project Ga0207674, IMG submission 184303) | Corn rhizosphere microbial communities from Kellogg Biological Station, Michigan, USA - KBS Corn C7-2 (SPAdes) (version 2) | ecosystem: Host-associated > Plants > Roots > Rhizosphere > Soil ...
AGGGCAAGGATCCCGATCCCGCGTTTCCGCGTGACCTGCCGAACCGGCCGTTTCGCATCGATGCGCCGCCAATCAACCTGCCGTTGTCGACGGCCACGCGCGACCTGATCCACGAGTTCTACCGAAATCAGGAGCAGATCAACGGTGGGCGCAACGACCGCTTCGTCGCGGCATCCGACGCGGGTGCGCTGACGATGGGCTATTACGACGGGTCCAAGCTACCGATGTGGAAATGGGCGCAGGAGTACACGCTGGCCGATAACTTCTTCATGGGTGCGTTCGGCGGCTCGTATTTGAATCACCTGTGGCTCGTTTGCGCGTGCACGCCAACCGACGACCATGCGCCGCAGAATCTGCGCGCACAGCTCGACGAGCGCGGCTGGCTCAAGACGCGGCCGACGTCGCCGGCATCGGTGATGACCGGTGCCGGCGAATTTCTGGGCGGCGAGGTGACGCCGGACGGGTATTCGGTCAACACGACGCAGCCGCCGTACCAGCCGTCGCGTGTTGCACCCGCGAAGGATGGCGACGCGCGCTACGCCGATCCGGCGAAGCACACGCTGCCGCCATCGAAACTCACGACGATCGGCGACACGTTGTCCAAGAAAGGAATTTCGTGGGCGTGGTATGCCGGTGCGTGGGACCAAGCGCTGAAGGACGGCATGCAGCCACCCGATGCTCCGCGCAAGGTGATCGCGACGCGCGCGGACGGCGCGCCGTACTTCGTCACGCATCACCATCCGTTCAACTATTTCGCACGCTTCGCGCCGGGCACCGCGGATCGAGCCGAGCACCTGCAGGATTTTTCGCGGATGACCGCGGCCATCGCGGAGGGCAACCTGCCGCAGGTCGTCTTCTACAAGCCGACGGGGATTCTCAATCAGCATCCGGGTTACGCGGACATCCTGTCGGGTGACGAGCACGTGGCCGAGCTCGTCGCGAAGATCAAGGCGAGCCCGCTGTGGAATTCGACGGCGATCATCGTCACGTACGACGAGAACGGTGGGTTCTGGGATCACGTGACGCCTCCCAAGGGCGATCGCTGGGGTCCGGGCAGCCGCATTCCGGCGATCATCATTTCGCCGTACGCCAAGCGCGGCTACGTCGACCACACGCCGTACGACACGACGTCGATCCTGAAGCTGATCACGAAGCGCTTCGACCTCGAGCCGCTGCCGGGCGTGCGCGCGGGTGCCGGTGACCTGACCGCTGCATTCGATTTCTCGCGCTGACGCTCTTCGCGCAGTGATCGCCGCCTCGACTCGATGATGGGGGGCGAGCGGCACCGAATACCGCCGGGCGTGTGGACGCTTGGCTTCGTCAGCCTGTTGATGGACACCTCGAGCGAGCTCGTCCATGCGCTGCTGCCGCTGTACATGGTCGGCGCGCTGGGCGCATCGGTATTCGTCGTCGGTATCGTCGAGGGTATCGCCGAGGCGATCGCGCTGATGGTCCGCGTGTTCTCGGGCTACTGGTCCGACGCACTTTCGCGCCGCAAGCCACTCGTGGTGCTCGGCTATGCGATGGGCGCCGTGTCGAAGCTCGTGTTTCCGCTGGCGCCGTCACTCGGTTTCGTCGTCGCCGCGCGCTTCGTCGATCGCGTCGGCAAGGGGATTCGCGGCGCGCCGCGCGACGCGCTGATCGCCGATCTTACCCACTCATCGGTGCGCGGCGCGTCGTTCGGGTTGCGGCAGGCGCTCGACAGCGTCGGCGCCATCCTGGGTCCGCTGGTCGCAATCGTGGCGATCGGCTACTTCGCCGGCGATTTTCGCGCCGCGTTCTGGCTGGCGATTCCACCCGCGGTGCTGTGCGTCGCGCTGCTCTGCATCGGTGTCCGCGAAGCCGACGACCGCGCGGCGCGCGCGCCCGATGTCAATGCGAAGCTTTCGTGGCGCGATGTGCGGCGGCTCGACCGCCGGTTCGTCATCGTCACGGTGATCGCGTCCGTGCTGACGCTCGCGCGGTTTTCCGAAGCGTTCCTGGTGCTCCGCGGCCAGGGCGTTGGGCTCGGCACGCTCGGCGCACCATGGGTGATGGTGGCGATGACCGTCGTCTACGCTGCCTGCGCGCTACCCGCCGGACGGCTCGCGGACCGCGGCCATGCGAAGGCACTGCTTTCAGCCGGCGCAGCGGCGCTGGTCGCAAGCGACGTCGTGCTGGCACTCGCGGCGAACTCAGCGGGCGTGCTGGTCGGCGCCGGCTTGTGGGGTCTGCACATGGCGCTCACGCAGGGACTGCTTGCGGCACTCGTCGCGGCGACCGCGCCCCCCGACCTGCGCGGCACGGCTTTCGGCGTCTTCGGGCTCGCCTGCGGCGTTGCGCTCCTCGTGGCGAGTGCGCTCGCCGGGTATCTTTGGCAAGCGATCGGCCCGTCGGCGACATTCATCGCGGGTGCCACATTTGCCGGCATCGCGTGGATGGCGCTCGCGCTGCAACTGCGCGACATCCCCACGCTGGACGTCGCGCGCTGAGCGTCGCAGGTCAACGTCCCCAATTACTCGCGCCTGCCATCGGCGGCGCCATCTGGCGTAAGCTTTTGCAGTGGTTGCCGACTAGAGAGCAGGGACGAGGACGCGGTGCGTAGCGGCATCGGCACGGTCCCCGACCCCCGACTTACGCAAGGAACCGCATGACCGATCGAGCCACTCCCGTTGCCGGACCTGCCGTCCTCGACCCCCCGCGCTCGCAGCCGCTCTACCTGCGCCATGCGCTCGCGGTGCGGATCATGCACTGGATCAACGTCGTCGCGCTGACGCTGATGTTCATGACCGGGCTGCAGATCTTCAACGCGCATCCTGCGCTGTACTGGGGAACGTCGTCGTACACCGGGCGCCCCCCATGGCTCGAGATAGGCGCGCGCGAGGATCCGCAGGGCAAGCCGGTCGGCTATACGCGGCTGCTCGGACGCGAGTTCACGACGACCGGTGTGCTCGGATTGTCGGTCGACGACGGACGTCCCTATGCGCAGGGCTTTCCCGCGTGGTTGACGGTGCCGAGCCATCAATGGCTGTCGATGGCCAGGGCGTGGCACTTCTTCTTCGCGTGGGTGTTCGTGATCAACGGCCTTTGCTACGTCGCGTATTCGCTCGTTGCACGCCACCTCGCGCGCGACCTGTTGCCCACGCGCGCCGACATCCGCGGCATCGGCGCGTCGATCGTCGATCACCTGCGCTTCCGCCATCCGACGGGCGAAGCGGCCAAGCGCTACAACGTGCTTCAGAAGTTCGCGTACCTTACGGTGATCTTCGTGCTCCTGCCACTGATCGTCCTGATGGGCTTCGGCATGTCGCCGCGGCTCGACACGCTGTTCGGCGGCTGGGTGGGCTGGTTTGGCGGACGCCAGTCGGCGCGCTCGATCCATTTCATCGTCGCGTGGATGCTCGTCGCGTTCGTGCTGATCCACGTGTTCGAGGTGATCATCACCGGATTCTGGAACAACGTCCGATCGATGATCACCGGCCGCTATCGCGTGCCCAAGGATGCGGCGCATGAGTGATCGCGGGCGACCGATGTTGAAGTTGGAGGATTCGATGCCTGATCAAGACCCCGGTGCGCGGCGCCGCTTTCTGCGCGGCCTCGCGGCATCGATCGGCGCGCTCGGCGTCGCCGGATGCGACCGCCTGTCGCAAAGCGAATGGTTCCCGAAAGTGCTGGAATCGGCCGAGAAGCTCAACGAACGCCTCGCGAAGGCGGTCACCGGCCGCAAAGCGATGGCGCAGGAATTCTCGGCGGCGGACTTGTCGCCCACCTTTCGCAGCAATGGCACGGCGGAGCCGAACAATCCGCAGTACGCGGCGCTCGCGGCAAAGGGCTTCGACGGGTATGCGCTCGAAGTGAGCGGGCTCGTTGCGCAGCCGCGGCGATTCTCGCTCGCCGAACTGCGTGCGCTGCCGAGCCGCACGCAGATCACGCGGCACGATTGCGTCGAAGGCTGGAGCGCCATCGGCAAATGGCAGGGTGCGCGGCTGTCTGCCGTGCTCGACGCCGTGCAGCCGGCGGCGGCGGCTCGCTATGTCGTCTTCCGCTGCGCCGATCCGATGGACGACGATGGCGGCTCGCCGTATTACGAGAGCATCGACATGGACGATGCGTACCACGAGCAGACCCTGCTCGCATACGCGCTGAATGACAAGCCGCTGCCCGTAGCGAACGGCGCGCCGATCCGGCTGCGCGTCGAGCGGCAGCTCGGCTACAAGCACGCGAAATACGTGATGCGCCTCGAGCTCGTCGAAAGCTTCGCGAACATCGGCGAGGGGAAGGGCGGCTACTGGGAAGACCAGGGCTACCAGTGGTACGCGGGCATCTGAGCGGCGGGACCTAAGACCGGTGTGCCGGTAAGTTTCCTCTGGCGTCCCATCGCATGGGTCACGTCGAGCATCCGCTGATCATGCAAACACACCGTGCATGAACCACTCCCCGGCGTCGGTGCCATACCGATGGTCGCGATAGATCCACATGATGCCGCCGTGCGGCGTCTCGGCGACGAAGTAATCGCGGCGCAGGTCGCGGCCATCCCACCAGCCTGACTCGATTCGTTCCGGACCGTCGCGCAGGATCCACGGCGCAGCTTCCAGCACACCGCTCAATATCTTTGCTTCGTCGAGCAGCCACAGCGGTCGCGGTGCGTCGGCCGAAGCAACGTCGGCTTGTTTGAGCAAAACGCTCGCGGTGCGCGTGCCATCCTGCGTCCGCCTCGCCGGGCGGGCACCGCTGCGCGGCGGCCACCGGCGTACGTCGGGAGCCGTCTCTGACGTTGCGTATTCCGGCCGATGCTCGGGCTGCGCGGCGAGTACGGTGACGACGTCGTCGCCGAGCCGCGAACGCAGCCGATCGACGAGCGGCACGACGACAGCATTCGCCTCGTCTTCCGGCAAGAGGCCGAGGTTGCGGCCTGCGAGCGGCGCGGTTTCGTCGCTCGTCAGCACGATAGCCTCGACCGGCGCAGGCAGCGTGACGCGCGCAAGGCGCTCGCGCAGTACTGCGTGCAGATGCGCCGTCGCGCGCGCCGGCGCGCCGAGCCTGAACGTCGCGATCGACGGCGGCGTTCCGCGATCGCGAACGTAGCGCTCATGGACTAGCGCAAGCGACATGCGCACGACGCCGAGCCCGCGCGCCAGCAGCCAGCCGGCCAGCTCGCTCACCAGCCGGTTGACGCCGAAACCCAGCGCTTCGACGCTGTCGATCGGTGCCGGCAGTGCGAGCCTGCGCTCGAAACGCGGCGGCGGCTCGTAGGGTTGACGGGGATCGGGTGCGCGACCCAGTGCGCGGTCGAGCGTATCGACGACGCGCTGGTCGAAGCGCCGCGCAAGCCCTGCACGCGGCAGCGCTTGCGCCGCGCCGAACGTCGTGACGCCGGCGGCCGCAAGCATTGCGAGCGTTCCGGGTTCGAGATCGAGGAGCGCGAGCGGCAACGGTGCAAGCGCTTCGGGCAATGCGTTGCGTCGCGGCACGGGCTGCGCATGCCCGGCGCGCGCGAGCAGGAGCGCCGCCGTCGGTGTTGGTGCGAGCGCCATCCGCGCAACGTAACCGCGGGACTCGACGCTTTTCATGAGCGCCGCGAGCAATTGCGCAAGACCGCCGAACAGCCGCACGCTGCCTTCGATTTCCGCGACGACGGCGTTCGGATGCGCGAGGCTCACCTGCGGCGTGAACGCGAGCAGAAGCGTCGCCACTTCGGCCAGCGCAGCCGCCTCGGCGTGGGGATCGCGGTCGCGCAGGACGACGTCGGGTGCGAACGCGAGCGCCGCGGAAATCAGCTGATCGCTGCGGATGCCCGCAGCACGCGCACAGCCATTCGCCGCGACGACGCGCGGGTAGTGGCCGCCGCTCGCGACGACGAACGGCCGCTGCGCATCGTCAGGCGCCGCGCGCGCGAAGACATCGAGCGGAAGCGACGGCAGCAGTATGCAAGCCCACAGCATCGATGGACGTCAGGCGGCCGGGATGGAAACTCACGACGCCTTCCTGTGTGAAGCGCGCAACCCGTGACTGCGGGCCGGCGGTGTTGAAGTGGAGGTTCGTTGCAGGACCGGCATGCCATCGGGCAGCGGATAAAGCGGCGCGCCGGGTGCGCGCGCGAGATCGAGCACGATCGGTTGCGAAAGCTCGGCGCCGCGCCGTTTCAGCACCCGCACGGCGAGCCTCGCATGCTGCGGCGACAACGCCAGCCGCAACGGCGCCGCCGTAGCGCTCGCGCGCTGGCCGGGCCTGCGCCACAGCACGCCCCACGTGCGGCCCTCTCGCGCAGCCACCTGCAGCCGCCGCAGTACGCGATCCTCGTGCGATTGCATCCAGCCGAACGCGGCGCCGCATTCCGGCGCGCGCAGCGCCTGTTCGTAGGCCCACAGCGCTTCGGCAGCGCTGCAGCCGCGGATGACGACGAGACGGGTGAGATCGAGCCCTGCCGCTGCGAGCGCAGGCGCGTAGGGACGATGCGGCGGTGCAACCCAGACCACGCTGCGCCCTTCGGCCTGCAGCCGCACGAGTGCCGGCAGCGTGAGCCGCAACTCCCCGATGCCTTCGCGCTCGACCAGCAACTCGGTCAGCGCGCCACGCGGCCACCCGCCGCCCGGAAGTGCTGCGTCGAGCTCGGCAAAGCCGGACGCGATGCTGGCCGGCTCGGATGCGCAATCGCCGCCGCGCCAGATGGCGGGATGCGCCAGCAGGCGGGCAAGCGCAGCCGAATGCGCGGCCGATGTCACTGGCCTCGCACCGGCGGCAGATGCGCATTGATACGCGCGATCGTGTGTCGCGTGACCGCGGCCGTCCACTGCGAATCGACCGTCTGCGGCAGGCCGAAGTTGCGCAGGTCGAGCGCTAGGTTGGTCACGTAGATGAAGTTGTCCACCCGTACGAGGCTCGCCGGAAACAGCAGCCCTACCGGAGCGCCCTGGCGATCGATGCCGTCGAAATCGCCGAGCTTGGCAATGACTCGGCCGCTCGGGTCTAGCACGACGATCTCGTCGGCTTGATTGGCCACGACCCACACGTTGTCCGCAGCGTCGATGGCGAGGCCGTCGGCGCCGTTGATCGAATGCACGAACACTTCCGGAGTGCCGGGCGCGCCGGACGGGCCCGCAGGCAACGGGATGCGCACGACGGTGTCGTTGCCGGTGTTGGCGACGAGCATCGCCGAGGCGTTGCGATTGAACGCGATGCCGTTGGCGCCGAACGGCGGAACGCCGCTGGTGCCGAGCAACGGGTCGCTGACCCATGCCGCAGGCACGCCGCCGGCGGGCGACGTGCGCCAGATCGTCGCCTGGAACGAATCGGAGATGTAGACGTTGCCGGCCGCGTCGAACGCGAGTCCGTTCGGCCCTCCGGCCGTTCCTCCCGGGATCGCGGCGAACTGGCTGGACTCACCGGTTTGCGGATCGACCTTCAGTACCTGCTGCTTGGCGAGGTCGCAGACGAGCAGGTCGTGAGTTACCGGATTGAAGCCGATGCCCAGCAGCAGCGGGCTGCCGTTATCGATCTGCAGCGTGCGCAGCAGGCGGCCGTTACGGTCGAACACGACGATCGTGCCGACGGAGGTGTTGCCGCTGACGTCGAAGTTGGCGACGTACAGGTTGCCATGCGCATCAGCAGTGATGCCTTCCGGATGCGCGGTGCCGGGAGGCAGCGCGGCGAACTGCGTGGCAGGGCTGCGATTCCATGCGCTGGCAGGCGCCGCGAGCGTCAGCAGCAGCGCGGCGCAAAAGGCGGTGGCAAAGCGTACGAGACCCATGATTGTTCTCCTTGTGTTGATGGGTGAAGCCGGACGGTGGTGACCCGGTGTCGAGCCGGGCGGCTCGACTGTCGGCCTGCGACGGCGGCGCTGTCAACGCCGTGAGTCGGCTCGCAGCGCTGGCCGGCGTCAGCGTGGTGGCCAGTGACGCGCGAAGATGGGCGCGACATCCGGCACGGACTCGATCCGCTGCAGCGTTTCGTGGAAAGCCGGTCGGTGACGCGCCAGGTGCTGGCGAGCCCCCGACCATTTGCTGACGACGGCGGCGAGAAGATCGAGCGCGCTCAAGTCGCTGCCGCCAAGGCAGGGCGTAGCGCTGAAGACGTCGGCAAACATTTCCCAGTGACGATGCAACCGCGCCCGCGTGCCCGCGCGGATGCGCTCCTTCACCGCTTCGTCGGCGTCGGCCTCTGCGCACCAGCGCTCCGGGTAGTCGATGATGCTGATCGCCGCGTAGCAGTTGGTGGCGATGTAGACGAGCCCACGTACCGCCTGTGCGCGCGCGGACAGATCGCGCGGCAGGAGCGTGCTGTCGTCATGGACGGTGCCGAGATGGATCAGGATTGCCGCGCTTTCGGACAACGCGGTGCCGTCGTCGAGGACCAACGTCGGAATCTGTCCGAGCGGATTGACCGCGAGCAGTTCCGCATAGGCATCGTTCTGTTCCCACGTCGCCGTTTCAACGATCCGGAACGGCTGGCGGGTGAGCGTGAGCGCGGCCTCGATCGCCGCGGATCCTGATCCGGTCTTGCCATACAGCGTGTACACGGGGGCGCTCCCGAAGGTGAGTTGTTCAGCGGCTGCTCGAAGCCAGCGATCACTTCATCAGTTCCGCCATCCGGCGCTTCGCTTCGTCGATGGAGACGTCCTCGCGATGCGTGGCGATCGACCACACGTGCCCGAATGGATCGGCGAGCGTGCCGACGCGATCGCCGTAGAACTGGTCGGCGACGGCGCGCCGCTGCGTGGCACCTGCCGCGAGGGCACGCGCGAACGTCGCGTCGACGTCGTCGACATAGAGCATGAGGCTCGCGCCGGCGCCGCCGAGCGTCTGCGGGCCCACGAAGCCTTCGTCGGGATTCTCGTCGGCGAGCATCACGTGCGAATCGCCGATTTTCACTTCGGCGTGCGCGATGCGTCCGCCCGCTTCGAAGCGCATCAACTCCGCCGCGCCGAATGCATCGCGATAGAACGCAAGCGCACGCTGCGCGTCGCGCACCATCAGGTAAGGGGTGACACTGTGATAACCGTCCGGGATCGCCGAGACCATGGAACCTCCTTGGATGGGAATGGATGCAACCTGTCCGCGCAGTGCTACCAGCTGCCGCTGCGGACCAGTCCTACGCCGATGCCCTCGATGACGAACGCGGTGACGCGCGGATCGACGACGATCGGCTCGAACGCACTGTTTTCCGGCGACAGCACGACATCGCGCCCGCGCCGGCGGAAACGCTTGACGGTCACCTCGTCGCCGCTCGCGGCGCCGATGCGTGCAACGACGATCTGGCCGTTGCGCGCCTCGCTCGTCCGGTGCACGACGAGCAGATCGCCGTCGAGGATGCCGGCGTCCTGCATACTGCGCCCGCTCACGCGGAGCAGGTAGTCGGCTCGCGGCGAGAACAGCGTTGGATCGACGCGGTAATGCGCTTCGATGTTCTCGGCGGCGAGGATCGGATTGCCTGCCGCCACCCGGCCCACGAGTGGCAGCGTGCCTTGCACGGGAATGCCGGGAATGTCCTTCAGCCGCAAGCCGCGCGAAGCGCCGGGGAGCATTTCGATCGCACCCTTGCGCGCAAGCGCCTGCAGGTGATCTTCGGCTGAGCTTGGCGTCGAGAACCCGAGTCCGGTGGCGATTTCCGCGCGTGTGGGAGGCATGCCGGTTGTCTCGAGATACGCGCGAATCCAGTCGAGTATCTGCCGCTGTCGCGATGTCAGTTGCGGCGGATCGGCCAGCGGTGCCGACTTCGATGCGGAAACGCGCTTGACGGGTATTTTCGGCTTCATCGACACTACCGTATAAACATGCGGTATGACGATTATAGCCGCGATCGAACTCGAGTCAAGTCCTCGAGTCTCACCGGTAAATGTTGCGCCCGCGGTCGTAAAAGGGAATGGCGTTGCAGCAGTGGGCAATACACGTAACGCGCCGGATCCACAACGGAATTCGCGCGCGGAACGGACCTTGCAATGAGCGAATGCTCGGAGGTGCACGATGAACGACGACGACGAAACACTGACTGCTGAAGGCGCTGCGCGCCGACGGTTCCTGTACGGAACGGGTGCCTTGACAACCGGGCTTGCAACCAGCCTGGCACCCGTGGCGGCGATCGCAGCGACGCCGCATGAGGCCGCTGCGAGGACACCCGGGGCGCCAATACCCGCCCGGCTCAACGTCAACGGCCATGACTACGACCTGATGCTCGAGCCGCGCGTGACGCTGCTCGATGCGCTGCGCGAATACATTGGCCTCACCGGCACGAAGAAAGGCTGCGACCGCGGCCAGTGCGGCGCGTGCACGGTGCTTGTCAACGACCGGCGTATCAATGCGTGCCTGGCACTCGCCATTGCGCACACGGGCGATCGCATTCGCACGATCGAAGGGCTTGCCGAGGGCGCGTCGCTGCATCCCGTGCAGGCCGCGTTCATCGAGCACGACGGATTCCAGTGCGGCTATTGCACGCCGGGGCAAATCTGCTCCGCGGTCGCAATGCTCGCCGAGGTGCGTGCGGGCACGGTAAGCGCCGCAACGGCCGACGTGCGCCGCACGCTACCCGTGGATCTCACCGATGCGGAGATCCGCGAGCGGATGAGCGGAAATCTCTGTCGCTGCGGCGCCTACGTCGGCATCGTCGCCGCCGTCCGCGACGCGTCGACGAGGGCATGACGATGCGCGCCTTCGACTACGTCCAACCCGCTACCATCGACGCCGCCGTCAAGACGCTCGCCGACCGCGACACGCGCTGTTTAGCCGGCGGCACCAACCTGCTCGATCTGATGAAGGGCAACGTCGAGCAGCCTGCACGGCTCGTCGACATCACGCATCTGCCGCTGAAGGACGTGGAGACATCGCCGGACGGCCGCATGCGCATCGGCGCGCTCGTCCGCAACAGCGATCTCGCCAACGACGCCACCGTGCGCGAGCGCTATCCGCTGTTGTCGCAGGCGCTGGTGTCGGGTGCGTCGCCGCAGTTGCGCAACATGGCCACCGTGGGTGGCAACCTGCTGCAGCGCACACGTTGCCATTATTTCACCGATGTTGGCTTCGCCGCGTGCAACAAGCGCAAGCCCGGATCCGGCTGCGCCGCGCGCGAAGGATCGAACCGCATCCATGCGATCTTCGGCACCAGCGAGCAATGCATCGCGACTCATCCGTCGGACATGTGCGTGGCGCTTGCCGCGCTCGACGCGGAGATCGAGGTCCGTGGCTCGGCGGGCACGCGGCGGATTTCAATCAGCGCGTTCCATCGGCTGCCCGGCACGACACCCGAGCGAGACACGGAGTTGCGCCACGGCGAGCTCATCACCGCGGTGTTGCTGCCGCCGTCGCGTTTCGCCGCGCACTCGCACTATCTCAAGGTGCGCGACCGGGCCAGCTACGAATTCGCGCTCGTTTCGGTGGCGATGGCGCTCGACGTCGACGGCAATCGCGTGCGTGACGCGCGTATCGCACTCGGCGGCGTTGCGCCTAGACCCTGGCGTGCGCGCGCGGCCGAGCACGCGCTGATCGGACGTCCGCTCGATGCGGCGGCGATGGCGGCAGCCGGACGCGCCGCTGTCGAAGGCGCGCAGCCGTACCGTGACAACGCATTCAAGGTCGAGCTCGCACAGCGCGCGGTCGTGCGCGCAGCCACGATTGCAGGAGGTTTGGCATGAACGACGACGGCCAGACGAGCGTGATCGGCGCACCGCTCGATCGCACGGACGGTGCGCAGAAGACGACAGGTGCTGCGCGCTACGCGGCCGAGTTCCGACCGGCCAATCTGTGCCACGGCGTGATGGTTTTGTCGACCATTCCGCACGGACGCGTCGTCAACCTCGATACGAGCCGCGCGCAGCACGCGCCGGGCGTGCTGCTCGTGCTCACGCATCGCAATGCGCCGAAGCTGCCCGAGCAGGGCCGCGCAGCCGTCAAGCCGCCGGCAGGACGCGTGCTGTCGCTGCTGCAGGACGATGTCGTCCATTACGACCGCCAGCCGATCGCCGTCGTCGTCGCCGACACTTTCGAGCATGCGACGGATGCCGCTGCGCTCGTCCGTGCGAGCTACGCCGCGCAGCCTGCCGTTACCGATTTCTCGGCGGCGCGCGCAGATGCATACAAGCCTAAGGAGGCAGGCAGGAAGCCGCCCGACGTCGCGTGGGGCGATCTCGAGGTCGGCGAGCGTGCGGCCGAGGTGCGCGTCGACGTCACGTGCTCGACGCCTATGCAGAACCACAATCCCATCGAGCCGCACGCGACCGTTGCCGAATGGGAAGGCGATCGCCTGACGTTGCACGACGCAACCCAATACGTGTCGGGCGTTCGTGAAACCGTAGCGAAGACGCTCGGCATTCCGTCGGCCAGCGTGCGCGTCATCTCGCCATTCGTAGGCGGCGGCTTTGGTTGCAAGGGCTCCGTGTGGTCGCACGTCGTGCTGGCGGCGATTTGTGCGCGGAAAGTGCAGCGTCCGGTCAAGATCGTCGTCGATCGGCAGCAGATGTTCGGACCGGTCGGTGGTCGCCCGCAGACGTCGCAGCGGATCGCGCTTGGCGCGACGCGCAGTGGTGTGCTCACCCACGTGCGTCACGACGTCGTGTCGCACACGTCGGATTTCGAGGACTTCGTCGAGCCGTCGGCGCTCGTCACGCAGATGCTCTACGCGTGTCCGAACGGCCTGACGACGCACCGGCTCGTCAAGCTCCACACCGGCACGCCGACCTTCCAGCGCGCACCGGGCGAGGCGACGGGCAGCTTTGCCCTCGAGGTCGCGCTCGACGAGCTCGCTTATGCGCTGAAGCTCGATCCCGTCGAACTACGTCTGCGCAACTACGCGCAGGCGGAAGCGGACAGCGGCAAGCCGTTCTCGAGCAAGCATCTGCGGGAGTGCTACACGCAGGCCGCAGACCGCTTCGGCTGGTCGCGGCGGCCGTCGGCAACAAGCGCAATGCGCAAGGGCAACGCGATGGTTGGCTGGGGCATGGGCACGGCCACTTATCCGGCGCATCGGATGGCGGCGTCGGCCCGCGCCGCACTGCAGCCCGATGGCACGGTCGTCGTTCAATCGGGGTCGCAGGACATCGGTACCGGCACTTACACGGTGATGACGCAGGTTGCCGCCGAAACGCTGGGCGTACCCGTCAGCCACGTCCGCTTCGAGCTCGGCGACACGGCGCTGCCGCAAGCGCCCGTGTCCGGTGGCTCGATGACGGCGGCAAGCGTGGGTCCCGCCGTGCAGGCGGTCTGCCAGAAGTTGCGCGCGCAGCTGATCGAGCGGGCGGTGACCGATCCCAGCTCGCCGCTGCATGGCTTGCCGCGCGAGCGCGCGACGCTCGACGGGGGCTGGCTCATCGCGCTCGACGAGTCGCGTCGCCGTGAAGGGCTCGCAGCGCTCGGCGGCCGAATCGGTACGCCGATCGAGGCGACTGCGGAGGCCAAGCCCGGCGACGAAGACAAGCGCTTTGCCGCGCACTCGTTCGGTGCCGTGTTCGTCGAGGTGAGCGTCGATCGCGATCTTGGCGAGATTCGCGTGCCGCGCGTCGTCGCCACGTACGATGTCGGCCGCCGGTTGAACGCGAAGACGGCACTGAGCCAGTTGCGGGGCGGCATCGTATGGGGTATCAGCCTCGCGCTGCTGGAGCATACGATCGTGGATCCGCGCATGGGCCGCATCGTCAACGCGAACCTCGCCGAATATCATGTGCCGGTGAATGCCGACATCCAGGATATCGACGTAACGTTCGTCGACAATCCGGATCTCAACTTCAATCCGCTCGGCATCCGCGGCATCGGCGAGATCGGCATCACGGGTGTTGCCGGCGCGCTGTCGAACGCGGTGTATCACGCGACGGGCCGGCGCATCCGAGATTTGCCGATCACACTGGACAAGCTGCTGCTGCCACGAATGGCGTGATCACGAATGCCAAGAAAGGGGCAGCGCGACGCTGCCCTTTGCTTTGGCGCGGACGCGGGAATTCGGGGGCCTGGATCGCATCGACCCGGTCGCCAGTGCAGGGTCGGCGGTGTGCAGATGCGGACGCTACGCCAAAACAACCGGGATTGAGGGGACGCGCGTTTCTTGCAAGTTGTCGACCCGAGCAACTTGACGTACTGTCCGTCCGGGCGTTTCATCACAGGAGTTTCCGCCCCCGTTGTCCAATTTCACGGAGCCTTAACATGGCCAAGAAAGCAGCAGCACCCGCCGGCACCCCGACCGCGCGGAAGCGCCCAGCTCGCAAGCGTTCCGCACCCCGCATGGCGACCGCAGAACCGGCATCGTCGAAGGGCGCCGCCGCGATGCCGTCGATGCCGTCGATGCCGTCGATGCCGGCGTTCGGCGACATGACGAAGATGGCGAAGATGATGACGCCGGAGCAGGCGATCGAACTCTACAAGGCCAATGCCGCGCTTGCGCTCAACGTGATCAACACGGCGATCGAGAGCACGGCGCGGATGCGCAAGAAGCAGTTCGAAGGCGAAGAGCAGGCGCGCGAGTTCCAGAAGAAGCACGTGCAATCCGCTGCCGCTGCACGCGATCCGCAAAGCCTGATGGCCGCGGGGCAGGGCGCCGCGCAGGAGGCGATGGAAAAATCCATGCACTATTGGAGCGAGATGTTCGACCTGATCGTCGAGATGCAGAAGCGGCTGTTCTCGCTGCTCGGCGAACAGATGGAAGGCGTCCCCGGCGTCAAGGAGACCAAGGCCGCGATGGCGATGCTTCCCGACATGAGCCAGATGCAGAAGGTCGTGTCGGCGATGCAGGGCGTCGTGTCGTCCGGAGGATCCACGTTCGAGTCGATGCAGCGGGTGATGGGCGACTTCGCGAAGCTCGCTGGGCGGCGCTGACCGCGCAATTGGTCGAACATCCACGCGGTGCCGTGGCCGTGCGCTTGGCTCGCGCGGCCGCGGGCACTTCGTTCATCATCGGGAGAACGTCGTGCGAAGAGTGATCGTGCTCGCGCTCGCGGTACTGCTGACGGGCTGCGTGCCTATCGGCGTTCGCGTGCAAAACATGTATGCGGCCGCCGTTACGCCGGCGGCGATGTCAGGCTGAAAGCACGAGCCGTCGCACGTACGGATTCCGCGCGTATAAGACCAGGCCGGGTATGGACGACGAGCAGCAGAAGCACAGGCGGGACGAGGTGGCGGACTCGTCACGCCGGGATTTCATCGCGCTGTCGGTAGCCGCCGGGCTCGTGGCCGCCGCCGGACCGGCACTGGCGGCTTCTTTGCCGGTGGTCGAGGACGAAGTCACGATCAAGACGGCTGATGGGGCCTGCGATGCTGCGTTCATCCACCCAGCGAGCGGTGCGTACGCCGGAGTGCTGGTTTGGCCCGACGCATTCGGCTTGCGCCCGGCGATGCGCGACATCGGCAAGCGCATCGCGGCCGAAGGCTACAGCGTGCTCGTGCCGAACCCGTTTTATCGAATTGGAAAGGCGCCGATGTACGAGAGCGGGGCGGGGTTCGATTTTCAGAACGCCGCCGACATGGCGAAGTTGCGACCGCTGATGGCGTCGATCAACGCGGTGGGTGCGGCCGAAACAGATGCAGTGGCGTTCGTCGCGTTCCTCGATGCGCACGCGCGTGTCGATCGCACGAGGAAGATCGGCACGCAGGGATATTGCATGGGGGGACCGCTTGTCGTACGGACCGCGGCGCGGGTGCCCGAGCGAATCGGCGCCGGCGCGTCGTTCCACGGCGGCGGGCTCGTTACCGACAAGCCCGACAGCCCGCACCTACTCGCGCCGAAGATCAGGGCACGGATGTATTTCGGCGTTGCGTCCGACGACGACGAGCGCCAGCCCGACGCCAAGGTCAAGCTGAAGGAAGCATTCGCGTCCGCCGGCGTCCCGGCCGAAATCGAAGTCTATCCGGCGAAGCACGGCTGGTGCGTGCCCGACATGCCGGTCCAGGGTGGTGCGCCGATCTACAGCAGACCTGATGCCGAACGCGCGTGGAGCAAACTGGTCGCGCTCTACGGGACGGCGCTTGCCTGAGACGAAAGGCAGCGCCAGCAGTCCCGCCGAGATCTCGCGCCGTGGCTGGCGCGATGTGCTGCGAAGAAGTTCGCTCGCGATGGTCGAGCAGAACATGTCGCTCGCCGCGGCCGGCATCGCCTTCTTCATGGTATGGGCATTCTTTCCGGCGCTCACGCTCGTCGTCATCGTGGGTGCGACGCTGCTCGGCAAGACGCATGTCCTCGCATGGCTTTCGTCGGTGCGCCTTGATCTGCCCGAAAGCTTCAACGTCGTGGTCATCGCGCAGCTCGACGCGATTGCCGAGCGCTCGCGCGGAGTGTCGATCGCCACGGTGGCAGGCGCGCTCGCACTGGCACTGTGGAGCGGAACGCGCGGCGCGCGGGCGCTGATCGTCGCGCTGAATCTCGTCTACGCCGAGCGCGAGCGGCGGACCTTCTGGCATCGCCAGTTGCTCGCGATAGGCTTGTGCCTGCTGAGCGGCGCGTTCGTGCTCGGCGCGCTCACGCTGATCGTCGGTTTCGCCGGCGCCGAGATTTCCGTTTCGTCCACCGCGGGCACGGCGCTGCCGCCGCCATCGCGCTGGCCGGTGCTCATCGCCGGCATGATGCTGTTGCTGTCGGTCGCATACCGCTATGGCCCGTCCCGGCGCGTGGCGAAATGGCGCTGGGTAACGTGGGGCGCATCGGCAAGTGCCGCGATCTGGCTCGCGGGATCCGCGCTGCTGTCGTTCTACGCAGCGCACTTCACGCACCTGAATCCGCTGCTCGGATCGCTCGGATCGGTGATGATCTTTCTGTTCTGGTGCTACCTAACGGTGCTGACCGTGCTGTTCGGCGCGCAGATCAACGCCGAGCTCGAACGCCACGCTGGCGGAGGCACTGCTGCGCGCACGCCGGCATCACTGCAGCCCCGTCTTGGTGAAGAGGTGCTGGATAACAAGAAACAACGCCGCCCCCAGCGCCGGCGCCAGTAGTCCTTGCGCCTCGCCACTGTTCACGTTGAGGCCGATGGCCGGTATCAGCCACGAGGCCGCGAAGGCGCCGGCAACGCCGACGACCGGCTTGACCAGCAGGCCACCGGGTCCGGTACCCGACGTCATCAGCTTTGCAATCAAGCCGGCCACTATGCCGACGATGGTCGTCCAGATCGGGTTCGTCACGTTACAACCTCCCTTGATCAACGTGCTCCACGGCACACGATTGGGTGTCGCCGCCTACGTGCTGCTCGCTGGCCGGTTAACGAACCGCTTTGCCGGTCGTTGCCGTGAACGCGATGCTCATTGTCCAATAATTCGGGTCCTGATACAGCCGGTAGAACTCGTCCAGCACGGCACTCGACACGCCAGCTTCCTTTTGAAATTGTTCTGCCACTTCGGCAATGCTGTAGATCCACCACTTGGCGAACTCGGAGGCGCCGTTGTACACGATCGTGTGGCCTTCTGCGGAGAGATCAGTCATCCCTTCCTGCGCGAGCCACGGTGCCACATTGCGTCCGACGTAATAGTCGATCTGATGCGCTGCCGCCCATTTCACGAAATCATTCCAGAACTTACGCTGAGTCGGAGGCTCAACCGCCCAGGTCGGATAAAAATCAGGTTCCTCGAGCATCACCCAACCACCGGGTTTCAGCCATTTGACGAGTCTCGAAACCACGGCGCGCCGCTCCGGAAGGTGATGCAGTAGCGCCCGCATGACGATCAGATCGAAGGGTGCGCCGGGCGCTTCGTCCTTGACGACATCGAAACGGCACACGTCGAGATTGTCGGTGGCGATGCCCCGCATCAGATCGATATTGATGTCCGACGCGACCATCTTGCCCGTGGACCCCACCCGTTTCGCAAGCCATTGCGAGATCGAACCGTTGCCCGCGCCGATTTCCAGGCAGCGCCAGCCTTCCACCACACCAATGCGCTCGAGGTGACCGCGAGTCGACGGGTCGAGCACGTCGGACATCATTCGCAAACGCTCGGGCTCGCCTTTGAGCTCGTGTTGCCAGACGTAGGCGGGCATGTCGAGATTCCTAGCAGGTCTTCAAATAAGCCATTGATTTTAGCGGGCAGGTCCTTAACGGTCGGCCGCCGGCTTGTCACTTCCGTGCGGCCGTGGCGGGAGCGGCGGTAGCGGTGGTGCCCGGGGCCGGAATCGAACCGGCATGACCTTGCGGTCGAGGGATTTTAAGTCCCTTGTGTCTACCTGTTTCACCACCCGGGCGGTGCGCCGATTGTAACGGTCGCAGCCCCGGCCGGCGCTTCGGCCGGTGGTACACTGACCTTGCGTCGCCCGGCCCGGAATGAGCCGTTGCGACCACTGTTAACGCAGTCGGATTCACGCTAATCCACCGCAAATGCGCGTCGCGGACATGGTCACGCGGCCGCAGTGCGGCTCATCCACACCGGGGGAAGTCAATGAACGCATTTCCAAAATCGAAAAATCGCATGAACGTGATGGCACTTTCGTTGGCGCTGGCACTTGGCGTTACGTCGGCAACGGCGCTCGCGGCGGACGTCAAGCTGTCGGGCGACCAGGAGGTTCCTGCGGTCAAGAGCGCGGGTGCCGCTGCCGGAGCGATCACGATCGGCGACGACGGCGCCGTCAGCGGGTCGGTTACGGCAACCGGATTCACGCCGACCGCTGCGCACATCCATCAGGCCGCGGCGGGCAAGAATGGCCCGGTCATCGTTCCGTTCACGAAGGACGGCGACAAGTTCAGCGCCCCGGCGGGCGCCAAGCTCACGCCGGACCAGATGAAGGCGTACAAGGCGGGCGAGCTGTATGTCAACGTCCACAGCGCCGCCAATCCGGGCGGAGAAGTCCGCGCGCAACTGAAGCCGTAACCGCCTGCGCGGTAGGGCCGTTCCGAACGGCCGCGTTGCCCGAAACCACGGGCGGACGCGGTCGTTTTTCATTGGTGCGCCGTCAGTGGATGAGCACGACCGGTATGTGACACAGGTGGAGTACCCGCGTCGTCACCGAGCCGAGCGCCATGTTCGCCAGCGCCGACATCCCGCGCGTGCCCATGTAGATCATGTTCGATCCCGATTCCTTCGCCTGCTGGACGATGGTCTCGGCGATGGGACCCGTCAGCGCGTGCGACGTATACGGAACGCCGGCTGCGTCGAGCAGCTTCACGCTTGGCGCCAGCATGGCCGCACATTCGTCGTCGTAGTACTTCCTGATCATCTCCTTGCTGACGAACGACCCCAGGTTCGGCACCCGCGGTACCGGCAGGTGAACGGATACGAGTTCGATCGACGGCGCCTCGCGGTACCACCCGATCGTCTCGATCAGCGACTCTGTCGCGCGCACGGCGCTGGGTGAGCCGTCGACGGGCAGCAGGATCTTCAGCATTGCGGTTCCTTCCGGATGGATGCGGCAGCAAAATTGTCGCAGATCCGTCGCGAACTCATCGCGATTTTTGCGGACTGACGGGGAGGGCTCGCTATCCCCGCTCGCGGGCGGCTGTGCGCCGAATGCGAGTGCACGCATTGCATGGCTGACAAGACCCCCGATCTCGACAGGCTATGGGCACGGGCGCCCCACGCGGTACGCTCGTTCGACCCGCAGCAAATAGCGCACCTTCCCTCGCTTGCGCAGAGCTACTTCGCGCATGCGATCGCGCCCGGCGCACCACTTGCAGGTGCGGTTCGGCTGCGCATGCATGGCTCGATCAGGCTGCGGCGCTGGCACAAGTTCAGGGCGGTGCAGGTGATAACGCGCGACTCGGCGATGATCTGGCGCGCATCGGTGCGGATGCGCATCGCGTCAATCCGCGGCTACGATCGATTCGTGGACGGGCGCGGCTCGATGAAGTGGAGACTGTTCGGGGTCCTTCCCGTTGTATGTGCAGCGGGCGCCGATGTCACGCGGTCGGCGGCAGGTCGGGTTGCGGCGGAATCGATCTGGCTGCCACCAATGCTGATGGATGAGCGCGTGCATTGGAGCACTGACGGCTCCGGCGTTGCGCATGCGGACGTGACGCTCGCGGGCCATCCCGCCGAACTTCGGATGACGCTCGATCACGGCAGGCTTCGATCCGTTAGCCTGTTGCGTTGGGGCAACCCCGATGGAGGACCGTTTCGCGAGATTCCGTTCGGCGCCTACGTCGATCAGGAAGCGACGTTCGGCGACTACACGATCCCTGCGCGCGTGCGCGTCGGATGGTACTTCGACGATCCATCGCGTTTCGACGCCGACGGAAAATTCTTCGAGGCGTCGGTCGACGGAGCCGTATATCGTTAGCAGCGCCGGTACCCCCGTCCCGTGCGGCGCGTGAATCAACCCGACACGACCAACCCGGAGTAGCATCGTCGTTCGAATTTCGACATCCGGAATGCTGAATCGGGCGCAAGGGCTTCACGATGAGCGATCGCAATTCGCCCGGGGACGACATCGCGCGCGCGTCGCTGGATTGGTGGAGCACGTTCGCGCGCATGTGCGAGGTTGCCTGGACGAGGCAGTGCGGTCGGGGCGCGATAGTTGCCGCGACGGCGCAGCGCACCGCCGACATCATCCGGTTTACCCGCGAGCATTCACGTTTCTATCGCGACGCATGGAGTCGGTTGCCCGCGGACGCCGTCGCGCTCGAAACGCTTCCGATTGTGCACAAGCGCGACCTGATGGCGCGCTTCGATGACTGGGTGACCGACCGGACCGTCACGCGACGTGGCATCAATGCGTTCCTGCGCAACAAGACGCGCGTCGGCACGCCGTTCATGGATCGTTTCGTTGTCTGGAAAAGTTCGGGCAGCTCGGGTGAGCCGGGGATTTACGTCCAGGACATATTTGCGCTGACGACGTACGACGCACTGCTGGCCGTCCAGATCCACGCCGGAACGCTCGCCGGGCCGTACGCACAGGGTGTCCTGGGCCAGGGTGGTCGCGCGGCGCTGGTCGCGGCGACGGGCGATCATTTCGCCAGCGTTGCGTCGTGGCAGCGGCTGTGCCGTGGTCGGGAGTGGCCGGTCGCGCGCGTTCTCTCGGTGATGGATCCCATTGGGAAGATCGTCGACGAACTGAACGCATTCAAGCCCGCATTCCTCGCGAGCTATCCGACTACGCTGGCGCTGCTGGCGACGGAACAGCGGGAAGGGCGCCTGCGGATTGCGCCGACGTGCGTGTGGTCGGGCGGCGAATGCCTGGTCCCCGCGATGGCGGCGTCGATCGAGGATGCATTCGCGAGCGCGCTGGTCAACGAGTATGGAGCGTCGGAGTGCATGAGCATCGGCTACTCGTGCCGCGGAGGATGGCTTCACGTAAATGCCGATTGGGCCGTGCTGGAACCGGTCGATCGCGATTACCGGCCGACTCCTTCGGGCGAACGTTCGCATACGGTGCTGCTGACCAATCTTGCCAATCGTATCCAGCCGATCATCCGTTACGACCTCGGCGATAGCGTCATCGAGAATCCCGACCCCTGTGGGTGCGGCAGTCCCCTGCCGGCGATACGCGTGGAAGGTCGTCGGGACGACGTGCTTGCGCTACGCGCGCGCGACGGTCACGTCGTTCGCCTGTCGCCGCTGGCGCTGACCACGGTCGTCGAGGACGCAACGGTCGGTCGCCGGTTCCAGCTGGTGCAGACCGGCCCCGACCTGATTGCGTTGCGCCTCGAGGCCCGCGATGCGCGCGTGCGCGATGCGCAGTGGCATGCGGCCGAGCAGGCATTGCACGACTATCTGGCGCTCCAGTCGCTCGATAATGTCCGGCTGTCGCTCGACGTCGAACCGCCGGTCGTGGACCTGCGAAGCGGCAAGCTGCGCGAAGTGATTGCTGCGGACCACGCCTGACAGCGTCCCCAGGGTGGTGTGGATCGTCACGATGCCCGCGCCGCGTCGCAGGCATAATGCCGCCGACAGGTCCAGCCGTTGCAATGGCTGTGACGCCGAACACGCTGCGGAGATTCCGTTTGATTCCACTACACGCCCGGCTGGCGACACTGCCGATGGATGCACTGCGCGGACTCGTGCGCGGCGTCGAGAAGGAAAGCCTGCGCGTCACGCCGGACGGCCGGCTTGCGACGACTCCGCATCCGCTCGCGCTCGGCGCGGCGCTGACGCATCCGCATATCACGACCGACTTCAGCGAGGCGCAGCTCGAGCTCATCACCGGCGTGCACCCGAACGCCGACGCCTGCGTGCAGGAGCTCGCTGAGATTCACCAGTTCGTCTATCGCCATCTCGGTGATGAAATGATGTGGTCGAGCAGCATGCCGTGCCGGCTGCCGGCCGATGACGAAATCCCTCTCGGGCAATACGGCCGCTCGAACGTCGGCAGGCTCAAGACCGTGTACCGGATGGGACTTTCGCTGCGATACGGACGGCGGATGCAGACGATCTCGGGCGTCCATTACAACTTTTCGCTGCCGGAGACCGCAATCGCGTTGCTGCAGGGGCCCGGCGCGACCGAGACCGCCCGCGCGGAATTCCGGACCACGGGCTACTTCAGCCTGATCCGCAACTTCCGGCGCCACTCGTGGCTGCCGCTGTACCTGTTCGGGGCTTCCCCGGCCGTTTGCAGCACCTTCGTCGAAGGACGCACTCACCGGTTGCAGTCGCTGTCCGGCGATACGCTGTACATGCCGCACGCAACGTCGCTGCGCATGGGGCCGCTCGGCTACCAGAGCGACGCACAGCGATCACTGGCCGTCAGCTACAACAGCCTCGCGAGCTACGCCGGCTCGTTGCACCACGCGCTGACCGAGCCGTATCCGCAATACGACGCGCTCGGCGTGCGCAGCGGCGACGGCGGCTACCGGCAGGTCGCCACGACGCTGCTGCAGATCGAGAACGAGTTCTACGGCACGATCAGGCCCAAGCGCCGCATTCGCCGCGGCGAGCGTCCGCTGCACGCGCTGACCGAGCGCGGCGTCGAGTACGTGGAAGTGCGAAGCCTCGACGTCGATCCGTTCTCGCCGGTCGGAATCGACACGCCGACGATGCATTTTCTCGACATATTCCTGCTGCATTGTCTGCTGTCGCCGAGCCCGTCCGACACGCCGGCCGAGATCGAGGTGATCGCGCAGAACCAGTATCGTGTTGCCGAGCGCGGCCGCGAGCCGGGCCTGGCGCTGCGCCGTAATGGTGGCGACGTCGGCTTGCGGCAGTGGGGAAAAGAGCTTCTCGATGAGTGCGGTCCGCTGGCCGAGGCGCTCGACCGGGCGGGTGGTGCAAGCGTGCACCGGGAGGCGCTGGCCGCGGCTCACGACGCGCTGCGCGATCCCGAGCGCACGCCGTCCGCGCGCGTGCTGCGCGAGATGAAGCAAGACTACGGCGATTCGTATATCGCATTCGCGCTCGCCAAATCGCTCGAGCATCGGCGCGAGTTCATCGCGAAGCCTGCGACGACCGACGCGGATAATCGATTGCAGCAGATGGCAGACGAGTCGCTCGAACAGCAGCGCGCGATAGAAGCGGCCGACGACGAATCGTTCGAGGATTACCGACTGCGTTACCTGGCGCGCGACCTTACGAGCGGCATGCAGCTCGACTGACGGTGCGCTGGACCCGATCGCGACGACCGACGATGACGTCGGGGGAGGTCAGAATGCTGATACCAGAACGCGTGCGTGTCGCGGCCGCAGGACGGGTCGCGCTGGCGTGCATTGTGTGGGCGGTGTTCGCGAGCGGAATCGCCGTTGCGCAACATGCCGCGGAGGTTCCGGCGCTGCCGGAGACGATCACGAAGGAATCGGTGCGCGACCTGCTGTCGAGGCTGTCCGACGCACAGGTTCGCAACCTGCTCATCGACCAGCTCGATCGCACGGCGGCCAGCACATCGAAGGCGCCGGCCGCCGCGGGCGCGTCCGACCGCGCAGGAATGGCCGGCATGGTCGATCAGCATGCGGGCGAGATGCGCTCGCGGTACGACACGCTGAACGCGGCGTTCGTCGGCCTGCCCGCGACTTTCGCGAATCTCGTTACGCGGCTGCGCGAACCGGACGGCCGGCCGGCGCTGGTTGCAGTCTTCGGGTACGTTGTCGCGATGCTGGCGACCGGATTCGTCGCCGAGTGGCTCTACGGGTACGCGTTGCGCCGTTATAGGCAACGCCTGCTGCAGGTAACGGCGACGACGTATTCGGCGCGCGCGTTCCAGGTCGGCATGGGGCTCGCGCTCGACATCGGCGCGTTGTTGGTGTTCGGGATCGCGGCGATCCTGTTCTTCTTCTCGTGGTGGCTCGACTACGACCTGCGGCGCATTCTCGTGCTGCAAATCCTGTTTATCGCATTCGTGCTGCGCGTCGTCGCGCTGTTCGCGCGGTTCCTGCTGGCCCGCAGCGCCGAGCATGCGCGCCTGCTGCCCTTCGACGACCGGGCGGCGGGTCGCTTGCGCGGCTTTATCCTCGCGCTGGCCGCGCTCTTCGGCCTGAGCATTGCCCTGCGATCGCTGCTGAGCGCCGCGGCGACGCAGCCGGAGGCCATCGACGTGATCAGCGTCGGCTTCTGGATCGTCGGTTTCATGCTACTCGTGGGCGCCGTGTGGTCCGTGCGCAAACCCATCGCCGATCTTATTCGCGGCGACGGTCACCGGGGCGCCGTCGTCGGCTGGCTCGCCGACCTGTGGCCAATTGCCGCGACCGGTTATTTCGCGGCGCTGTTGTTCGGGGGGCTGTTCAACGTCCTTGCGGGGACCCCGCTGACGACGGGCACCGGCTTTGTGAGCGTGCTGCTGCTTGCCGCGCTGCCGGTGATCGACATGGCGCTTTGTCATGCGCTCCGGGCGATCTCGGTCGAGCGCAAGGACAAGCTCGCGGCCGGGCAGATGAGCTTCCTCGCCGACTACGAGCCCGTGTTCCGGCGCGCGATCCACATCATCGTCATCGTCAGTGGCATGCTGGCGATCGCCGCGCTGTGGGATCTCGACGTTTCAGGCTACGCGCAGCGAAGCCTCGGCGGCAAGATCGCGAGCTCGCTGCTCGGCATAGGCATCGTGCTACTGGTGGCGTACATGCTGTGGGAGATCGTCAAGACGGCGATCGATCGACGGCTCGTGGCTGACGCCGACCTGCCCAGTGACGAACCGCGAACGCGCCTTCGTACCGTGCTGCCGATCCTGCGCGCGACGCTGCTGGTGACGATCGTCGTCATCGCCGCGATGTCGATATTGGCGGCGATGGGCTTCGACATCCTGCCGCTGCTCGCCGGCGCCGGCGTCATCGGCGTTGCGATCGGCTTCGGCTCACAGACGCTCGTTCGCGACATCGTGTCGGGCGCCTTCTTCCTGATGGACGACGCGTTCAGACTCGGCGAGTACATCGAGGTCGGTGACGCGAAGGGTCGCGTCGAGCGGATCAACGTGCGCTCGGTCTTCCTGCGCCACCACCGCGGGGCGCTGAACATCCTGCCGTACGGGGAGATCAAGCGGCTGCGCAACACGAGCCGCGACTGGTCGGTGCACGTGATGGAATTCCGGTTGACGTACGACACGAACATGTTGCAAGTGAAAAAAATCATGAAGCAGATCGGCGAAGAGCTGTCGGCCGATCCGGACTATTCCCACGACATGCTGCAGCCGCTGAAATCGGCGGGCGTGATGGCGGCGGAGGACAGCGCGATCGTCGTCCGCGCCAAATTCACCGCGCGCCCGGGCAACACCGCGTGGGTCGTCCGCCGCGTCGCCTACGACAAGATCATCCGCGCATTCAAGGCCGCAGGCATCCGCTTCGCGCATCGACAGGTGACCGTCGACGTGTCGCCGTCCGTCGCTGCCGGCGGTGCAGCAGTGGCTGCCGGCGGGGCGAGCGCGATAGCGATCGAACCGCCGAAACGCGAGAGTGCGTCGTAACTCGTCGGGCGCGTCAGATCATACGACGAGGCTGAGTGCCGTGCCCGCGAGCTGCGAGCGGACGAGCCGTGGGTCAGCCGACAGGAACAGGAGCCGCGGATTGAACCGAAGGAGGACCATCGGCACACCGCATTATTGCGGCTCGAGTCCGATCTTCTTCACGATCGCCGCGTACTTCGCCATCTCCGAGCGAATGAACAGGCCCGCGTATTCGGGTGTGCTGACGGAAATCGAGTTGCCCTGTTTCGCCATCGCGTCCGTCACGTCGGGCGAAGCGAACGCCGTGGCCACGGCCGCATTGATCCGCTTGACGTCCGCCTCCGGCAGCTTCGCGGGGCCGATGACGGCAAACCAGCCTTCGACGATGTAATTCGGCATTCCCTGCTCGACCATCGTCGGTATCTCGGGCGCCGCGGCAAGTCGCTTGGCAGCACCCACGCCCAGCGCGCGCAGCGCGCCGCTCTTGATGTGCTGCTGCACCGACGGCAGTGACGACGTCGCGAAATCGACCTGGCCGCCGAGGAGATCGGTCAGCATCGGACCGACGCCCTTGTAGGGGATGTGCTTCGCAGTGGCGCCCGCCTGGTCGAGGAACATCGCAGCCGCGAGATGCAGGATCGTGCCGTTGCCCGACGATGCGTAATTCAGCGTGTCGGGCTTCGCCTTCATCAGTGCGATCAGTTCCTGCACGTTCTTCGCCGGCACTTTTGGATTGACGACGAGCACGATGGGCGTGGTGCCGACCACTGCAATCGGCGTGATGTCGGTCACCGGATCGAAGGGTATCGACTTGTAGACGCTGGGGTAGATGACGTGGTTGTTCGATACGATGCTGAGTGTCGTGCCATCCGGCGCCGACTTGACGAGCGCCGACGTCCCGACGATCCCGCCGGCGCCGGCCTGGTTCTCGACGATGACTGGGGCACCGAGCGCCTTCGAGAGCGCAGGGGTGGCGGCGCGCGTGATCGTGTCGACGCCGGACGCCGTTGCGACGGGCAGGATGAACTTGATCGGCCGGTCGCTTTGAGCTCCCGCGCTGCCGGTGACGAGGGTCGCGACGAGCGCGAAGCCGCAAACGCAGGTGCGCGCCGCCTGGCTAAGGCGATGCGGTGATCGCCGCTTGTTCCAATCGTTCGTCACGAGTCTTCGCTCCTTCTGCAGGGTGGTTTTCGGCAGCGTCGTTCGCGGCGACGGCACCTTGCGCGACGAGCGCATCGATCGCGTCGGCCGCATAGCCGACGTCGCGCAGCAATTCGCGCATGTGCTCGCTGATCTTCGGCGGATCGAGGCGCACGCCGAGCCGGCGCCCCTGCATCGTGATCGGAAACAGCGTCGTCCGCACCGTCTCCCCCGCGCGGTCGCCGTCGGGCAGCCGGATATCGGCGAGGCCGCCAGTGGCGTTCAGGTGCACATCGTCGAACAGATCCTCGGGCCGGCGAATCGGTGCGTACGGCAGTCCGACGCTTTCGAAGCGCTCGGCGAGTTCGTCGGCGCTCCATTGCGCGAGGCGCTCGCGCAACGCAGGTATCAGCGTCGGCCGCGCGCGCACGCGCTGGTTGTTCGTCGCAAGCGACGTGTCGGCTTTCAGGTCGGCAAAGCCGAGCAGGTCGCAAAACGTCTGCCATTGCGGGTCGCTGACGGCTGCGAGGAAGATCTGGCCGCCATCGCGCACCGTGAACACGTCGTAGACGGCCCACGGATTGTCGCGGGCAGGCATCGGCGAAGGATGCTTGCCCGTCACCGCGAACTGCAGCATGTGCTGCCCCATCAGAAACACATTGTTCTCGAACAGGGCCGACTGCACCTCCATGCCCTTGCCGGTGATGCCGCGCTGGATCAGCGCGCCGAGCGCGCCGATGGCGCCGAAGAGGCCGCCCATGATGTCGTTGACGCTCGTGCCCGCGCGCAGCGGATCGCCGGGCCGGCCGGTCATGTACGCGAGGCCGCCCATCATCTGCACCACCTCGTCGAGCGCGGTGCGATGGTCGTACGGTCCCGGCAGGAAACCCTTGTGAGTGACGTAAATGAGGCGCGGATTGGCAGCGGCAAGCGACGCATAGTCGAGCCCGTACTTGCCCATCGTGCCCGGCTTGAAGTTCTCGGCCACGACATCCGCACTGGCCGCGAGCTTGCGTGCCACCTCGGCGCCCTGCGGATTGCGCAGGTCGATCGCAATGCTCTTCTTGTTGCGGTTGAACATCGGAAAGAAGCCCGATCCCGCGCCGAGCAGCCGGCGCGTGCGATCACCGTCGATCGGTTCGACCTTGATCACTTCGGCGCCCATGTCGGCGAGCACCATGCCGCACGTCGGTCCCATGACCATGTGCGTGAACTCGACGACGCGGAGGCCGGAGAGGGGCAGCGGAGACGACGGCGTCATCGGAGTTGTCTCTTGGAAGGTCAATGTGCGGCGCGCGCGGTGTCGACGGTCTTCGGCAATCCGGCGCGCCACAGCGATCCGTGCAGCGCTTCGCCGTCGAGCCATCCGGCGACGCGCCGGCGGAGCGCGATCAGCTTGTCGAAGTCGAGCCCCGTGGAAATGCCCATGCTCGCGAACAGGTAGGCGACGTCTTCGGTCGCGACGTTGCCGCTTGCGCCGGGCGCATGCGGGCACCCGCCGATGCCGGCCAGCGTCGCATCGAAGCGCCGTACGCCGGCCTGCCACGCGGCGAACACGTTGGCCATCCCGAGCCCGCGCGTGTCGTGGAAATGACCGCATGCCAACTGGTCGCCGGCGATGCGCGCGGCCTGCTCGAACAGTCGGCTGACCATCAGCGGATCGGCGTAACCCACGGTGTCGGCGAGGCCGACGCGATCGGCACCCGCGTCGAGGGCAGCCTGCAGGAGCCGCAGCACTTCCGCAGGATCGACGCGGCCCTGGATCGTGCAGCCAAATGCCGTACTTATGCCGACTTCGATGAGACATGCCGAACCCGCTTGATCGCGTACGGCACGGATTTGCGCAATCTCGGCGACGACGTCGTCAGGCGATTTCCGCAGGTTGGCGAGGCTGTGCGCGTGGCTTGCCGACAGCGGAACCAGCATCAGGTCCGCGCCCGACTCGAGTGCACGTGCAGCGCCCTTGAGGTTGGGGACGAGGACCGACACGAACAGGCCGTGCAATGTTCTGGCGAATGCGACGAGTTCGGCGGTGTCGGCGAGTTGCGGCAACAGGCGGGCAGGTACGAACGAACCCACTTCGATCTCGCGTTGACCCGCGGCATGCGCGTCACGAATCCACTCGATCTTCTGCGCCGTCGGCAGGATGCGCTCGATGCTCTGCAGCCCATCGCGCAATCCCACCTCGCGCACGACGACGGCATCGGTTGCGGCGAACATGGCGCCAGTTTACCGTCTTTGCCGTCGCGTCTGCGCTGTCGGGCGCAGCACCCGGTCCCCGATCAGCGCCTGTCGCAGGCGGCCTGCAACGGCGCGAAATCGACCTTGATCATCGGCATCGCGTCTGCGACGCACTGGTCATCGGAAGCAACGTCAGCTCGTGCACTCGTCGCGGCGGCGTGAGTCGTTCGATTGCGAAGGATTGGGTGATTCCGTGAGCGCGGCGATCACCTTGTGCCAATCGCCGGCCGCAATCGCAGCCGCGTAGATGGCACCGGGTGTCGGGACGTACGTGTTGCTGCCGGGTGCGCGGTGCCAGCGTCCGATGAGGCCGCAGGGCGAGCCGCCTGCCTCGCGTGGCGGAAGCCCTTTGAGCTGGAAGAAGAACTCGACGTAACATCCCGGACCCAGCACGCCGTGAGCGCGATCCTGGCACCAGGCCATCTCGGTGTAAGGGACGACGTAGAGTCCGTGCGCGCGGAAGAACCCCGCCACGCCGTTGTTGAACCGCGCTGCCGGAAGGCGCGCAAGCCCGCGCGCGTCACTGGCGTGAAGTTGCCGCTCGAACTCGAGGTCCTGCACGTAACCTGACGCCGTTCCGGCAAGCGCGCAAAGCAGGCCTGCGGCCCATAGCCTGCGCCATCCGCCGACGTACCGTGCCGTCGCGAGCTTGTGGGCGGTGAACGCGCGCTCGATGATCGTTCGCATTCCATGTCCTGGCACGCCGCCGCGAGGACCGATGCTTCTTGACACGAAGGTCCTGCGCATGCACATAATTTTGCTCCGACCCGCCTCGGACGTGGAGCATCAAGCACTCAACAAAAAGGAGAGGGAATGATGTCCGTTCGATGGAGCAGAATCACGCCGCGCGCATTGCTCGGCCTGATCGCCACGTTGTCGTTCGCTGCACCCGCGTTCGCCCAGGAAGTGACGGTTCTCTGCAATTTCGAGGTCGACTGGTGCGAAGCTCTGAAGGCCGCCTACGAAAAGACCACGGGCGAGAAAGCCGTGTTCATCCGCAGGACGGACGGCGAGAGCCTCGCGCAGATCCGGGCCGAAAAGGCCAACCCGCGCGCCGATGTATATCACGCGGCCGAATCGGCATCGGCGAAGCAACTCGCCGCGGAGGGCCTGCTCGAAGCGTACAAGTCGCCGCGCATCGCCGATCTGCACGAATGGGCGCAGCGGATCGCCGAGGAGAACCAGTATTTCCAGACGCCGATCTACACCGGCGTGCTGGGATATGGCTACAACACCGAGCTCCTGGCGAAGAAGAAGCTGCCGGAGCCGAAGTGCTGGAAGGACCTCGCGAACCCGGCCTACAAGGATGAGATCCAGATGGCCAATCCGGGCTCGTCGGGCACGGCATTCAACATGGTGTCGACGATCCTGCAGATGATGGGCGAGGACGAGGGCTTCAAGTTCCTCGC